>Ga0209812_10001444_pt1 | contig 16402 bp, 10 predicted proteins | sample JI71714BDNA_FD_187502 | JGI IMG/M metagenome (GOLD analysis project Ga0209812, IMG submission 187502) | Wastewater effluent complex algal communities from Wisconsin, to seasonally profile nutrient transformation and Carbon sequestration -... | ecosystem: Engineered > WWTP > Effluent > Algae...
GTTTAAATATTCAATAATTTTTGGTTTAGCGATTAACCAACCTGCTTGTTTAGTTAGCATATCGTGGCCAACACCTGGTACTTTAAATAATTCCACTTCATTAAATGGAGATGAAATTTTCTGCGCCCAATCATCAGGGTATGCCTCGTTGAATTCGCTATAAATAAATAAAACGGGAATATGAAAATTTTCTATTCCATCGGATAAATCCGGTTTGCCTACATCCGCTAATTCGAACGCGACTTTATTGGCAATTGCACCCGAGCGCCAGAAACCTTCAGGTAATCCGGAATCTTCACCTGTTATTTCATTATTCGCACCCAAGATTCCGAATTTATAATCCAACATTATATGATCGTCGGGTTCAGCGATTAAAAATTGATCCATATAAGTGGCATCATTCATCAATTCTCCCCACATGCTAAATGCGCGTGAGTTTGTAATGTAGGTGACAATATCTTCCCAAACTAAACCTCCAGGTTCACATACTACTAAACCTTCAACCAGGTCAGGATAATGGGCTGTAAACGCTGTTCCCAACATGCCGCCCCATGAGTGGCCGAGGATATATACTTTTTGTTCGGGACTGGTTCTGAAATGTGCTATAATGCCTAAAATGTCATCATAAAATAGCTGCATAGCTTCAAATACATCATCACCATAGGCTTCTTCCGGCAACCGTTGTGATAGACCAGTGCCTCGCTGGTCAAAAAATACTACGCGGTATCCTTCATCAGCAAGTTCTTTACAATTTAATAAATACCGATAATCGGCGCCGGGACCGCCATGTAAACAAATTAACAATGTGCCATCTTCAGGCCCATAAGCTTCGGCATGCAATTGCACTCCGTTTACCAATGCGGAAGGCAAATCCGGATCCTCATCTACGGTTTTAGGAACTAAATTTCCGGACATATCTAATAAATGGTCAGTCTCACATGACCCAAAAAACATTAGGCTGATAAATCCAGCCAACACCAATTTTGTCTGCATAAATTTTGATTTTTAATACTGCAAAATTGGTGGGTATTACAGCACTAAAGGTCTCAACGGGTAAGGTGGAACATGAAAATATTTAATTACAACTTATTGACTTTGTGTGAGTTAGATAAAATGAAACGATGAGACGTCTCAATTTTGCAATTTATTATGCATTTGCATGTAGTCGGAAGGCGTAAGTCCGGTAAATTTTTTGAAGTTGCGATAAAACGATGCCTTGGAATTAAATCCACAATCGAAGGCAATTGCCAAAATGGTAAACTGTTGTTTTTGGGGGAGATTGATTTGTTCAGTAAACTCTTTAACGCGTAACTCATTGATGTAATCGTAAAAAGTTTTTCCCATTACCGAATTTATCACCTGCGATAAATGATTTGGATGCACCTTTATCATTTCCGCCAAATCATCGAGGGTGAGGTCAGGGTTGGTATAAATTTTATTTTGCCCCATCAATTCCTTCAAAGCCAGTTGTATACTTTCAATCGCAGATTTTGACAAAACGGAGCCAACATATTTAGTGTCGGCCGATAGTTGTTCATCTGCAGCATCGTCTCCAGCATAATTGTTCAAATCTGCCAACAGCATTTCGAAATCGGGTTTACCGGCAAATGCATGTGGTTTGTGCTGACTAAACACCTGTACGTTTTTGATGCCGAAATACCCTAACCAGACAATGAAAATTACTGCTGCACCAAAAATAACTTCATCATATTGTACAAATAGGATAATTATCCATAAAACTGCTAACCAGATAATGAGGTATAACAACCAATTATAATTTACTTTTTCGGTATTGGAAAATTGGTTGAGCATATTTCGTTTATATCGCAGAATGGTAATAAATGAAATAATAACATATACAAAACCGGAAATATAGACAGCGATGATATTAATCAGCGACTCAGTTAAATATGGTGCGCCTTCATTTTCTATCACCTTTACTTTTTCATCAAAAGGCAGTAGAAAAAAAGGGGTGAACATAATATACGCTAATAAAATTGGCAGAAAATGCAAAGCTTGCTGCCATTTTAATTTTTGTTTACTGGTAAGCGCTTTTGTATATAAAAATAAAAAGGGGCCCTGAAACAAAGGCAACGGCATTGAAATAGGTAAAATTACCGGATACTGAAGGTGTAGGTTCTGAATAAATAAAAAATAAGCAGTTAAGTGAATACCACCTGCAGACAGCCAGCCCATTAAAATCCAATCAGCCTGGGTTTTCTGGCGCTTAGTCAATAAAATAGCGACTAAAAAAAATGCAATAACTACACCAATTAAATAAAACATACCTGCTTTGATAAACAGGTGTAAAGGTAATGGAATTATAATGCTAAATCCAATACCCTTACAGTTAGGAAAAACTTACTGCTTTTTATTCATTTCAGCCTTTACCAATTGATACACCCATTGGTTATAATTATCTGCTGATACACCTGTTAATTGTTGCAAAGCAGCATAATAGTTTGCATTTCCTTTTTGGTATTTACCGGTATTGAGCAATTTCCAAACGGCATCAAAACCATATTCTTTTTCAAGGTGCTGCACAATAAGTGCATTTATCACGTAGTCTGCGTATAAATGTTTTTCATCTGACTCGCCAAAGTCATAAGGATTTTCTTTGTAATACTGCCAGTCTGTATTCTCAGCAATAGCAATTCTTTTGGTGAAATGTTTAAAAATTGTATCCCAGCTATATCCCCAGCTTCCACCGTATAAATAAGCACAGGCTTCATCAACCGGCTTATTTACCGTGCTTCTTGGCACTACCAAACTCAACCTGTCGTGCCAAAGGTCGTGTTTATCAAAATCGTTGAAATTGCTGCTATGTTCACCTGTAATAATTAATTTTTTATTACCCACTAATGAACCTAATGTATTTAACTGCACACTTGCGTAATCAGCTTTATGTAATACACCAATTAACTGTAATACTTCTACAAAATTTTCACAGCAATAAAATTCGGTTAGCTTACCTGTAGATTTTAATTTAGCATCAATCTCGGTAGAAAATGTTGCGTATTCCTCTACTTTTTTAGTTTGAATATCACGTTTGTAAAAGACTGTTGTATTTTGATGGGTAAATTTATTCCAATTTAAAGTATTATATTTTAGTGGAGAAGAAAATAAAAATTTAGTAGTATTTGCATGCGCTATTATTTCGAAAATGGCCCTCAATTGTGTTGGCAATGAATCGCCTCCCATATAGGCTATTTGTAATAAATATTGTTTATCATCCAGTGCAATACAATTCGTGATAACAGGTTGATAGCAATTAATTTCTCCAGTTTTAGCGTTTTTCGTGATGCCTAAAATTTCATCTAATAAAATATATGTTTCAATTTGCTGTGAAGGGAGCACATAAACATTCTGTTCGTTAGGTAAATCGGCTGCAGCTAAAAATGCGGATAAATCGCGGGTTAAAGCGACATCCATAGTCGAATCTGCAGTGAGTACAACACCTTGAGCAGTTGGTAATTTAAGAGATTGGGCTTGTAATTGAATAGCAATAATAAAAGCAAACAGAGTAGTAAATAAACGCATATGAGTTGGTTGAGTGGTGACAAAAAAATATCAGGCGACTAATTATTTATTAGTTGCAATAACAAATAATTGACGCAAATAATATGCCATTATTTGTTAAATTAAATTATTAGGTCTTATTGTTTGATGATAATACCTGTAGCAGTATTTACACTTGGCGCTATGAAATTATATATTCCGGGAGGGAATTTCAATAAATCGATTGTTTGATTTTTATTGGTAATTACACCAGTTATTAATATTTCTCCTAGGCCATTTGTGATAACATATTTTTTCCCAATTAAATCATCGTTGAGCTCAACTACACAAGTTCCTTTTGTAGGGTTTGGGGAAACAGTAATTTGATTAGCATGATTAATTGGTGATTCAATATCAATGGGATTAAATTGATTAACAATTTTCCAGGCATTATTTGTTGCTATTCCACACATATACCAAAGTGCATTATCAAATACAGTGGTTGATTGTGCATGCCTTGTACCAAGTGGCCAATTACCGGTAGTACTTTTTAATTCTCTCCATTCAATGCCATCTGGCGAATACCATACATCATTTAATTCAATGCCGGAAGTAATTCCACCCATGACCCAAATATGATTGTCGAACCAGGCTACAGTATGCCAATATCTGCCCATCCACGGTGGTGTATCATTAATCAAATTCCAAGTGATTCCATCTGTTGTATTCCACACTTCACTAAATGGTCGGCGTTCACCTTCATTAGCCCCGCTTAACATCCACATCTTTCCGGTATCGTCAACACTATTATTTATTTGCATACCTCTTCCCTCCCACGGAGCATCAGGTAAATTAATCCAGGTTACACCATCAGCACTTTGCCAAACATCATTTAATCCATTGCCACTGCATTGCTCACCGCCAAATAATGTCAATTGATTATTTAAAATTGCATAGTTGACCATGTTACGTTTTTTATAACCGGGAATGGTATCCACTAATTGCACCCAATTAATGCCATCTGACGATTGCCACACATCAGTTAAACAGCCGGATTGCGGATCACCTCCAATTACGTACATATAATTTTCGTCACTTAACCAAGCAGCGCAATGTCGCGGTGGCCAGGGAGCTAAAGTTTCAAAATTCCAGGTAACTCCATCAATCGAGCTCCATACTTCATTATGCGTATAAGTTGGTTCATGAAATGGAGGGTCCCATCCACCTAACAGCCACATTTTATTTTTAAACGACAACAATCCCGCACCATCTTTTGCATGAAACGGTAAACTATCATTTACTGAAATCCAATCGTAAGGGCTTACAATAAATTGTCCTGTTACTTGAAAAATACTGGTATCACTGTAATCTGCAACACGCACTTCAACAGCAGTGCCCGGCTCATAACTCATATCGATATAAGTAAAATTTTCCCAACTTAAATTGGAGTGTATACTATTTATCCAATCACCATTATTAATACGATACTGCACCAAAATTGAATCGCTGATTTGTGCGGTATCAAATTCCCAATACACCAACACGTTAGAACCAAATACATAAGCATCTGTTGCCTGTGGTGTAACAAATTGAATGGGATTGTTTTCAAACCATAATGCATCAACATCTTGTTGTGTCAAATTTCGGTTGTAGAAACGCATATCATCAACCGCACCTTTGAAACGATATGGTGATGCACTGAATATTAAATCAACAGCATCACCTAAATCATTTCCAAAGTAGCTATCAATACTCAAATAATACAATTGGTGATTACGATATATTTTAAACGTATCAGCTTCCCGTGTTATCACAAAATGGCACCAATCGCCTTTAATAAAATTACCGGCAACGCCTTCTGCCAATGCATTTGAATCAACACCACTTCCATTCCAGTAAACAAAAGTCTGATACCAAAGTTGTTGGTAATATTCCAAGTAATATTGGTTGTGACTATTCAACTGCATTTCAAAATTATCAGTAGTATCATCTTGTGTTTGTTTGGAAGAAAACAAGTTCATGATTTTTGCTGAATTAGTGTTATACCAAAAGCTAATAGCAAAATCGCCGGAAATTGGCGCCATTTCAGGGATTGGCAATACGAGTGAATCGTTTATGCCATCGAGCGCAAATGCTGCATTCGATTGACCAAATCTATTGGTTGTAAATGTCCCGGATGCGGATAAAATATTATAGTGCTTTTCACCACTATCTAACAAGTTATCAGAAAATGTATAATGCGCTAAAAGGCTGTCGCTCAAAGATTGGGCAAATGAATTTAAATTACAAATAAACAGAGATAGAATTAAAATGAATTGATTGCTTTTCATAAAGCTTATAGTAAAAAATAATTAAATAAAGTAATAAACCATTATTGAAAATTACATTACCATTAAGCGTTTTGTAAAATTCGGCATGTAAATGTGTTAGGATAAAGTTACTATAAAGAATTGAAATTGAGGATACCATTAATGTGCACTAACATTACCAAATAAAATCTTACGGTGAAGTGGCTAATGTTTATTGGTTATGTCGCATAAAGCGGATACTTAAATTGCTTTATTCAATAAAATCAAAAATGTGCTACCTGCGCCAAACTCACTTTCAACACGAATTTCACCGCCCTGAGCTTCTATCAATTCTTTACTGATGGCCAATCCCAAACCCGTACCTTCTTTATTGGTACCGGGAACTCTAAAATAGCGGTCAAAAATTTTATGCTGATATTGCGGCGCGATACCCTGTCCGGCATCCTTTACAGAAAGTTGAATCTGATTTTGAGTTTCTTCAAGCTTAATTAGGATTGAAGAGTTATCGTATGAATACCTTATTGCATTTGAAACAAGATTAGTTACTACCCAAGCTGTTTTTTCAATATCAACAATCACCTTTGACATATTATCAGGGCAGATAAAATCAATTTTAATTTGTTTTTGCTCAGCTTGTAATCTTGTAGCATTTAAAGCATATGAAACAATCTCTTTCGGATCTTCAGGCCTTAGAGATAACTGAATGTTCCCGCTTTCAACCTGTGTCATATTAAGCAACTCACCGGTAATTTTAAGTAGCCGATTTGCATCGTCTTTAATACTATCAATTAAATTTAATTGTTCTTGATTTAATTTACCAATTTGTTCATTCTCAAGCAGCTGCAAACTCATTTTAATTGATGCAATGGGTGTTTTGAATTCATGTGAAACTGTAGCAATAAAATTAGTTTTGGCCGAATCAAGTTCTTTGTAACTGGTAACATTACGCAAAAAAATAACATGTCCGTATGAACGCAATTCATGTTCCCCTGTAGGCACAATAGCAATATCAATTGTTTCTTTTTCGAAATAACTTTCTTTGTTTTCAGCAAATATTTTTATTGGAGCTGTATTTACAGGTTGCTTATCATTTGGCAGTACCAAGTCTCGGATTAAAGCTCTGATAAGGTCATTTTTCAAAGCTAACGCTGTCGAACTCTTGCCAATCAAGTCATCTTGTTTCAATCCGGTAATTTTAGATGCCTCTTCGTTTGCAAATAAAATTTGTAAATTCTCATCCAAACCAATAACCGGATCATGCATTTTGTTTATCAATGTTTCAATACGTTTTTTTTCCATCATCAATTTCGCCAAATTGCTATTATTATATTCTTCCAGCTTTTTTGCCATCGTATTAAATGATTTGGCAAGTTGCCCATATTCACTATGGCTTTCGAAATGTACTCTTTGGGAATAATTTTTATCGGCAATTTGTTTGATGCTTTCACTAAGCGACTTAATTGGATTAGCAATATTTGAAGGCAAATTAACCAGCAGGACAAATGCGATTAAGAAACACAATGTACCGCTGACGCCAATCCACAACATTGCCTTATTGGCAGTTTGTTGTGCAAAGTCACTTTTCCTTTGAATCGCCTCCATATTCATATCCATAACTGTAAAGACCGCATTTCGAATCTTAATAGTCGCCTCAAAATTTTCTGGGTTCAGCTTTAATTGTTCAAAATTTATCCGAATTTGTTCTGTTGCTTCTGCTTCACCAATTTCAGTGATATTTTGTTCCTGTTTATTTAAATCACGTTCCAGATTTTGCCAACTATCGCCCGTCTTGTTTTCGATAGCATCTAAAATTGTCCTGCAATATTCTAAACTATTGTAATTTGCAGTAAGGATGTTCTCTGTATCATTTTTAAGGGCATTAATATTAAAAGCGCCTACTATACTCACAATAATAATCATGAGGAATAGCAGTCCGACACCTAATGTTAATTTAGTTTTGATTTTCATTTACGATAAAATTACAAGGTCTATAGCATTTGAAGATAATTTTTTTAGCAATTCATTAAAGACGTTTGTTGCCAAAATTATTTTAACAAGGTTTAAATGCGGTTTACCGACACAAATAGTGGTTATTTTTCTTTCGGTGGCCTGATCTATAATTGCCTTAGCGATGGATTCACTCTCAACCTTAATTATCTCTGCCCCTAATTCAGTTGCCAGTTTGAAATTATTAATTAGGTGCCTTTGCTTATCCAATGCAATCTTATCAGCGCGCTCTTTTGGTGTTTGTACATAAAGCACATACCATTTACTATGATAATAATTTGCCAGTCGGGCCGTTTTTCTTATCACCGATTTAGCAGTAATTTCATTGCTGCTTATACATGCCATAAATCGTTCATGTTTAAGGGCATACGGTTTGGTAATTTCTGTTTCCACTTTCCGCTCAACCTGGGAGGCTACCTCTTTTAACGCCAGCTCCCTGAGTTGCAATATATGTTCACTTTTGAAAAAATTTTGTAATGCCTTTTCAATCTTTTCTGCATGATATATTTTACCCTCCTTCAGTCTAATTATTAATTCATCGGCAGTTAAGTCAATATTTACCACTTCGTCTGCCTGAGCCAACACACTATCTGGAATACGCTCTTTAACATCGATTCCTGTTATAGCTTTTACTTCTTCATTCAAACTTTCAATATGCTGGATATTTACTGCTGAAATAACATTAATTCCGGCAGAAAGAATATCCATCACATCTTGCCATCTTTTTTCATTTTTACTGCCTTCAATATTAGTGTGAGCGAGTTCATCAACGATAACAACTTCTGGCCTAAGGCTTATAATTGCCTGCACATCCATTTCCTCCAATTCTTTTCCTTTATAAAACAATTGCCGTCTGGGTATCACCGATAATCCGACTAGTAAATCATGCGTCTCTTTTCTATTATGTGTTTCAATAAATCCGATTTTTACATCAATTCCACTTTTCAACAGGGTATGAGCTTCTTGTAACATACGGTATGTTTTACCTACCCCGGCACTCATGCCAATGTATACTTTAAACTTTCCCTTTCGTGATTTTTTTATTAAATCGAGAAATTGTTGAACCGTTTTATCTTTTTCTGTCATACTAGAATGAAAAGGCTAATGAAGATATTACAAAAAAGTTATCATTTACAGGACTTTCTTCATTTATAAAAATTGCGTCTTCACTGGAAAATCCTCTTCCTTCTATGCGCAGAACGAGATTGTTTTGGATATTATAATCAACATTTAAGGAATAACCAACTGTTTGAAACCCATTAGGTGTTCCAGTTGAAATGACTACACCATTTTTATCCTGATACAATTCTCCTCGTGCTGCCAGACTAATTTTTTTAGTAGGGGCAACTTTTAGGATAATAACCGGGGAGTACCATGTATTAAAATTATTATCATTTTTGGCAACTTGTTGTGCTCCACAGTCAAAACCAATTGTGAAGCCTACCTTTTCATTCAGTTGAAAAATACCATAAAAATTATGGAAATAGCGCATAACTCGGATACTGTCAGGGGCATCATTTCCAACAAATGAGCTGCTATTTAAAGTTATTTTATCGGTTGGTTTAAAAGTTATCTGATGGCCAACTGCAGGAGTATTGTTACCATTTACCCTTTGCATACGTTGCCAACCATTTAAAATTAAACCACTTACAAGCAATTTTTCATTTTTAGTAGTATAACTTACTTTAACACCACTTTCATAATAGGGTGAATTTTCAGCCAAGATACTGCGTGTTAGGTTCCAGCAATCTTTGCCAATTGCACTTTCAAAACCAATATGTGAAGAAAAAACACCTGCATCAATCCACACATTTTTCGATTCTGATAATTTGAAACCGATATTGGCTTCGTATATGTTTTTTAATACACCAGGCTCTGCAGCTAGGTTGCTATTCGGATAACTACCTGCCATTAAAGCTATATTGCTTCTCAAATTTTGTTTTTGATAAGATAATTTTATTAAACCGAGGTTAAGTGCAACCTCATTATGTCTGTTATAGGAATATAAAAACGAAGGTCGTGTATGGTTTTCCGGGTTGGCAAAGTCGTAAGCAAAATATGTTTCTAAATAACCCGAAACCTGCAAAGGGTTGCTGGCAGTTTCATTTTGTGTAAATGAAGAGAGACTATAAAAAATAATAGCTAAAAAAGAAAGTTGTTTCATACCAGTTTAATTTAAATTGTCTAATGCTAAATTTAATTTAAGGACATTAACTTTTGTTGTCCCAAAAATACCAAATAATGGTTGCTCAATATTTGATTGAATGAGTTGATAAATAGTGTTTTCATTTACATTTCTAATTTTCGCAATACGCGGCACCTGAATTTCGGCGGCTTCAACTGACAAATGTGGGTCCAATCCACTACCACTTGCTGTTACAAGTTCGGAGGGAATTTGAGCTGTTGTAACAGTTGGATTTTTTATCAGAATGGTGTCAATACGTGACTGAACAATAGCAAGATATTCCGGGTTTGTTGGCCCTTTATTGCTTCCACCAGCACCGGCAGCATTATAATTAACTGCTGAAGGTCGTGAATTAAAATATTTATCTGCTGAAAAATTCTGGCCTATATTGGTATAATAATATAGATTACCGGATTGCACAACTTCACCGTTACCTTTATTTGAACTCAATTGTGCAATGACTAAAATCAAACAGGTGTATATGCATGAAAAGAATACCAACAAAAGGAAGGTTAATCTTAGTGCAGGAACAAAATTAGATTTCATTGTATTTATATTTATAATTAAATGAATAATGCGACAAAAAGGTCAATTAATTTAATGCCAACAAAGGGGACTAAAACTCCTCCTAATCCATAAATTAGCAAATTACGACGAAGCAATGCACTGGCGCCTATTGGTTTATAAGCCACGCCTTTCAAAGCTAGTGGAATAAGTAATGGAATAATAATAGCATTAAAAATTACAGCTGATAAAATTGCGCTTTCAGGGCTATGTAATTGCATAATATTTAAACCTTGCAGAGAAGGGATTCCTACAATAAAAAGTGCAGGAATAATGGCAAAATATTTAGCCACATCATTCGCAATACTAAATGTAGTTAAGGTGCCCCGTGTCATTAACAATTGTTTGCCAATTTCTACAACTTCAATTAATTTAGTGGGATCATTATCCAGATCGACCATATTGCCAGCTTCTTTAGCGGCTTGGGTTCCACTATTCATAGCAACGCCAACATCAGCTTGTGCAAGTGCCGGAGCATCGTTTGTTCCATCACCCATCATGGCTACCAATCGTCCTTCAGCTTGCTCCTTTTTTATGTAATTCATTTTATCTTCAGGTTTTGCCTCGGCGATAAAATCATCAACGCCAGCTTTTTCAGCGATAAATTTTGCAGTAAGCGGATTATCGCCTGTTACCATTACAGTTTTAATACCCATTTTTCTTAACCGCTCAAATCGCTCATGAATACCTGGTTTAATAATATCCTGTAATTCAATAACACCAATTATTTTTTCATTTTCAGCAACTACAAGCGGAGTACCTCCATTGGCAGAAATAGTATGAACATGAGCAGCAGTTTCTTCCGGAAATTTATTACCTGCCTGTTCACACAAATTTTTAATGGCATCGGATGCACCTTTTCGAATTCGTATATTTTCAAAATCAACTCCGGAGCATCTTGTTTCAGCTGTAAATTTTATAAACCTTGGATTAATTATTGATAATTGCTGCGGTTGCAAACCCGCTAATTCAATAATTGACTTACCTTCCGGAGTATCATCACTTATTGAACTTAATGCTACGCAACGAATAAAATGTTTTTCATCAATACTATTTGCAGGATAAAAATGTGTTGCTTTTCTGTTACCTATAGTAATAGTGCCTGTTTTATCTAATAATAACACATCAATATCACCGGCTGTTTCAACTGCACGACCACTTTTCGTAATCACATTTGCGCGCAAAGCCCTATCCATTCCGGCAATACCTATTGCTGATAATAAACCACCAATAGTAGTAGGAATTAAACAAACAAACAATGCAATAAATGCAGCTATTGTTATTGGTGTGTTGGCATAATCTGCAAATGGTTTGAGTGTAATGGTAACGATTATAAAAACTAAAGTAAATCCTGCTAATAAAATAGTTAGTGCAATTTCGTTTGGTGTTTTTTGCCTGCTTGCACCTTCAACCAGGGCAATCATTTTATCTAAAAAACTTTCACCTTGTTCGGTAGTAACTCGAACTGTAATAGCGTCAGATAATACTTTAGTACCTCCGGTTACAGAACTTTTATCGCCACCTGCTTCGCGAATTACAGGTGCGCTTTCACCTGTTATCGCACTTTCATCAATGGTAGCAAGGCCTTCAATTATTTCGCCATCGGAAGGAATAATATCTCCCGCTTCACAGAAAAATAAATCACCTTTTTTTAACTGTGACGAAGGAATAATATCAACTTGATGGCTGTAAATTTTACCAACCTCCGCAACTTTTTTGGCGGGTGTTTCTTCACGGGTTTTTCGCAAGCTGTCTGCTTGTGCTTTACCTCTTGCCTCTGCAATTGCTTCAGCAAAATTGGCGAAAAGTAATGTTGCTAATAGTACAAGAAAAACAATAAAATTATACATAAAACTGCCTTGCGTTGTATTGCCCGAAAGTATCCATATACAAACTCCCAACATGATAGCAGTTCCTATTTCAACCGTAAACATAACAGGGTTGCGAAACATGAGTTTGGGATTAAGCTTCACTACCGATTGCTTAATAGCAGATTGAAGTAATGATTTTTGAAACAGAGAAGATTTGTTTGCCATATAAAATTAATTTATCAATGAAAAATATTCGGCTATTGGTCCTAAGGTAAGTGCCGGGAAAAATGCTAAAGCAGCAACAATTGCCATTACGGCAAAAACCATTAAACCGAAAGTTGATGTATCTGTTTTAAGTGTCCCAGCGCTTTCAGGAATATACTTTTTGCCAGCAAGAATTCCGGCGATGGCTACAGGGCCAATAATAGGTAAATACCTGGCCAATAACATAACAATACCACATGCGATATTCCAAAATGGTGTATTGTCACCTAAGCCCTCAAAACCACTGCCATTATTTGCACTGGAAGAAGTGAATTCATACAACATTTCACTAAATCCATGATTTCCGGGATTAGCCAACCAGCTTGAATAAGCTTCAGGATTTTGTATATATAAAAACGATGCTAAGGCAGTACCTGTTAATATTAATAGTGGATGTAATAAGGCTATAACCATTGCAATTTTCATTTCTTTCGCCTCGATTTTTTTTCCTAAAAATTCAGGTGTCCTTCCAACCATTAACCCACTAATAAATACAGCCAGTATGATGAATATATAAAAATTTAAAAACCCGACTCCCACACCCCCATAAAAACTATTAACCATCATTCCAAGTAATGCATACATGCCGGTTAACGGTGTCATACTATCATGCATTGAATTAACAGAGCCGTTGCTTGTGGTGGTGGTGGTGATAGCCCAATATGCTGATGCAGCGGAGCCGAAACGCACTTCTTTTCCTTCCATACTACCCATGTTTTGGGCAATTCCCATATTTTCAATGGCCTTATTGCCTTGCATTTCATTCATAATTGAAGGAATACAAAGCAATAAAAATCCTGCAGTCATTACACCAAATATCACATTGGCTAGTTTTTTACGCTTTAGTACATAACCCAAAGCAAAAATCATTGCTATCGGAATTAAACTTATGCTTACAGTTTCTACCACATTTGTAAAATAATTGGGGTTTTCAAAAGGATGGGCTGAATTTGGTCCAAAAAATCCACCTCCATTTGTTCCAATTTGTTTGATGGCAACAAAACCTGCAACAGGGCCACGACTCACCATAACTGTGTCGCCTTGAAGTGTTGTAATGGTGTCCTTTCCTGCGAATGTCATTGGAACGCCATTAAATACTAAAGTAATGGCAACTATAACGGCGATAGGAAATAATATCCGGGTACAACTTCTTACGAAAAATGAATAAAAATTACCCAATGTTGCAACTGTTCTTGATTGCATTGCTGTAAATACAACTGCACAGATAGCAATACCTGTTCCTGCACTTATAAATTGCCATAACATTAAAATTAATTGGCCCAAATAGGATAATCCGGATTCACCGGAATAATGTTGCAAATTGGTATTAGTAACAAAACTAACAGCTGTGTTGAATGCCAAATCGCCCGACATTGAAGGATTGTTGTCGGGATTCAAAGGCAAATTTGACATATTAGTAAGTATCAGCATACAAATTAAAAACCAAATAAAATTGATAGTTAACAGCGCAATAGCATGTTGCTTCCAGGTCATTTCAGTTTTAGGATTAATGCCACTTAATTTAAAAAACAAGTTGTCAATTGGATTAAATAATCGGTCAAGCCATGTAGGCTCGTAATTAAATATTTTTCCTATGTATCTACCTAAAGGAATAGCCAACAATACTACTAATAGATACATGAGTAAAACGCCTAATATCTCTGAATTCATAAATTTCATTTAACCGTTAAATAAATATTTTATTTTGAAAATAATGATGAACACCAACATGGTAATAATTAATAATACTATTAACCAATATCGTAATTCTCGGAAGTTTTTCATCATCAAAATTTTTCAGGTTTTAGTAATACGAAACACATATAACCGAAAACCGCAATTGCTACAATAAATAGAATTGTCATAATGTTAAATTTTTTCGAACCAGTTAATTGATTTAAAAAATAGTGCAAATAGTATTGCACCAATAGAAATGAGTAGTAAAGTCATAAACATGAATTTGATTTACAACTACCAACCAAAAGCCGGTCCATTTAGGCAAAAACATTACGAAACCCTTTATGAATGGGCATTCTAAGCATGATCGAGTAAAACAACTAATTCTAAAACCCTATCGTTTTGAAAGGGTTACACTATTCTTTTGAATGGGTACTAGTCTAAATTGTAGTCTGCAAGTTTTCTATAGAGCGTAGTTAATGCTATATTAAGCAACTCAGCAGTTTTTGTTTTATTGCCATTTGTATAATTGAGCACTTTTTGAATATGGATTTTTTCGGCACTAGCTAAAGTAAAGGCAGACATTGGTTTGCCACCGGTAAATTGTGCCACATTATTGATAATTTCAACGGGCAGGGTGTTGGTCTCGAGTGTATCTCCCTCTGTTAAAATTACACTTCTTTCAATTACATTTTTTAATTCACGGCTATTACCATTCCATGAATGCTGTTTTAGTGATTCAATATATTCATTTGAAGCTGAGCTGATTTTTTTATTTGTTTTTACAGCAAACATTTTAAGGAAATGGAATGCAAGTGCTTCAATATCGACCACACGTTCACGTAATGGTGGTAAATGAATTTGGAAGACTGAAATTCGGTAAAAAAGGTCCTGTCTGAAATTACCTGAAGCAATTTCTTTTTGTAAATCTCTGTTGGTGGCTGCTATGACACGAACATTCACTTTTTTAGGTTTACTTTCACCTACTCTGAAAAGTTCACCGGTTTCTAATGTTCGTAACAATTTGGCCTGTAGGTCAATCGCCATTTCCCCAATTTCATCCAAAAAAATGGTTCCTTTATCGGCTTCCTCAAACAATCCTTTCTGGTCTTTTACCGCTCCGGTAAACGCACCAATTACATGTCCAAACATTTCACTTTCCAACAACTCTTTACTAAAAGCAGAGCAATTAATAGCAACAAATGGAAATTTTTGACGGTTACTTTCCTGATGTATTGCTTGTGCGAAAACTTCCTTACCCGTACCTGTTTCACCTGTCAAAAGTACCGTTGTATCGGTGGGAGCTACCTTTTTAGCTAAATCGATAACTTCTTTAATCTGTTTCGATTTCCCGATAATATTATCAAAAGAGTGTTTTGCAGCTAGTTGTAGCTCAAGTTTTTGAACCCGTTTTGCCAGTTCTACCTTTTCTAATGCACGATATAGTAGAGGCAATATTTTATTATTGTCGTCGCCTTTAGTAATATAATCAAATGCGCCATTCTTAATTGCCTGAACGCCGTCCGGGATATTTCCGAATGCTGTAAGGAGTATAATTTCGCATTGATTAAACCTTTCCTTTATTTTTTTAGCAAGGTCTAAACCGCTACCATCCGGTAACTTCACATCACACAAAACAACATCAACCTCGCGGAGCTCTAATGTTTTTAAAGCCGATTTACAATCAGCTGACTGAAGCACCTCAAACCCATCAAGGCTTATTATTCTGGCCAGTAATGACCTGAGTTTTTCTTCATCATCAACAATTAAAATTCGTTTCAATGTTTATCAAAAATTATATAACAACAAATGTAAAAAATTAAATCTTTTAATTTCAATCTCCCTAAAAGCAATTCAGACTTGATACCAGGCTATAATGACTAAGTAAAACGCTGAATTGAGCCCTTATTGGTTAATTGTAATACTAACCACGCTGTTGCATAAGTTGAACGCGACCATTGCAGATGTAAGCGCTTATTAATTTTCTAAAGCAATATCTTCCAACTGTAGTCTGTTATTAAAATAAATGGCTATTACATCATCTGTAAGTTCATACCCAATTGTAAAATCCATACTTACCAAGCCGA
>Ga0209812_10001445_pt1 | contig 16379 bp, 10 predicted proteins | sample JI71714BDNA_FD_187502 | JGI IMG/M metagenome (GOLD analysis project Ga0209812, IMG submission 187502) | Wastewater effluent complex algal communities from Wisconsin, to seasonally profile nutrient transformation and Carbon sequestration -... | ecosystem: Engineered > WWTP > Effluent > Algae...
GGAATTATTGCGTTCCAACCAAAACATGTTAAAGCAACAAGCGGAATCTTTTATGGAAACACAAAAAAGATTTTCTGCTCGTTACGAATTACCATTTTTAGAATAAATCAATTATTGAGTATCCTTTGGCAAGCCAAGTTGCTCGCGTAATACTCTATCATAATTGTTATGCGCAGACCAATAGTCTAACATCATATCTTTCAAACGTACAGCAGTGGTGGTTAATTTTTTCCCATCAAATCCGGCATAGGTATCGTCCCAACCTGTAATTTTATATGGGAAGGTTTTTTCAAACCGGATATTCAATTGTCGCTCTAAAGTAGGGAAGTCAATTACATACACCATAATACCATTTTCATCGCGCAAATCTAAATTCGCTTTAACAGGTTCCATTGGTTTGTGGCTTAAACGCAAATACATAGCGCCAGGTAAAATTTGCATTTCACCCTTTGGTAATTTATCAGGATTAATTCTAATAAGATTCCATAATTCATCCTCTTGCACTATTGTTTTGATATTAAGTTGTTTGTCGCCTTCTGTTTCGAAATAACTTCTCGATTCGATATTAAATCCATTCTCTCCTGAATTCATTTGGTAATAAGCCATCCCACACCATTCTTGCATACTACCCGTAATTTTCACTGCATGCGGATAATTATTTATATCGATTGGTTGAAAAGCACTTATCATTACTGAATAAGGATAAATACCGGTATTAAATTTATAAGACTGATTTAATTTTAGTATTGGCAATTTATCTGCACCTGCCGCAGATGGATTATCCAACTTAACTTGTTTCGATTTAGAAAAATCTTCGGTTACAAAAACATTTACAACAGTGCCTTCATGAATTTCTCCGTATCTGCTTTGTTTAAGATAATAACTAGTTAATTCAGCTTTACCGCCATACCAGTAATTATTCCAGTCAGCATTAGTAGTATATGGTGATACCGGTGCAGCCATTCCGGAAGGTTGTTTTGTATTATCGTTTGTGCCATTGGCAGTTTGCTGACAGCCCTGAATACTCACCAAAAGTGCCAGTGTGAATACAACAGTAATATAAGCAGGTATACGCATAACAAGTAATTTATTTAAAACATTATTAATCGTGTATATCAAACATCATTAGATGCCAAAAAGTTCGGTTACCACTCAAAATTTGGTTCGTAGATTGGAATTTCCACTACCTCATTTTTAATCATTTTCACCAGCCGCAAACTATCGCCCTCCGGCAATTTAAAATCGTACGAACCCGGATTACTTATGATGGCATATTCAAAACCCTTTTGTTTTGTCTTCACTTGAATTATTGTTTTTGTTTTTGAAACCGGAAATCCAAATCGCGGTTCATTAAATGCAAACACCATAGGGAAATTGACAAAAAACTGTGTCGTGTTGTTTGCTCTTTCATTTACAAAATTCACAGCCTCAATTTGCGCATCCAGAAAATAGATATAACTCATATCTTCATCATAGTGAAATTTCGCTTCCATCGACATGGTTTCATCACTCACCGGATAAAGCTCATATCCATACATGGAAATCATTCCGGCAAAAAACACCAATGGAACAAATACATATAACCATCTGTAAGTTGCTACTGCAGTAATAAGCAAATGCGCAAATACAATTATCAAAGGAATAATGGCAAACACTAAATACCGGTTCATAAAAAAGTTGAGCGAGCTGAATAAAATGCCACCAACAAATAACATGATAAGATATGTTGTGAAATTATGGTAATGCCATAATTTTTTATACAATAAAATAATTGCAATTATTAATCCTGCTGCCAATAATACCAATCGTCCTTGTTCTATAAATGTAAAGGACATGAAATCGATGCCAAATTCAATTATCTTTTTAATTTTAAAGTCTACATTTTCACCATGTAACGGAAATAAATACCAGCCGTTTTGCTGACGCTGAATAATTAAAAACAATCCGAAAATCAAAAACGGTGTCACCACCAGTAACTGCTTCCATTGGAAGCCTATGCTTTTTTTTGGCCGTTGAACTAGCCAATTAATAATTGAAGCCGTAATTACAACTACCGGAATTATGATGGCCGTTTCTTTTATCAATATTGCTGCAGTGGACATTAGTGCATACCATCCATATTTACGGATTGACCAATAATGAATTGCCCATAACATAAACAGTGCAAGGCAAATTTCCGGCAACACCAAAATGGATTGCGCAAAAAATACCGGTTGCACAATTACTAGCATAACAGACAACAACGCTGTTTTTTGATTAAAATGATGATAGGCAATTTTATAAATACTCAACAATAAAAACAGGGCAATAATTAATCCTGTTATATGACCGCCCACTACCCCATCGCCAAAAATAAAATAACCACAACCGTGAATAAATGAAAATAATAAAGGATGCCCACGAGAAAGTTCAGGAGGTAAATTTTTAGGCAACAACCCTAATCCATTGTCGTGCAAATACAAACCTGCGCGCGAATAAACACCTAATTCATCCCAAAAGTAGGGCAGTTGCATAGCGGGCAGTTTTGCCAGAATAAACAGCACCAAAATAATGGTAAACCATCCGTATTTGCGATATAAAGATTGAATTTCCGACAATTGATTAATAATGTTTAAACCTTTATCAGGCTTTCAAAAATAAGGTTATTTTATTTGCAAAACAACCTGCTGTCGTAAGCATATAAACAAAAAAGGCAGCCTGTTCAGACTGCCTTGTATTATAAAGTATGATTTTTATTAAACGGCAACTTCCTGAGTCATATATTGCCCAATGGCATTGTCGTATAAATTTTTATAATCTATTGTATTGCCAAACTGTTCACCGTCAATACTAATTTTTCCGTCTGTAACAGTTCCTAATACGTTAACCGGCACACCGTATTCTTTACAAATATTTTCAATCACGAAAGCTTTTTCACTAGATGTTGAAACAACAACTCTGCTCTGGCCTTCGCCAAACAAATACGCATCTTTACGAATAGTAGCATCAGTTTCAATTTCAAATCCAAGGCTATTTACCATAGCACTTTCTAATAGTGTTGTAAATAATCCACCTTCGCTCACATCATGCGCTGAATAAATTAACTGATTGCGAATTAAGTCTTTAATGGTTTGTTGTAACGCATATTCATCATTTAAATCAAAATGTGGCGCCGGCGATTTAGTAATGCCGTGAATATCTTTCAAATATTCGCTGCAGGCAATATCGTCGGTTGCTTTACCTATCAGCATAATTACATTACCTGAATTAATAAAGTCCAATGTCATCTGATTTTTGAAATCTTCCAACACACCTACCATTCCAATTGTTGGTGTTGGATAAACAGGTCCCTCTTCACTTTGATTATAAAATGAAACGTTTCCACCAGTTACCGGTGTATCAAATTTTCTGCACGCATCGCCCATACCTTTAATAGCATTGCTAAACTGCCAATAAACTTCAGGGTTATAAGGATTTCCAAAATTTAAACAATTGGTAATAGCAGCAGGTTCTGCACCGCTGCACACAATATTTCTCGCAGCTTCACTCACCGCAATCATCGCCCCTACATATGGGTCAGAAAATACGTAACGCGAATTACAATCAGTAGTAACTGCTAAGCCTTTATTTTTACCTATAATTCTAATTAACGATGCATCACTTTTTAAATTAGTAGATGTATTTTTTACACCAACCATTGAATCGTATTGCACTGTAATCCATCTTTTATTGGCAATATTTGGATTCGAAGCTAATTTTTTTGCCACTGCTTTTAAATCAGTTGGTATTGCAATAGCATTGGCATCAAACGATTTTATTTCTTTAATATATTCCGGCTCTTTAGATTCACGCTGATAAATTGGTGCACCACCACCTAGTACCAAACTTTCGGCAGGCACTTCAGCAATTAATTCACCGTGCATATAATATTGTAACAGTTCACCTTCAATCACTTCACCTATAATCTCGCAATGTAAATCCCATTTATCAAAAACTGCTTCTATATCTTTCTCCATTCCTTTTTTCACTACTACAAGCATACGTTCCTGACTTTCACTCAATAATATTTCCCAACCTTTCATATTTTTCTGACGTGTAGGTACTTTATCAAGATAAATTTTCATTCCGTGTTTACCTTTTGCGCTCATTTCAGATGTTGAACAGGTAATACCCGCAGCGCCCATATCCTGCATACCAACAATGGCTCCGGTTTTAATGGCTTCTAATGTAGCTTCCAATAATAATTTTTCCTGAAACGGATCACCAACTTGAACCGATGGTAAATCTTCATGACTTTCATCATGTAAATCGCCACTAGCAAAACTGGCACCGTGAATTCCATCTTTACCAGTTGCACTACCAACAATGTAAACAGGATTACCTTTTCCCTCAGCAATTGCCGAAACCGTTTCACCAACCTTCACAATACCAACACTCATGGCATTAACTAATATGTTGGTGTTATAACAATCTTCAAAATATACCTCACCGGCAACAGTTGGCACGCCAAAACAATTGCCATAATCGCCAATACCTTTAACCACACCACGCATTAAATGCTGCGTTTTTTTATTGTTGATATTTCCAAAACGTAAAGAGTTTAATGAAGCAATAGGCCTGGCACCCATCGTAAATATGTCGCGATGTATACCGCCAACTCCCGTAGCAGCACCTTGATAAGGTTCAATGGCAGAAGGGTGGTTGTGACTTTCAATCTTAAAAGCGCAGCCCAAACCATCACCAATATCAATAAGTCCGGCATTTTCTTCTCCGGCTTCTACCAGCATTTTTTTGCCTTTTCTTGGTAAGGTTTTTAAGAGGGTTATGGAATTTTTGTAACTGCAATGTTCGCTCCACATTACGCTGAAAATACTGAGTTCAGTGAAATTTGGCGTGCGACCTAGTATTTGTTTGATGTGTTCAAATTCTTCTGCAAGCAGACCTAGTTGCCTGGCCTGTTCTACTGTAGCAAGTTGTTCGGACATATTTTTTGATTGAGGCACAAAATTAATCCCGAAAACCTAAACTCTTGCTGATTTATACAGATTTTATGTTGACAATTTTCAGCTCCCTAAGTCAAACCACCATTTCACCCCGAATAACACGCATTCCGCTAATTACCGCTTTTCACCTCATTAATGCAGCCCTAATTTGGTCTCCGAAAACACCGAAATCCTATTCATGTACCTTAACAACTTTTCCAAATCACCCCATTTTATCTACATTTGCTTCCTGCTTTTAAGGTTGGGAAGCAAAACTGAGATAATTGCTCAAAACCTGGTAACCAACCCCGGATTCGAGTCCTATTCACATTTTCCGGATAGTTACGGAGATTGGGATTTTTGCCACGGATGGTATAACTGCTCAGGCGATGGCAGTCCCGATTATTTGCATACTTCAGGTACCAGTGTTGCCAATTTACCGGATTGCGGGTTAGCCCAAATTTACCCCTACGACGGAAATGCAGCGATGGGTTTTTCTACCTATCGCGGCGATTTTGAACACAGAGAATATATTTCCACCGAATTAACCTCGCCATTAATTACAGGCGAAACATACATCGTTTCATTTTGGTTAACCAATGGTGAATCGGATTGGTATTCCGGAACAGGCACAAATCATATCGGCATTTATTTTAGTCATGCCATGCCCGACCAAGTTGCAACCAATACCATAAATGTTACCCCACAAGTTGATATTAACGATATTGTATGGTTAACTGAATGGCAATATTTTGAATTTAGTTATACAGCTACTGACGATTTTTCGCAAATCACTATTGGTAATTTTTTTGAGGATGTAAATACCGAAACAAATATATTTTATGAACTCGCAGATAATCCTACCCGCAGTGAATATATTATAGATAATATTTACGTAGGTCTTGTTCCCGAACCTGAAACCGTTTTAATTGATACTGCACTTTGTTTAGGCAACAGCTATTTTTTACCCGATGGAAGTGAAATTTTTTCCTCCACCATCGACACAACTATATTATCAGGCGCTGATGGTGCTGATTCCATAATTATTTCAAATGTTACTTTTATTTCATCGGTAGTAGTTGAGCAGACTGTCCATATTTGCGAAGCAACAAGTTATGTTTTACCCGATGGTAATTATGCGTATAGCGAAGGCATTTATACCTCTGTAATCAGCACTGCAGGAGGTTGTGATTCTACCATTGTTACGACAATTATCATCTCCACAGCACCTGAAATAACTGTTTTGGCACCTGTTTATATTTGTGCCGATGCGGAAGCCATTTCGTTGGAAGCATTTCCATCAGGTGGTATTTTCGAAGGTCCCGGTATTATCGAAAATAATTTTAATCCCCAATTAACAGAAGGCGAAGGCACTTATACATTGAGCTACACTTTTATTATGAATGAATGTTCATTCATACAACAATTTACCATTACCGTAATTGAAAACCTAGCTATGGCAGGCACTGACCAAACCATAAATTTTGGCGAAAGATTTATTTTACATGGCACAACAGCCGGAGAAATAAAATGGTCGCCGGATACTGATTTGAGTTGCAACACCTGTGATTCTCCAAGTGGATTAATTAACCAAACCACCACATTTTTATTGGAGTCGATAAATGAATATGGATGTTATGCGGCAGATGAAGTGACCATTACTGTTTTACATGAAGGCCCGGACAGTGTTTTTGTCCCGAATACTTTTACCCCTAACGGAGATGGCATTAACGATTATTTTATCCCACTAGGCTTAGCCATAAACAAAATCGTCCATTTTCAGGTGTATAATCGCTGGGGAGAGTTAATATATAGCGAAGAAAACATCACACCTGAATCAGCAAACCAAGGCTGGGATGGCAAGTTTAATGGTACAGAAGTGCAAGAAGGTGTGTATATTTATACTGCAGAAATTGAATATTTAAGTGGGATAATAACTCAGCTTAAAGGGAACATAACACTCATAAAATAACCCGCATAAAAATGCAGTCAAATAAAAATAAAAAATTAATTGCTTATTCTTCTGCAGCTATAGGCTTTATTACTTTAAATAATGATGTTTCATCCCAAGTATTATATACTAACATTGACCCAGATGAAAATCTATACGCATACGACCAATTACAAATAGATATCAATGATGATGGTTTTATTGATATTGGAATTGAAGCCCATTTGGCTTTGTCCTTTACGTACAGTTATTATCAAGGTTGGTCAACTTCAACTTTAGGCATTTATTTTTATGCCAATAATTTTTCTGCAATAGTAGGCACCCCGGTAAACCCCAATTTAGCAGCTAACTTACAACCCGGTGATATTATTGGGGAAAGTGCTTTATGGAATACCAACAATGAAATTAATTTCGCCGCCCTTAATATGAATACATATAGTTATGTAGAAATTATTGAAGGCTGGAACAAACAAAATAATTATATAGGTTTTAAATTTCAGGCTGATGGCCAAACTCATTATGGTTGGGTGCGATTAAGTATCGACAATTTATCCAATAATGTTGCAGAACTCCCTAAACTTATAATTCAAGATTATGCTTATGAAGCTACGCCTAACACGCCTATTACTATTGAGCACGTTACAGCATCTATTGCAGAAAATTTAGTGCTGAATGATATTGGTGAAACTTCAACTGCTAATGATTTACAATTAACCTTTAATAAAGCGGATGATGAATCATTTGTAAGTGAATATCGGGTATTCTTGCACCGAATTCCTGATGCGATTTATAATAGTTTAGATGCATTACTTGCTTTACCTGCCGACAGGTATATCAGTATTATTCCGGACGGGACGAACCATGTAATAAATTTTAATGCAACAACACTTGATACAGATGGGAATCCTCTTGCTTCAAATTCCACTTTTGAAGCCAGAGTAGTGTCAATGCCGGATGGTATTCAAACCAATATCGCCAATGTTTCCATTGTAAGTAATAAAGAAGAAATCATACTGCGTTCTACAGGTGAAGCGCAAAATATTAAACTTTATAAAAATGGAACCTCCGGCACGACAAGTGATTTTAAAGTAATTTTTACAAAACCCGCAAACGAATATGGATTAGCTGCCTATCGGGTTTATATAGCAAAGTTTGGTACCGACTTAAACTATGACACACTTTATAATTTAGATGAAAATTATTTTGTGGAGATTCCTTCTACAAACGAATTCAATTATGAAATCCAATTTCCAACAAATAAAAAAACGGTGGGCGATGATGGTCCAATTATTTTTGAATCTTACTGGGCAGCAGTATTAACAATTCCGGATTCAATAGCCGCAACTACAGGCGAGTTAAATTTTGGCGCTTATACACTTTATTACACTGCACCACTTTATCCGGAAACACCACTTGTAATCTTGGACGACACCACTAAAACGCCTCATGATATCTTTGTAAGTTTTCCAAAGTCACCTATCGAACAAAGAATAAATGAATATGAAATTATTTTAGTGCCTGCAGATGATACCACTTCATTTAGTGCAACTGACGCAGATGAATTACCTGCAACAAATTACTATCAAATAATGCCAGTCGGAGAAGATATTGCTACCCACCTCCCATCTTTTCTGAAAGATGTATATGGTCATACACCTAATCCGGAAACGACTTATGTTGTATATGTTGCGCTTTCAGGCTTGACTTATTATAACACTTATATAACGTTATCCCATCCTTCAAAACCTTTTACACTAAACGATGGGAAAGTTAATGCAACACCTAAATTAATTTTTAACAATAATGCTATTTATTATGCTTTCCCCAATAACGATAATCAAACAATTCGCTTATTGGATATCAGTGGAAGAATTATTGCTGAATGGGTTATTTCAGGTTCCGGGGTAATCAGCAATTTTGACGGCATAGCCCCCGGTGTATATTTTATACAATATAATCAAAATGCAAGCGTTATTCAAGTATTTATTGACAAGCACTAGACTAACATGTACTTCAAAAAAACTCCTTTAACTCAAGTATTCATTAAGGCAATTGTAACATTAGGCCTTTTTTTCGGTATATTACATACAGGTTTAAGTCAGGGAGTTCAAATTGACGACAGTTTCGGCGAAGACGGATTTTTTAAATTTTCATTCCAACATCCTATAGTAATCTGCACCGGTGCTTTGATTCAAAAAGATGATAAAATAATAATCTCAGGTTTTAATTATAGTGACCGGCAATTATTATTTATACGTATAACCGAAAATGGCAACATTGATAGTACCTATGGCGAAAATGGTATGGTTACTATCAGCCGAAATACTAATCTGCGTATTGAAGATATGAATGCAGTAGCCCAAAACGAAGACGGAAGTATTATTGCCGGATTAGATTGTTACCCGTATGACAATTATCACCCGGTAGAACCTACCTTAATTAAATTAAATAAATTTGGCCAAATCGATTCTACATTTGGTGAAAATGGTTTTGCCAAACAATTTGTTTCTGAGTCGAATTATATGGCAACTTTAAATGACATTTTTATTCAGAGCGATAACAGCATTTTGTTTTGTGGCTATTTCAATGATTTCTGGAATTCTGATATTAACCATTTTTTTATCGGACGATGTTTACCGAACGGCAGCCCTGATCCGAACTTCGGCAATAATGGTATAGTAACTGAATACTTTGATGGTTCGAATTGTGAAGCACAAGTCATTTTTCAACAGCACGATAGTAAAATACTTTTAGGGGGTAAATTAAATAACGACTTTGCTGTGGTAAGATATAATCATTTTGGCATGTTAGATACTACCTTTGCAAATGGTGGGAAATTTTCCACTAATGTGGCAAATGCATATCAATTAAATGCGATTGCAGAATTAAAAGATAATACCATTATCTTGGCAGGATATGGATTGTATTTAGGCAATCAGGATTGTTCTCCTTATTATAGAAATTTGTTGGTAGGGCTAACACAGGATGGTGTATTATCAGGTGATTTTTCAACTTCAGGTTACAATCAGTATCTCGCAGGTTCATGTGTTTCAGAAGCAAATAATTTATTAATTCAATCTGACAATAAAATATTAGTGGGTGGATCAGGGGGTGAACCTTTTGGTAATGGTCCGTATAAATTAACACTCTCAAGATTAGATGAACACGGCATTTTAGACGAATCAATAGGAGATGATGGATATGAAAATTTCCATTCCGGCCTTGAGAAAAATAATTGTGTTACGTTAACGCTTCAATCTGATGGCAAAATAATAATGGTTGGCGATGCCAGTAGTGAAGGACATAGTTATTTGATTGCAATGCGAGCCGATGCCGGATTAATTCCACCGGGACATACATTGGTTGAGCATGAACAAGCTGAAATTTGGAGTTATGATAAAACAATTTATATAACAAATACTACTACTACTGATGTGAATTGCCATCTTTTTAATGCACTTGGTCAGGTACTTTTTTCTTTTACCTCCCCTCCCGGCCAATCAACTTACAACCTACCCGAACTACCCGATGGATGGTATGTTTTATCTCTCAATATGCCTTATGGTTTAGTGACACATAAATTATTGTTTACCAATTGAATTGAGGATGTGGCTTATTCAGTATCTTTGAACCATGCAAGAATTCCTGATTCCGGCAGTCTGGGCAACTATTTTATTATTTTTTATTTATCGCTTCGATTTTTTCAAAATACAAGAAATAAATCCGGCCTGGCCTTATGCTGCTTTCCTATTTAAACTCTTGCTGGGATTTGCTAATTATTATATCTGGCTCAATATAATTGGTCACGGCGATAGTCTCAGGTACTTTCACGACAGCCAAATTGTTTATCAAAGTTTATTCGACAATCCGACTTATTTTTTTGAATTAATTACGCGAAGCTCACTTGAAAACATACCTGCTCATTTAATCCCTTACCAAAAAGAATTGTTTATCGAATGGCATGTAAACGAATATCACATGGTGCGTTTACTGGCCATTTTAAATGTGTTTACATTTGGAAATGTTTGGGCAAATATTGTATTAATTGCTTTTGGTAGTTATGCCGCTACTATGGGCTTATTCAAATCGTTCAAACGTTTTCTGGTTATTGATGCCGACAAAAAAAATCGAATTTTTCTGTTCCTATTTTTTTTACCGTCTATTGTTTTTTGGACAGGGGGACTACTCAAAGAGGCTCCTGTGTTTATGCTGTTATGTGTAATAATTATCCAATTGTTTACCATTGAAAGCAGCCCCAACCGCAACAAAACACCGGCTAAACCATTGTTGATTTTGGTTGTATGTATTTATGCTTTGTTTTTAATACGCGACTACCTGGCAATTTTAGTCAGCTTAAATTTATTACTATTGTTTTTTGCCAGAACTATTGTAAAACCACAATTCCTCAACAAAACTTTTATCATCAATTCCATCACGGTTATAGTTTTATTTTTTGCTGTTCCAATTGTATTTCCTCAGCTGAATTATTTTCATTACGCACAATCTGAACAAACTTATTTCTTAAACGGAGAACCTGACCCGGATTATAAATTTTCTGCTATTGGTGGAAATGGCATTGCTGTTATTAAACAAATTCCTTATGCACTCAATAATATCTTTTTCCGACCCAATCTAATGCACAGCGATAGTGTATTCCGATTATACCAAAGTGTTGAATTAATTATTGTCTGGTTAATCATTGTTTTCCTGGCAATTAAAATGTTGCGCCAAAAACACCCATTTTCTGCAACTGCTTTGTTTATGATCATAGTTGCAATCGAATTATTAGGCATTTATGGATTAATGGTCACCGACGCCGATACCCTGAGTCGCTACAGAAGTATTCCCCTGTTTTTTATTTTATTGTTTATGTGGCTGCATAAACCTAAACATTCTACAGTTTAAGTTTTTTGAAATAAGCCAATTTTTGGTAGTCATAGCAAATAGTAGTAGCTACATATATGTCTACACACTTTTCCACCTACCCTAAATAGGGTATTTTGACACCATTCCTTTTTTGTTCACTTCCCTGCACTTACTTTTGCGTTGTTTAGAACAAATCTAAATAATGCAACTACACGTCATAACCTCCTTATCCATTGCCTTTTGGGGCCTTCAGCTTGCGGCACAAACTGCCGAAGAGCCAAAAAAACCATTTGCTGACAAGTTTGAACTGCATGGTTATGGGGAGATGACATTTAACGTATTCGACTGGGAAACGTACCCTGACAAACGCAACAACATCGACCTAAACCGCATTGTATTTGAACCGGAATATGCTTTTTCCGAAAAGGTGAAACTGGAAATGGAAATCGAATTTGAACACGGTGGAACAGGTGCTACAATGGAATTCGACAAGTTTGAAGAATTTGGTGAATTTGAAATGGAAATAGAAAAAGGCGGGGAAGTAATTATTGAGGAACTGGAAATAGCCTGGCAGGCAAAACCCTGGCTCGAACTTAAAGCGGGTCGAATTGCAGTACCGGTTGGGCATATTGCGGCTTATGGCGAACCCCTCGATTATATGACTTCCACCTATAATAATATGGAAGCCAACTTAATTCCTGCCGCATGGTACGAAAACGGAATTGGCGCTGAGGTTGAATGGAAAAAATTGGCTTTTGAATTAGCCATCATCAGCGGATTAGACAATTCTGCATTTAGTTCGGCAAACTGGATCCAGCGTGGTAATCAATCTCGTTTTGAATATGTGAATGCTGAAGCTTTTGCTTTAGCTGCAAGATTAGACTATGCAATAAAGGATGATGTAGTTTTTGGTTTAAGTTCATATACAGGTAATAGCACGCCAAACAGACCAAAACCGGATATCACTGCCGATGGTGTTGTGCAAATAGTAGATGCCCACTTACATGCACAATTTTCTGCTTTCACCTTCAATGCTATGTTTTTGAGCGGCACATTACAAAATGCTGCTACCATTTCAGAAGCAAACCGAAATTTATCCAATAACCTAAATGTAAAACGAACACCAATTGCCAGCGCAGTGCTTGGCTATTTTGCTGAAGCCGGTTACAATGTTTTATCCTGTCTCGAAAAAGACATCCATCGTTTAGATGTTTTTGCAGGTTATTATTATTATGATTCTATGTATAAAACATCCGGCGAAATATTCGATAATCCGCGTTGGGAGCGTTCAGAAATTCGCACAGGATTAAACTATTGCTGGAATAAAAATATTGCCATTAAATCCGATTATACTTTTCGCACTATTGGTATCCCTGATTTAAATAAAGAAAACACATTCACACTTGCATTAGCTTATCATTTTTAAATTTTAAAATATATATTTCATGCATACTTCTCAAAAAATAAAATTAACATCGCTAGTATTTATTGCAGCTTTGTTTGGATTTTCTTCTTGTAAAGATGATAATCCAACTGATATTAATACCTATGATTTCCAACCAATATTAGGGCATTTATCTCAAAATGTAATTACTGAAACCTATATTGATTTACATACAAAAAGTGAGTTATTAGTTGACGCAGTAACTAGTTTACAGGCAGATGCTACTTCATCAAATCTTGAAGCTGCACGTCAGGCCTGGCGTAATACGCGCAAGCCATGGGAGCAGTCTGAAGGATTTTTATTTGGACCTGTTTCTACGAATGGTATCGACCCATCTATTGATAGCTGGCCGGTGAATGTAGTTGATTTGGAAGCCGTATTAAGTAGTGGCGCCGTATTAACTAAAGCATATATCGATGGTTTAGAAGGTACTTTAAAAGGGTTCCACACAATTGAATTTTTATTATGGGGTGAAAATGGTGATAAAACAATTGATGCATTTACGCCACGTGAATTTGAATATTTAATTGCAACTTCACAAAGCTTAGAAAGCGATACCTATAATTTACAATATAGCTGGAATTCAACAGGCGAAAATTTCCAAAATGAAATTGCCATGGCCGGCGAATCAGGCAGCATGTATATCAGTCAGAAATCTGCCATGCAGGAAATAATTAATGGTATGATCGCCATTGCAGATGAAGTAGCAAACGGAAAAATTTACGACCCACTTTCTCAGTTGGATATCACTTTAGAAGAAAGCAGATTTAGTGCCAACAGCAAAGAAGATTTTAAAGATAATATCAGAAGTATCCAAAATTTATATGAAGGAAAATATTTAATGGATGGCAGTGGTATCAGTGATTTTATTCTTTCAAAAGATGCCGATTTAGATGCACATATTAAAGCAGAAATTCAGGCAAGCATCGATTTAATTGATGCAATTCCTGGGACTTTTACGCAAGCCATTTTCGACAATCCTGCAGCCATTGAAGCCGCTCAGGAATCTGTTCGTCATTTACAGGAAGAATTAGAAAGTAAAGTAAAACCTTTAATTGATGCCATTTAATAGCAACAATTCAAAAATAACTACAACAAGTATTATCATTTATTCGGTGATAATACTTGCTTTTTCTGCAATTATATATAGTTGCGCCACTGACCCGGAAATTATCAATTGGTATAACCCGGATGAATATGCCGCCGGTGGTGCAACAACTTTATACGAAGCAACTTCTGCTGCATTTTCAACACCTGCTCCTAACCTGAGTGCAAGTGCATTTCAAAAACATATGGAAGGTGATGTTACATTTGAAGCAACATTCGTTACCGCACCTGCACCCAATAATGCAGGTCTCGGCCCCATATTTAATGATGTGAGTTGCGTAAATTGCCATACCCTCGATGGACGTGGCGATAAACCCAGTGTATTCAGATTAAGTATTCCCGGTACCGATGAACATGGTGGTCCAAACCCGGCACCCGGTTTTGGAGGTCAATTACAGGACAAAGCCGTTTTCGGAACCCTTGCGGAGGGAAATGTGACTACTACCTATATAGAAGAATTTTATAGTTACCCCGATGGCACAACTTATAGTTTGTTGCGACCAATTTACACGATTGATAATACGTATATGCCACTCCCTCCAGGAACCATGTTATCGGTTCGGGCAGCTCCGCCGGTTTTTGGACTTGGGTTGTTAGAAGCTATAAACAGTTTTGATATAATAGCCAGCGCTGATGAAAATGATAATAATCAGGATGGCATTTCCGGAAAAGTAAACTTTGTATATGATGTTGTTAGCGGAACCAATCAGGTAGGTCGATTTGGATGGAAGGCCAATCAGCCCCATCTCGACCAGCAAACGGCAGGTGCATTTAGTGGCGACATGGGTATAACCACTCCGTTGTTCCCACAGGAATCATGCAGTGGTCAGGTGCAAGATGACGGTTTAGGCGATGATCCGGAAGTTGATGCTGTTTTTTTAGATGTAACTGCTTTTTATACCAAAACTTTGGCAGTCCCTGCTCCCAGAAATCTCGATAACCCTCAGGTGCAAAAAGGCAAACAATTGTTTTTCGAAATCGGTTGTGAAAATTGTCATCGCCAAAAATGGACTACCGGTGTTTTAGCAGATATTCCTGAGGTGAGTAATCAAACCATCTACCCTTATACCGATATGTTGCTGCACGATATGGGTCCCGGCTTGGCCGATAACCGTCCTGATTATTTGGCAAATGGTTATGAATGGAAAACCCGACCGCTTTGGGGTATCGGGCTAACTGCACTAGCCAATGGTCATACCCGTTTCCTTCACGACGCCAGAGCCCGCAACCTGGAAGAAGCTATACTTTGGCATGGCGGAGAAGCCCAAAAATCTACTGACGCATTCAAAAACCTAAGTGCAACAGAAAGGGCTAATCTCATCAAATTTTTAGAAGCGCTTTAATGGTTTTGCAAATTTCATATTATATTTATTTATATATATACTATTTTACCACCAACTCTTCATTTTTCTCATTTATCCAGAAAATAACACAGAAATTTTAAGCCTCTTGTCGATTTTCCACATAAAAAGTGGACAATTGATGTACATTTTCGAAAATTCCCGATAATTTTGTAAAAAAATTAACCGGAATGATATCAAACAGGTCCTCTGCTATGGAACAGGTGCTTAATCGCGAAGCGATTGAGGTAAAGGTCCCTTCCACCAAAATTTCTGATTATTATGGCTCGAATGTGTTTAGCGAAGAAATTATGCGAAAACACTTGAGTGAAGAAGCGTATTTCAGTGTTAAAGCTTCCATTCAGCAAGGCCAAAAAATTGACCGCAAAATTGCCGACCAGGTAGCTGCGAGTATGAAAGCTTGGGCAATGAGCAAAGGAGCCACACATTATACGCATTGGTTTCAGCCTTTAACCGGAACAACTGCCGAAAAACACGATAGTTTTTTTACACCAAGCGGACCTGCAGCAGGTATCGAAGTATTTAGCGGTGGCGCACTCGTACAACAAGAACCGGATGCATCCAGTTTTCCAAGTGGTGGTATTCGCAGTACTTTCGAAGCACGCGGGTATACAGCATGGGATCCATCATCACCTGCATTCATTATGGAATTGGGAAGCGGAAGTACATTATGTATCCCTACTATTTTT
>Ga0209812_10001446_pt1 | contig 16370 bp, 12 predicted proteins | sample JI71714BDNA_FD_187502 | JGI IMG/M metagenome (GOLD analysis project Ga0209812, IMG submission 187502) | Wastewater effluent complex algal communities from Wisconsin, to seasonally profile nutrient transformation and Carbon sequestration -... | ecosystem: Engineered > WWTP > Effluent > Algae...
ACTTTACTAATTGAGGACTTACGCATGGGGTACTAGAAACCGGGTTTTTTACAAACAGTCCTAGAGACAAAAAACCCGGTTTATTTGAAAAAACGTCGCTCTCTGGTCTGAGATCTTGAAGCATAAACCAGTTTTTTTACCCCCCGCGCGTCCAGGACTGACTAAGTATCTGCTTAACCTCATTCAATTTATTTTAGATGTCAAAAAACTATATATTTGCAACAAAATGGGATTTGTTGCTGTGGCGATTTTTTTTGATTGTGCAGTAAAAATCAACCTCAAAATTTCGGATATTCCCTTGACTTTTCCGAATCTATTGTGGTATATTATTTAGTAATTTAATATTGGCAAAAATAAAACTTTGACACAGATTTCGATTATAAAGCAAGTGTATTAGCTTAATTATAAATTTGTCATATCAAATCCGGTAGCATCGTCCTGTATTCATCTCTCCGATCTCCCTCTGTGTTCTCTGCGTTCTCTGTGGTTAAATAATTTCCATGCAACCGGAAACGATATCAACCGTTATATGAAAACAATTCCTTTAATCGCCATTAGTTTTTTACTAGCAATTTTGGTCAGCGCCATCGGCATTATCTCCGTCCAAAATGCTACGCCAGTATCCCTAAACTTTACCTTGTTCCAATCCATACCAATGCCCGTAGGGGTAGTCTTAGCTATCAGTCTGAGTGTGGGAATATTAGGAGGTGCAATTCTCCAACCGCTATGGATGCTTTCGGCTTCAGAACCAGTTACTGACAGAGCCGAACTAGAGGAAGATATCTGATAACTTGGGATCGAATTAGAAAGGCTCAACTAAGCAGTAAACCTGACCGTCAATTAACAGCCTCGTAATTCCCTTAGCTTGTAAATAAGGTGCTGTTTTTTGTAGCATCTTGCCATCAGGAATCTTAAAAACTCTTTGATGGCGAGTAGCAAATCGCCTAGCTACTCGGTGGTTGTCAAAAACGGGCAACGTTTTCTCGCGCAATTCTTCGGGAGGAATTTGACCCAGTTCGCCAAAAGCTTTCAAAGGTCTAGTGATTAATTCCCCAGCTCGATCGACTACCAAATAACAAATTTTGGGAAGAGACGCGAGGCTAAAAGGTAAAATTTGAATCAGGGTGTGTCCCCGAAGCTGGAACGAGTCATCGGACGATCGCAAACCTAGCAAACTTGCTTCTAACAGAGAGTCATCATCATCATCGACATCCTCGCCGTCGAAGTCATCTAAATCATCCTCATCTAAATCATCCTCATCCTCGTCAAAATCCCTAAAATCTTCCCCTCCGAGAACTCCTGCTTCTGGCACTATTACCTTTAAATCCCCAGTCACATCCATGTAGTCACTGCGATCGACAAGATTCTGGTGTCTGACTTCCGATGCGCCAGCAACATCCAAATCTGAGTAAATATGACCTTGCTCCCCGATCTCAGCAACTGGCGAGGAGGCTGATAAAGAGGGCTGTGGGGTTCTGTGTCTCAAATTGGTGGGCATTGATGGGGCAACACTTGGAGATAAAGGATAGGAGTCACTTACAGAGGAGGACGAGTCCACTTTCATGGGTGTATCTTGAGAAATAATTGGGCGATCGGGTAAACGCTTTTGTTTTTGCTGGACTAAAGATTCGTATTCCCGCTCAGACAAAGCACTCTGAAGGATGCGTCTGACTGTAGAACTGCTGACCCCGTAGTGCTTTGCCAGAGTGATAGTATTCTCGTTCGACTGTCGGTACAGTCTGATGATTTCGCGCTTATCTGAATCCGAGAGTTTAGTGGGCGTCATGCCAAGTTTTCCAGCAAAAAGACTTGTTCAAGGGCAGTCTAAAGGTCAACCAACTCTGAATTTCGGTTGTTGGTTAATTTGAATCTGAGAAATGTTGGCCAGGGCTACAAAGCTTTTGTATCCAAAAAGTTTGCCAACAATCCTCAAATATCAAATCCTTAAGCAGCCCGCCTACTGCGCCTGCTTTGGCGAGAACGGGTTGAAATATCATGTTCTAGCACAGCTCCTATGCCGAACAAAATAGCGCTGAAAACAAAAAATACTTCCAGCAAACTGCCACTTTGATAAGTACCCTCAGCCTGAGTATCACGCCATTTAAAGTACATATCTGCGATGTAGAGTGAAAAAGTTGCAGCAGCAATCATCCGCCAAGATTGAGAAAAACGTCCTCCCCAAAATGCCAGCAGCAATGCTGTGGCAATAATCAGTAGAAAAACGTCCCCCACAATGTAAAACAGATTGATGGCATAGGCATAGGGTGACAGTTGCTTGTCTAGTGCCATCACCCATGCGGGAGCTTTAGTTTCTGCTGCTTCTGTCTCCTCTGGTGCCGGCTTAGCAACAGAGGCTGTCGCTGCTTTAGCCTGTGAGGTAGACGAGTCTTTTAAAGCCGGAGCTTTCGTTGTTGACTTAGTGGACTCAGGTGCAGTTTCTGTAACTACTTCCTGAGTCGATGCCGGCGCGAGTCCTAGCTGTGCCCTCCAAGAGTCAGGTGCTGCCACCCAGATAGCTATCACAATACCCAAGGCTGCTATTGCCGATAACAGAGCCCATTGCCAAATTTCTAGATTCAGGCGCTTGGAGGTAACAGCTATCACCATGCCACCAATCAGTACCACGTAGCTGCCTAGATAGAAGGCATCTGCTGGGGACACATCTGGGCTGACCTCAAAATAAAGCTCCCAAATGCCAAATAGCACCCCGGCGATAAAGTAGAACAGCATCCCCAAACCAATGCCCAGCCAGACGTTGCGTCCGCTAGCCATGTGAGGACTTTTCCAGTTTCTAAAACAAACTATGGCTGCTCCGAGGTAGGCCCCGCATTCAAAAACATAGGTGCCGATGGAGTACCAAAGAGGCAAGCCCTCTTCTTGGGAGAGGGGAACGCTGAACAGTAAAAAAAACAGCAGCGCCATGACAGCCCAGACAATGCCGATAATGACTAGAGTCTGAGCTGACAATAAAGATGAAGATGTAGATGACTTTTCTGAAGTGCTACTCATAGGGATTCCAAAAGACCTAACTAGCAGTTCAATTGCCAGACAGTAGGTGGCACCCAAACCGAAGGAACAATTTGGTCGAAAATACCAGTTGGCAATCCCAACTACATATCGCGTACCGCCTACACTGCAATTGTCTGAGTTGCTCTGTAAAACCTATGCAAATCCTTAACAGGGTTAACTGAACAGGCTTGCTGTTTACTTCTTGCTTCGTAGTCTCCAGATTACTCAAGAGAATTTAGTCTACTCCACAAGCAATCTCGGCAGAGCTTGCCGTTCGCTCCGAAGGAATCGGAATCAAAATTCCCGCAAACCATCCTTCGATATTCTTTGCCGCATTTAGATCCCGGTCTTCAGTATTTCCCAATTGTCTAAGCAATTGTCTAAAATTTTTAGCCTGCGATCCACAATTTGTTGAGGGCAGATTTTTTGAGCCAATCGATGAACTGATTGCGGTCCTGTGTTGGCATATCTTCCAACACATCGCTCACTCCCTCAGCAAAGTCGGTATTGCCAAAATATGATTTCCCCAAGCGGTGCAGCTCTTGTAACAATGTCTTAAGATGCTGCTCTTGCCAAGGGGGTAGCTTCAGACCTTTTAAGGGGCTAACGGTGAGCCAATTTTTGATCGCATCAGGGGAGTCTGCCTGGGGGAAGTTTCCCTGTTGAAATACCTTGGCGATATCTTTCTGAAACGATGTGGCTTGCCTTGCCCCTAGGAGGTCTTCTACATCAAAGTAAACAGCTTGGAGAAGCAGTAAACAACCCTGTGCGAACAGGGGTGGTTTTGCTGCGTCATTACCTGTCGCTTCTTCAGCGACAAGCTGGTCTAGACGAACTTTTCCCCAGACGCTATATCTATCCGGCTCTTCCAGCAGAACGCAGGCTTTGCCTTTGTTGTCGGTTAAGTCCCGCCACAAGGCTCTAGCGTCTTCTGCTTGTTTGCCGTTGAAAGCGCTGATTAGGCGGAACGTCTGCCCCTGATAATTGAGAATAGGGATTTGCTGATCCCGTTTTGGGTGTTGAAAATTGGTGATTTCAACATCCTGCCGTTTCAGAATAAACATGACACTGCGATTTGACTCCTGTCATGGCCGAGGTGCTGTGCTTGATAATAGTCTGTGACCAGTATTTCTATTGGTGGACGATTTGGATCGGTTGTTTTTGAGCTGCATTCCAACTCATCTCTACACCTTACCTCAGTTCTTGTCCTGCGATCGGCTTTTATTGTAAATTAACCATCCTGCTATGGGCTTGGCGGTCTGTTCAAACTTTTATGAAATGTTTACTTGCCCGATCGCACACTGTCACGATACAATACTCCTGTTAGCCAAATTCTAGCTAAATTTTTGTTTTTTTGATTTGGGTGCGTAACTCAGGTGGATAGAGTAGCTGCCTTCTAAGCAGCGAGTCGCAGGTTCGAGTCCTGCCGTACCCGTTAACTAAAACCTTTACACAGCAATGCTTTGAGCCGTTCTTTACTGAAAACTAGAGAGCGGCTCAAACCTTATTTGTTGCGCATTTGTGTGGCATTTGTTTCGCACAACAAATGCGAAACACCGCCTATCTGGGTCAGGTAGTATCCCGGCATCCTGTCGGTGGACACAGGTTAACTCTCCAAGTCAAGTATTTCTAAGAACGTCTCCACGTCGGTCAAGTCAGCCTTAGACTTTTTGCGATCGCGATACCATACAAAAGTTTAATTGTCAATAGTTAAATCAACTGAACTGAAGCTAGCAGAAACAGGTTGTCCGGCGAGTGCCCTTCTGAGGTTATCCTTATTGATCTGGCTAGTTATTGAATGAAATACTTGGATATGTTCGCAGCAACTTTATTTTATATTCCCCCAAATTTAATACTATTAGTGCCAGCCACAGGAATGGAAACAATGATGACATCGGAAAATACGGCAACCATTGCCCTACTATTAGTTGCTGTAGGAATCCTAGGTAGGGGTTTTTATCGCGCCAAAAATGAAGGCAAACTAGGGATTTTGGCTTGGTTGCAGTCAGTAGTGCTGATGACTCCCTGGCTGTTGTTTTTTGGTTTGTTCTCTGTTGGCATTTACCTAAATCTAGTGGCGGTATTGTTGATGCTAGTAGTATCAACCGGATTGTACATTTATCTGGGCAGGGAAGTGCGATCGGCCCAGGGAGATAGAGTGTTACGATCGCGCGCCGATCTTCCCGATACTAGGGAACAAAAGTCTATCAACGATCGCAATGGGGCCCCAGAGTCCCAGCCGGAACCCCCCACACCACCAGTTAAAACTGTAACCTCGTCCCCCAACACTAATCCATTAGAAATCATTCCAGTCCCCGCCGAAGACTTAAAAGCAATTCAAGGTATCTTTGGCATCGATACTTTCTTTGCCACAGAAACAATTCCCTATCAAGACGGGTTGATTTTAAAAGGGAATCTGCGGGGAGATCCAGAACAAGTACACTCGCGGCTATCGGCAAGTTTACAAACCAGACTGGGTTCGCGCTACCGACTGTTTTTAGTAGAAAATCAAGACGACAAACCAGTAGTTATCATCCTACCCAGCGACAACGACCCCCAGCCAAGTACCCTATCTCAAAAAATCCTAGCAGTGGTGCTGCTCCTAGCAACAATTGCTACTACATTAGAAACCAGTGGATTGCTCCGGGGTTTTGACTTCTTTAGTTCGCCAGGGAGATACCCAGAAGTTTTACCCATTGCATCAGGAATTTGGGCGGTTTTAGGTTCTCGTGAAATTGCTCGCCGAGTCGTAGCAAATCGGTATCAGATTAACTTGAGTTGGCCATTTTTTATACCAACTTGGCAAATAGGTTCTTTTGGGGCGATCGATCGTTTTGAGTCCCTGCTACCTAACCGCAAAGTGCTATTTGACATCTCCATGGCGGGAGAAGCAGCCGGGGGAATAGTTGCTGTATTAATGCTGGTAGTCGGTTTGCTACTTTCTCACCCCGGCAGTTTGTTTCAAATTCCCGCAGAATTCTTTAAGGGTTCGGTTTTAGTAGGAACTTTGGCAAAAGTGGTTTTGGGTGCAGCTTTGCAGCAGCAGCTTGTGGACGTTCATCCTCTGGTGGTTATCGGTTGGTTGGGCTTGGTGATTACAGCGATTAATTTGATGCCAGCCGGACAGTTGGATGGCGGTAGAATAGTCCAAGCAATCTACGGCCGGAAAACTGCTAATCGCGCGACTTTGGTGACTTTTGGGGTATTAGCCATCGCTTCTTTCGTTAATCCTTTAGCCCTGTATTGGGGGCTGGTGATTCTGATTTTACAGCGGAATTTGGAGCGACCCTCGCTCAACGAGCTAACTGAACCTGACGACGCTCGTGCAGCATTGGGTTTGTTGGCTTTGTTTCTGATGATTGCTATACTTTTGCCGTGGGCTCCAGCTTTAGCTGGGCGTTTAGGCATTGGCCACTAGGTAAATTTCATCTTAAAATCCCAAGACAACGTAAAGACTGAACAATTAAACAAGCTTGGTGCGTAGTTCACGATGTGATTGTCCTTGACGATTTGAAGATGGCGAACCTGATTCTTAATCAACACGAACCATGAATTAGAATCCCCGAACCTTTTAGGTCGGGGACTATCTCAACTAATGGAAAATCTCACAATTGGTTTAAACTTAATGTATCGAGTAAAAATCACTTATCTAAGCATTTAGGGTAAAGTTATGGCTAATCAACTTCCTCCTGTATTGGTAACTTTTGATGCAGATGTTTTGATGGCTGGCAGAACCCAAGTGTGGCAAGAATATGCCAAAGTGGGAAGTTGCTATCTCCCGGAAGTAGTATATGACGAAATAGATTATTTGACAGGGAAAGCAGTAGAAAAATCTCAAGAGCAAGTAGCTAGGGAGTTTATGCGCTTTTTTGCAGACAGTGGCTGGATTGTAACTGATGCTCAAGAAACGCACAGATCCTTAGAACCTTCGATTAAAAATCAAAGCACACAAGCAATGCTAGTCGTAGCAACGGCTCAGTGCGTTTACGGCTTAGCTCAGGAACACCCAGACGCACTCGTAGTGTTTGTTTCTAACACCCAGCCTCTACTAAAACGCATAGCTTCTGTAGGAAGTACAAATCTCTGTGGCATTACCGGGGCCATGATGTTAAATTGGGCCAGGAAGGGGGAACGTCCAGCGGCGGCAACTCAGCAATTGCAAACTTTGATGCGAACCCTGGCAGAACGCAAATCAAATCAGCGGAGTCGCAGTAGAATTGAGGAAAATACTATCAACAAAGCTGGGTCTTCGGCTAGTAAATTAACGGGGACGCGCAGCAATTTTGAAATGAAGTCGGCTAGCAGTTATATTAAAACGAATAAAACGCCTTTTAGTGAGAATCTTACTTCTAGTTCGCGTCCGAGAAAGCCGCTTCGCAGTCGCGAGGAACCTAGAGAAATGGCGCCGGCTGTCTATCGCATGAAACACATTACTCCTCCTAAAAAAAGGAATGACAGTTTTATTTATAACACGATAAATTTTTTGGGAGCCTTATTTTTTTTGATAGTAGCGGTGGGTATTTTGTGGCGCGTTTTTGATGTTAAAGGTTTTAGAAAGACTTTTGTTCCTGCCCTACCAAAGCCGTTGCAGCAATTTGTGAGGTCGATCGATCCTCGGTAAATCATATCCTGACCGCAGCAAATAGTTAAGCACCCACTAAATCACGGATATGAGAGTTGTGTAAAGTCAGATTTTTTAACCTTAGATGCAGGCTAGATGTAGTGATGTTTCCATAATGCTCAACTGGAACGATATATTAAGTGGATTGGGATTAGTTTCCGCTGGCTTTGTATGTGCTTTAATATTGTTTATTCTTCTTCCCTTCAGAGAGTACGATTATGCGGTACCGCTTTGGGTAATAGGAATGATGATTGCTCTGGGTACAGCACTTACTACAGTAATACATTTGTTGCTGTCTTCATCGTTGCTAAATGTGTGGATTAAGGCGAGTGGATTATTGGTTTGTCAGTTAGTGCCGATCTTGTTTGGTATGGTGTTTCTGGAAGATTCCGTGGTGCTGCCAAGTTTTTTATTTTTCGTAACTCTTATTCTAGGACTTACCAGTATTTATAGCCGTTTTTCGCCACAAAAAATACTGTTAATTCTGGGTTTGTGTACCCTATTTTTTATGGCTTTAATGTACTTATCTTTGATTGGTGGCTATATCCTGAAAGGCAAAAATCCGTTTTATGGTTCTTCCCAGGAGATGCGGCCACTTTTGAATCAAAGGGTAGAAATTAGGACTGATAATCCCGATCAGTTACAGTGGAATGGCAAACTTGGGAAACTCACGCATATTGGCCGTTATGAAGTGACAGTGAAAGTAGATGCTGTCGGAGATGAAAAATTGATATGGCCCTATATCTATGTTTGGTGGCAGGATATCAAGGCTGCTCCCCTAGAGAATTTGAATTAAACTGCTAATAGTATTAGTTTAAAGCCGGTGTTGCTCCTTGTACAGGTCGGACGATGGCGGGTTTATTGATAGCTTGAGGCTGAAATAGTGCTTTGAGTGCTGCGTCCAGATTTTCGGCCATGACAATGCGGTTTTCGTAGGCAACAATGACTCTTACTAAAGTGGGCAAACTGTTGCGCTCGGCTTCTAAGTACAGAGGTTCAACGTAGAGTAAAGATTGTTCGATGGGAATGACTAATAAATTTCCTTGAATTGCTTTTGAACCTTGGCGATTCCACAGAGATATTTGTTCGGAAATAACTGGCTCTTGGTTGATTAAAGCTTCTATTTGTTCTGGACCATAAACTAATCGCTGTTTGGGAAATTGATACAGTAGTAATTTTCCGTAATCCCCCTTATCGGATCTACCCGCAATCCAAGCAATTAAATTGTTCCTACCGACAGGGGTAAATGGCAGTAACAAAATAAATTCTTCTGATTTTTCTGTCGGCAGTTTCGTAATCAAATAATAGGGTGCTACTGGTTGCTGTTCGCTGCCGTAAATTTCATTGGGAATTCGCCATAAGTCCTCTCGATTGTAAAATACTTGAGGGTCTTCCATGTGATAGGTTAACAGGCGTTCGGATTGAACGCTCAATAAATCTGCTGGGTATCTGAGATGTTTGCGGAGAGCCGGAGGCATTTTGTCAAGAGGTTTGAAGAGTGCTGGAAAAATAGCCATCCAACTGTTGATTATCGGGTCTGAGGGGTTGGCAACGTAGAAGTCTACAGAGCCGTTGTAGGCATCAATGACTATTTTTACCGAGTTGCGGATGTAGTTGAATTGATTTTTTCCGGGATCGGAATAGGGATAACGATCGCTGGTAGTGTAGGCATCGATAATCCAGTAAAGATAGTTGGGGTAATTCTGATTTATTGAGGGGGTAAACTGGATATTTTTTTGAGTTGTATTGGGTGCTTTTTTTTGTAAATTAGTGGGGGTAATCTGGGCGTTGACTACTACTAAGTATGGGTCTGAATCGTAGCGTAAAAAAGGAGCGATCGCTCGTACTCTTTTGTTAATATTTCGGCGGTACAACAACTTAGTTTGTGGTGTAAAATTGCGGGTGAAAGCTATTTGCCAATTTTTGAGATAATTAGCAAATAACCAGCGTCTCCACAGAGAGTCTATGGCAATTCCGCCTTTACCACTGTATGTATTGTAAACATTTTCTTCACCGCTGGGGTAGTCAAATTCTTTAACTTTGCTAGGTGCCATTACGTCGGTATCGGTGACTTCGCCGTAATAAATGCGGGGGTGCCCGATGGGTATACTGGCTCGAAGGCGATCGCTATTGATGTCTAAAGCCGTCTTCCCCGTTGTTTCAACTCCAATATCTTTGACAAAATAATCTGGTAAACCGCCGGCACCGATAGTATTGACGGGAGAAAGAGTAAAGCCATAACCGTGAGTGTATACCAGGTTTTCGTTAACCCAAGTTTGAGCTTCGGGACTAACTGCTGTGTAGTCTAATTCTCTAGCTGCGAGAATGACTTGTTGGGTGTCGGCATCTTGTTTTTGGGTTTTTTGGTTTTTAACTGTGTAGCGATCGATATCAGCATCTAAGAATTTATAATAAGGTCTAATTTGTTGCAACTGCCGGTTGGTTTGCAGTAGAGGCAGTTTGTCCCACAGGCGGATATTGCTGATGGTAAGCTGATTTTTTTCCAAGTCTTTATAGCTTAATTTACCTTCTGGATCGAAAGTTTTTATTTCGATTTTGTTGAGGTCGAAGGCTTGTTGAGTAAAAGTAATACTTCTCTGAATATATGGTCTTTCTTTGGCTATTTCGTTGGGGTTGACAATTAACAGTTGGACGATTACTGGCAGTAAATAAATTAAGGAAAAACAGCTTATAACCAAACTAAGGACTATGGATTTAAAGCGGTTACTTTTAATCTTTAATTTACCGACGAACCAGAGCATAAGAAGTGCGATGGCGATCGCCATAATACTGGCAAATCCATAGGATGGCAGTCGCACTGTGACATCAGCATAATTAGCCCCGTAAGTAACGTCTCCCCGCGAGTACAGCAATTCGTAACGAGCTAGCCCATAGAGGAAGGCGATGGCTAGCATCAACAGTGAGCCTAAGCCATACAAGTGTCGCTGTTGCGATCGGGAAAACGTCAACAAGATTCCTTGACTCAAGCTGTTTGCAGATAGTAAATAGGTAAAAGTGCTAGATACTAAACCATACAAAAATACTACTGTTAGTGAGAAGGCGCACAATTCTAATATGGGCAGAATAAATACATAAAAGCTAATATCTTGATTAAAAATAGGGTCGGTGGTGTTAAATTTAATGGGGTGGAAATAGAGCAAGACTTTTGTCCAGCGACTGGCGGTAATTATGCCGATCGCCAAACTGAGAAAAAAGGCGATCGCCCGCAGCCAAAAATCCGGCTTAATTGTCATGGCTAACATCAGTCCCAGCAGTAAGCCCAAGTGCCACCAATGAGAAAATAACTGCACGCAGAGCTGCCCGATGGACTCAAATCCCAAATTAATTGGCCCGGCAGGCACTGCGCTGGCTATACTGAAATCCGCGAGGCTAGCTGCTGCTAACAGCCCGCAATGAATTACCATCAAACCTGCGATCGCGCTCAATCCGAATAAGCATAACAGCAACCAGGGAAATGCCTGTCGAGCTTGAGACAGAGATAATTGATAATTCTGCTCCGTTTTTGTTAGATTTAAGGAAGCAAATAACGCCCCCGAATTCGGCGACTTGGTTTCCTGAGTGGGATGTTTGAGGCTGCGGGCTAAAGCTAAATTCCCCATCAAAAAAACAGCAGAAATAGCAGTGGGAATTACCCCTAGCAACCCTTGAGTTTTCAGTCTCAACAGCAAAACCTGAAGATATCCAACTTCCTGAAACCACAGAATTTCTGCTACCAACCTGGTAACTAACTCCATCACCAGCCCTAGGCTCGCAATCAGTAGAATTATTTGATAAATTCGCCTGTTCAAAGTCATCATCTTCAACTTCTCGCCACTATCAATATCTGCCGCAGTTCATCGGGGTGAATCTACGGTTAAATATTTCCTTTTTTTATTTTTTCAATAAGTATAGAGCGCAAATTTTCTGTTACTGTCAATAACTGCTCGGCCCTAAAAAACAAGGATTAGCTATTGACTTCGGCGTTTTTTTATGGTATATTTTAGATAATGGGAGTGGTGGCAAAAATAAAAAAAATTGCCACCACTCCCATTATTTGATAATAGGTGATGAATTGGGGAAAGTCAAGCGTTTAAGCTTAAAAAAATGACGATTTTTTTTTATTTTAATTCAAAAAAAATAAGCATCAAAACCAGAGGGAAATAATCCCCAGGCAGAGCCTGGGAATTAGGGCAAAAAATCAACTAGCTATACTGCTGATTGACATCCACATCCAAATTAAAGAGTGTTTGTAAAGTCTGCATTGCTTGTCGGCGTGCCTCAATATCTTGCTGAGCGCGTAATTGCACCATGGGGTCGTGTAAAATTTTATTTACAATCCCTCTTGTTAAAGATTCAATCACATCTTGATGTTTCTCGGAAAACTCTGAACCTAAACGCGATAAAGCTTTTTCTAACTCTTGTTCCCGAATCAATTCTATCTTATCCCGCAAACAGCTAATAGTCGGAACAGTTTCCAGGCTGCGCCACCAAACATCAAAAGCTTCTACTTCTTGTTCGAGTATGCCTTCAGCTTCCATTGCCATTTTGCGGCGGGTTTCGTGATTTTGAGCTACCACAGCTTTTAAGTCGTCTACATTAAATGACTTGACATTGGTCAGTTCTTTTACATCAGAATCGACGTTGCGGGGGACAGAAATGTCCACCAACATCAAAGGGCGATCGGGTTCTAAGACGGTTGCTAATTTAGCTTTATTTAAGAGCGGATCGGTAGCAGCGGTGCTGGTAAAAACCAAGTCGGAACTAGCAATTACCGACATCATTTCCGAAAGCTGATATAAATGTAAGGTAGCATCTTTAAACAGGCTGGCTAATTCTTCTGCACCACGGAGCGATCGATTGACGATCGCAATATGGCCAGCTCCTTTGGAAAGCAAATGCTGCACCAAAAGTCTGGACATTTTACCAGCACCGATAATCGCAATCCGGCTGGTGGCTAAATGCTGACCTTTGAGTTGAGCCAGTTCCGCCGCCGCCGAAGAAATGGAAACCGCACCAGTACCAATACTGGTTTCTGTGCGAACACGTTTCCCTGCTGTCATGGCTTGCTTGAGCAAGCGCTCCAAAATTCGACCTACGCCTTTATACTGCTGAGCGAGTTTGTGAGTTTGTTTCACCTGAGCCAAAATTTGCCCTTCTCCGAGAACCAAACTGTCAAGACCAGAAGCAACTCGCATCAGGTGCATTACCGCATCTTCGTGGAGTAAGATGAACAGGTGAGGTCGCAAAGACTGTAAAGGAACTTTACTGCATTCTGAAAGGAATTGAGTAACTTCCCGGACACCAGGTTCCGACTCGGTGGTAACAATATAAATTTCTAAGCGGTTGCAAGTGCTGAGAATAGCAACCTCTTGAATATGTGGGTAGCTACGCAATTGGGCTATAGCCCCTTCAATCTTCTGTTCTGGAATGCTCAGTTTTTCGCGAACTTCAACCGGCGCTGTTTTGTGGCTAAGACCTACAACTGCAATATTCATATCTGTGATTTGTCACTATTTTTTTTACTGGTCAACAGTCACCTGTCATTAGTGTTTAGTTTATCGCTAATTGCTAATAACTGGTGACTGTCAACAGTCAACTGTCAACAAGCCAACAGCATAATGTTGGCTATTAACACTCAAAAGTTAACAGCCAACAGTCCCCAGGCAAAAGCCAACAGTTAACTGTTAATTAATGACTAATTTAATTGCAGAGATTTCGGCTGGTCAAACATATGGATTGTATCCACAAACCGAGCAGTCTTGGACTGAGAAGAAATTACCAAACTTTCAGTACGAGCGCCGCCACCAAAGAAGCGAACTCCATCCATCAGCGTTCCGGGAGTAATTCCGCAAGCTGCAAACAGAACTGTTTCCCCAGATGCCAATTCTTCAGCATTGTAAATCTTGTCTGGGTCTGTGATGCCCATTTCTTTAAGTCGAGCGATATTGCTCTCTTTACTTTCACCGATCAAACCAGTTTTCACAACAGCCGGATCGTAAATCAACTGCCCTTGGAAGTGACCGCCCAAACAGCGCATGGCTGCTGCTGAAATCACACCTTCCGGTGCTGCACCAATACCCATAAGTGCGTGGATATTAGAACCAGAAAACGCGCAAGAAATTGCTGCTGAGACGTCGCCGTCGCTGATCAGTCGAACTCTTGCACCCGCTTGCCGAATTTCATTAATTAAATCTTTGTGCCGAGGGCGGTCCATCACCACTACCACCAAATCCTCAACACTGCGGCCGAGACAATCAGAGATAATTTTGAGGTTTTGGGTTGGTGTCTTACGAATATCTACATGATTTTTGGCAGCCGCAGGAGCAGCCAATTTGTTCATGTAGAAATCGGGAGCAGCAAACAAACCACCTTTTTCGGAGATTGCTAAAACTGCCATGGAACCGTTTTGACCGTAAGCCACTAGGTTAGTACCTTCGCAGGGGTCAACAGCGATGTCAATTTCGATCAATTCATCTATGTTGCAGACCTCTTGGGCATCTTCGCGAGTACAAATACCCACTTGTTCGCCGATATAAAGCATGGGTGCGTCGTCGCGTTCCCCTTCACCGATCACGATGCGACCGCGCATATGAATTTTGTTCATCCGCTCGCGCATGGCTTCTACAGCCACTCTGTCGGCTTCATCTTTCTCGCCTTTGCCCATCAATCGAGCTGAGGCGATAGCTGCCTGCTCAACTACTTCGATAATCTCTAAACCGATTGCATTGTCCACGAACTATATCCTCCCAACTGAGTCCTGCGTGCCTTGTGCTTTTTTTGCACTCCCAGCAATCAAGTTTATCAGAGGCGGGGATCTGTGCGAGCGTAAGTCTTGAGTTAGTTTGTGTTAACTTTTGCTTCTTGCAGACCCGACAGTGGGAAAATGATCCATAGGAGAGTGGGAGAGAGTGGAAAAACCTGAGCCATCTTGGGCGATCGTCGGTATTGACTCAGCCTCCTGCGTGGTTGGCTGCGATTGGTTGGGGAGTTTTAGAGCTAGCACCTAGCTAGCGCATAAATAGACAAAGTGGTACACTCGTAAACAAACCTTTACTTGATTGAGTCATCAAGAAATACAGTGTTCCGATCGAACAATGCTTTTATCTATAAAAACCAAGCTAAAACTAAACAAGAGTCAAACAAGGGTTATGAGCTAACACGCTGGCCTAGGGAGGTTTACTTATAATTGGGGGCTAGCTAGTTGGAGTAATCTTTATAAAAATGGATAGAAGCCCAAAAAGATAGCCCTACTAAAAATGTCGGCTCTAAATCTTGAGGCGTTTAAAAAAATTAACATTAAATTGACCGGGATTAGATTATTCTCAATTTTGAGAAAACGAAATAAATAAATATCAAACATTTGCCAAAAATGTTTTTCTTGACACGATAGAGGTAAATTTAATGAGGAGGGAACCCTAAAAAATGATGATGAAAGCCCAAGATATTATGACCACAGACGTTGTTACCATTCGCGGTTCGGCAACTGTTGCCGAAGCAGTAGCGATGATGAACGAGCTGTGTTTGCGGGCGTTGATTGTGGAACGCCGCCACGAACAAGATGCCTACGGCATTGTGACTGAAACGGATATTGTCTATAAAGTAGCAGCCTACGGAGTAGACCCGAAAAAAGTCCGCGTCTTCGAGATTATGACCAAGCCGTGCATTACGGTGAATCCTGACTTGGGCGTGGAATATGTGGCCAGGTTGTTCGCCAATACCCGCATCCGTCGGGCGCCGGTCATTAAAGACAAGCTAGTTGGCATTATTTCGGTAACGGATATATTGACAAAAAGCGATTTTTTGGAGAAGCCGAAGAGTCTTGTATTTGAGGAAGAAATAGAAAAGGCGATCGCCGATGCCAGAACTATTTGTGCCGAAAAAGGTGTGACTTCTAGAGAGTGCGCGGTAGCTTGGGATATTGTAGAGGAAATGCAGGCTGAGGCTTCTCACCAGCGATCGCAGAAGCTGGACAAAACGGCTTTTGACGAGTATTGCGACGAGAATCCAGACGCGGCTGAAGCTCGGATGTACGACAGCTAAGTTAGTGCGATCAGAAAGGTTGTTTACCGGGCTGTAATTGGTGTATTTTTGTCTATCAAACCGCTTATAAAAACCTAGGCAAACCAGGGTAAGCTCTGCGGTATAAGCTTTAAACGTTCTTTCTTAGTGATTGCGCTTCCTCGCCTTGAGGCGTGACCAAGAAACTCCAGTTAGAAACGCTATAATAATCACAGCGACGTGATATTACAGCCGAACGTTTGATCTTTTTATTCAGTTGGTTCCACTCGCTCCAAACGTGCTTTTCCGGGTTCATCTCGGAATAGGCGGTTAAGGAGCGAGGTATTTTTTCACTCTTATTCATGGCCCTGCGAGCAATCACCAGTGCAGCCGATTCGTCGCTAGCTAAGCCATACATTAGGCCGCACTGATCACGCCATTTGCATGGCGCTTATTGATGCCGTAGGTTTGCTGTAAGTGTGTGTTCCAGTCGGACTTCTTGAATTGTGTACTTAAAAGTAAGTGGTTGACTGTTTCAATACTTGCAGCCCTGAAAATTGGGGCGTAAGCTTCCAAGAACATCTCGAAATCTGTAAATCCAAGTTCGTTGAGTTCATCTGCTGGCGTGGGCAAGCCTTTACCAAAAAATTGGGTCTAAAGCCCCGTCCTTCTAGGACGGCTTTAATTTCCACTTATTGCAAATAATTGTTAAATATACGTATTTTGTAACTAAAAGCTTTCG
>Ga0209812_10001447_pt1 | contig 16359 bp, 15 predicted proteins | sample JI71714BDNA_FD_187502 | JGI IMG/M metagenome (GOLD analysis project Ga0209812, IMG submission 187502) | Wastewater effluent complex algal communities from Wisconsin, to seasonally profile nutrient transformation and Carbon sequestration -... | ecosystem: Engineered > WWTP > Effluent > Algae...
AGATGCGGATGACCTCGCTCGCGTGCGGGGCCTGTGCGCCGAAGCGGACGTGGTGATCGAGAACTTCAAGACCGGAAGCCTCGCCAAGTTCGGCCTCGATTACGCCAGCCTTGCCGCTGCCAATCCCGGCCTTGTCTATTGCTCGATCACGGGCTTCGGTCAGACCGGCCCCCGCGCGCATGAGGCGGGATATGATTTCGTCGCTCAAGGCATGAGCGGGCTGATGTCCCTGACTGGCGAGCCGGAGGGGCATCCGGTCAAGATGGGCATTTCGATCAGCGACCTTGCCACCGGGGTCTGGGCGGCGAACGGCGTGCAGGCCGCGCTGTTGATGCGGGCGCGGACGGGCAGGGGTCAGCAGGTCGACATGAGCCTGCTCGATTGCTCCGTCGGGCTGCTTGCCAATCAGGCGACATACCTGTTCACCACCGGCCACAACCCGCCGCGGATGGGCAATGCCCATGCGCAGGTCGCCCCTTACGGCGTGTTCGCGGTGAGCGACGGTCATGTGATCCTCGCACCCGCCAATGACGGGCTGTTCCACAAGCTGATGGCGGTGCTGGGGCTGGAGCACCTCTCTACCGATCCGCGCTTTGTCGCCAATGGCGACCGGACGGCCAATGCGGCGGCGCTGGACGCGGAAATCGCGGCGGCGGCTGTGACATGGACCAAGCAGGGATTGCTCGATGCTTGCCATGCGGCGGGGGTTCCGGCGGGGCCGATCAACCGGCTCGACGAGGTCTTTGCCGATCCGCAGATCATCGCGCGCGGGATGCGGGTGGAACTTGGCGGGATGGCGGGGGTGCGCAGCCCGTTCACCTTCTCGGAAGGCGAACTGGCGTTAGACCGGCCCTCACCGATCCACGGGGAAGACGGCTAGGAAAGCAGCCGCGCCGCGCCGCGCCACAAGCGTTCGAGCGGGCCTTGGCCGAACCGCTCCACCCATGGCGGCGACCACGCCAGCATCGCCGCCACCGGCACCAGCCCGAGCGCAAAGGCCTGCCAGCGGGTGACTTCACCGAACAGGCCCATGCCCCAGCTCGCAAAGATCGCCGACAGGATCACGCTGGTCATCAGGTAATTGGTCAGCGACAGCCTGCCGGCCGCCGCCAGCACCCGCGTCAAGCCGCTGTCCTTGGTCAGGAAGGCCATGGCGAGCGCCGCGTAACTCAGGGCCAGAGCCATGTCGAACGGGGCCGAAAGCACCAGCGCCACCGGCCCGACCAGCGGCGCGGGGAAGCCCGCCTCCTCCAGCCACAGCGCCAGCAGCAGCAGCCCCGGCAGCGCCACCAGCGCGGCGATCCCCGCCAGGCGTTGCAGCCGGAAGGTGCGCCATTCGCCCTTCAGCATACCGCCCCGCCACAACCCCATGCCGAGCGCGATTCCCGACAGGTTGAGCGGCAAGGACGCCGCCACCGTCGCCAGTTGTGCAGGGATGCCGAGGCTGCGGCGGGCCAGCCTGTCCGCCAGCCCTTCGCGCCCCTGTTCGAGCAGCATGATGATCGTCGGCGAATCATGCCCGAACTGGCGCTCGGCCCACAGCAGCGCGTCTGCACCCCCATGCTGCGTGTAAAACGCCACCAAAGGCGCGCCCAAGGCAACCATGCCGAGGGCAACGTGGACCAGGAGCAGGCCCAGCGCGACCGCGATCAGCGCCCGCGCCGACATTCCGGCCAGCCACGGCAGCGCCAGTCCCGCCAGCGCATAGGCGCGCAGCACATCATTGCTGGCAAGGAACGTGGCGTGGGCCAGACCGATCACCAGCAGCACGATCATGCGCGCAAAATGCGCCCGCCATGGGGCAGCACCGCTCCGCTCGATCAGGATCAGGCACCCGACCCCGAACAGCATCGCGAACAGGGTGCGGAACTTGTCCTCGATGAAGACAAAGCTCGCCAGCCACACCTGATAATCGATCGGTGAGACTGCGCCGTAGGACAGCGGGTTGTAATAGGCAGGCGAGGGAAGGGCGAAGGCGTGGACGTTCATGCCCACGATCCCGATCACCGCAATGCCTCTCAGCGCGTCGAGCGCCAGAATTCGCGGTGGAGGGGCTAAGGGTGCTGTCACAAGGCAGCACCCTTACCGCAAAATCAGGCGAGTGCAGCCTTCAGATCGGCAACCAGATCGAGCCGCTCCCACGGGAAGAAGTCGCCCTCTGCCGCGCGGCCGAAGTGGCCATAGGCGGCAGTCGGCTGGTAGATCGGCTTGTTGAGGCCAAGATGGGTGCGGATCGAACGCGGGGTCAGGCCGCCGAGCTTGGCGATGCCGAGGATCGCCTGTTCGATCTTGTCGTCGCCGACCGTGCCGGTGTCGTGGGTGTCGACATAGAGCGACAGCGGCTTCGACACGCCGATCGCATAGGCGATCTGGATGGTGCAGCGCGTGGCAAGGCCGGCGGCAACCACGTTCTTGGCGAGGTAGCGGGTGATGTAGGCTGCCGAACGGTCAACCTTGGTCGGGTCCTTACCGGAGAACGCGCCGCCGCCATGCGGAGCCGCGCCGCCATAGGTGTCGACGATGATCTTGCGCCCGGTCAGGCCGGCATCGCCATCGGGGCCGCCGATTTCGAAGCTGCCGGTCGGGTTGATGAAATACTCGGTCTCGCGCAGGAGCACCGGCGGAATCACGTCGGCGATCACCTTGCGGACATAGGTTTCAAGTTCGGCCTGCTTGGCGGGATCGTTCTCGTCGTAACCGGCCTTGTGCTGGGTCGAGACAACCACGGCGGTCGCGGCGACCGGGATCGAACCTTCGTAACGCAGGGTCACCTGACTCTTGGCGTCAGGCTCGAGGAACGGAGCCGCGCCCGAATGGCGGTCTGCGGCCATCCGCTCGAGGATCTTGTGGCTGTAATAGAGCGTGGCGGGCATCAGGCCCGGGGTTTCATCGGTGGCGTAACCGAACATGATGCCCTGGTCGCCTGCGCCTTCATCCTTGTTCTCGCCCGCGTCCACGCCCTGCGCGATGTGCGCCGACTGGCCGTGCAGTCGGTTGATGAATTCGAACTTTTCCCAGTGGAAGCCGTCCTGTTCATAACCGATGCGCTTCACAGTGGCGCGGACGGTGGCTTCGATTTCTTCCTGTGCGCCGGGCGCCCATTCGCCGTTCTCGAACACGCCCTTGCAGCGGATTTCCCCCGCCAGAACCACGAGCTGGGTGGTAGTCAGGGTTTCGCAAGCGATGCGCGCTTCGGGGTCTTTCGACAGGAACAGATCGACGATCGCGTCAGAAATCTGGTCCGAAACCTTGTCGGGATGGCCTTCGGAAACGCTTTCCGAGGTGAAGAGATAGTCGTTGCGCATGATGTCCCCCGAGGGCTGAAATGGGCGGTCCGGCGCGGGAAACGTCACCTTATAGAGATATAAGGAAACCTTTATGTCCCGCTTGTCTGCCGACCGCCCTAGCCGCGCGCGCGGGTGAGCGCAAGCACTCTCGGCAGTCCGAGGCCAAGCGCGAGGAACAACGTTGCCCACGCCAGCGTCAATGCATGGCCCCACTGCGCGAACAGGGTGGGGGGCTTGGCCTTGGGGATGAAGCCTTCCAGCTTGTCGGCCTTGCCCATGCCGATGGACTGACGCACCACGCCGCCCGCGTCGATGACCGCGCTGATGCCAGTGGTGGTGGAGCGCAGGACGGGCAAGCCTTCCTCGATTGCCCGCATCCGCGCCTGAGCCAGATGCTGCGGCGGCCCCCACCAGCCGAACCAGCCGTCATTGGACGGGTTGAAGATGTAGTCGGGGCGATTTGCGCGGTCGGCGACATGGCCGGAGAATACGATCTCGTAACAGATCATCACCCCTGCCTTGCCATGCGCACCCAGATCGAGCGTGCGCGGGCCGGGGCCGGGCAGGTAGTCGATGCTGCCCGCCACCAGCCGCGACAGGCCCAGCGGCTCCAGCAGCGGGCGCATCGGCAGATATTCGCCGTAAGGCACCAGATGCGCCTTGTCGTAGCCGCCGACAATCGCCCCTTCGCCATTCAGCGCCATCACCGAATTGCGCGCACTCAGCGCGGCGGGGATACCATCGGGGCGGCGGCCGATATTGAGGTTCACCACCCCGGTCAGCAGCGTCGATTGCGGGCCGATCACTGTGCCGATCCGCCGCCGCGCCAGCTTGGGATCGCCGCCAGCGGTCATCTGGAGGTAGTAGCGATCGGGATAGCCGTCCTCGAGATAGTCCGGCACCGCGCTTTCGGGCCACAGCACCAGGCGCGACTGATCGCGCGAGGGGGTGGTGAGGCGGGCGATCCGCACGAATTGTTCCTCGAACTTGGAACCGTCGTTGATTTCGGATTGCGGGATGTGGGGCTGGACGAGGGTGTAGCGGACGGTGGAACTGTCTCCCTTCGCTGGCTGGCGCGGCGAGCCGTGCATCGCCAGCGCAAACATCGCCAGAACGGGGATGGCCACCCGCCAACCCTTGGGCCGGATGGCAAAATCGGCAAAGGCTGCGCCAAGCAATATGGTCACGCCGGAGAAGGCATAGGTGCCGAACCACGGAAGGGCGCGCGCCATACCCGGATTGTCCCAGCCGCCCAGCAGCATCAGCCCGAGCGGCGGCCACGGGTATCCGGTGAACACCCAGCCGCGCAGCCATTCGGTGATAATCCACGCGCCCGCCAGAACCAGCGCGAAAACATCGAATGACCGCTTTCTCGCCAGCAGATGCGCGGCCAGCGCGGCCAGTGCGGGGTAAACGGCGAGATAGATGCACAGCAACGGCACTGCGACCCAGCCCAGGACCTCGGGCATCTTGGCCTGATGGGTAAAGGCGGTCGCAATCCAGTTATTGGCGAGCGTCAGATGCGCCCAGCCGAAGCACCACCCCAGCCACAGCGCGCTGCGCCAGCTCGTCGCGGTGTAAACCAGCCACACGAACCCGGCGAGCCCGGCAAGGCCGAGCGGCCACAGGTGGAGCGGCGGGTAAGCGCAGGCGGCGATCAGCCCCAGCGCGAGGGTAGCAAGGGCGGGACGGCGCTGCACCAGCGCCGCCAGCGCAGCCAGCCGTTCCCGCATGACGATCAGTCGACGGCTTCGAGTGTGCCGCCGCTTTCGCCGCCCGTATCGTCACCGCGGATCGAGGGCGGGAGGATCGAGCTGTCGATGACGCCCTGATTCCCGGAGCGTTCGCCATCATCGGCCACTTTGCGGGGCTTGCGGGTGCGGGCGGGCTTTTCGGCGCGCGGGGCCTCGGTCCGTTCGGGACGGGCTTCGCTGCGTTCCGGGCGTTCGGCACGGGGCGCGCGCTCGCTGCGTTCGGCGCGGTTATCGTCACGATTACCTTCGCGGGCGCCGTCGCGTCCACCATCTCTGGGCTTGCGCTGCTGGCGGCGGGCGTTCGGCTGGCGCGATTGCTGATCGCCCCGGCCATCGCGGCCATCGTCGTTGCGGCCATCGTCGCGATCATCGCCGAGGAAGCTTTCGCCTTCCTGACCCGGCTCGCCTTCTTCCATGTCGGCGCGCGGGGCATTGTCCTGCTGTTCGTAGCGCGAGCGGGTCGACTGGTCGTTGCGGCGCACAGAGCCGAAATCGATATCGTCGTCGCCGTAATCCTCGGCCTGGTCACGCTCGTCATTGCGGCGACCATTGCCACCGGGGCCGCGCTGTTCGTCCTGACGGGCCTTGTTGTCGGCGATCACCCGGAAATAGTGGTCGGCAAACTGGAGATAGTACTCCATCTGCACCCGGTCGCCATTGTGGTGGGCGTCCTGCGCAAGCTTCTTGTACTTGTCGAGCATCTGCGGGGCATTGCCACGCGCACGGCTGTCAATCCGGTTGAGTTGGGCGCCGTTGCCGCCCTGATTGCGGTTGCCGCGTCCACGACGACGGTTATTCCGGTTATTATTGTTATTCAAGGAAGTAGTTCCTTATCAGCGACCTGGCGCAAAAACCTGCACCCGCGGTCAACAGACCCCTTGTCCCTGCGCCTTACGCCTGGTTCTGACATAACATCAGAACGGGGCCTGCCGCGCGCTCCGCGCTGCCGCCGTCGGGGACGAGCCCTGTCGGCCGTATCAGCTGAGTTTAGGAGCTTGGCTCAGCGATTTGCGCCCTTCGCAGATCGTCTGGCCTTTATGCGACGTAGCGATGCCCAAGCGGTTTGCCAAGCCCTGCCAAACTTTTCCTCACGCCAGCACCAGCGCGCGGGGACGGCCGGCAAGGTCGCGGCGCAGTTCCACCGCAAAACCGGCGGCGGCGGCAAGGGCGCTCACCGCTTCGGCCTGAGTCGCGCCGATTTCGAGGATGGCGACGGCGTTCGGGTTCATCAGTCCGCGCAGTTGCGGGATGATGACGCGGTAATCGTCGAGGCCTTCGGGGCCGGCGAAAAGCGCGCTGGCCGGTTCGTGATCGCGCACGTCGGGGTCGAGCACCGCGTCCGCTTCGACATAGGGCGGGTTGCACAGGATCAGATCGAAGCTGCCGAGGCTGTCAGCCCACCCGCCCGCGTGCCAGTCCGCCGCGACAAAGCGCGCCTGCGGCCGTAGCCCGAGCGTTTCGGCATTGGTGCGGGCGACTTCCAGCGCGGCCTCGGAGCGGTCGATGCCGACCCCCTCGGCCTTGCCCATGCACGCCAGCACCGCCAGCAGCAGCGCCCCCGATCCGGTGCCGAGATCGGCTATGCGTGCCGCATCGGGACGAACGGCCAGCGCCGCTTCGACCAGCGTCTCGCTGTCGCCGCGCGGGATCAGGGTGGCGGGGGTAACGATCAGCGGCAGGCCGTAAAACTCCTGCCGCCCGGTGATGTAGGCGACGGGTTCATGGCCTGCGCGCCGCTCCACCAGCGCGGCATAGCCCGGCGGAGCGGGGTCGCGCATGTGCCGCAGCAGCATTTCCGAACGCGTGGTGCCGAACAGGTGCGCCATCAGCAATTCCGCATCGAGCTGCGCAGTGTCGCTGACGGGGGCGAGCGTTCCAGCGGCGGCGCGGATGGCTTCGCCTGCGGTCATTATTCCGCCTTCCTCACTCAGCCAGCGCCGCCAGGCGCTTGCCCTCGTCCTCGGCGATCAGTGCGTCGATCAGCTCGATCAGCCCCGGCCCGGCGAGCACTTCCTCCAGCTTGTGCAGCGTCAGCCCGATGCGGTGATCGGTGACGCGGCCTTGCGGGAAATTATAGGTGCGGATGCGTTCGGAACGGTCGCCGCTGCCAACCATCGCCTTGCGCGCCTCGGCCTCGGCGCCATGGGTGGCCTCGCGCTGGGCGTCATAGAGCCGCGTGCGCAGCACCTGCATCGCCTTTTCCTTGTTCTTGTGCTGGCTGCGCCCGTCCTGACAGGTCACCACGGTATTGGTTGGCAGGTGGGTGATGCGCACCGCCGAATCGGTGGTGTTGACGTGCTGGCCCCCGGCGCCGCTAGCGCGGTAGACGTCGATCTTGAGGTCCTTTTCCTCGACAGAAACGTCCACCTCGTCGGGCTCCGGCAGCACCGCCACAGTCGCCGCCGAGGTGTGGATGCGCCCGCCGCTTTCGGTGACGGGGACACGCTGGACGCGGTGGACGCCGCTTTCGAACTTCAGCTTGGCGAACACCCCGGTGCCGGTGACGTTGGCGATCACTTCCTTGAAGCCGCCGATGTCGCTGGCGTTGATGCTGACGGCTTCGACCTTCCAGCCCTGTTCGGCGGCGTAGCGTTCGTACATCCGGTAGAGATCGGCGGCGAACAGCGCGGCTTCATCACCCCCGGTGCCGGCGCGGATTTCGAGCATGGCGGGCTTGGCGTCGGCGCTGTCACGCGGCAGCAGGGCGATAGCCAGGCGGCGTTCGAGATCGGGGAGGGTGGCCTTGATCTGGCTGAGTTCTTCCTCGGCCATGGCCTTCATTTCCGGGTCGGCGAGCATCTCGGCGAGGCCGGCCATTTCCTCGCGCGCGGATTTCACCTCGGCGGCGATCTTGGCGACGGGTTCAAGCTCGGCATAGTCGCGGGAGGCGCGCACGAAGGCCTCGCCCTCCAGCGTGCCGGACGCCATGCGCGCTTCCAGCTCCGCAAAGCGGTGCGCGATCTGGTTGAGGCGTTCGGGGGGGATTTGCATGATGATCTTCTCTTACTCGTCATGCTGAACTTGTTTCAGCATCCATTTCGCAGCCTCGGGCCGCGGTAGAAGCGGCGCGATGGACCCTGAAACGAGTTCAGGGTGACGAGAGTTGCTAACGATGCATGCCGATCACGCCCAACACTTCCGCCGCAAGATCATCGCCCGAGTATCGGTGCTCCAAATTCGGCTGAAGGGACAAAATGACTCTGTGGGAGCGCTTCATGGCCTTGTCGTAGCGCTTCCTCGGCGAGCCTGAAGCGACAAGTTCCGCTGAATATCCCGCAGACCGGACCGCACGCACGTGTCCAATCGCCTCGGCAATCCGGGCATCGTCTTCGACCACAATGATGAGGTCAGCAGGAGCCTCCTCCCGAGCCCCCACCAGCATCGCCAGCCGCTCGATTCCCGCAGCCCAGCCCACCGCCGGGGTCGGCGCACCGCCGAGGCTTTCCATCAGCCCGTCATAGCGCCCGCCGCCGAGCACCGTGCTCTGGCTGCCCAAGGCCGCCGCCGAGGCGCTGCCCTCGTCGGGGATGAACTCGAACGCCGTGTGGCGGTAATAGTCGAGCCCGCGCACAAGGCTCTCCGCCCGCACCCACTTCACCCCCGCCGCATCCAGCCCGCTGGTGACGGCGGCGAAGAAGGCCGAAGCCTCCTCCGACAGAAACGCATCGATCTTGGGCGCATCGGCGAGGAACGGCTTATCGCGCGCATCCTTCGAATCAAGAATCCGCAGCGGGTTTTTCTCCAGCCGCTCCTGCGATTCCTCGGAAAGCTGATCCTTCACCGCCCGGAAGTATTCGATCAGCGCCGCCCGCCATGCTTCACGGCTCGCGCCGTCGCCCAGCGTGTTGAGGTGCAGGGTGACGTCGTGGATGCCCAGCTCCTTCAGCAGCTGATCCGCCATCGCCAGCAGCTCGACATCCGCCTGCGGTTCGCCCGCGCCGATCACCTCGGCGTCGATCTGGTGGAACTGGCGATACCGGCCCTTTTGCGGGCGTTCATAGCGGAACAGCGGGCCGTGGGTGGCGACCTTCAGCGGCGCATATTGCTGCCAGCCATTCGTCAGGAACGCCCGCGCGATCCCGGCGGTGAATTCGGGGCGCAGGGTCAGGCTCTCCCCGCCGCGGTCGTCGAAGGAATACATCTCCTTGGACACCACATCGGTGGTCTCGCCCAAGGACCGCGCAAACACCTCGGTCTTTTCGAACACCGGCATTTCCACCCGGCGGAACCGGTACAGGCGCCGCACGCGCTCGAAGGTCTCGACCACAAAGGCGAAAGCTTCGGCATCGGCGCCGAAGATGTCCTGGGTGCCGCGAATGGCCTGGGGTGTGTTCTTGCTCATAAGAGCGCGCGATTAGGCCCACGCGGGGTCTTTCGCAATCCTGCGACACGCATTAAGGGCGGGCGCAAGTCGTTATCCAGCCTCTCCGCCGCAAGCGAACACGCACGGCCCAACCACAAGAGAACCTCCATGCGCATCGACAAGATCCCCACCGGCGTGAACCCGCCCGACGATCTCAACGTCATCATCGAAGTGCCGACCGGCGGCGAACCGGTGAAGTATGAATTCGACAAGGAAAGCGGCGCGCTGTTCGTCGACCGCATCCTGCACACGCCGATGCGCTATCCGGCGAATTACGGCTTCGTGCCGCACACGCTGTCGCCCGATGGCGATCCGCTGGATGCGCTGGTGATCTCGCGCTCGCCCTTCATTCCCGGCTGCGTCGTGCGCGCGCGTCCGATTGGCGTGCTGAACCTCGAAGACGAGCAGGGCGGCGATGAAAAGCTGATCTGCGTGCCGGTGAACGAGACGTTCCCGTATTATGCCGATGTGATCGAGACGAGCGATCTGCCGAGCATCATTTTCCAGCAGATCGAGCACTTCTTCACCCACTACAAGGATCTGGAAGCCGAAAAGTGGGTGCGCGTGGGCAAGTGGGGCAACGCCGCCGAAGCCCGCCAGATCACCATCGAGGCGATCGAGCGCTACGGCGCGGGGAAGTAAGAAAACGCGGTGGGCGGCCCGTCAGTGCTGATATCGGTTGCGTAGCAACCGCAAGGCCGACTGGCCGCCCGCAGGCGATCAGGCCCGCAGGGCCTGAAGATCGCCGAGGACGCGCCCGCGGAGGCGGGCGCGCAAATCAAACAAAACTCAGCGCCATCTTGAAGATCAGCGTTAGCCCGAACGGCAGGCCGATCGCCAGCGCCCACAGGGTCATCACGTCGCGCTTGAAGGCGGGGGCGTATTCGGGGTCGGCGGCTTCGGCATCGTTCAGCACCGCCCAGCGCTTTTCGAACCAGCGGCACACCGGGATAATTCCGGCGACCAGCACAATCAGGGCCAGATAGGGCAGCAGGCTGGACGTGCCTTCGGACAGCGCCTTGACCGTCACGAAAATCTGCAACGCCGTATAGACCAGCAGGCCGTAGGCGACATGGTCGCTCATCGCCTTGCGCCAGTCCCGCAGCCGGCCGACAGTGAGGGCTTCCCCTTTGGCCCGCTTCTGAGAATTCACCATATAAGCCGCTCCCCAACGGTCTGTTGTGATGGCCGCACTATCGCAAAGCTTATCCAGAGTTGCAAGAAGGCGCGGAAATCCGCCATTTTGTTGCGTTTGCCGCACAGGACGGGCGCCAAGCTGCTCTAATCGTGCGGCCTTTGTCTTCGGCCCGGTTACGGGGCAGGGCGGAACAGGCGGCTAAGCAAAAATCCTGCCAAACGCCTCGCGCCCCTTTTCTGCGGCTCGAAGGCTGCTAAAGGTCGCAGGTACATGAGCACCACCCTTTCCGATCAGCCCGCCGGGGCAGCGCAGGTTCAGCCGACAGGCAGCGGGCTGGAGGTGATTTCGATCGCCAAGTCCTATGACAAGCGATCCGTCCTGTCCGATATCTCGCTGACCGTGGCGAAGGGCGAGGTGCTGGGCCTGCTCGGCCCCAATGGCGCGGGCAAGACGACCTGTTTCTATTCGATCATGGGTCTGGTGAAGCCGGATTCGGGCCGCATCCTGATGGACGGCGAGGATGTAACCAACCTGCCGATGTATCGCCGTGCGATCCTCGGTCTGGGCTACCTTCCGCAGGAAACCAGCATCTTTCGCGGCATGACCGTGGAACAGAACATCGCCTGCGTGCTGGAACTGGGCGAGCCCGACAAGGCCACCCGCGCTTCCGAACTGGAGCGGCTGCTCGACGAATTCGGCCTCACCCGCCTGCGCGAATCGCCGGCAATGGCGCTGTCGGGCGGGGAACGGCGGCGCTGCGAGATTGCCCGCGCGCTGGCGGCCAAGCCTTCGATCATGCTGCTGGATGAACCATTCGCAGGCATCGACCCGCTGTCGATCAGCGACATCCGCGATCTGGTGAAAGACTTGAAGGCGCGCGGCATCGGGGTGCTGATCACCGATCACAATGTGCGCGAGACGCTGGATATCGTCGACCGCGCCTGCATCATCTATGGCGGGCAGGTGCTGTTCGCCGGTTCCCCGCAGGAACTCGTCGCCGACGAGAACGTGCGGCGGCTCTATCTCGGCGAGAGCTTCACGCTTTAGCGGACCGCGATGGCTCTCGGCCCCCGCCTCGATATCCGGCAGACGCAATCGCTGGTGATGACGCCGCAATTGCAGCAGGCGATCAAGCTGCTGGCGGCATCCAATCTCGAAATCGAAAGCTTCATCGCCGAGGCGCTGGACGCCAATCCGCTGCTCGACACGGGCGGGCCTGCGGATGGCGGCGGCGAGCCGGAGCGGATCGAACTGGCCGCCCCGCCGGGCGAGGATGCACCCGCCGATCAACTGATGCTGGCCGGCGGCGGGGAAGGTGACGCCCCGCTCGACCTCGCCTCGGTCGACCGTGACTGGGACACCGGCGATGGCGAGGCGCGCAATGCCCGCAACGCGGAATGGGGCGCAGCGGCAGGTTCCGGCGGAGGCGACTTCGACGACGCGCCCGACTGGGAGCAATTGCGCGCCGCCGAAGTGACGCTGGCCGAACACCTCGAAGGGCAGATCGGCGCCCTCACCAGCGACCCGCGCACCGGCTTCATCGCGCGCCACATCATCGGGTTGCTCGATGATGCGGGCTATCTGACGACCCCGATCGATGAAGTCGCCGATGATCTGGGGGTTGAGGGGTTCGAGGCCGAAGCCGCGCTGGCGCTGGTGCAATCGCTCGACCCCTCGGGCGTGGGCGCGCGCAACCTTGCCGAATGCATCGCGATCCAGGCGCGCGAGGCGGATCGGTATGACCCCTGCATGGCGGCGCTGATCAGCAACCTCGATCTGGTGGCGCGCGGCGAAGTGGAGCGATTGAAGCGCCTGTGCCGCGTGGATGACGAGGATTTCGCCGACATGCTGCGCGAGCTCCGCAGCTACAACCCGCGCCCCGGCCTTGCCTTCATGCCGTCCGACAGCAGCACGGTGGTGCCGGATATCATCATCACCGCCAACGCGGCGGGCGGGTGGGACATTGCCTTGAACGAGGACACCCTGCCCAAGCTGATCGTCAACCGCGGCTACTTCGTCGAATTGAACGCCGGGGCGACGAGCAAGGAATCACAAGGCTGGCTCAAAGAGAAGCTGGCAGACGCCCACTGGCTGATTCGCGCGCTCGACCAGCGCCAGAAGACGATCCTGAAAACCGCCGCCGAGATCGTGAAACAGCAGGACGGCTTCTTCCGCCGGGGTGTTTCCGAATTGCGCCCGCTCACCTTGCGCGAAGTGGCCGAGCAGATCGAGATGCACGAAAGCACGGTCAGCCGGGTGACCAGCAACAAATACCTCGCCTGCGCGCGCGGGACGTTTGAACTGAAATACTTCTTCACCAGCGGGGTCTCATCGGCGGACGGTGAAGGCGCATCAAGCGCGGCGATTAAGGCGCGAATCAAGGCGCTGATCGACGCGGAAACCGCCAAGAATATCCTGTCCGACCAGCAATTGGCCGAAATGCTCCAGAAGGAAGGCTTCGACTTGGCGCGGCGCACGGTTGCCAAATACCGCGAGGCGATTGGCCTCGGATCGAGCGCGGAACGGCGGCGGGCGAAGAAGCTGGCGGGCGCATCTTAGCACTTTCCCGCAGTGGGCAGCCTAGCTGTAAACGCTTACCCTACCGTCAGAAATCCGCCGCAACGGGGGTGTGACTCGAAAGACTCACTTCAAAACGTTAACGACCTAAACTTCTTATTAACCTTTTTTGGTGAGAAGTGGCGTGGTTAACAGACGGCAACCTCTCCTAAGCAGGGGTTACCAGGGGACAGACAGGGGACTAAGATGCGCGTTCTGCTGATCGAAGACGAACCGACCACTGCCAAGGCCATCGAGCTGATGCTCACCACCGAAGGCTTCAACGTCTATTCGACCGACCTCGGCGAAGAGGGTTTGGACCTCGGCAAGCTGTATGATTACGATATCATCCTGCTCGATTTGAACCTGCCCGACATGCATGGCTATGACGTGCTCAAGAAGCTGCGCGTCGCCAAGGTGCAGACCCCGGTGCTGATCCTTTCGGGCATTTCGGAAATGGATTCGAAGATCCGCAGCTTCGGCTTCGGCGCTGACGATTACGTGACCAAGCCGTTCCACCGTGAAGAACTGGTCGCCCGCATCTATGCCGTGGTGCGCCGTTCGAAGGGCCATTCGCAGTCGGTCATCCGCACCGGCAAGCTGGCCGTGAACCTCGATGCCAAGACGGTCGAAGTCGATGGCAGCCGCGTCCACCTGACCGGCAAGGAATATGCGATGCTGGAGCTGCTCTCGCTTCGCAAGGGCACGACGCTGACCAAGGAAATGTTCCTCAACCACCTTTATGGCGGGATGGACGAGCCTGAACTCAAGATCATCGACGTGTTCATCTGCAAGCTGCGCAAGAAGTTGAGCCTTGCTTGCGGTGGTGAAAACTACATCGAGACCGTGTGGGGCCGCGGCTATGTGCTGCGCGACGACGAAACGGTGGTCGAAGCGGCGTAACCTTTCCTTCCGCCCTTCTGGGGACTGACGAACGGCTCGCCTCCCACCGGAGGCGGGCCGTTCGGCCGTTAAGGCGGCGGCAATCGCGCAATCGGGCCGGGCGAAAATGCTTCTGGATGCTCGTGGAATAAACGGCGCACCCGCTCCGTTGTGGTGATGTCCGGGGCGCTGTTGCCTTTTGGGCATCAGCAAAAGGAAACACTTCCATGCAGTCAATCAAGAACGCCGTGCTCACCGCCGCCATTTTGGCCTTCGGCGCTGCTGCCCTTCCCGCTCCCGCGCTGGCCGGCGAAGGCCACTGGTCGATCGGCAAGGGCGTCCAGTGCCGGATCATCGCGGGCAAGGTGGTGTGCACCAAGAGCCGCCCGTGACACGTTGAGCCTCCCCAACGGCTCGACGCAGGACAAGGCTGGCGGTTCTCACCCCCTACCGCCCGCCTTGTCCCCTTTCTCCAGCAATTGACCCGTGGCCGTACTCATGCCACCGCGCGCGCCATGAGCGCCAACAAGCCCGGTGATCCGACCACCCTCAACCGCCTTTATGGCCGTTCTGTCGGCAAGAAGTTGCGCAAGCACCAGCAATCGCTGGTCGACAACCTCCTGCCGAAGATTTCCGTGCCCGCCGAAGGGCCGGTCACTTCCGAAATCCTGTTCGGCGATACGCGCCCGCTGCATTTCGAGATCGGCTTCGGCGGGGGCGAGCATCTGGCCTACCGCGCCGATCTGCTGCCCGATCACGGCTTCATCGGTGCCGAGCCCTTCGTCAATGGCGTGGCGCAGGCGTTGACCCATATCGAGGACCAGCGGCTCGCCAATATCCGGCTGCATCATGGTGACGCCTTGGAGGTGCTGGCGCGCATCCCTGATGGGGCGTTGACGATGGCCTATCTGCTCCACCCCGATCCCTGGCCCAAGGCGCGCCATGCCAAGCGGCGGATGGTCAACGACGGCCCGATCAGGCTGCTCGCCAGCAAGATGAAGCCCGGCGGCGAGTTCCGCTTCGGCACCGATCATGCGGTGTACCTGCGCCACGCGCTGATGGTGATGCAGCGCCACACCGACCTGTTCGAGTGGGTGGTGGAGAAGCCGGCCGACTGGCAGGTGCGCCCGTCAGGCTGGCCCGAGACGCGGTATGAACACAAAGCGCGCACCGTCTACGGGCATGAGGTCTGGTACTTCCGGTTCCGGCGGCGGTGAGGCTCGGCTTCACAGGATTGGTCGGCTGGCTGTTCGTCCTGATCGCAGCGCCGATGTTCCTGTTTACCGGATATGGCCTCGCATGGACTGCATACCTGGCGCTGTTCGGCGAGCATACCGTCGGGGCGGTAGCCGGAACAGTGTCGCGCGGCTCCGCCCAAGGCATGGCAACATCAGCTCGCGTGCGGTTTCTCGACCGGGATGGGCACGAACACTGGGTTGAGGGTGACATCTTCTTCAGAAACAGGGCGACCCGGGAAGCCCTCAAAAGCCATGATAACGCCGCGCAGGTTCGCGTGCTCTATCCCGACGGCGAGCCGGAGGATGCACTCCTTGCCGACGGAAAGACAATCGCCTGGCGCGTGTTCCTGATGCTGTTTTTCGCCGCGCCGATCGGCCTTGGCGTATGGTTGATCCGGTCCGATCCGGAAGGGTGGGACGAGGGGTGGGAACCGGAATGATCCGGCCCTGCGTGCGTCAGGATCAACGCTGGCCTGATGGCACAATCGCGTATGTGACCACGTAGGCGTCGTGATCCGACAGCTTGCCGCCTGCGTCCGGCCCGTCGAACCACGCCTCGATCCGCATCGGACGCAGCGCGATGCGGGCACCGTTGTCGTAGATTTGCAGGTCTTGCGTGTCGAACCACGGCTCGTCCCCGTCGAAGCTGAGGCGGATGTCGCAGGACGGCAGGGCCGGATCGGCGCGCGCTTCGAGGCAATAGCGGCGTGCCAGTTGATACCCGTTGCGGCTCTCGAAGGCATCGAAACGCGCAGGGTTGCGGCGCATGTTGAAATCGCCTGCCAGCACCAGCGGGCTGTCCGGTGTGCTTACCCGGTCGAGAAAGTCGGCCAGCTCGGCTGATTGGGCGTTGTGGGCGGCAAGGTGCTTTTCTGGCGGCGCCTTGGAGGCTCCTTGCGCGTTCATGTGGGTGGTGGCGATTTCGACCGGATCGGCAAGGCCGGGGACTGCGATCCGCACCAGCATCACGCCCTTGTTGGCCAGACAATCCCAGCCTGCGCAGGATGTCGGCCCAAAGGGCTGCGAAAAGCTGGCCGTGATCGGATAGCGCGAGGCGATAGCGATGCCGCTGCCCATGAAACGCACGCCCCACTCGCCGCGCAGGACATTGCGTTTGCGCAGCACCGGATCGCGGGTCTTG
>Ga0209812_10001450_pt1 | contig 16336 bp, 12 predicted proteins | sample JI71714BDNA_FD_187502 | JGI IMG/M metagenome (GOLD analysis project Ga0209812, IMG submission 187502) | Wastewater effluent complex algal communities from Wisconsin, to seasonally profile nutrient transformation and Carbon sequestration -... | ecosystem: Engineered > WWTP > Effluent > Algae...
GCTCACCAGCCGCCAGGCGGCTGACACGGCCGAGGTGCAGGTGCAGTCGCTCAAGGCGCGGCTCGCCGCGCAGCAGGCCACGGTCGACGTCAGCCAACGGGTCCTGGCGCAGCGTCAGCAGGATCTGGACAACCTCGTGATCCGCGCGCCTTTCGATGGCGTGATCATCGCCAAGGCGGCGCAGCCGGGCGAGATGATCTCGCCGCTGTCGGCCGGCGGCGGCTTCACCCGCACCGGGGTCGGCACCCTCGTGGACATGAGTTCGCTGGAAATCGAGGTGGATGTCAGTGAGTCCTACATCCAGCGCGTGGCGGCGAATCAGCCGGTCGAGGCCGTCCTGAATGCGTATCCGGACTGGAAGATCCCGGCCAGCGTGATTGCCATCATCCCGACGGCTGACCGCACCAAGGCCACCGTCAAGGTCCGCATCGGATTTCGCGAGCGGGATGCCCGGATCGTGCCCGACATGGGTGTGCGCGTCGCCTTCCTGTCCGAAGCCGCCGACGCCGCCGCTGAGCCACCGGCCGGCGTGCTGGTCCCGCCCGGCGCGATCCGCGGCGATGCCGACGGCAACAGCGCCTTCGTGCTGCGCGAGGGCAAGCTCGAAGCGCGTCGCGTCGAGCTGGGCGAGCGGATCAGCGGTCAGCAGCAAGTGCTCTCGGGCCTCGCGGCCGGTGAGCGCGTGGTGCTGGATCCCGCCGCTACCTTGAAAGAGGGTCAGCCGGTCAGCGAGTGAGCGCGCTGGTCTGTTGCCTCATTGGCATGTTTCATGCCCTGTTGACAGCAGAGTCTGAACGCTCTCTGCGATCGCTGTTGTCGACACGGCCCGAAGTCCGAAGCTTCCGCTATCTTACGCGGTCTATGTCCCCTGCGTAGGGCGAGGTTTCCGCACGGCAGTAGCTCAACTGGCAGAGCAGCGGTCTCCAAAACCGCAGGTTGGGGGTTCGATTCCCTCCTGCCGTGCCAACCCTCCCCGCCCTTCCACGCACCAGCGCAATGGCGCTGTTATCCGGATCGCCGCATGAGCATCAAGCAGGAACTGTCGCAAAACCTGTCCGGCGACGCGGAACAGGCGTCTCCGCTGGACACCGCCAAGCTGGCCGCGGCATTGCTGGTCATCCTCGGGGCGATGGTCGCGTATTACTGGTTTTCCGACTGGCCGCAGTGGGCCCGCGTGCTGACCATGATCGGAGGACTCGGCGCCGGGATCGGTCTCGCGGCCTTCACCCGCATTGGTCGGGCCTTCTTCGGTTTTCTCGGCAACGCCCAGATCGAGATGCGCAAGGTCGTCTGGCCGACCAAGCAGGAAACCCTGCAGACCACCCTGCTCATCTTCGTCGTCGTCGTCATTGTCGGCCTGCTGCTCTGGCTGTTCGACACCTTCTTCGCCTTCCTGGTTCGGCTTGCCTTCGGCAGCTGACCCGAGGCCATTCCGGAGGTTATCGCTCATGTCTGCCAAGCGCTGGTACGTCGTACACGCCTATTCCGGTCACGAACAGTCGGTCCGCAAGGCCCTCGTCGACCGCATCAATCGCCACGAGATGCAGGAAAAGTTCGGCGAAGTTCTGGTTCCGACCGAAGAAGTGGTCGAAATGCGCAATGGCCAGAAGCGCCGCACCGATCGGAAGTTCTTTCCCGGCTACGTGCTGGTCCAGATCCAGACGGATCTCGCCGACGGCAAGATCAAGATCGACGACGAATGCTGGCATCTGGTGAAGGAAACGCCGAAGGTGCTGGGCTTCATCGGCGGCACCGCAGAGCGCCCGCTGCCGATCTCGGACAAGGAAGCGCAGAAGATCCTCGATCGGGTTCAGGAAGGTGCCGAGAAGCCGCGACCGAAGGTGCTGTTCGAGGTCGGTGAAATGGTTCGTGTCGTTGAAGGTCCTTTCAAGGAATTCAACGCCCTGATCGATGAAGTCAACTATGACAAGAGCAAGGTCAAGGTCGGCGTGCTGATCTTCGGCCGTTCCACCCCGGTGGAGCTGGATTTCAATCAGGTCGAGAAGGCCTGATCGACTAGACGCATCCGCGGTGCGGATGCTTGAACCACGAGGAGCCAGCGCCCTGCTGGCGCTCGAACTCGGAGACTAAACCATGGCAAAGAAAGTCACCGGCTACGTCAAGCTGCAGGTGAAAGCGGGCGAAGCCAATCCGGCACCGCCGATCGGTCCGGCGCTGGGTCAGCGCGGCGTCAACATCATGGCGTTCTGCAAGGAATTCAACGCAGCAACCGCCAAGGTGGAAAAGGGCACTCCGCTGCCCGTCATCATCACGGTCTACTCGGATCGCAGCTTCACCTTCATCACCAAGACGCCGCCAGCGACGGTGCTGCTGAAGAAGGCGCTGGGTCTGAAGTCCGGCTCCAGCCGACCGAACACCGAGAAGGTGGGCAAGGTCACCCGCAAGCAGCTGGAAGAGATCGCCACGACCAAGATGCCCGATCTGACCGCCGCCGATCTGGACGCGGCCGTACGCACGATCGCCGGGTCTGCCCGGTCGATGGGCCTCAACGTCGAGCTCTGAGGGAGACTGAATCATGGCCAAGGTTTCCAAGCGTTACGCCACCATCGCCAAGCAGCTGCCGCCGGGCAAGTCCTGGACGCTGGATGAGGCGCTGACCTTCCTGAAGAACAACGCCAACGCCAAGTTCAACGAATCGGTCGACGTCGCCGTCAAGCTCGGCATCGATGCGAAGAAGTCGGATCAGGGCGTTCGCGGCGCCACCGTGCTGCCGCACGGCACCGGCAAGACCGTTCGCGTCGCCGTGTTCGCACAGGGCGAGAACGCCAACAAGGCCCGGGACGCCGGCGCCGACATCGTCGGCATGGAAGACCTCGCCGAGAAGATGCAGGCGGGCGATCTGAGCTACGGCGTCGTCATCGCGGCTCCGGATGCGATGCGTGTGGTCGGCAAGCTCGGCCAGCTGCTCGGTCCGCGTGGCCTAATGCCGAACCCGAAGGTCGGCACGGTGACGCCGGATGTGGCTGGCGCCGTTCGCAATGCGAAGGCCGGTCAGGTTCGCTACCGCAACGACAAGGGCGGGATCATCCATTGCACGATCGGCAAGGCCAGCTTTGCCCCGGAGCATCTGAAGAACAACCTGAAGGCGCTGCTCGCCGACCTGCAGAAGGCACGTCCGGCTGCGGCCAAGGGCGTGTTCCTGCAGAAGATCTCGCTGTCCACGACGATGGGCGGCGGCATGACGGTGGACATCGGCTCGGTCAACGCCTGATGTCGGGGCCTGCGGGCCCCGGAATCGAAATTTTGAGGGTTCCGGTGCGGACTCATTCGCATCGGAAGCCGTCAAAGACCGCAGGTGCCCCACCCGGGGTTTAAGTCCGCGATTCGCGGGGCCTGCGCAGATGGTGTAGCCCGAACTCGACGCAAGTCTGGGGGTGGCTGTACCGCAGGGACCCGGTGGCGCAGTCGTATGCGTTGCCGGATTTCAAGCTCCGGTGGGCGCGTGCGCACATCGGGGAGACACAAGGAGTACGCAATGGCTCTCAATCTCGAGCAAAAGAAGGAAGTCGTTGCAGAACTCGCCAAGGTTGCAGCCTCGGCGACGTCCTTGGTCGCTGCGGCCAACATGGGGATGACTGTCGGGCAGGTCACTGCGCTGCGCAAGAAAGCGCGCGAGAGCGGTGTCTATCTGCGCGTGGTCAAGAACACGCTGCTGGAACGTGCCGTCGAAGGCACGGATTTCGAGTGCGTCAAGGGGGCCTGCAAGGGTCCGCTGGTGTACGCGTTCAGCACGGATGACCCCGGAGCCGCTGGCCGTCTGATCAAGGAAGCGACCAAAGGCAACGACAAACTGGTGACGAAGGTCGTCTCCGTGGGCGGCAAGCTGTATGGCCCCGGCGACATTGACCGTCTGGCCACGCTGCCGACCCGCGAGCAGGCCCTCAGCATGCTGCTGGGTGTGCTCTCGCAGCCCGCCGTGCAGCTGGTTCGCACGCTGGCCGAGCCGGCCGCGATGCTGGCGCGCACCTTCGGTGCCGTCCGCGACCAGAAGCAGGCCCAGTCCGAAGCCGCCTGATCCACGAGTTCTGTACTGCAGTAACCCTCACCGCCTGGAGTGAATCGAATGAGCATTTCCAACGAAGACATCCTGAACGCCATCGCCGGCAAGTCGCTGATGGAAATCATGGACCTGGTCAAGGCCATGGAAGAGAAGTTCGGCGTCTCCGCCGCTGCGCCGGTCGCCGCCGCTGCCGCCCCGGCCGCCGCCGCCGCCCCGGTTGAAGAGAAGACCGAGTTCACCGTCGTGCTGGCCGCTGCCGGCGCGAACAAGGTGAACGTGATCAAGGTCGTCCGCGAACTGACCAGCCTCGGCCTGAAGGAAGCCAAGGATCTGGTCGAGAGCGCCCCGGCCACGGTCAAGGACGCTGTCTCCAAGGCCGATTCCGAAGCCATGAAGAAGAAGCTCGAAGAGGCCGGTGCCAAGGTCGAAATCAAGTAATCGACCCGCACCCACCCTGGGGGCAAACCACGCTGGGGAGCCTGAATGGCTCTCCAGCGTTTCGCGTTTCCGCAACAATCATCAGAAGTGCCCAGGGCACAAGGCAAGGTCCATTGCCTGCCTTGTTCCGTGGACATTTCGCGCGCCAGAGGGCTTGAGAGCATGAGCGTCAGCTTGGACTACACGTTTACCGGCAAGAAGCGCATCCGGAAGAACTTCGGCAAATCGCCGACGGTCCTGGAAGTTCCGTATCTGCTGGAAACGCAGCTCACCTCCTACAAGGAGTTCCTGCAGCAGATCGTCGCGCCGGAACAGCGCGAGAAAAAGGGCTTGCATGCCGCGCTCACGACCGTCTTCCCGATCGTCTCCTATTCCGGCAATGCGCAGCTGGAGTACGTCAGCTATCGGCTCGGCGAACCGCCTTTCGACGTGCGCGAATGCCGCAATCGCGGCCTGAGCTACAGCGCCCCGCTGCGAGTTGCCGTGCGCCTGGTCATTTATGACAAGGAAATCGGCAACAAGGCGGTGAAGTACGTCAAGGAGCAGGACGTCTATATGGGCGAACTGCCGTTGATGACCGAGAACGGGACCTTCATCATCAACGGGACCGAGCGCGTCATCGTCAGCCAGCTGCACCGTTCGCCGGGCGTGTTCTTCGATCATGACCGCGGCAAGACTCACAGCTCCGGCAAGCTGCTCTACAACGCCCGCGTCATCCCCTACCGCGGCTCGTGGCTGGACTTCGAGTTCGACCCGAAGGACTGCCTTCACACCCGCATCGACCGTCGCCGCAAATTGCCGGTGACGGTCCTGCTGCGCGCGCTGGGCTACACGAACACCGAGATCCTGAAGGAATTCTTCGAGATCACCGGGTTTGCGTTGACCGAGACCGGCGCCGAGATGCCGGTGATTGCCGAGCGGCTGCGCGGCGAGACCCTGCCCTTCGACCTGATGGCCGGCGAGACCGTCATCGTCGAGGCCAACAAGCGCATCACCAGTCGCCATGTTCGCGATCTGGAACGGGCCGGCATCACCCACCTGAAGGTAGCCGACGATTATCTGCTCGGCCGCATCCTCTCCGAAGACGTGGTGAACCCCGCCAACGGCGAGTTGCTGGCTGCCGCCAATGACGTGCTGAACGAGGATCACCTCGCCCAGTTCCGCAAGTCCGGGATCCGCCAGCTCAACACGCTGTTCGTCAACGACCTCGACCGCGGTCCGTGGATCAGCAACACGCTGCGCATCGACCAGACCAAGAGTCCGCTGGAAGCGCTGGTCGAGATCTACCGGATGATGCGTCCGGGCGAGCCGCCGACCAAGGAAGCGGCCTCCAACCTGTTCCAGAACCTGTTCTTCACCAACGAGCGCTACGACCTGTCGGCGGTCGGCCGGATGAAGTTCAATCGTCGCGTCGGTCGCAAGGAAGCCGAGGGCACCGGCGTGCTCTACGACTATCACTTCTTCCGCGACAAGAACGACGAAACCAGCAAGCAGCTGGTCAAGACCTACGGCAACAGCTCGGACATCATCGATGTCCTGAAGGTGCTGATCGACATTCGCAACGGCAAGGGTCAGGTCGATGACATCGACCATCTCGGCAACCGCCGCGTGCGTTCGGTCGGCGAAATGGCCGAGAACGTGTTCCGCATCGGTCTGGTCCGCGTCGAGCGCGCGGTCAAGGAGCGTCTGACGCTGGCCGAGGCCGAGAACCTGTCGCCGCAGGATCTGATCAACGCCAAGCCGGTCGCTGCTGCCATCAAGGAGTTTTTCGGCTCCTCGCAGCTGTCGCAGTTCATGGACCAGAACAACCCGCTCTCCGAGGTCACCCACAAGCGCCGCGTTTCGGCACTGGGCCCGGGCGGTCTGACCCGCGAGCGCGCCGGCTTCGAAGTCCGCGACGTGCACCCGACCCATTACGGTCGCGTCTGCCCGATCGAGACGCCGGAAGGCCCGAACATCGGTCTGATCAACTCGCTGGCCACCTACGCCCGCACCAATCGCTACGGCTTCATCGAGACGCCGTTCCGCAAGGTGATCGACGGCCGCGTGACCAACGACGTCGAATACCTGTCGGCGATCGAGGAAGCCAACCACACGATCGCCCAGGCGGGCGCGCCGGTGGATCGCGAGAGCCGTCTCACCGAGGAGTTCGTGACCTCCCGCCGCAACGGTGAAACCCTGCTGGAGTCGGCCGAGAAGATCGACTACATGGACGTGGCGCCGATGCAGACCGTGTCGGTTGCGGCCTCGCTGGTGCCCTTCCTCGAACACGATGACGCCAACCGCGCACTGATGGGCGCGAACATGCAGCGTCAGGCGGTCCCGTGTCTGCGCGCCGAGAAGCCGCTGGTCGGCACCGGCATCGAGCGCGACGTGGCGATGGACTCCGGCGTGACCATCAACGCCCTGCGCAGCGGCGTCGTCGATCAGGTCGATGCCGGCCGTATCGTCGTCAAGGTCATCGAAGCCGAAATCGGCGAGAACGATCCGGGCGTCGACATCTACACGCTGACCAAGTACACCCGCAGCAACCAGAACACCTGCATCAACCAGCGCCCGCTGGTGAATGTCGGCGATCGCGTGCAGCCGGGCGACGTGCTGGCCGATGGCCCGTCGACCGACCTGGGCGAACTGGCACTCGGCCAGAACATGCTGGTCGCCTTCATGCCGTGGAACGGCTACAACTTCGAGGACTCGATCCTGATCAGCGAGCGGGTGGTCCAGGAGGACCGCTACACGACGATCCACATCGAGGAACTGACCTGCACCGCCCGCGACACCAAGCTCGGGCCGGAAGAGATCACCGCCGACATCCCGAACGTGTCCGAGAGCGCGCTGTCGCGGCTCGACGAGAGCGGCATCGTCTACATCGGCGCCGAAGTGAAGGCTGGCGACATTCTGGTCGGCAAGGTCACGCCGAAGGGCGAGACCCAGCTGACGCCGGAAGAGAAGCTGCTCCGCGCGATCTTCGGCGAGAAGGCTTCCGACGTGAAGGACAGCTCGCTGCGCGTGCCGCCGGGTATGGATGGCACGGTCATCGACGTGCAGATCTTCACACGCGACGGCGTCGAGAAGGACAAGCGCGCCCAGCAGATCGAACAGGCCGAGATCAAGCGCGCCAAGAAGGACTTCGACGACCAGTTCCGCATCCTGGAAGCGGCGATCTACCGCCGTCTGCAGAGTCAGCTGGTTGGCGCCGTCGTGGCCGGTGGTCCGATGGGCCTGAAGAAGGGTGATCAGCTCACCGACGCCTATCTGGAAAAGCTGGACCGCAGGGAATGGGGTTCGATCCGGATCAAGGATGAATCCGCCGCCGAAGCGATGGAAAAGGCGCTGGAGCAGATCGAAAGCCACCGCGCCGAATTCAATCGCCTGTTCGAGATCAAGCGCGGCAAGATCTCGCAGGGTGATGACCTCGCGCCCGGCGTGCTGAAGATGGTCAAGATCTTCCTCGCCGTGAAGCGCCGCATCCAGCCGGGCGACAAGATGGCCGGCCGCCACGGCAACAAGGGTGTGGTCTCGATGATCGTTCCGGTCGAGGACATGCCCTACACCGCCGACGGCACGCCGGTCGATATCGTGCTGAATCCGCTGGGCGTGCCCTCGCGCATGAACATCGGTCAGGTGCTCGAAACCCATCTGGGCTGGGCAGCCAAGGGCATCGGTCTGAAGATCGGCCGGATGCTGGACGAGCAGAAGCCGATCGAACAGGTCAAGGGCTTCCTCGACGAGGTCTACAACCATGTCGGCACCGGCATCCACACCGTCGACCTGGGCCGCTTCAACGACGCGGAAGTCCGCACACTCGCGGACCATCTGCGCAAGGGCCTGCCGACCGCGACGCCGGTCTTCGATGGCGCGACCGAAGCCGAGATCAAGAATCTGCTGAAGCTCGCCGACCTGCCGGAAAGCGGTCAGACCACGCTGTTCGACGGCCGTACGGGCGATGCCTTCGAACGCAAGGTCACGGTCGGCTACATGTACATGCTGAAGTTGAACCATCTGGTCGACGACAAGATGCACGCCCGCTCGACCGGCCCCTACTCGCTGGTCACCCAGCAGCCGCTGGGCGGCAAGGCGCAGTTCGGTGGTCAGCGCTTCGGGGAAATGGAGGTCTGGGCGCTGGAAGCCTATGGCGCCGCCTACACGCTGCAGGAAATGCTGACCGTGAAGTCCGACGACGTGCAGGGCCGCAACCAGATGTACAAGAGCATCGTCGATGGCAATCACCAGATGACCGCCGGCATGCCCGAGTCCTTCAACGTGCTGGTCAAGGAAATCAAGTCGCTCGGCATCAACATCGAGCTGGTCAAGCCGAGTTCCAACTGAGGCGACGCGGAGCACACCCATGAGAGACCTGCTGAACCTGTTCAATTCCAGCGATCGCCAGACGCTCGATTTCGACGCCATCCGGATTTCGCTGTCCTCGCCGGACGAGATCAAGTCGTGGTCGCACGGCGAAGTGAAGAAGCCGGAAACGATCAATTACCGGACCTTCAAACCCGAGCGCGACGGCCTGTTCTGTGCCGCCATCTTCGGACCGATCAAGGATTACGAGTGCCTCTGCGGCAAGTACAAGCGCATGAAGCACAAGGGCCAGATCTGCGAGAAGTGCGGCACCGAAGTGACGCTGGCCAAGGTGCGCCGCGAGCGCATGGGCCATATCGACCTGGCCTCGCCGACCGCGCACATCTGGTTCCTGAAGTCGCTGCCCTCGCGCATCGGCCTGATGCTCGACATGACGCTGCGCGACATCGAGCGGATCCTGTATTTCGAGGCCTACGTGGTCGTCGATCAGGGTCTGACGCCGCTGCAGCGCGGCCAGCTGCTGACCGAAGAGCAGTACCTGACCGCGATCGAGGAGCACGGTGACGACTTCACCGCCGCGATGGGCGCCGAGGCGGTCTACGAACTGCTGAAGACCATCGACCTCAACAGCGAACTGGTCCGGCTGAAGGAAGACCTGTCCAGCACCGGCTCGGAAACCAAGATCAAGCGGCTCTCCAAGCGGATCAAGCTGATCGAGGCCTTCGTCGAGTCCGGCAACAAGCCGGAATGGATGGTGATGACCATCCTGCCGGTGCTGCCGCCGGACCTGCGTCCGCTGGTGCCGCTGGACGGCGGCCGCTTCGCAACCTCGGATCTGAACGATCTGTACCGTCGCGTCATCAACCGCAACAACCGCCTGAAGCGGCTACTCGAGCTCTCCGCGCCGGACATCATCGTCCGCAACGAGAAGCGCATGCTGCAGGAGTCGGTGGATGCGCTGCTCGACAACGGCCGCCGCGGCCGGGCCATCACCGGCTCGAACAAGCGGCCGCTGAAGTCGCTGGCCGACATGATCAAGGGCAAGCAGGGCCGCTTCCGCCAGAACCTGCTCGGCAAGCGCGTCGACTACTCCGGCCGTTCGGTCATCGTGGTCGGCCCGACGCTGAAGCTGCACGAGTGCGGTCTGCCGAAGAAGATGGCGCTGGAGCTGTTCAAGCCCTTCATCTTCAACAAGCTGATTTCCCGGGGCGTCTGCACCGCGATCAAGGCCGCCAAGAAGTCGGTCGAGAAGGAAGAAGCGGTCGTCTGGGACATCCTCGAAGAGGTGATCCGCGAGCACCCGGTGCTGCTGAACCGCGCGCCGACGCTGCATCGTCTCGGCATCCAGGCCTTCGAGCCGGTGCTGATCGAGGGCAAGGCGATCCAGCTGCATCCGCTGGTCTGCACCGCCTTCAACGCCGACTTCGACGGCGACCAGATGGCCGTGCACGTCCCGCTGTCGCTGGAAGCGCAGCTGGAAGCTCGCGCGCTGATGATGTCGACCAACAACATCCTCAGCCCGGCGAACGGTGAACCGATCATCGTGCCCAGCCAGGACGTGGTGCTCGGTCTGTACTACATGACCCGCGAGCTGATCGCCGCCCGCGGCGAGGGCATGGTGTTCTCCGGCATTCCCGAAGTCGCCCGCGCCTGGCAGACCAAGCAGGTCGCCCTGCACGCCAAGGTCAAGGTGCGGATCACCGAGACTGTCGATGTCGATGGCGAGCACGTCCGTCAGCGCCGCGTCGTCGACACCACGGTCGGTCGTGCCCTGCTGGCCGAGATCCTGCCCGAGGGCCTGCCCTTCGAACTGGTCAACAACACGCTGACCAAGAAGGCGATCAGCGGTCTGATCAACGAGTGTTACCGCCGCCTCGGCCTGAAAGACACCGTCGTCTTCGCCGACCAGCTGATGTACACCGGCTTCGCCTACGCCACCCGCGCCGGCGTGTCGATCGGTATCGACGATCTCACCATCCCGGAAAGCAAGCCGGAGATTCTCGGCAAGGCCGACCAGGAAGTGCTGCAGATCCAGGAGCAGTACAAGGACGGTCTGGTCACCGCCGGCGAGCGCTACAACAAGGTGGTCGACATCTGGTCGCGTACCAACGAGGAAATCGCCAAGGCGATGATGGACGGCATCAGCAGCGAGCCGGTCATCGATACGGCTGGCAAGGCGGTGCACGGTGCGGATGGTCAGCCGCTGCGCCAGCAGTCGATGAACTCGATCTACATCATGGCCCACTCGGGTGCGCGCGGTTCCGCCGCGCAGATCCGCCAGCTGGCCGGGATGCGCGGGCTGATGGCCAAGCCGGACGGCTCGATCATCGAAACGCCGATCAAGGCCAACTTCCGCGAAGGCCTGGACGTGCTGCAGTACTTCATCTCGACGCACGGCGCCCGCAAGGGTCTGGCCGACACCGCGCTGAAGACCGCGAACTCCGGTTATCTGACCCGCCGTCTGGTCGACGTTGCCCAGGACGTGGTGGTTACCGAGTACGACTGCGGTACCGAGCACGGCGTCACGCTGGAGCCGATCATCGAGGGCGGCGACGTCATCGAGAAGCTGTCCACCCGAGTGCTCGGCCGCGTCGTGCTGCAGGATGTCTATGCACCGGGCGAGGATGAGGAGCCGCTGGTCCGCAAGGGCACCATGCTGGACGAGCGACTGGTCGCCCTGCTTGAAGAGAAGGGTGTGCAGCACCTGCTGGTGCGCAGCCCGATCACTTGCGAGACCAAGCACGGCATCTGCACCCTGTGCTACGGCCGTGACCTCGCTCGTGGCCATCTGGTGAACCCGGGCGAGGCGGTCGGCGTGATTGCCGCGCAGTCGATCGGCGAGCCGGGCACCCAGCTGACGATGCGTACCTTCCACATCGGCGGCACCGCCAACCGGACCGCGGCCCAGGACCAGATCCAGGTCAAGTCCTCGGGTACGGTGCGACTGAAGACCAAGACCGTGCAGCGCGAGGATGGCCCGCTGGTCACCGTCAGCCGCACCGGCGAGTTGTCGGTCTTCGACGCCCACGGCCGCGAACGCGAGCGCTACAAGCTGCCGTACGGCACGACGCTGTCCGTCGTCGATGGTGGTGAGGTTAAGGCGGGTCAGGCTGTCGCAACGTGGGACCCGCACACGCATCCGATCATCTCGGAAGTGGCGGGCCGGGTCCGCTTCATCGACTTTGTCGACGGCATCACCGTGACCCAGCAGACCGACGAACTGACCGGCCTGCTGAGCTCGGTGGTCACCGACCCGAAGCGTCGCGGTACGCAGGGCAAGGAACTGCGGCCGACGATCCTGCTGGAGGACGCCAACGGCAAGCCGCTGCCACTTCCGGGCTCGGAGATCACCGCGCAGTACTTCCTGAAGGCCGGTGCGGTCGTCAACCTGCAGAACGGCGCCCATGTCGGTGTCGGCGACGTTCTGGCCCGTATTCCGCAGGAAACCTCGAAGAATCGCGACATCACCGGGGGTCTGCCGCGAGTCGCCGACCTGTTCGAAGCCCGCAAGCCGAAGGAACCGGCGATCCTCGCCGAGATCTCCGGCGTGGTCGCCTACGGCAAGGAAACCAAGGGCAAGCAGCGCGTCATCATCAAGGGTGCGCACGAGAAGACTCACGAGGAGCTGATCCCGAAGTGGCGTCAGGTCGTGGTCTTCGAAGGTGAGCACGTCGAGAAGGGTGAAGTGCTGGTCGAGGGCGAGCCGAACCCGCAGGACATCCTACGGCTGAAGGGCGTCGAAGCGCTGGCCCGCTACCTGATCAAGGAAATCCAGGACGTCTACCGCCTGCAGGGCGTGCGGATCAACGACAAGCACATCGAGACCATCATCCGGCAGATGCTGCGCAAGGTCGAAGTCACCGATCCGGGCGATACCAAGTACCTGCGCGGTGAGCAGGCCGAGAAGGTCCGCGTGCTGGAAGAAAACGTCAGCGCCGATGCCCGGAACGATCGTCCGGCGCAGTGGGAAAGCGTGCTGCTCGGCATCACCAAGGCCAGCCTGTCGACCGAGAGCTTCATTTCGGCGGCGTCCTTCCAGGAAACCACCCGCGTGCTCACCGAGGCAGCCGTCCGCGGCGCTCGCGACACGCTGCGCGGCCTGAAGGAAAACGTGATCGTCGGCCGACTGATCCCGGCCGGCACCGGTCTGAACTACCACCGGAAGCGCAGCGGCACCACCGAGGAGAGCACGGCGGACGAATTGGCCGCGCTCGACGAGGCCACCCGCACGCTGGCGCTGGCTTCGGCCGGCGTGCTGGACAAGGGGCCGGAAAGCACACCGGCACCGACCCTGTCCGGCGCCAGCTGGATGATCGAAGGGGATGACCAGCCCGTCGCCCCGCCGCCGGCCAGCGGTGGCAGCGGGAGTCCGTGGATGATCGAGGACTGATCCTCGTCTGTTCGACGCGCACCAGAAAAGGGGCCGCAAATGCGGCCCCTTTTTGGTTCGGTCGGTTCGGTCACCGGGCTGCCTGGCAGCGAGCGTTTCGTCTCGGTGAGCGCAGCAACGACCGCGTCGGCGTCAGGACCTGGCGACTGGCGCCGTCACTCGCGGCGCCAGTCACGCACGGTCGATCACTCGATGACGGTGGCTTCCTCGATGCCCTTGACGAAAGCCGCGCGGCGTTCCTGCTGGATCTGCTGACGGATACCGTCCTTGACCGTCTCGAAGTCCGGTGCGCTGAAGGGCCGGGTTTCGGCAATGCGGAAGACGTGGAAGCCGTAATCGGTCTGCACCGGCGCGCTGGCGCGGTCACCGACCTTCAGGGTCTTCAGCACCTCGGACAACTGCGGCGGCAGCACCGTCGGCTGGATGAAATCGAAGCTCTGCGCCTGCGCGACATTGGTGTCGGTCTGCGCCTCGGTCATCACCGCCTCGAAGGTCTTGCCGCCGTCCAACTCGGCGATTGCGGCTTTCGCCGCCTCCTCGTTGCGATAGAGGATGTGATCCAGCTTGTACTCGAGGGTGCCGGCAGCGGCGACCTGCTCGTCATACTTGGCCTTCAACTCGTCCTCGGAGACCGGCTGCGACTCGACGGCGCTGGCCAGCAGCTGGCCGCTCAGTGCATTGAGCCGCTCCAGTTCTGCCTCGGCGGACTCATCCAGCTTGCGCTTCTTCGCTTCCTGCGCCAGCGCCACCAGGCTGGCGACTTCCTTCCGGATCTGCTGGGCCTGCCCCGGGTCATTCAGATCGAACCCGCGACGCTTCGCGTAGGCATCGACCAACGGCTGCGGCACCACTTCACCGTTGACCTTGAAGGCCGGACTGCCCGTATGGGTCTGGATGACGCCCGCTTGCGCGACCGCAGGCGGCTGGGCGTTGGTCGGGCCCTGACCGCAGGCCGCGAGACTCAGGACGATGGCAGTAACGAGGCCCAGGCGGGCAAAGGGACGATGGGTCATGGGGCTTCCTCGGGGGTCAAGGTGGTGAGTCGCAAGGCGTGGATGTCGGTATCCATCAGCGTGCCCAGCGCGGTGTAGACGAGTCGGTGCCGTGCCAGCGGACGCTGGCCGCGGAAGGCAGCGCTGATCAGCCGCAGGTCGTAGTGGCCGCGGCCATCGCGGGCGCCGGCGTGGCCGACGTGCTTGTGGCTTTCATCGGTCAGCGTGATTCGGCCGTCCGGGAAGGCGGCCTGCAGCGCCACTTCGATGGCCTGCATCCGCGGCGTCATGGCAGCACGCGGGTGAAATGACGGACGTCGATGCGGGCAAAGACGCCGCCGGTCCAGTACGGGTCACTCTCGGCCCAGGCGCGGGCGGCCTCCAGCGAGTCGAACTCGCCGATGATCAGGCTGCCGACCGGCGCACCCTCGGGGGTGTCGCGCAGCGGCCCGGCCAGGGCGATGCGGCCGGCGTCGGCGAGCAGCTGAATCCGCGCCAGATGCGCCGGACGCTCGGCCTGCCGGCGGGCGGCGCTGTCCGGATGGTCGATACCGTGAATGGCAACCAGCATGGGGGCTCCTGAAATTCGGGTCAGGCAATGCCGAGGCCGGCGATGGCCTCGTCCTGGGTGTCGGAGAAACCGGCGAGGCGTGCAAAGGCGCGGCCGCGCTCGGCGTAATCGCGGAAAGCATCGAAGCTGGGCGCACCCGGCGACAGCAGGATGCGGCCGCCGGCCGGCGTGGCCTGCTGGGCGAGGTGCACGGCCTCGGCCAGATCGGCGGCCGGCAGCAGCACGCAGGGCGGCGTGCCGCCGCGCTCCAGCGCCTCGCGGATCCGCGGCGCGTTCTGGCCCATCAGGACGATGGCCTGCGGCGGCTGCAGTCGGACGTGAGTCGCGAAGGCCTCCCACGGCAGGCCGCGGTCGTAGCCGCCGACCAGCACCGTCGTCGGCCGGTCGGTCAGGCTCTCCAGCGCGGCAATGGTGGCGTGCGGCGTGGTGGCGATGCTGTCGTCGACATAGTCGATGCCACCCCGGTGGCCGAGTCGCTGCAACCGGTGCGGCAGCGGGACGAAGGTGGTGACGTGTTTCGCCAGCGCCCGCGCGTCGAGGCCGGCGGCTTCGATGGCGCTCAGCGCGGCGCAGATGTTCTCGGCGTTGTGGCTGCCGAGCAGCCGCGTGTCCGCGAGGTTCAACACCCGCTCGCCGCGATACCAGATCGCCCCGTCGCGACCCTGCCAGCCGTCGGCGTGATTGAACAGCAGCTTCCGCTCGACGTCGGCCGTGCGCTCAATCAGCGGCGCGCTGGCGGCGTTGAGCACCGCCACATCGGCATTGCCGTCGGCAAGCATCTTCAGCTTGTCGGCGTAGTAGCGATCTTCGCTGCCGTGCCACTGCAGGTGCTCCGGGTACAGATTCAGCACCACCGCCACCGCCGGTACGCCGGCGAAGTCGGCCGTCTGATAGCTCGACAGCTCGATCACCCACCAGTCCGGCGGCGGCACCGGCGTCAGCAGCTCCAGCAGCGGCTTGCCGATGTTCCCGGCCAGCGCGGTGCGATGACCGCCACGGCGCAGCAGGTGGGCGACCAGTGCCGCGGTGGTGCTCTTGCCCTTGGTGCCGGTGATGCAGATCGTGCGGTCCTGCGCATGGTGCGCAAACCAGATCGTGCTGCCGGAGACGAAGCGGGTGCCGCGGAAATGCGCCCACTCGATCTCGCGCTGATAGGGCGTGATGCCGGGCGACTTCACGATCAGCTGGAACTGGGCGAGGTCGCCGGCAGTCGGCGGCTCGGTGAGGACTTCCAGCGCATGGACGCCCTCGAAGTCCCACTGCGCGGCCTCGTCCGGCGTCAGGAATAGCGTCAGCGGCTTGTCCGGAAACAGATCGCGCAGCACCGCAAAGGCGGCCTGCCCTTCGAGGCCGTAGCCCCAGATCGCGACCTTGCGGTTGGCGAACTTCTCAAGACGCATCGAGCACTCCGCGGAGGCGTTCGGGCAGTTCGGGGGCGGGTCGCGGAGCGCACAAGACGTCCAGCGCAGGCAGTTCACCGAGTCGCGGCAGCAGGTCGCGACGGAAGCGGGCAACCAGCGCGTCTTCGGCCCAGTCCGGACGGGTCGCCAGCGCGGCGAAGGCGGCGCGGGATTCCAGCGCCTCACCGACACACTCGAAGGGCCGGTGGCGACCAT
>Ga0209812_10001461_pt1 | contig 16260 bp, 18 predicted proteins | sample JI71714BDNA_FD_187502 | JGI IMG/M metagenome (GOLD analysis project Ga0209812, IMG submission 187502) | Wastewater effluent complex algal communities from Wisconsin, to seasonally profile nutrient transformation and Carbon sequestration -... | ecosystem: Engineered > WWTP > Effluent > Algae...
AGCGGTAGCGGCGCTGCAATTCCAGCACCTCGTCCACGTCCTCTGGGCTGGCGATCACGAACTTCATGAACGCGCGGCTGTCGGCTGCCCATGCATCCAGCCGTTCGGGAATCAGCGCCAGATCGGCCGGGTTGCCACTGTGCGACAGCTTGGGGCTGACATTGTACTGATCGACCCGCACATCCAGCCGCGCGGGCGGGGCAACCGTGCCGTTGGTCTCGATCTCGACGCTGATGTCGGGAAGGTGCGCCAGCATCTCGGCCAGCGCGCCGGCCTGCAGCAGCGGCTCGCCTCCGGTGATGACGAGGCGCTTCTGGCCCAGCGCCGCAATCCGCTCGGCGGTTTCCTGCGGCGAGAGCGTCACCTGATTGGCCTTGCGCTCGAACGCGATCCCGTCGCGATGCGGGCGGTTGTCGCCTTCAAACCGCCACGTATAGGCCGTGTCGCACCAGGTGCAGGCAAGGTTGCAGCGGCTCAGCCGCACGAAGGCGACCGGTAGCCCCATGCTCGGCCCCTCGCCTTGCAGCGAGGCGAAGATCTCCGGCCCGCCGGTGTCGTCGGTGGCGAGGGTGAGGTTCATGGATACAGGCCCCGACAAGGTGACAAAGGTGACACCCTGTTACCTTCGATTACAACACAAAAGGCTTTATTAAACAGCAGGATGTCTGCCAATCCCCCAAGCGGACGGACAGGGGGGCGGGGGCTGTTCTGGTGATCATGGGCGCACATTGTGCACGGCCTATGGCACGATTTCCGGCAGTAGGAAATTTGCCAGAGCAAGCCGCAGCCACGGCAGCTTCGGGGCTGTTCTCGAAAAAACCTGCCGTTCGGGAAGCGATCCCATTGTGGACATCCCCCGAGCGACGTAGTTCTAGCCCCCATGATCGACGATGAATTGAAGCACCTAAACTGCATGGTCTCGAACGGAACCGCGATCGAGATTGACGACGCGCTATTGCCTCTCCTTGGCCGTTCCGACCCCCGAATAATCGCGCCCATTCTGCGGCTTTTGAACGAAACCGGCGATCAGGCTGGCATGTGGTCGATAGTGCATTCAGCAGAATCATTCACCGGCCCCGAATATGTCTCAGGATTCTTGCACGCCCTCCCAGAGCTAAGCCAGACCTGTATATGGTGGACGGAGGTCCTACTAATGCGCATCCTGAATTCCGACGAATGCCGGACTGAACTTATGGAGCAGCTTCACGATGCGCCAGCTATGACGAAAGAAGGCGTAACTGCGATCTGCCAGAAAGTGAGTGATGACGCGCGGTTTCGCGACAGAACGGCGGCGGTTCTGGCAATCACGAACGCATAGCGTAGATGTCAGCTTACCACCCACGACCGGCCGTGAGCAGAGCTGATGCGCGATTCTGAAAGCTGTCTTGCGGCTTTGCCACGCTTCTGAAAAATTCCTGCCTTTCAGGAAGCGACCCCGAAGTTGCCTCGACCGTCACCCCAGCGAAAGCTGGGGCCTAGGGCCTCAAAGAGTGGTGCTTGCCGCCCTAGGTCCCAGCTTTTGCTGGGATGACGAAGAGGCCGCAATCCACCCACTTGCGGCCATTCACGCGCAGCCCGCCGCTACCCGAAAGCGGACATTTGCGCACACTGTGCAATTGGTGGCGAGGGCGGTCTAGCCTAGCCTAGCCTAGCCGCGCCAACGCCGCCGTCAGCCGCTCGACCTCGCCCTGATGGTGCGCGAGGTCGGCGCGGGCCTTCTCAACAGCTTCGGGCTTGGCTTTCTCGGCGAATGCGGGGTTGGACAGGCGGACTTCGAGGCTTTTGGCTTCCTTTTCGGAAAGCCCCAGCGCCTTTTCCAGTCGCGCCTTTTCGGCGGCGATGTCGATGATCCCTTCGAGCGGGATGATGAACACGTCGCTGCCTGCGGTGACCTGCATCGCCGGGCCAGCGGGTGCCTCGCCGATGGTCACCGGCGTCAGGCGGGCGAGGCGTTCGATGGCCGCGCTGCTGCGCTCGATGGTGCGGGTCGCCACATCGGAAGGGCTCGCCAGCCATGCCGCCAGCTTGGCGCCGGGCGCGATGCCGAGCTCGTTCTTGGCGCTGCGGGTGTTGGTGGTGAGGTCGATCACCCAGTCGATCGCGTCGGTCGCTTCCTTGGAGACTTCCGCTTCGGGCTTGGGCCACTGCGCCACGATCAGCTCGTAGGGCCGCTCGCCCAGCTTGTGCCACAGCTCTTCGGTGATGAAGGGCATGAAGGGGTGGAGCATCACGAGGATCTGGTCGAGCGCCCAGCCGGCCACGGCGCGGGTTTCGACCGCGGGCGGGCTGTCGGCGTCGCCTGCGAAGACCGGCTTGATCAGTTCGAGATACCAGTCGCAGAACTTGCTCCACGTGAACTGGTAGATCGCGTTGGCGGCGGCATCGAAGCGCAGGTCGGTCATGGCGCGCTCGATCTCGGTCACGCAGGCCGCGACCTCGCCGATGATCCACTGGTTGGCCGCAAGCCGCGCAGGCGGAGCCTTGACGCTTGCCGAAGCGCCGATGCCGTTCGACTGGCAGAAGCGCGCCGCATTCCACAGCTTGGTGGCGAAGTTGCGGTAACCCTCGACCCGCTTTTCATCCATCTTGATGTCGCGGCCCTGGCTTTCCATCGCCGCCATGAAGAACCGCAGCGCATCCGCGCCGAACTGGTCAATCAGGCCGAGCGGATCGACGACATTGCCCTTGGATTTCGACATCTTTGCGCCATCGGCGGCGCGCACGAGGCCATGGAGATAGAGCGTGTCCCAGGGCTTTTCGCCCATGTTGTAATAGCCCATCATCATCATCCGCGCGTCCCAGAAGAACAGGATGTCGAAGCCCGAGATGAGGAGCGAGTTGGGGAAGTGCTTGTTCACCAGTGGCGCGTCGGCGTCCGGCCAGCCGAGCGTGGCGAAGGGCCACAGGGCGGATGAGAACCACGTGTCGAGCACGTCTTCGTCTTGCGTCAGGGCAACACCTTCGCCCGCGAGCGACTGGGCTTCATCGGCGGTGGTGGCAACGAAGCAGCGGCCATCATCGGCAAACCACGCCGGAATGCGGTGGCCCCACCACAGCTGGCGGGAGACGCACCAGGGCTGGATGTTTTCCATCCAGTTGAAGAAGGTCTTCTCCCACGACTTGGGCACGATGCCGATTTCGCCGGACTTCACCGCTTCAATCGGCTTCTTGGCGAGTTCCGCCGCGTTCACATACCACTGGTCGGTCAGCCACGGTTCGATCACCACGCCGCCGCGGTCGCCGAAGGGGGTGGCGATCTGGCGCGGCTCGGCGTCGTGCTCGACCTCTTCGCCGTCCTTGGACTTGGTCACATGGGGGATGAGGAAGCCCTGTTCCTTCATCCGCTTGACCACCAGCTCGCGCGCGCCGTCCACGCCGTCACGCTTGAAGCGGTGCAGGCCTATGAACTCGTCCGGCACCAGCCCGTCCGCCGTCTGGCAGACATTCGCTTCGGCATCGAGCATATTGAGCATCTCGGCCGCCGCAAACCCTGCGCGCTTGCCGACTTCAAAGTCGTTGAAATCGTGACCCGGCGTGATCTTGACGCAGCCCGAGCCCAGTTCCGGATCGGCGTGTTCGTCGGCGATCACCGGAATGCGGCGGCCGGTCAGCGGCAGGATCACGTGCTTGCCGATCACGCTCTGGTAGCGTTCGTCCGCCGGGTTCACCGCCACGGCCATGTCGGCCAGCATGGTTTCGGGACGGGTGGTGGCGACTTCGAGATAGTCGCGCCCGTCGGGCAGGGTCGCGCCGTCAGCCAGCGGATAGCGCAGGTGCCAGAAGCTCCCCGCAATGGTCTGCGTCTCGACCTCAAGATCAGAAATCGCAGTCTTCAGCTTCGGGTCCCAGTTCACCAGCCGCTTGTCGCGGTAGATCAGGCCGTCATTGTACAGGTCGACGAAGGTCTTGATGACGGCCCGCGTAAAGTGCGGGTCCATCGTGAACTGCTCGCGGCTCCAGTCCATCGAGCAGCCCAGACGCCGCAGCTGGTTGGTAATGGTGCCGCCGGATTCGGCCTTCCATTCCCACACCTTCGCGATGAAATCCTCGCGATTGTAATTGGTGCGCTTGTCCTGACGGGCCTCCATCTGGCGCTCGACCACCATCTGGGTTGCGATCCCGGCGTGATCGGTGCCGACCACCCATAGCGCATCCTTGCCGCGCAGCCGTTCATAGCGGATCACCACGTCCTGCAGCGTGTTGTCGAGCGCGTGGCCGATATGCAGGCTGCCCGTCACGTTGGGCGGCGGGTTGACGATGGTGAAGGCCTCGGCATCGGGCCGTTCGGGCCGGAAGCAGCCGTTGGTTTCCCAGTGGGCATACCAGCGCGCCTCGATTTCGGCGGGGTCGAAAGTGGTGGCCAAAGGCGCGTTTGTCGTGTCGCTCGTCATGCCCCGCGCCATGCCAGCACCTATGTTGCGATGCAATGATGGAGGTATCTGCGGTTTGCCGCGAGAGCCTTGCGGGGGGCGGAAAATCGCCCCATAGCCTCAATCCGATGCAGGACGCCGCGCAATATACGCTGGAAGACGCAGGTGCAGACGCCGCCCGGCTGGTGCTGTCAGGGCAGCTGACGCTGGCCAACATCGGCCCGCTCGAACACAGCCTCAAGGGCGTTGCAGGCCCGCTGGCGAGCATCGATCTGGCGGACGTCGACGAAATCGACACGGTCGGCGCCTGGGTCGTGTGCCGTCTGGCGCGCGAACATGAATGCGACATCACCGGCGCCGGCCCGGCGGCCGAACGGCTGCTGGCCGCCATGCGCGGCATTGATGCGGGCGGCGATACCCGCGCCCCGCGCCTTCCCGCCTGGGAACGCGTTCCGACCGCTGTGGGCGAGAAAATCTACGCCGCGCGCTCCGGCGTCTATGGCGTGGTCGGCTTTTTCGGGCAGATCCTGATCGGGGCGGGCAGTCTTGTCCGCCACCCGACGCGCTTTCCGTTCAAGGCGCTTGTTCACCAGATGGAGCTGGTTGGCGTGTCGGCGCTGCCGATCATCGGGCTGATGAGCTTTCTGATCGGCATCGTGATTGCCCAGCAGGGATCGGTGCAGCTTGAACAATTCGGCGCGGAATCGCTCACCGTGAACCTTGTCGGGCGCATCACCTTGCGCGAACTGGGCGTGCTGATGACCGCGATCATGGTGGCGGGCCGTTCGGGCAGCGCCTTTGCCGCGCAGATCGGGACGATGAAGCTGACCGAGGAAATCGACGCGATGCGCACCATCGGCCTATCGCCGATCGAGGTGCTGGTGATCCCGCGCATTCTGGCGGCGACTTTCATGATGTTGCTGCTGGGCTTCTATTCCTCGGTCGTGGCAATCATCGGCGGCGCGGTGGTGGGCGATCTGACGCTGGGCATTCCGTTCCTCACCTTCCTGCTGCGGATTCAGGAGGTGGTGCCGACGCATGACCTGTGGGTCGGGCTGATCAAGGCTCCGATGTTCGGGCTGATCGTGGCGCTGGCCGGCTGTTATCACGGGATGCAGGTGCGCGGGAATTCCGAGGAAGTCGGCCGCCGCACGACCATGGCGGTGGTCTCGGCGATCTTTGCCGTGATCGTGCTCGATGCCTTTTTCGCGGTGTTCTTCACCGAAATCGGGTGGGGTTGAGCCATGGCGGGCGGCAAGCACTACGATGACCCCGACTACCCGATCGTGATCGAAGGGCTGGTCAATCGCTTCGGCGATGTGACCGTCCATGACGGCCTTGATCTGGCTGTGCGGCGCGGCGAGATTCTGGGGGTGGTCGGCGGCTCCGGCACGGGCAAGTCGGTGCTGATGCGCTCGATCATCGGCTTGCAGCGGCCCACCGCCGGGCGGATCGATGTGCTGGGGCGCACCATTACCGAACTCGATCTGGAACAGGGCATCGGCGTGCGCCGTCGCTGGGGCGTGCTGTTTCAGGGCGGTGCGCTGTTTTCCACACTGACCGTCGGCGAAAATGTCGAGGTGCCGATCAGGAAATACTACCCTGATCTCGACCCGGCGCTGCGGCGCGAGATTGCGCGTTACAAGGTGATCCTGACCGGCCTGCCCGAAGATGCGGTGGCAAAATACCCGTCCGAGCTTTCGGGCGGCATGAAGAAGCGCGCCGGGCTGGCGCGGGCGTTGGCGCTCGATCCCGAACTGCTGTTCCTTGACGAGCCGACCGCGGGCCTTGACCCGATCGGCGCGGCCAAATTCGACCGCCTGACCCGCGAATTGCAGGAAACGCTCGGCCTCACCGTGTTTCTCATAACCCATGATCTCGATACGCTTTACGAAATCTGCGACCGGGTGGCGGTGATTGCCGAAAGGAAGGTCATCGCGGTCGGCACCATCCCCGAATTGATGGCGACGGGTCATCCGTGGATCGAGGAATATTTCGGCGGCCCGCGTGGCCGCGCTGCTCACGCTGCGCATTTGCGGGGCGAGGCATGAGCCAGAGAATATTGGACAAGCGCAGCCTGCGGGCGGCATAGGAAACGCACATGGAAACCAGAGCCAATCATCTGTGGGTCGGTGCGGTGACGCTGGTGTTGCTGGCGATGCTGGCTGCCTTCATCGTCTGGATTGCCCGGCTGGGGCAGGGCCAGCAGGATGAATATGACATCTTCTACGGCCAGTCGGTCTCGGGCCTTGCCAATGGCAGTCAGGTGAGTTTTGCCGGTGTGCCGGTCGGTCAGGTGACGGAAATCGCGCTGGCCAAGGGCAATCCCGAATTCGTGCGCGTGCGGATCAAGGTGAAGAGCGATGTGCCGATCCTCGTCGGCACGCAGGCCACCATCCAGGCAAGCTTTACCGGCGTGTCCACCATCCTGCTTGATGGCGCCCGCAAGGATAATCCGGCGATCACCTGCGAGACCACCGCCTGCCCCGAAGGCCGCCCGGTGATCCCGCCGGGGCGCGGCGGCTTTGGCGAGATCGTCGCCAACGCGCCGTTGCTGCTGGAACGGCTGGCGACCCTGACCGAGCAATTGAACACCATCCTCGGCCCTGAAAATCAGGAAGAACTGGCCGGTATCCTGCGCAATTCCAACCGCCTGACCGGCGGGCTGGCCGATGCCACACCCGAACTGACAGCCAACCTCAAGGAATTCCGCGTCACGATGCAGGAATTCAACCAGACCATGGATGCAGCCGAAAAGCTGGCGCTGACCACCGATACGCTGGTCAGCATGGAGGGCGAGCCGCTGGCCCGCGAACTGCGCGAGACGCTGAAATCGGCCAATGCCGCGCTCGCGTCGCTGTCGGCGACACTGGAGGACACCCGTCCCGCAGCGCGCCAACTGCGCACCAGCACGCTGCCCAATGCCGAGGCGACCTTGCAGGACCTGCGCGCCACCAGCCGCGCGCTGCGGTCAATCACCGAAAAGCTCGAAAGCGAAGGCGCGGGCGCATTGGTGGGCGGCAAGTCGCTGCCGGATTATAAGCCGTGAAAAGGATGACCCATCGCATGACTCTCCGGACCCGGCCGATCCTGCTTGCTCTCCCGCTGCTGCTGGCGCTGCCGGGCTGCATCAGCCTTGGCGGGGAGCCGCCCGAAAGTCTGCTGACCCTGAATGCCGAATCGCGCGCACCTGCCGGGCCGGGCATCGTGCAGGGTGACGAGCGCCCGGTTGTCGCGGTGCTGACCTTCGATACGCCCGCCAAGCTGGATGTGCTGCGCGTGCCGGTGGAGGTCAGCGCAACCGAACTGGCCTATCTGCAGGAAGCGTTCTGGGTGGAAAAGCCCGCACGCCTGTTCCGGCGACTGGTGGGCGAAACCATCCGTTCACGGGGCGCGGCGATGGTCGTCGATGGCGATGACACCGCGATGCTGGCGACCGTGACCTTGCGCGGCACACTGATCGACATGGGCTACGACGCGCCAAGCTCGGCTGCGGTGGTGCGGTTCGATGCGGTGAAGGTGGGCAAGGACGGCGCGGTAATCACCCGACGCTTCGAAGCCCGCGAAACCGGCGTTGCAGCGGAAGGCCGCGCGGTCGGCGCGGCGCTGAATGTGGCGGCCAACCGCGTGGCGGCAGAGGTCGCAGACTGGGTCGCGGCGGGCTAGGTTAGCCTTTTTCAGACCACCCAACCCGCCTCCCCGCCCGGCCACCATAACATAGTGGTACTATTGGTGGCCGGGTGGTCTGACCCTCAAGAACGCGCCAGACGGGCAAAGGCACAGGCGCGCAGGAAATCGGCCTCGCGTCGGGCGCGGCGTTCTTCGGCCTCCCAGTCGCGGCCCCACAGATCGGCCTGCCATTCTTCTTCCAGACACACCGCCTGCCACAAGGCGCGCGGTTCTTCCTCGTGGCCTGCCTCCAGTGCGGCGAGCGCGGTGACGAGCGATGCTGCGAGCTTGGTCATGGCTTCCAGCCCCGCCAGCACAAACGGCGGGAGCGTCAGCAGCTTTGCCTCAAGCACGGCAAGCGCTGGCGCAGGCTGCGGGCGGTGGAGCACGCCGCTGACCCGGACCAGCGTGATGCCATGCGCGGCTTCAAATGCGCCGAGCAGCGGCTCCCACACCTCCTGCTGGCGGGCGAACAGCGGCTCGTCCGGGTCGGCGCGGTAACACAGCGTGTCGGTTTCGGCATAGGCGACGAGGCCTTGTGCGGTCGCTGCCGGATCCGGCGTGACGATGTCGATCGCATAATCGGCCATATCGCGCAGCGGCAGGCTGGCGGGGTCGATTTTCTCGCCCTGCCGCGCCCATTCCGCTGCCAGCGCCTCGGCCAGCGTGAGGCTGGGGGCGATCTGGGGCACGCCGCCCACGGTCTTTACCCCGCGCCCGTCGAGCAGCACCTGCCACCCGCGCGGCGCCGCGCCGACCGTCACATCCCTGTAGAACCGGCGGATCATTTGGGCGTCCCGTCTCCGGCCTTGAAGCGGCGCGCAATGAAGCGCGGCAGGAAGAAGATTTCGATAAAGCCCAGCACCGCGATGATGGCTCCCACCGCATAGGGCAGGTCGATGACCCCGCGGACGATGGCAAAGCCGAGCATCACCATCGCGACCCCGCCGAAGCGCATCACAGTGATGATGATGAAGCCGGTGCGCGCCCGCGCCTCGGCGGCTTCGCGGTCAGAACGGCTCATGGCAGGGCCTCCTCAAGCGCCGCGGCCAGCGCGGCGGACGTTTCGACCACACGGGCCGCGCCGCTGGCGCGCAGTTCGCTGGCGTCGTGATAGCCCCAGCCGACCCCGATGGCGGCGACCCCGATGCTGCGCGCCATGACCATGTCGAAGCTGGTATCACCGATCATCACCGCCTGTTCGCGGGTGGCGCCTGCTTCGAACATGGCGGCTTCCAGCATGGCGGGATGCGGCTTGGACGGGTGACGGTCGGCAGTCTGGAGCGACACGAACAGGTCGGCGATGCCATGGGCGGCGAGACAGGCGGCCAGCCCGCGGTCGGACTTGCCGGTGGCAACAGCAAGGCTCCAGCCTGCGCCGTGCAGTTCGCGCAGCAGATCGGCTATGCCATCATACAGTGGCTCGTCGAGCAAGCCTTCCTCGCGCCGCGCCCGGAAGCTGGAGCGGTAGAATTCGGTGACGGCGCGGTTCTGGTCGTCGGACAGGGCAGGGGCGAGGCTGCGCACGGCGGCTGGCAGGCTGAGGCCAACGATGCGGCGCACGGCCTGATTATCCGGCGCAGCCAGCCCGGCGCGGGTGAAGGCGCGCTCCATCGCCCAGCAGACATCCGCCTGCCCGTCGACCAGCGTGCCATCGCAATCGAACACAGCGAGCCTCATGCGGCAACACTCCGCACCCACGCAGCGAGCGTTCCGGCCCCGGCCTCGTCCAGCCCGTCGGCGATCCGGGCTCGGGTTTCGGGCGGCTTGTTCTGCGACAGCTTGTAGGTCGGCCGCCGCGCCGCGACGGTCAGTTCAAAGCCGACAATCCCGCGAAACAGGCCCGCCCACATTTTCTCCGAGGATTCCTCCGCCCGCCACGGTTCTCCGCCAAGGCTGGCTTCATGCTTGGCGATGGCGGCGTGGAGGAAGGCTTCCAGCCCCGCATCGTCCATTTGCCGCACCGGGCCTTCCAGCTCCAGCGCGACATAATTCCACGTCGGCACGGTGTTGCGATCTTCATACCAGCGCGGGGAGACATAGGCGTCCGGCCCGTTGACCACGATCAGCGCCGTCGCCCCGTCAAGGTGGCGGGTCAGCGCATTGTTGCGGGCAAGGTGGAATTGCACCGCACCGCCGTCGCCCATCAACAGCGGCGTATGCGCCACGCGCGGGCCATCGGGCGTGGCGGCGAAGATCATGCCGAAGCCGATCTGGTCCACCAGCGCAGCGTCAGCCGCATGGTCATGCTCGCGATAAAGCGGATTGGGATGCATCAGCGCGCCGGCTTCCTGCCCGGCCCCTTGGGTGCGGGCTTGCCCTTCCCGACGCCAGACTTGCTGACAACCGGCTTTCCGGCCGGTTTGCCGACAGGCTTTGCGCCTTTGCCCTTGGGCTTTGACTTCGGCTTGGCCGAGACATCGCCGCCGCGCGCACGGCGGGGAGCGCGGGCTTCCTTGCGCGCCTGTTTGAAGTGGCGGCGGGCGGCCTGCTTCTTTTCCTCGCCCGACCGTTCCGGCGCTTCGTCACCCATGGGCGAGGCATCGGACAGACCCTGATCGAAGCCGAGGACGTCCATGCTCATGGCGAAGTGCGGCGGGAGTTCGGCGGTCACGTCCAGCTTGCCGCCGGTGCCTTCTCCGATCTTCGGTTCCGAAATGATCAGGCGGCGGGCGTGCAGGTGCATCTTGCGGCTGACCGCGCCGGTGAGGAAGCTATCCGGCCCGCCATACTTGCCGTCGCCCACAATCGGATGGCCAATGGCCGCCATGTGGACGCGCAACTGGTGCGTGCGCCCGGTAAGCGGTTCCAGCTCTACCCATGACGCGCGCTGTCCGGCGCTGTCGACCACACGGTAACGCGTCTTGGCCGCCGCGCCGTTTTCCTCGTCGATATGCATCTTCTCGCCGCCGGTCCCCGGTTGCTTGGCGAGCGGGGCGTCGATCACCCCTTCGGAAAGCTGCGGTTTGCCGACCACCAGCGCCCAATAGACCTTGCGCGCCGAACGCCCGGCGAACCGCTTGGAGAAACTCGCGGCGCTACCCGGCGTGCGGGCGATCAGCAGCACGCCTGATGTGTCCTTGTCGAGCCGGTGGACCAGCCGCGGGCGCGGGGTCTTCTCGTCTGTCACAAAGGCATCGAGCAGCCCGTCGACATGCTTGGTCGTCTTGCTGCCGCCCTGCGTGGCAAGGCCGGGGGGCTTGTTGAGCACGATCGCGCTCGGTGTTTCGCGGATCACCATACCCTTGGCCTCGGCGATCTGTTCGGGGCTGAGCGTGCGGATGCGCGGGGCTGCCTTTTTCGCAGCGGGCGCTTCCTCGCCGCCGGGCGGCACGCGCAAGACCTGGCCTGCTTCCAGCCGGTCTTCGGGCTTGGCACGCTTGCCATCGACCCGGATCTGCCCGGTGCGCGCCCAGCGCGACACCGTGGCAAAGCCGATCTGCGGCAGGTTGCGCTTGAACCAGCGGTCGAGCCGGATGCCGGTATCATCCTCGCTCACCGTGAACTGGCGTACGTTATCTGTCGGGGCGTCGGTCATGATGCGTTCTGCGCCGCGACGAGGCCGATCAGGATCGCCGCCATTCCGGCGACCAGCGAGGCCGAGCCATAGGCCAGCGCCATCATTGCTTGCCCGCGATGCATCATCGTGACCATTTCGGAACTGAAGGCGCTAAAGGTGGTGAACCCGCCGAGCAGCCCAACTCCCACCAGCAGGCGCAGGCTTTCGGCGGCAGGTGCTGCCATTGTGCCGCGGGCAAACCAGCCCACCAGCGCGCCCATCAACAGGCTGCCGATGACATTCACCGCCAGCGTCCCCCACGGAAAGGCATTGGCCGGGCCGGCAAGGTTGGTCACCACGCGGCCCACATGATAGCGCAGCACCGAGCCTGCAGCGCCGCCGACAGCGACATTGAGACTGGCCACGAGAGGAGAGATTTCACCGGACATGGCGTGGCCATAGCGACGGCAAGCCGCTCTGCCTAGCGCAGCCGCGCTGCCTGTGGGCTGACTATGTCGCGCTGGCGGCTTGCCTTTCCGGTGGTGTTGGACTATCGGGGCGCGGTTTGAAGGGCGGATCCCATATGGGAATCGCCCATGTTTCAGTGGAAATTCATCGCGTATCCCCGCGTGATTCGGGCGGGCTCTGGCGTTTGGAAAATGAGGTAGTCGTCGTTTATGCAAATCATGGTTCGCGATAACAATGTCGATCAGGCCCTGCGCGCGCTCAAGAAGAAGCTGCAGCGTGAAGGCGTTTATCGCGAAATGAAGCTGCGTCGCCACTACGAAAAGCCCAGCGAAAAGCGCGCCCGTGAAAAGGCCGCAGCCGTGCGCCGCGCCCGCAAGATGGAGCGCAAGCGGATGGAGCGTGACGGGAGCAAGTAAGCCCGTCACTCTTGCGGCACCTGCCTTGCGCAAAGCCGCTTGAATCCCCCTTTCCGATCAGCCATCAGGGCGCGGCTTATTCCCGCGCCCTTTTGCCGTCGTAACGCGGCGCAGAAGCGTCGCCCATCAGGATCCTGACCATGACCGAGATTACCCGCGTTCCGATCCAGCCTGTCGCGAAGGGCTCGCTCACCAAGCTGTGGATCGGGGTTGCTCTCGCCATCGCCGTCGGGGCAGGGCTGGCCTGGTCGGCGATCCCGCGTTCGCTGAGTGTCGATGTCGAAGTGGCCGGCACCGGCCCGATGGCCGCCAAGGGCGATGTGGTTTTCGTGAAGTACAAGGGCACGCTTGCTGCCGACGGCACGACGTTCGACGAATCGCAGGACATTCCGCTCCCTGTCGAAGGCCTGTTCCCCAAGGGTGCGCCGTTCCCCGTTGAAGAAGGCGCGACCATTCCCGGCTTCTATCAGGGCCTCCAGCAGATGCAGAAGGGCGGCAAGTACACGCTCTTCATCCCCGCCGATCAGGCCTATGGCGCAACCCCTCCGCCGAACTCGCCGATCCCGGCCAATGCCGATCTCGAATTCGAGATCGAGGTGGTCGAGATCATGAGCCGCGCGACATTTGACCGCAATCTGCAGATCCTGCAGCAGACGATGCAGGCACAGATGGGCGGTGCTCCGGGTGGCGCGCCGGGCGGCACACCGCAGGGCGCGCCTCAGGGTGCTCCGCAAGCCCCGATGGGCCAGTAAGGGGCGCAAGGGCATGTCGGTGGACAAGGCTACAGTCGCCAAGATCGCCAGCCTCGCGCGCATCCGCATGGATGACGCGGCGCTCGAACAGATGGTGCCGGAACTGAACGGCATTCTCCAATGGGTCGAGCAGTTGGGCGAAGTAGACGTGACCGGGATCGAGCCGATGGCCGCCGTGATCCCGAACACGTTGCGCCTGCGCGATGATGTGATCGACGCCGACCCGCTGACCGGCGGTGGCAGGCAGGGCGATGTCCTCGCCAACGCGCCTGCGGCCGAGCACGGGTTCTTCGGCGTGCCCAAGGTGATCGAGTAGGGGGACTTCTATCCCCGTTCGCCCTGAAGTCCTGAGCTTGTTGAAGGATCGAAGGGCCGCTTTTCTTTCAGTGCGACCGTCGAACAAGAAAAACGGTGCTTCGACAGGCTCAGCACGAACGGAGTTTGCTAGTGACCGACCTTACCTCTCTCGGCGTAAAAGACATCCGCGACGGCGTGCGCGCGGGGGACTTCACCGCGCGCGAAGTCGCGGAGCGCTTCAACGCTGCCGTTGCCGAAGCGGCGAGCCTCAACGCTTTCATCGTCACCACCCCCGACCACGCACTCGCCGCTGCTGACACAGTGGATGCAGCCCGCGCGGCAGGTGAGACATTGGGCGCGATGGCGGGCGTGCCGATCGGCATGAAGGATCTGTTCGCCACCAATGGCGTGCAGACCACCGCGGCGAGCCACATCCTCGAAGGCTTCACCCCCCGCTACGAATCGACTGTCTCGCAGAAATTGTGGGACGCGGGCGCGGGGATGCTGGGCAAGCTCAACCTTGACCAGTTCGCGATGGGCTCTTCGAACGAGACCTCCTATTTCGGCAACGTCACCTCGCCGTGGAAGAAGGCGGGCAGCAATGCCGCCATGTCGCCCGGCGGGTCTTCGGGCGGTTCGTCCTCGGCGGTGGCTGCGCGCATTGCGCCGGCCGCGACCGGCACCGACACCGGCGGCTCCATCCGCCAGCCCGCCGCCTTCACCGGCATCTGCGGCATCAAGCCGACTTATGGCCGCTGCTCGCGCTGGGGCATTGTCGCCTTTGCTTCCTCGCTCGATCAGGCCGGACCGATGGCGCGTTCGGTGGAAGATTGCGCGATCATGCTCGGCGCGATGGCCGGGTTTGATCCCAAGGACGCGACCAGCCTCCAGATGGACGTTCCCGACTGGGAAGCGGCACTGAACTCTGACCTGCGCGGCAAGAAGGTCGGCATCCCGCGCGAATACCGGATGGAGGGCACCGATCAGGCGATCCTCGATTCGTGGGAGCAGGGCAAGGCGTGGCTGAAGGACGCGGGCGCGGAGATCGTCGACGTCTCGCTGCCGCACACCAAATATGCGCTGCCCGCCTATTACATCGTCGCCCCCGCCGAAGCGTCGTCCAACCTCGCCCGCTATGACGGCGTGCGTTACGGGTTGCGCGATCTGCCGGACGGCTCCGGCCTGCAGGATATGTACGCCGCCACCCGCGCCGCCGGGTTCGGGGACGAGGTAAAGCGCCGCATCCTGATCGGCACCTATGTGCTGTCGGCGGGCTTCTACGACGCCTATTACACCCAGGCGCAAAAGGTCCGCGCGCTGGTCGCCCGCGACTTCGCGCTGGCCTTCGAACAGTGCGACGTGATCCTCGCGCCCACCACGCCGACGGCGAGCTTCCCGCTGGGTTCGATGAACGAAGACCCGCTGACGATGTATCTGAACGACGTCTTCGCGGTGCCCGCAAGCCTCGCAGGCCTGCCTGCAATGAGCGTCCCCGCGACGATCAACGCTGACGGCCTGCCGCTGGGCCTGCAGCTGGTTGGCCGCCCGTTTGACGAGCAGGGCGTGCTCAACGCTGGTCTCGCGATCCAGCAGCGCGCGGGCTTCACCGCCAAGCCGGAGAAGTGGTGGTGATCGCCGATACCGCGCTGTGGCTTGCCGGGATCGGCATCGCCCTCGCGGTGCCGGTGACCTTCATGGTCGCCAACTGGGTGAGAAAACACGTCGATCACGGCGAAATGCGCTTCGGGCCTGACGGCAAGGTGATCGAGGACCAGGAAACGAGCAATGAATAGGCTTTGCCAGTGTCCATGCTGATGATCGCGCATCTCCTCGCCGCCACACCCTCGGTGGCGCAAGTAGAGAATGCGCGCCAGGAGGGCGGGCACAACTGCTCTCCGCGTCAGGTGATGGTAGCGGCGCTGAAGAAAGAACAGTACTTCCGGACACGGCGAACGCTCAGGATTGCGGGTTATCTCGTCCAAGTCTGGGAAAATATCATCCCGGATGAAGATCGCCGCCCGGACAGGGACCGGTTCGTGTATGTCCGGGGGACGGACGAAGAAGATTGTTTGATCAGGACTACAGAGCAATGAGCAACTACCGCATTCAGGGTGCCACGGGCGAATGGGAGGTCGTGATCGGCCTCGAAGTCCACGCGCAGGTGACGAGCGCGTCCAAGCTGTTCTCCGGCTCGGCCACGGCGTTTGGCGCGGAGCCGAACTCGCAGGTCAGTCTGGTCGATGCCGCGATGCCGGGGATGTTGCCCGTGCCCAACCGCGAGTGCATCCGTCAGGCGGTGCGCACCGGCATGGCGATCGAAGCGCAGATCAACGCGTGGAGCCGGTTCGATCGCAAGAACTACTTCTACGCCGATCTTCCGCAGGGCTACCAGATCAGCCAGCTTTATCATCCGATTGTTGGCGAAGGTTCACTGCTGATCGAGGCGGACGAGAAGGCCGGGATCGAAGCCGACAAGATCATCGGCATCGAGCGGATTCACGTCGAACAGGACGCGGGCAAGCTGATGCATGATCAGCACCCGACCATGTCTTATGTCGACCTCAACCGTTCGGGCGTCGCGCTGATGGAGATCGTTAGCCGTCCCGATATGCGTTCGCCTGCCGAAGCAGGGGCTTATTTGCGCAAGCTGCGGGCGATCCTGCGCTATGTCGGCTCGTGCGATGGCAACATGGAAGAAGGCTCGATGCGCGCCGACGTGAACGTCTCGGTGCGCAAGGTCGGTGAGGAACTCGGCACCCGGACGGAAACCAAGAACGTCAAGTCGGTGC
>Ga0209812_10001467_pt1 | contig 16228 bp, 10 predicted proteins | sample JI71714BDNA_FD_187502 | JGI IMG/M metagenome (GOLD analysis project Ga0209812, IMG submission 187502) | Wastewater effluent complex algal communities from Wisconsin, to seasonally profile nutrient transformation and Carbon sequestration -... | ecosystem: Engineered > WWTP > Effluent > Algae...
AACGCCGAAGCAATCCCAAAAAAACTTGCGCCAGAAGCGGTTACCAATAACGTGATCACCGCGGCATCACGATATTCTGGATCCGCGGTGGTGGCTTGTAGGTTTGTTGCAATAGTGCTGATGAGGGCAAGCCCAGCTAGCGCGGCCACCATGGCATGCGGAAAAGCCGCAAATAACGCGACAACGGTAGCCCCTGCAAGCCCTGCTAACAAATAAAACACGCCCGCCGCAATACCCGCAACATAACGTTTAGTTGGATTAGCATGGGCTTCACTGCCACTGCATATGGCTGCGGTAATCGCAGCAAGGTTAATAGAAAATGCGCCGAAAGGCGCAAGTAAAAGCGTACTTAATGCGGTCCCCGTGATCAGAGGGGAAACTGGCGTGTCATAACCGCTAGTGCGTAATACCGCAACACCGGGAATATTTTGTGACGCCATGGTCACCAGCAACAACGGTAAGCCCACACCAAGCAAAGCGGCCAAAGAAAAGTCTGGGGTTACCCAAATAGGCGTGGCCAAAGTTAACGTCACGCCTGACAGATCGAGTTTTCCAGCAAAAATGACTGTAAGCACACCGCTGAGCAAAACTAACAAAATAGCATAACGCGGGCTAAGTGCTTTTGCGACTAAATAAGTAAGACACATAACGCTAACTAACACGAGTTCTTGTTGCATTGCACTGAAGATGGCTAAACCAAACTGCAATAAAATACCAGCTAGCATCGCACTGGCTAAAGGCAAGGGGAGTAATTTGGTCAAACGATCAAACATGCCCGTTAAACCTATGACTACGCCCAATATCGCGGTAAAAATAAATACCCCGGTTGCTTCAGCCAGCGTTAACCCTTGTAAACTGGTGGCTAGCAAAGCGGCACCGGGAGTTGACCATGCGGTAATAACTGGGGCTTTATAGTACCATGATAGGCCTATACACGTGATGGCCATGCCAATACCCAAGGCCAACAGCCATGAAGCCATGATTTCGTTGCTTGCACCTGCTGCCGCTGCAGCTTGAAAAACAATAGCAACCGAGCTGGCAAAGCCAACAAGCACCGCGACAAAACCTGCAACGATAGCGGAGAGACTCAAATCCTTCTGTATCATAAAAACATCCTTACGCGATTAGCGCTCTGCATCAAGCTCTTGTTTTAATTGGTATAATATTTCTAATGCTTGCCGTGCTGTCAATTCATCAGGTTGCAATTGCTTAAGTTGACGGATAATTGGGTGTTCAGGAGCCAGCAAGGGCAATTGCTGTGGCGGTGTCGCTAACCTCTGCGCTGCATCAACAACGGGGGGGAGGGAAGCCGGCGCCTGTTGCTCAAGCTGGTGCAGTTTTTGTTTAGCGTGTGCAATAACCTGTTTTGGTACACCCGCTAATTGTGCAACTTGTAAACCAAAGCTTTTGCTTGCCGCACCTTCTTGGACATGGTGCATAAATACAATACTATCATCATGCTCTACAGCGTCTAAGTGTACATTAACGACGCTGGGTAATAACGTGGGTAATTGGGTTAACTCAAAGTAATGCGTAGCAAATAAGGTTAACGCGTGGATCCGGTTTGCCAGATGATCGGCACAGGCCCAAGCTAAACTTAACCCATCATAGGTGCTGGTGCCACGACCAATCTCATCCATTAATACTAAGCTGTGCGCGGTGGCATGATGCAAGATGGTGGCCGTTTCAGTCATTTCTACCATAAACGTAGAGCGACCAGACGCTAAATCATCTGACGCACCAATACGGGTAAAAATACGATCAATTGGCCCAATAATCGCCGCTTTTGCCGGTACAAAACTGCCTATCGCTGCCATTAAAGTGATCAGTGCGGTTTGGCGCATATAGGTTGATTTCCCGCCCATATTGGGGCCAGTAATAATTAACATCCGGCGTTGTTGATGCAAGTGCAATGGATTGGCAATAAAAGGCTCGTTGAGAACATGCTCGACTACCGGGTGTCGCCCTGCTTCAATGTTAATACCAGTATGTTCACTCAGTTGAGGGCGGCAATAGTGTTGCACGATGGCAACCTCGGCAAAACTGGCTAGCACATCTAACTCTGCCAAGGCCGTTGCTAATTGTTGTAACGCAGCAAGTGCTGGGCTAACCAGTTCAAATAATTCCTCGTACAAGCGTTTCTCTAAGGCTAAGGCTTTGCTTTGACTACCCAAAACCTTGTCTTCATAGTCTTTTAGTTCCGGAATAATATAGCGTTCATTATTTTTCAGTGTTTGCCGTCTGACATAATCAGCAGGTACTTTATTATCTGCGCTGCGGCCGGTCTCAATATAAAAGCCATGGATTTTGTTAAACCCTACTTTTAAGGAGTGAATTCCCGTGCGCTCACGCTCGCGCAATTCTAATGTCTGCAGATAATCGGTAGCGCCAGTGGCGAGATTACGCCACTCATCAAGTTCAGCATTATAGCCAGTGGCAATCACGCCCCCATCACGAATGAGTGCCGGAGGCGATTCAACAATGGCGCGCGTTAATAAAGCCAGTAACTCCGGAAGCGGTTTACTGTCTTTCGCGTGTTGTAATAAAAGTGAGCTTCTGGCTAACTGAAGGTGTTGCTGTAACTCGGGCAGTGCCATAAGCGCTTGACGTAAACGAGCAAAATCACGTGGCCTAGCACTTCTTAAGGCAATCCGTGCGATCACGCGTTCAATGTCACCAATTAGCTTTAGATGAGGTTGCAATACCTCATAATCATCCGTTAACTCGGATACAGCGTCATAACGCAGGTTTAAGCGTGCATGATCGCGCAGTGGCGCATGGATCCAGCGTTTTAATAAACGTGAACCCATCGCGGTTTGGCAGCGGTCTAACACCGCTGCAAGCGTATTATCAGTTTGCCCTGACAAGGTGCTGGTAAGTTCTAAATTACGACGCGTTGCCGCATCCAACACAATATAATCTTCTGGACGTTCCAATGCGATGCTACGGATATGCGGAAGCTGTGCGCGCTGTGTATCATTAACATATTGCATTAAACAGCCGGCGGCCATGAGTGCCACTGGCGCCTCACTGACGCCAAAGCTGCGTAAATCTCGCGTGCCAAACTGCTGACAGAGCGTGCGTTCAGCGCTGGCGAGATCAAATTCCCAAACAGGGCGACGGCGCGCGCCTTTGCCACTGGTTATAGTGCTCTGATTAAAGTCTTCTGGATACAGCAGTTCGGCTGGATTTAAGCGCTGTAACAAGGCCGCGAGATCATCAAGATGAGTAACTTGATTGAGTAAGAAGCGACCGCTGCTCAGATCTAATTGTGCTAAGCCATAGCATTGACGGCTCTGGCTAATGGCGCACAGTAAATTATCTTGCCGCTCGTTGAGTAAGGCTTCGTCAGTAACCGTGCCAGGCGTTACTATCCGAACGACTTTACGTTCAACCGGCCCTTTACTCGTTGCGGGATCACCTACTTGCTCACAGATCGCCACAGACTCGCCCAGTTGCACCAACCGTGCCAAATAGCCCTCAACAGCATGATAAGGTACGCCTGCCATTGGGATGGGTTCGCCAGCACTTTGCCCACGCTTAGTGAGCGAGATATCCAGTAATGCCGCGGCCTTCTTTGCATCGTCAAAGAATAATTCGTAAAAATCGCCCATCCGATAAAACAGTAAAATATGCGGATGTTGGCTTTTAAGCCCCAGATATTGTTGCATCATAGGGGTGTGCGCGCTTAGGGCTTGCTCCGGTTTCTGGTCTGACGGCATAATGTGACTATTCATTCCCATTGGATTAACTATGACAAAGGCAATAACAACTGTTGAGCTTGCCAGCGAGTTAGGTCAGCTATTATTACGGAAAAAAAGCAGTATCACCACTGCTGAATCCTGCACGGGTGGCGGCTTGGCTTATTGGTTAACCGCCATAGCGGGCAGTTCTGCATATATTGATCGCAGTTTTATCACTTATAGTAATAAATCGAAGCAACAACTACTTGGTGTACGAAGTGCCACTTTATTACAATTTGGTGCGGTAAGTGAAGAAACCGTGAGAGAAATGGCAGAGGGTGCAGCCAAAGCGGCGACCGCTGAAGTTGCCGTAGCCATTTCGGGTATTGCCGGGCCTGGTGGTGGCTCAGCATTAAAGCCCGTGGGAACGGTGTGTTTTGGTTATATGGTGGCGGGAGAGCTAACCACACAGACGTGTTTATTTCGTGGTGATCGCCAACATATTCGCCAGCAGGCGATCGATCATGCCTTACAACAATGCATCTTGCTGTTGACAGCACAGTAAAACTCGACTACTGTATGCTCATACAGTGCTAGAATCTGACCGACTTTTCCGGAGCAAATAATGGACGACAACAAACAAAAAGCCCTCAGTGCCGCCTTAAGCCAAATCGAACGCCAATTTGGTAAAGGCTCTATTATGCGATTGGGTGATAGTACTGCCTTAGATATTGCAGCGGTTTCTACCGGCTCCTTGGGTTTAGATATTGCGTTGGGTATCGGTGGATTACCTTATGGCCGTATTGTCGAAATCTATGGTCCAGAATCATCGGGTAAAACAACACTCACCTTGCAGGTGATTGCAGAGGCACAAAAGGCCGGCAAAACCTGTGCTTTTATAGATGCAGAGCACGCACTGGATCCTATTTATGCGAAAAAGCTTGGCGTAGATGTCGACAAACTCTTAGTTTCACAACCCGATACCGGTGAGCAAGCGTTAGAGATTTGCGATATGTTAGTGCGTTCAGCAGCAGTAGATGTTGTGGTTGTTGACTCGGTCGCGGCGTTAACGCCTAAGGCAGAAATTGAAGGCGATATGGGTGATAGCCATATGGGTTTACAAGCCCGTTTAATGTCGCAAGCATTACGTAAATTAACCGCTAATATCAAACGGTCTAATACATTGTGTATTTTTATCAACCAAATTCGTATGAAAATTGGTGTGATGTTTGGTAGCCCAGAAACTACGACGGGGGGTAATGCCTTAAAGTTTTATGCTTCCGTACGTTTAGATATTCGCCGCATTGGTTCGGTAAAAGAGGGCGATGAAATTACCGGTAACGAAACACGGGTTAAAGTGGTTAAGAACAAAGTGGCACCGCCGTTTAAACAAGCAGAATTTATCATTCAATACGGTGCAGGTATTAACAAGCTAGGCGAGCTCATTGATTTAGGCGTGCAGCAAAATCTGGTTGATAAAGCCGGTGCTTGGTATGCTTACAAAGGCAATAAAATTGGTCAGGGTAAAGCCAACTCTATGAAGTTTTTAGCTGAAAACCCCGCTATAGCCGATGAAATTGAGAAAACATTACGTGAGCGTTTATTACTAAAACCTGGTGAGTCACCCATTGCCCAAGCTACCGATGTAGCTGAGCTTGATGAGATGCCAGACGCCGACGATTTATAAGTCGCACAGTAAGCCGCATCGTTAAACGGCATCGTAAGCTAGTAACAGATGTTGAGTGTTACCGCGACTTAAATAAATATTTTACGTTTTACAAAAATCCCTATCTACGAATAGGGATTTTTTTATTGTTTAAAACACCTGCTTTACACACCCAGCGCAATCTTTAGACGTCTAAACGTATAGAAGTTGACTTTTCCTGCTTTTTTACGCAAAGTGGCAACTTAAACTGTGCGTGGAGTGTGTTATGCCTGTAAAAGTAATCGATCAGTTACCTGCCGTTGAGGCCCTCTCGGCAGAAAATGTTTTTGTGATGACAGAGAGCCGCGCTGCCGCACAGGATATTCGGCCACTGCGTATTGCCATTTTAAATTTGATGCCGAATAAAATCGTTACTGAGATACAACTGCTACGATTATTGGCGAATAGCCCTTTGCAATTAGATATTGAATTACTGCGTATCGATGATCACGTGAGTAAACATACTCCAGAAAGTCATTTAAATTGTTTTTACCGGTTTTTTTCTGATGTACAACAACAAAAATATGATGGCCTGATTATTACAGGGGCACCACTAGGCTTAGTGGATTATGAAGATGTAACATACTGGCAGCAGTTTGGCGAAATATTACGTTGGGCCGATACCCACGTTACGTCAACATTGTTCTTGTGTTGGGCAGCTCATGCCGCCTTATACCATTATTATGGCTTACAGCGTGAAATTAGAGGCGACAAACTCTCAGGGGTATATTGGCAACAGGTGACACAACCGTTGAGCCCACTAGTGAGAGGATTTGATGATCAATTCCTAGTCCCACATTCGCGTTATGCTCAAGTTCCCAAACAAAAGTATCAGCAACATGCCGATTTACACATACTGGCGGAAGCCGATGTTACCGGTGCCTACTTATTACAAAATAGTAGTGGCAGCCGTATTTTTGTCACTGGGCATCCTGAGTATGATCTTACTACCCTTGATGATGAGTATAAACGAGATATTAGCGCAGGTCTTTTAGCGCGAGTGCCAGAAAATTATTATCGGCAAAATGATCCTCTACAAGGCCCTCAAAAGTTATGGCAGTCACACGCCTTTTTATTATTCAGTAATTGGTTAAACTATTATGTGTATCAAGCGACGCCTTTTGATATTAACCAAATTGGTCGGAAATAAAGCATGACAACAGCACGATTAAGTCCAAGCGCATTCCGTGAGCAATTGCAGCAGCGTATTTTTATCTTAGATGGCGCTATGGGCACCATGATTCAGCAACACCAGTTAGATGAAGCCGGTTACCGAGGCGCTGAGTTTGCTGCTTGGTCTACGGATCTAAAAGGCAATAACGACTTGCTGGTGTTAACGCAACCTGAGTTAATTGCAGAGATACATCGACAATATTTACAAGCTGGTGCCGATATTATTGAAACAAATACGTTTAATGCCACGACCATTGCCATGGCCGATTATCAAATGGAACATTTGTCGGCTCGCATCAATCAGGAAGCTGCCGCCCTGGCCAGACGTGTTTGTGATGAGTTTACTATGCAAAATCCTGCTAAGCCACGTTACGTTGCTGGTGTGTTAGGGCCAACTAACCGTACAGCCTCAATTTCGCCAGATGTGAATGATCCTGGTTTTCGTAATGTAAGTTTTGATGAGTTAGTGCATGCTTACATGGAGTCGACACGCGCGTTAATTGCCGGCGGTGCCGATATCATCATGTTAGAAACCATATTTGATACCTTAAATGCTAAAGCCGCTGCTTTTGCGGTATTGCAAGTGTTTGAAGAAACTGGGTTCGCCTTGCCAGTGATGATATCTGGTACTATTACCGATGCCTCTGGGCGTACGTTATCGGGGCAAACTACAGAAGCGTTTTATCATTCGTTGGCCCATGTTCAACCAGTGAGCTTTGGCCTAAATTGTGCGCTGGGTCCCGATTTGTTGCGGCCCTATGTTGAAACCTTGTCGGGCATTTCTGAGGCCTACGTATCAGTTCATCCTAATGCGGGCTTGCCAAATGAATTTGGTGAGTACGATTTAGGCGCTGGCGAGATGGCGGCAGAGATTGCCGATTGGGCAAAGCAAGGTTTTTTAAATATTGTGGGTGGTTGCTGTGGCACCACGCCAGAACACATTAAAGCCATTAGTGATGCGGTGAGAGACGCACCACCGCGGCAACCTAAAGCAGCTGATCATAGTTTTCATTTGGCAGGGCTAGAAGCGTTTTCGGTGGAGTGGTAATGCGTCAACAAGCACGATTTATTAATATTGGTGAGCGGACCAATGTGACGGGTTCAGCCCGTTTTAAAAAACTGATTCTAAAAGGCGATTACGAAACCGCACTCGATGTTGCAAGGCAACAGGTGGCCAGTGGTGCGCAAATTATTGATATCAACATGGATGAAGCCATGCTTGATAGCAAGGCGGCAATGGTTCGTTATCTAAGCCTACTGGCATCAGAACCCGATATTTCAAGAGTGCCAATAATGGTCGACTCGTCGAAATGGGATGTTATTGAAGCCGCTTTAAAATGCATTCAAGGTAAAGCCGTAGTTAACTCCATTTCGTTAAAAGAAGGCGAGGCGCCTTTTTTACAGCAAGCACGTTTATTACGCCGTTATGGCGCGGCGGTTGTGGTGATGGCCTTTGATGAAAAAGGCCAAGCAGATACGCGCGCCCGTAAAGTTGAGATTTGTCAGCGAGCGTATAACTTATTGATTGAACAGGTTGGTTTTCCTCCTGAAGACATCATTTTTGATCCTAATATCTTTGCGGTTGCCACAGGGATTGAAGAGCATAACAATTATGCTGTCGATTTTATTGAGGCGACCCGTGATATTAAACGCCTATGCCCTTACGCAAAAATTTCTGGCGGCGTATCCAATGTCTCATTCTCGTTTCGCGGTAACGATGCGGTAAGGGAGGCTATTCACTCGGTCTTTTTGTACCATGCTATTGGCGCTGGTATGGATATGGGGATAGTCAACGCCGGTCAACTAACGGTGTATGACGATATCCCTGCGTTGTTGCGTGAGCGCGTGGAAGACGTTATTTTAAATCGCCGAGCCGATGCGACTGAACGCTTACTTGAGATCGCTGCCCAGTTTAAAGGTGATGGCAGTGTGGCGGAAAAAGTGGATGATGCATGGCGCAATTTACCTGTAGGCAAACGCTTAGAGCATGCTTTGGTAAAAGGCATAACCGATTTCATTGATCAAGACACTGAAGAAGCTCGTCAACAAGCAGAAAAACCACTACATGTTATTGAAGGGCCGTTAATGGACGGTATGAACGTAGTGGGTGACTTGTTTGGCGAAGGGAAAATGTTTTTGCCACAAGTGGTTAAATCTGCTCGGGTGATGAAAAAGGCGGTCGCTTATTTACAGCCTTTTATTGAGCAAGAAAAAGAAGGCGGGCAGGCGCAAGGTAAAGTGTTACTGGCTACCGTGAAAGGGGATGTACACGACATTGGCAAGAATATTGTAGGTGTTGTGTTGCAGTGTAATAATTTTGAAGTTATTGATTTAGGCGTGATGGTATCTTGCGCGGAAATCTTACGCGTCGCCAAAGAGCGTCAGGTTGATGTGATTGGTTTATCTGGATTAATTACACCTTCGCTTGATGAAATGGTCTATGTTGCTAAAGAAATGACCCGCCTCGGCTTCACGGTGCCATTACTCATTGGTGGCGCTACTACGTCTAAGGCGCACACTGCCGTTAAAATTGCACCGCATTATGCACATGGTGTGGTGTATGTGCCCAATGCCTCCCGCAGTGTGTCTGTTGTGCAATCGTTGATCAGTAAAGCGCATAAACCTGATTATTTAGCTCGAGTTAGTGAAGAATATCGGATTGCCGTTGAGCAGCATCATCGTAGCCGCCCTGGTGAAAAAATGCTCAGTTTGGCAGAGGCCCGTGCTAATCGTTTTCCATTAGACTTAAGCAAAGTTGCGGCAGCCCCAAAACAGCCCGGCGTGCACTATTGGCATGATATTGATTTACACGTGTTGCGTGAATATATTGATTGGACACCGTTCTTTTTAACGTGGCAGCTCTCGGGGAAATACCCTGCTATCCTAAATCATGCTGAAGTTGGTTTAGAGGCACGTAAAGTATTCCAAGATGCTAATGCCATTTTAGATCAGATGATTCAAGAGCGCAGAATCGCAGGTAAAGCCGCCTTTGGCTTTTTTCCAGCGAACAGTGATGGTGATGATATTGTCATTTACACCGATGAGCATCGTCATACCGAACGCTGTCGCTTATATGGATTACGGCAACAATTAGCACTGCGAAATAATGCGCCTAATTGCTGTTTAAGCGATTTTATTGCACCAGTAGGATCGGGCGTTGCCGATTATGTAGGGGCTTTTGCTGTCAGTACAGGTTTTGGTGCCGATGAGTTTGCTGCCGAATTTGCGAAAGCGCATGATGATTACAACAGTATTATGGTCAAAGCGCTTGCTGATCGCTTAGCTGAAGCCTTAGCTGAATATTTGCACATGAAAGTACGCCGAGAGTATTGGGGATTTGCACCAGACGAAACACTGGACAACGAACAATTAATCCGTGAGCTATATCAAGGGATCCGTCCAGCTCCAGGTTACCCTGCGTGTCCAGAGCATACCGAGAAAGGCACCTTATTTGAGCTACTTGAGGTGACCTCCAACATAGGCATGCAGCTAACGGAAAGCTATGCCATGTGGCCGGGTGCTGCGGTAAGTGGCTGGTACTTCGCGCATCCACACAGTAGGTACTTTGCTGTGAGTAAAATTGATGCTGAACAGGTCAGTGATTATGCCCAGCGTAAAGGCTGGGATCTTGCCACCGCCGAGAATTGGTTAGCACCTAACTTTCGCTAAGTACCGCATTCCTCTTCACAAAAATCGACTAAACGCACTTAAATTGGCTGCGTTTAGTCGTTACCGCAGTTTTTTCAGTCGCTATGTCTCTTAATTGGCCGCTATTTACAGTATGATAAGAACTAGCAAGCTGGTGATAATCACCGCGTTTGGTTATGGAGTTCGAGTGGAAAAGCCGTTTCAGATAAAACTTATTATTCGCCGTGTAGTCGCCACAACGGCCATTGCTTGGCTCAAGCAGGCTTGGGAAATTTTCAAACAGGCACCCTTTGTCTTTGTACAAATGATCTTACTAACACTGGTGCTGACTTTTTTAGCAACCTTACACCCTATTACCTTGGTTTTAGGCGTACTTGCTAGCCCTTTTTTTACCGCCGGGTTTTATAATGCGATTGTGGGTGTGCAGCAAAAACAAACGATTAGCATTGATTGGTTATTTAGACCGTTTAAAGAATCCGCTTGTCGACGGATTCTGATGCTGATTGCGAGTGCAAATTTTTTTATTTCGGTACCCTTAGTGCACTTTCGTGAGCAACTCTTTACTGCCATGACGCAAGCTGCAGAAACAGGAATACAGGATCCTGCCATAACCTGGCAACTCATCTTGTTAATGTTAGGCACATTACTGATCAGTATGTTATTTGCTTATGCTGTGGCGATTGCGTACTTTTTAAAAGAACAACGCATTAGTTTAATTTTACAAGCGAGCTTTTTAGCTTGTTGGCGTAACATGCCTGCGCTTGGGTTATTTGGTTTATTGAGTTTGGGGCTGATTGTATTGACCATACCCACCATGTTGTTAGGATTAATCGTGGTGATACCGGTACTGCATATTGCCTTCTTTTTGTCGTTTAATGAATTGTTTGCGCTACAAGTGAATGCTCGGCAGGATGGTATATTGGAAGTGTAATGACTGAACAACAACAGGCTCTTCGTAAAGCTGCATTAGGCTATTTAAGCCGCCGTGATTATAGTTGTGCTGCGTTAAGCTTAAAGTTACACCGTAAAGGGGCAAGTGCTGCGGACATTACAGAGGTACTGGCTTGGTGCCGTGAACAAAACTATTTAAATGAAGAACGCTTTTTACACATGCTCGTCCGCAATCGTTGCCAACAAGGTTATGGTTATCGTGCGCTTTTACAAGAGTGCAGACAACATCAGCTTACCGAGCAACAATTACAAGCGGTGGTAGCAGCAGAAGAGATAGATTGGTGGCAACTGGCCCGTCAGGCTTACAACAAGAAGTTTGCGGACAAGGCCATTAAAGACTATCAAGATAAATTGAAACGCATGGCGTATTTACAGCGCCGCGGTTTTAGCAGTGAGCAAATCCGCGCGGTGTTTAACCAGAATGATTAACCGATAAATAAACAGGATTTTTCATGAGTATGACATCTGCCGCTATTCGGCAAGCTTTCTTAGATTTTTTTGCCAGTAAAGATCACAGTGTGGTGGCCAGTAGCTCACTTATTCCAGGTAATGATGCCACGTTGCTCTTCACTAATGCTGGGATGGTGCAATTTAAAGATGTTTTCTTAGGTCAAGATCAGCGCAATTATCAGCGCGCGGTTTCGGCACAGCGTTGTGTGCGTGCCGGCGGTAAACACAATGATCTAGAGAATGTGGGCTATACCGCTCGGCATCATACTTTTTTCGAAATGCTGGGTAATTTCAGCTTTGGTGATTATTTCAAACAAGATGCTATTCGCTATGCTTGGGAGTTCCTTACTGAAGTCGTTAATCTGCCCAAAAATAAGCTACTTGTTACCGTGTATGCCACAGATGATGAAGCCTATGCTATCTGGTTAAATGATATTGGTGTGCCTGCTGATCGTATTATCCGAATTGGCGATAACAAAGGTGCCCCTTATGCCTCCGATAACTTCTGGGCAATGGGGGATACCGGTCCTTGTGGTCCCTGCACTGAGATTTTCTATGATCACGGCGATCATATTTGGGGTGGACCACCAGGTTCAGCCGAAGAAGATGGCGATCGTTTTATCGAGATCTGGAATATCGTCTTTATGCAGTTTAACCGTTTAGCCAGCGGTGAAATGTTACCTTTGCCGAAACCCAGTGTTGATACTGGCATGGGATTAGAGCGTATTGCCGCGATTTTACAGCATGTGCACAGTAATTATGAAACCGATACCTTTGTCGCCTTAATAAAAGCGGCAGCGGCGGTAACAGGTGCGAAAGATCTTACCGATAAATCGTTACGCGTGGTGGCTGATCACATTCGAAGTTGTGCCTTTTTAATCGTTGATGGCGTTACACCATCTAATGAAGGGCGTGGTTATGTGCTGCGTCGCATTATTCGCCGTGCTGTGCGCCATGGCAACAAACTGGGGGCGAATGGCGCGTTTTTCTATACGCTGGTTGCCGCTTTAGTTTCGCAAATGGGCGATGCCTATCCCGAGTTAGTCACAAAACAGGCTATTATTGAAAAAACCTTACGCTTAGAAGAAGAGCAGTTTGGTAAAACACTGGATCGTGGTTTACAAATTTTAGATGAAGAATTAGCCGCCTTAACCTCGAGCGAAATTCCTGGTGAAGTGGTTTTTAAATTGTACGATACCTATGGATTCCCGGTCGATTTAACCAATGATGTAGCGCGTGAGCGTAATTTAACGATCGATCAAGCAGGTTTTGACGCCGCGATGGCACAACAGCGCAAACGTGCACAGCAAGCCAGTAATTTCGGTACCGATTACAATCAACAATTGATGTCATCGCAGCAAACCACCTTTACGGGCTACACCGAGCACTTTGGTAATGCCGAAGTGTTGGAGATCCTAAAGCAAGGCCAGCACGTACAAGAAATTAGTGCAGGTGATACGGCATTAATCATTTTGAATACCAGCCCGTTTTATGCAGAGTCGGGTGGTCAAGTGGGTGATACAGGTACCTTAACATTAAGTGATGGTACGCTTTTCCATGTGCAAGACACCGTAAAAGTTGTCAAAGCATTTGCTCACCAGGGCCAAGCCACGGGCGTGATAAGGGTTGGCACTAAGGTTCAAGCTGAGATTGATTTAGTACGTCGCAATGCGATACGTAAAAATCACTCCGCTACACATTTACTTCATGCGGCCTTACGCCAAGTGCTTGGCGAGCATGTGACACAAAAAGGTTCATTAGTAGGGCCAGAGCGCTTACGTTTTGACTTCTCACATTTTGAAGCCGTTAAGCCAAGTGAGCTGCAGGTAATTGAACAATTAGTGAATGAACAAATACAGCTTAATACGGCGTTAGAAACACGCTTGATGCCCATTGATGCTGCGAAAGAAGCTGGCGCAATGGCTCTGTTTGGTGAGAAATACGACGATGAAGTACGTGTTTTGAGCATGGGCGCGTTCTCGATTGAACTCTGTGGCGGTACGCATGTCGATCGTACAGGTGATATTGGTTTATTCAAAATAGTTGCTGAAGGCGGGATTGCTTCTGGGGTACGCCGTATCGAAGCAGTAACTGCGCAAGGCGCAGTTCACTATGTGCAGCAGGTTGAAGCTCAAGCTGTGCAAGCGGCTAGCCTGTTAAAAGGCGATATGTTTAGTTTAGCTGAGCGGGTACAGACCATCTTAGATCGCAATAAGGGGTTAGAAAAAGAGATTGATCAGTTAAAAGCTAAGCTAGCCAGTATGGCGGGGGCCTCATTAACTGATAATGTACAGCACATTGGTGAGGTGCAAGTGCTGGTGCAACAACTGGAACAAACTGATGCAAAAGCCCTGCGTACCTTGTTAGATGAGTTAAAAAATAAATTAGCCAACGCTGTTATTTTATTAGCTACAGTTAACGATGATAAAGTAAGTTTAATCGCAGGTGTCAGTGCCAATTTAACCGACAAAGTTCATGCTGGGCAATTGGTGGGCTGGGCTGCAAATCAGTTAGGCGGTAAAGGCGGCGGTAGACCCGATATGGCTCAAGCGGGTGGCACCGATGCGGCTGCACTGCCTAACGTGTTATCTGAGGCATTGAACTACATAAAAGCGCGCCTTTGATTAAGTCGCGTTATAATGGTTTTAGCTGGAATCTTTCCAATTATTGTAGCGCTGTTGTATGATGCAGCGCTTATTATCAAAGACTAATGAACACTGCAGTGATTGATCACTGTTAATGACAGGCAAAGGAGCAAACGCATGCTAATTCTTACGCGTCGTGTAGGTGAAACACTAATGATTGGTGACGAAGTCACGGTAACAGTGTTAGGTGTTAAAGGTAATCAGGTTCGTATTGGTGTTAATGCACCTAAAGATATTTCCGTACATCGCGAAGAAATTTATATGCGCATTCAAGCGGAAAAAGACACGAACGACGGTAACTTCAACGAAAACGAATAACAGTAGATTGATCTTAGGCAGTGTTGGTTATTGATTGTTTTGCGGCATTTCAGTTAAATAATCAACAAACTGCTTGAAAGGTAAGCAAACAGGCTTTCAACTGCCAAAAATTGTTTGACTTATTTTCCTGAAACATTAATATACACGCCGCAACACAGTGCGGAGAAATGGCCGAGTGGCTGAAGGCGCACCCCTGCTAAGGGTGTATAGGGGAAACTCTATCGAGGGTTCGAATCCCTCTTTCTCCGCCATTTTTCAGATGGACGCATAGCTCAGCTGGATAGAGTACTCGGCTACGAACCGAGCGGTCGGAGGTTCGAATCCTCCTGCGTCCGCCATCTGAATTGGGATGTTACAAGCACTCAGCATTAATGCTTTACACGGTGCTTTATAAAATGTGTAAAAAATTATAGAAAAAGCACTACCCCGGACGCATAGCTCAGCTGGATAGAGTACTCGGCTACGAACCGAGCGGTCGGAGGTTCGAATCCTCCTGCGTCCGCCATATTCGAAGAAACCCGCTTAGGTTAACACCTCAGCGGGTTTTTTGCTTTTAGCTTCATGCTACTGACGCAGGAGGTGAGAACCTCCGTTAGGTTCGACCAATTTGCCGGGAGCAAATTGGGACAGCTTTAGCTGGCCCGAAGGGCAGGCGGCAGGATAGCCGCCTGCAATCCCTGCGTCCGCCATATTCGAAGAAACCCGCTTAGGTTAACACCTCAGCGGGTTTTTTGCTTTTAGCTTCATGCTACTGACGCAGGAGGTGAGAACCTCCGTTAGGTTCGACCAATTTGCCGGGAGCAAATTGGGACAGCTTTAGCTGGCCCGAAGGGCAGGCGGCAGGATAGCCGCCTGCAATCCCTGCGTCCGCCATATTCGAAGAAACCCGCTTAGGTTAACACCTCAGCGGGTTTTTTGCTATTAACGTAATGCTACTGACGCAGGTGGTGAGAACCTCCGTTAGGTTCGACCAATTTGCCAGGAGCAAATTGGGACAGCTTTTGCTGGCCCGAAGGGCAGGCGGCAGGATAGTCGCCTGCCATCCCTGCGTCCGCCATTTTCGAAGAAACCCGCTTTGGTTAACACCTTAGCGGGTTTTTTACTATTACCCTAATACGATTTAGTAGGAAGCTAAAACTCGTTTTTTATTAGATTGACGTAACCGAATCACTAGGCTGCTTGCAGCCGATAACGCACACAAAGACGCTGTGAATACATCCCTGTAAGCTCCTCTCCAGCATCCATGCTGGACAGGCTTTGTTTAGCATTATCGGCTCGCTGCCTAGCTTGATGGGTGTTGGTTTAAAAAGATCAGTAGGCCAGATAGCAACATCAGAATGTAACGAGGTGGCAAACGCAGAGTATCCTTTTTATGGGGACGTGTTTTTCAGGGATGAAAAACCTGAGTGTACAGGGAGGTATTCACAGCGGTCCCCTAAAAAGCGATACGTCGCGTTTCGCCGCCGGATGCCTCGAACTCAAGCTGACTTGATAAGGTTGCTTCTGTTGGTGGGTTTGAGCCGAACCGCTAGGCTGCTTGCAGCCGATAACGCACACAAAGACGCTGTGAATACATCCCTGTAAGCTCCTCTCCAGCATCCATGCTGGACAGGCTTTGTTTAGCATTATCGGCTCGCTGCCTAGCTTGATGGGTG
>Ga0209812_10001469_pt1 | contig 16218 bp, 12 predicted proteins | sample JI71714BDNA_FD_187502 | JGI IMG/M metagenome (GOLD analysis project Ga0209812, IMG submission 187502) | Wastewater effluent complex algal communities from Wisconsin, to seasonally profile nutrient transformation and Carbon sequestration -... | ecosystem: Engineered > WWTP > Effluent > Algae...
CTTGCACACACCGCACGGAGCACACCAATGAATCTTGCACATCGTTTAATATTTTCATCACTGCTGCTCATTGCACTGCCATGCAGTGCAAAAGAATTCGTCATTTCCAATGGTGATACCGCCGCTTTTTTGAAGGCCATCACGGAAGCAAACAAAAGCCCCGAAGCAGATGTCATTACACTGTCCAAGCACGGTCTTTATGCCATCAGCATTCCATCCGGCGCAAATCTATTGCCCAGACTGCAAAATACCCTCGTCATCAATGGCAACGGCGCGGAAATTCGCCGCTATACCAAAGCCTCAGTTACCTTGATCAGCACTGAAAAAGACAGCCATATCGTCCTTCGGGATTTGATTCTGGCAGAAGGCAGCGAGGGGGCTTTGATCAATCACGGTGATTTACTGCTTGATCGCGTGAAGATCGTCGATACCGATTCGGGCAAGGCACAGGCCATCATTACCAACCATGGCCGTCTGAGTCTCAGCAATTCCGAACTTGCCTACAACCAGATGCCGGTGCAAGCGCACGATGCCGGCGTCATCATCAATCATGGCGAGCTAAGCCTCTCGTTTACCAAGATCCACAGCAACACCATCCGCCAGGATAAAAGCCCGCTTGCTTTTGCACTTGGCGCATTGAACTTTGGCTATATCAAAATCAACAGTTTCAGCATTGATGCAAACGATATCGACCCGGCCATCAGCCCATCGCAATTGGCCGGCATTATCAATGTCGGAAAAGCCAGAGTATTCGGGCGCTTTCCGCAAAACCAGATGACCCGGAAGTCAACGTCGAATAGCGGCATTATTGCCACCAATTGATTTCTGCATTCAACCAACAAAAAGGCCGCTTTCGCGGCCTTTTTGTTTAATCAAGATTGAGAGCATCCGATGTTTTCTTTCTGCGACGTTTTTCCTGCTGCTGAAACTCGGACTCGCAACCGTCCTTCAACACCATCACGCATTCAAGATAATCGCTGACCATCACGATCGCGGCACGGATAGCCTTGCCGGCAGGCTTGTTTTCCTCGTTCTGGAAACCGCCACTGGCGCCGAATTTGGAAAAACTCATATTGCTGCCGCCACTTTTGGAATTGCCTTCAATCGTGCGGACGAAAGCGATTTCACCGGTAGTGGTATCGACAACACGGATATCGACGGCGACATAGGCTTGTGCGGATTTTCCGCCGACCGAAATGCCGCCAAAACTCAGGCCAGAACCACTGGACTTGGTTTGTTCTTCATACGAAGTAACGGTTCCCATCACCAGGTATTGCGCGCCGAATAACTTACCCATTTGCGCAGCGTTACTGAGCTTGGCACGACCGGAGGCCATGAGATTCTGTTCCTGGATAATCGCATCCATTTTCTGGCGCTCGACGACGCGAAATTCGTTCGTCGCAGCCAACTCATTGCTCAACAAGCCAGCCAGGTCTTTTCCAACGCTGCTACTCCACCAACTGGCATTGGTCTCATTCTTGAATTCGGCTACAGCAATGACCGGCTTTTGAGGGCCAACGGGTTGCGGGCTTGCCGCCTCTTTTTGTTTTGCTGCGAAACTGCTTGCCGAAACACAGGCAAGCAGGGAAAAAATGGCGATATTTTTCATATTCATATTGGTTTACTCATTATTTTTGCCGGTCAATGGTCGTACTCAATAAACGTATAGGCACAATCTTATAGGACATTTAGCTCGGGCGTACAACGACCCGATTGCGACCAGAATTCTTTGCTTCATAGAGAGCCCTGTCGGCGTCTGCAATCAGTCTTTCAAGACTGACGGCTGTCGGGCAATCGCTGACGCCGATACTCATGGTGATCTTCAGGGAAGAATATGCCGCCCCAAAATCCAATGCAGCGATATCCCGGCACAAACGGTCGCATATTTCCGCCGTTGCCTGGGCGGACATGCCCGGGAAAATCAATACGAATTCGTCGCCGCCAATTCGGGCCACCAGATCGCGACCACGTGTCACCTGCTTGAGTTTGAGTGCTACCTGCCTGATAACATCGTCGCCGGCATGGTGGCCAAGGTTGTCATTGATCAGCTTGAACATGTCGATATCGGCGACAGCGACGCTGATTGGCCTGCCTTCCAGGCGCGTCTGTTCGAATAATTTTTTATAGCTCATTTCCAGGCTGCGGCGGTTCGCCAAACCGGTCATAGCATCTTCGCTGGCCAGTTTTGCCAGGCCGTCGGTCTGTTTTTGCAGTACACCGAGCAGGTCTTCGCGTTCCTGGCTTATTTTTTCCAGATTATTCGCATAGTTCTGTATTTCCGCGGTCCGCTCGGTCACGATTTCCTGCAGGACTTTCTCGCGCAGGCGGGCACTGTTGACCGCATATCGATACGCTGCCAATACGGCAACGGCAAACAAGGCGACCAGCACGAACCAAAATCCCATCCTTTGCCAAAGATAGGGTTTTACCTCGAACGAATACTTGGCAACCTCGCCCGACCAGCGACCAAAACCGTCGTCGGCTTCAAGGTTCAGCATATATTTCGCAGGAGCAAGATTGGTATACGACACTCGGTTAAGATTACTCGGCGTTTGCCATTCGTCGTCAAAGCCGTCGAGTCGCACACGATATTGAACCTGCTCCGGAGCAATGAACGTTGGCGCTGCAAAACTGATGTCGATTCGCTTAACCCCCGGCCCGAACCGCGATTGTGCCGGATCCAAAACGGGAATACCGTCAATCGTGACGGATTCGACAAGAGTCCGCGGTTTCGAATTGAACTGTTCCTGCTTTTTCAGATCCAGAAGTGCCAGTCCGCTGGAAGTTGCAAACCAGAGATAATGCGAGTCAAGCATCATCACCGGGTTCCCGCCACCATTGCACTGAAGCCGCGCCAGCGGCCCCTGGGACTGGTCGAGTCCGGTAATGGACAATGCTTTTTCCCTGCTATGTGCAATGCCGTCGAGTTGCTCCCGACTCAGTCGCACGACACCTTTATTGGTGCAAATCCAGAGATTTTCCTTTTCACCTACAACACCCAGCACTGGGACGTTTGGAAGGCCTCTGGACAATCCGATTGTGGTTACCTGGTCGTCTTCGATGCGATACAAACCATTATCGGCAGCAACCCAAATCACGCCACGTTCGTCTTCATGAAAAGCGAAAGCGTATTGCAAGCTGACATCGGCTTTTTTCCATGCTTTCAATGCATCGTTTTCAATGTAAAAAATGCCCGAAGTGGAACCGATCCAGAGACGTTTTTTCGAATCGAGAAACAGCGCCCGAACGGCAAGATCACTTCCAAACAATCGGCTCACGCGTTCATTTTCGATCAATGCGACGCCACCACCGGCGCGCGCACCCAATCCGGCCCATACGCGATTACCATCGGCGACAAGGGCGCGCACCTGATTCGAAGGCAGGCCCTGATCACGGGAGATATTTCTGAATTTTCCATCTTGCAAAATACTGATGCCGGTATCGGCGGTGCCGATCCAGAGCTCGCCGGGTTTTCGCTGCATCAGGGAATAAACACTGTCGCTGGACAGGCCCTGTGCCCGGCCCCATTGTTGGATCTGGTTATTCTGGATGTGGTTGAGCCCGGCGCTTGTTCCGACCCAGGTACTGCCATCATTGTCTTTCAACACAGCACGAACATAATCGTCACTCAAGCCGTTGTGACGCGCGTAACGCGTGATCTGCCCGGTTCTGATACGCGTGACACCAAGATTCGTGCCGATCCAGAGGCTCTTCTCCTGGTCCAGGAACAAGGCTGCAATGCGGTTGTTCACCAGACCGTTTTTGGTATCGAAATGATCCAGCTTTCCTTCGCACAAACAGAATAGCCCCTCACTCTGCGTACCGAACATGATGCGATTTGCACTCTCGACCAGGATGGATTCGACCTGATGCTTGCTTCCGAGTTCTTCACCGCCCTGCACGGGGAGAAACTGTGATTCGCGCTGTTTGAATAGACCTTGATCCGTCACTGCCAACAAACTGCCATCGATATCCTTGGCCAGGGCGGCGACAGATTTTACCGGCTTCGAAAAAACCGATACCAATTCGAAATGGTCTTTGACCAGTTTTGCCAGCCCCACTCGCGTTGCAAGCCAGATATTGCCGTCTGCGTCCTGCTCGAATCCGAGTGCACTGTTCATGGCGTCGGGCAATCGCATTGGATACCGTTTAAGGCTACCGTCGGGCTCCAGCGACATGATGGTCTGCGAAGCCGCCGCTATCCATATCTTGCCATCACGATCTTCAAATAACGAGGTGATCTGGGATTGCCCCGGCACATTTTCATATGGAATGGCAGCCCATTGGCCATTGAAGTAGCTGAACAGTCCATCGCGTGCAGAGCCTACCCAGAGACGGCCATTCCGGGCAGCGAGCAAGGCACGGATGCCGTTATCCGATAGACCCGGAATCAGATTGCGATCAAATACTTTCCATTCCCGGCCATTGAATCGCGCCAGACCTTCCCAGGTTGCTACCCAGATATAACCATCCGGCGTCTGGGTAATCGATTGCGCCGTGTTATGCGGAAGCCCGTTCGTACTGTCCCAGACACGAGTCGAGCGCAGATAAATGGGGAGATCATCAGCCCAGGCAACTTGGCTCAAGAACGTCAACAACAACAGGCATACGATGCGAATCAGCGACAAGCCCTGCTCCAGATTAGGTTGAGATGACTCAGTCGATAATTTCAAATTTGTCGGCATCCAGGTACGCCGGGAAGCGCGCACGATATGCCTGCAAGTCTGCGGCCGATAATGTGCAGCATAAAACGTCGGGCTCGTTTCCGCCAGTTACGACAGCCTGCCCCAGGAAATCGTACACAACACTGTCACCGGCATAGTCAATGTCATTGCCATCGATGCCCACGCGATTGACTCCGGCAACGTAGGCAAGATTTTCTATCGCGCGCGCTGGCAGCAAACTATTCCAGGCATGCCGGCGTGCCGCCGGCCAATTGGCAACATACAAGAGCAGATCGTAATCAAAACGATTTTCGGCTTCACATGAAAAACGGTTTCTCGAATACACCGGAAACCGCAGGTCGTAACAGACCAATGGACAAATTCGCCAGCCTTTGTATTCCAATGTCAGCCTATTGGCACCAGAAGCATAGCGGTGGTGCTCATTAGCCATTCGGAATAAATGGCGCTTGTCATAAAATTCAAAATTTCCGTCAGGCTGTGCCCAGATCAGGCGGTTGAATACCTGAGTGTCTTCTCGTATCTGAACGCTGCCAGTAACAACGGCATCGTGCCTTGCGGCCATTTCCAACATCCAGGCAAGTGTCGGACCTGCCATGGTTTCAGCATCGACAATGGCATCGTTGCTGAAGCCCGACGTAAAGGTTTCTGGCAGGATAAAGATGTCGGTCTTGTGTTTTTCGCGACTTAATAAGTCTGCATAGTAATCTCGATTGGCTTGCGGATCATGCCAACGTGTATTTCCCTGCACCAAGCTCAAATGAAGAAATTCTTCCATCACACTTTCACCAGACGCTCGATGGCCGCTTCAAGAGTATTGGCATTCTTCGCAAAACAAAGCCGTATCAGACGCTGCCCTTCCGGCGGCTTTTCGTAAAACGGCGACAATGGAATGGCGGTTACGCCTTTTTCCATGGTGAGCCAGCGGCAAAACTCGAGATCCGGCATGTCGCTGATTTTTGAATAATCGACCAACTGGAAATAACCGCCTGGAACGGAAAGCGGCTCGAATCGGGTGCCGAGCAACTGCGTTTTGAACGCATCGCGCTTGGCCTGGTAAAAATCGCCCAGCTGTTCGTAATGTTCCGGCTCTTGCCGGATCATTTCGGCAAATGCCCATTGCGCCGGTGCGAATGTGCAAAAAGTATTGTACTGATGCACTTTGCGAAACTCTTTCGTCAGCGCTGGCGGTGCGATGCAGTAGCCGATTTTCCAGCCGGTGCAATGATAGGTTTTGCCGAAACTCGAAATGACGAAACTGCGCGCCGCCAATTCCGGATAACGCAGAACACTTTCATGGCGGCGGCCGTCAAAAATAATATGCTCGTAAACCTCATCGGACAAAATCATGATGTCGGTGTCCTTCACGATTTCCGACAATGCCTCCATGTCCTCCGATGACAACATGGCACCCGAAGGATTATGCGGCGTGTTGATGAAGATCATGCGTGTGCGCGGACTGATTGCCGCTTTCACCTTGTTCCAATCCACCATGAATGAACCCGGCTCAAGCGCAACATGCACGGCTTTCGCACCAGCCAGATCAATGGCGGGCTCGTAGCAGTCATAGCATGGGTCGAGCACGATGACTTCATCGCCACTTTGAACAACGGCAAGCACGGCATCGAATATGGCTTCACTGGCACCACTGGTAACCGTAATTTCAGAATCGACATTTACCTGTTTGCCGTAGCAACGCAATGTCTTGTCGGCTATTGCCTGTCGCAATGCCGGTATTCCGTGCATCGGCGCATATTGGTTTTTTCCATCGCGCATGGCCTTGCTCAACTCATCGACCAGTCGTGCAGGTACGTCAAAGTCGGGAAAACCCTGCCCCAGATTGACCGCCTTGTATTCCATCGCCAATTGCGACATCACGGTAAAAATGGTGGTTTCTACTTTCGGTAGTTTTGTGGTGGGATTCATATGGCCATCAGATTTTTGTATGGGTCAATTATGCATCGCAATCATTTTTTCTTGTACAAGAAAACGGGGCCCGAAGGCCCCGTCGCGTGCAAGCATGAGCAAGCTATGCTTATTGGCAGTTTTTGCGTTGCGATAACTGCGCAACCGGGCGATTCTCGGTCCAGGTACCGCTCAGCAAACCGGTGAGCGTACTGTTCACCGACATATTGGTGATGTTGTTGGTCGCCAATGTACGTGTGCCGGTACCCGCCGCAGTGCCCGACAAGGAGACTGCGGTGCAAGTTGGGCAGAATCCGCTAACCCACTGGAAGCTGATATTACTTTCAGCCGAATCATAGGCTTTTTGGCCATAGATCCAACGCGGGAATCCGAGTCCGTCATAGATATAGGGAATCATGACTTCTTGCGGGCTTGCGCCGCCGGTGGCAATGAAGCTGTAGCCAAAACCGGACTTGTCAGGTGAATACCAGTGACCGCTGACGTCGAGATTTTGAGCGTTGAAGGTCGGGCAGCTACCGCCACCGACGCGATCCATGGTTTCGGAGCCGGTCTTGCCGTCAACGTTGTAGCTGGCAGTAATCGTGGTAGGTCCTGTTTCGGTAATGATCAACTCGCCAACATCAGTAGCGGATGTGGCACTACCATTCCAGACAACGCGATACAAATCTGCACGCCAGATGCCGTTCGCTCCTGGAACCGGAGCCTGGGTGAAATACCAGGTCGGCGTACCGTCTTCAAGATAGGTGTACCAGAGCGTGAACCACTGATCTGGATTACCGACTGGACCGCCAAAATCGACGAACATGCCATGGCCATTGCGGGCAGCATTGACGTATTGGCCTGACAAGAACGAAGGCGGGCTACCTTGTGCAGTGATGTTTGCTTTCACCGTTGCGGTAACAGCAGCGCCAGTGGTGTTCACTGGAGTGACATACCAGCGGCCAGGTGTCAGCGATGCACCGCTGAGAGTGATAGTTTCATTACCACTCGCAGTCGTAGCCGAGGCCTGAGCCAGATTTCTGGCAGGTGCGGCAGAAATTACCGAAACGGCAGGATCAAGAGCCACCGACGATTTCGCAACATACAAATCGACGTTGCTGGCACTGGTGGTCGTGAATGTAACCGATGTTGCATGCGGCGGCACGATGAAGAACAGTTTGTCCTGCGCTCCGCTGGCACCGAGAGTCACATTACGGGCAACGTTATTGCTCAGTGCATAAGGTTCGACGGTGGTTCCCGTTCTTGTCAGCTCGACAGGAATCTCGATGGCATTGCTGCCTGCTGTACCTTGCACTAGCAAGTAGCCAATACGGGTTTGACCGGCAACGAAGCTTGGGTCATCCCATGCAATGCGTACTTTGAAATTCGCGCCGGACGTGGTCTTTCCTGGGCCGGTGGCAACCAATGTGCCTGCGGTGCCAGCCTGAATTGGAGCCTGGAAGGACTCAACACGAACTACGTCCGTGCCACCGACTGTTCCGCTCTTGAAGTTCTGGGCAAGGATCCAGTATTTGACTGGTGTCGATTCGGTTGTGACCGAGAACTCACAGATTTCGTTGGCATCAGGACCCGCAGACTGGCAAAGCTGTTCGGCTTCGGAGGGAAGATTGTTGTTGTTGCTGTCCAAACCAACGTACAAATCAACGTCTTGAGCAGTGGCCGAGGACGTCTTAACCCGCACTTTATAGGTAACCGGACCGCCAACTGGGCTGGCAGGAATGGTGAAGGTATCGGTATGGATACCGGTTGTGAACGCATCGTAGATCGGATTCGTACCGGTCGTGGTCGGATCTTGTTGCAGTGAAGGCGTGCTGATCTTGGGTGTTACGAGATCGGCGGCAACGAAACGGGCATTTGGCAATGCCGCCAAGCCGGAGAAGGAGTAATCAAAGAAACCACGCTCGGTCGAAACGCTTTGCACGATAGAGGCAGGTGCTGCTCCGGCGCTGGATTTAATCGCGACTGGCAACGTCAGGTTCGGACGACCATTGCCGCTGGTATTTTGCAAGGTGACAGAGCCGTAGACCCATTTACCCAACAAGCTGGGAGCGCTCACACTGAAAGTGAAATTGACCGTTTGTGTCTGGCCGTTGGTAAAGGTCAGCGTGCTGACACTTGGCGTCATGGTCGCGCCAGCAGGCAAATTGCTGACTATCGTGTAATTTCCGCCACCTGCCATGTCAGTAAAGGTACGGGGCAATACACAGGATTCAAAACAATCGCTGTTGCCGAGTGTCGGCAGATTCAGGGTATTGGCAGTTGCTGCAGTGGTCGCCTTGAACTGGGCATCCGTAACGGGCAAGTACAAGCCTGCACGAACCGCTTTAGAAACATCGGTTTGGCCTGCACCGGCATCATGCGGGGTTGCCGGAGCACCGTTCACGGTGATCGAAGCACGTGCGGTCAATACCAGAGCAGAAATGATCTGATTCGGCGTCCACGTCGGATTCACTGCTTTGATCAAGGCTGCTGCACCCGCTACATGCGGTGTCGCCATCGAAGTACCGCTTAGTGATGCCGTACAATTTGCGCCGGTCGCAGGGCTGCAACTTGCACCCAGGCCGGCTGCGTAAATATCAACACCCGGTGCCGCTAGATCCGGCTTGATTACGCCGGTCGGAATTACCGGACCGCGTCCACTGAAGGATGCGAGCTTGTCGCCTGCACTTGGCAAAATGCCCCAGCTTGCACCCAGTAATTGGCCGGTATGGCCCGTGCCCGAATTGAGCCATGTCAAAAACGCTTGGCCATCGGCGTAACTCAGATGGATTGTAGGCACGGGGTAAGCATCCGCAACTGTGCTGTCACCATCAGATGCCTGATTGTAAAGAACCATGCCACTACCGGTGGCTAAAGATACATTTTTGGCTTTCGCAATTCTTGCGTAGAAACCGCGTTGACAGGCAACCATTTGTTGATCAAACAATCCGGTAATCCATGAGGCCGGCAAGCTGATTCCGTTCCCCGTATTGTCTGGATCCACACCATCGGCGCAAAGAGGATAGGCAGGATCTTTGACGATGGCTTTGGGTGACATCGTACTGACTCCTGCGCTATTGCCGGCGCCTTTCAAAGTACCGCCGCCGGGCAAAGGAGTATTACCGCCAGTCAAAGTCATCGTATTCGTCAAGGAACGATCGTGTGTCGTTGCAGCGACGGAAAGCACCCAAGGCGAGTTCGATGGATTACTCAAAGTACCCGGACTCGGACCATCATTACCTGCAGCTACCGATGAGACAATCCCGGCTGCACGAGCGGCGAGGAATGCTTCGCTGTCATCGTCGATCGTACCGTTGGTGTAGTTGCTGTAGGGGTCGCTTGGACCGCCACCGATGGAATAACTGATAACGTTGACACCATCAATGACCGCCTGATTGATCGAAGCCACGGTCTTTGAACCCGGGCACCCGGTCGAGTCGCAGGCTTTGTAGGCAATGATATTGGCACGAGGGGCAACACCTGACATTGTCGGGTTATAAGGTGTCACACCTCCCGAGATGGTTATTTTGAGTGGATTGCCAGAGGTGGTACTAGCGGTATGGGTGCCGTGACCGTCAGTATCGTTAGCATCACCGGTATTACCGGCTGAGCCTGCAACGAAATCCCACAGACCAATCAGCTTGTTGTTGCACTTGCTCGATTGGCCAGAGACAGCGCAACGGCCGACAAAGCTGCCTTTGGGATTGCTAATGGTGAAAGTTTCTGCAAAAGGACTGTTCGCTGGAGAGCCTAACGTGCCAGAAGCTGCGAATGATGGATGCGTACGATTAATACCGGTATCGATCACGCCAATGATCACGTTGGCACCCTTGTTACCGGTAATGGCCGGAGTTCCGCCACCTGCCCATACTTGATCCGCCTTGATCCAGGCGGGACCGCGATCGGTCATCAGACGACGAATCACTTCCTGCTGTACTCGCTTCACGCCGGGAATGGTGCGAACCAGTGCGGCTTCGGCTTCCGTCATCTCGGCGGCAAAACCGTGGGTCACTACATCGTAAACAAAGGTGGGCGTAAGTGGACGACCAAGTTTGTTCGAGGCCAGTTCAAGGCGCGCTGCGCGTTCTTTCGCCAGGTACTTGCGGTAATTCTGGGTTGCGGCCGAAGCATTATTGAATTTCAGCTCCCCCGTCACACTCGGGCTGGTAGCCGACATTTTCGGCATGCCGGATTTTTTGCCATCGGAACCCCGGAAGGTAGCAAGCGGTGCTTCTTCGAAGGTAACAATATAGGTTTTGATGCTTGTGCTTTTTACAGCTTCTACGTGAGAGGCTGCATTCGCCGTATCGTTTACGGGAAGGCTCAAACCTAATCCGATTGTTATGGCTAAAACTAGGGGAGACGCACGCATATTTGCTGTCCTGTGGCTGGTAAAGTGTGAGTTAGCTCCCGATTCTACAATTAATCACTGTAAACAAGAAGTTCCCACAATTTAGATAGGTGACGAAAGTAAAAACGTGATTTACATCACACTAATACTTTTTCGATGCCCGATAAGTGACCATACTCGGACTCTTAAACGCCACAACTTGCATTTCGTGGACGGGTATCTTCATAAAAGTTAGAATTTACGCATAAATGAATGATTTTTCGGCCAATTCCATTGTTCTGAAAGTAAAGGCACTGAGCTATTTCAGAAATGAAGAGAAAATCTTCGGCCCCATTGATTTCATGCTTGCCGGTGGCAATGCACTGTTGGTGAAAGGTGGCAATGGTTCCGGCAAAACTACCCTGTTGAGAGTACTAAGCGGCCTGTTGAAAGCACAATCCGGCGAAATCAGGGTTGAGAAGCCCGGCAACAATCATTCGGACCTTTCCCATTCCAGTGCATACCTGGCTCACAAGCCAGGACATAAAGCCGAACTGAGCTGCCTCGAGAATCTCGAATACCTGCAAGCGATTTTTGATCATGCAGATATCGGCTTGATCGAAGCAGCTTTGATCAAGGTAGGGTTGGGCGGATATGAAGATACTCCCGCCAAACAGCTTTCGGCCGGACAAAACAAGCGACTCGGCCTCGCACGATTGTTGTTAAGCCACAGCCCATGTTGGCTTTTGGACGAGCCCTACGCCAATCTCGACCTACAGGGCATCGAACTGGTGAACCGGCTGATTCGCGACCAAACCGAACGTGGCGGCGCAGTATTGCTGACTACCCACGGTGCCTACGCAGCTCCGGATGTTCCCTGCCAAACTCTGGTATTGGCTGATGGCAGAGGCCATTCATGAATTCGCATCAGTCCGCATTAGCCTTGTTTGCAGCACAGTGTCGTCGGGATTTGAGACTGATGCTTCGTCGGCGCGGTGATATCACCCAGCCGATTTTGTTCGCGATCATGGTCATCACTCTATTCACTCTGGCGACCAGTGCCGAGCCCAACAAGCTGGCGCAATTGGCACCGGGAATCATATGGGTGGCGATTCTATTATCGAGCCTGCTGTCACTGGATTCGATTTATCGAAGCGATTTCGAAGATGGCAGTCTCGAGCAGATGCTGATGTCGCCGGCACCGCTTGCATTGTTGATTGCCGCAAGAATTCTCGTGCATTGGTTGAGCGCGGTAATGCCATTGGTCTTGCTGACACCGTTGTTCGCGCAGATGTTGTTTCTACCGGGTGATTTGTTGACTCCGTTGATGATATCCCTGCTCGTCGGCACGCCTTTGATCAGTCTGGTAGGCGCCGTGATAGCGGCATTGACCGTGGGAATACGACACTCTGGTATGCTACTGGCTCTGTTGGCACTCCCACTTTACGTCCCGATTTTGGTATTTGGCGCGGGCGCTGTCGTGGCTGCTTCTCAAGGTTTTGCCTGGCTTGGCGCGATCAGCCTGCTGGGGGCCGGCCTGGTGATTGCAATCGTGCTGGCTCCCGTCGCTGCCGCTGCCGCCATAAAAATTTCACTGACTTGAAATGAAAGCCTTAATACTCTGGTTCAACACCACCGGTTCCCCACCCAACTTCGAGCGCTATGCTGCCCGCTGGATTCCGATCTGGTTTGTGCTTGCGTTCATTTGCCTACTGGTTGGCGCCGCCGGCGGATTGTTCCTGGTACCGGCCGATTCCAAGCAGGGTGAAATTTTTCGCATCATCTATATTCATGTTCCCGCTGCGTGGATGAGTTTGTTTGTATTCATCGTAATGGCAGCCCAGGCATTCATTGCCCTCGTCTGGCGCATAAAAATCTGTGAATTATTGACGATAGCCTGCGCACACATTGGCCTGATGTTTACCGCCGTCACCCTGGTCACGGGCTCCATCTGGGGAAAGCCGACCTGGGGTACCTGGTGGACCTGGGATCCGCGCCTTACTTCGGAACTCGTCCTGCTGTTTATCTATCTCGGCATTATCGGTTTGTACAACGCGATTGAAGATCGCCGTTCGGCGGCTCGTGCCGCCGCATTTCTGGTGCTGATCGGCTTGATCAATGTCCCCATCGTGCATTTTTCGGTCACCTGGTGGAACACCTTGCATCAAGGCGAGACGATTCGAATCGTCGGGGAATCAAAAATGGCCAGTGAATTGATGTGGCCGTTGATTGTGATGACACTTGCGACAAAATTCTGGTTTCTGGGGTCCGTTCTGCAGCGTGCACGCGCAATGAACCTTGCCCATGAAGCCAACAAGGACTGGGCAAAAAAACTGGCGGAGTCCAAGCAATGATCCACCTACACGGCGAATTTGTGGCAGCTGCCTATATTATTTTTGCCATTGCGCTGCTCTGGGATTATTTTGCGCCGCGCCTTGAATACAAGAAAACGCTGCGCAGCATTTTATTGCGTGCACGCCGTACCAAATAATTTTTCGAGATCAAATTAATGAACCCTACCCGCATTCGACGAATCTGGTTAATCGTTTTGCTTCTGGTGGTCGCTGCCGTGGCAGGCACCTTGATTACTTTTGCAATGCAGGAAAACATGACATACCTGTTTACGCCAACCCAGGTAAAAAATAATGAGGCACCCAAAGACGCCAGATTCCGCCTTGGCGGCCTTGTCTGCGAAGGCACGGTGAAACGCACTGAAGGAACACTCGCTGTTTCCTTCTCTGTCACAGACCGCGTCAACCAGGTGATCGTTCAACACGAAGGCATTCTTCCCGACATGTTCAAGGAAGGCACCAGCATCATCGCCACGGGAAAAATGCAGGGCAAACAATTCATCGCGAGCGAAGTGCTGGCAAAACACGATGAAACCTACACTCCCAAGGAAGTTCAGGATGCCATGAAGAAAGCCAGGGAACTTCACACCAAATCCTGCGGCGCACTCTGATGCTCCCGGAACTCGGCCAGATCAGCCTGATTCTTTCGCTGCTGATGGCATGCCTCCTGGCCTGCATGCCTTTGTGGGGAGCACATAAAGACAATCCGGCTTTGATGCAAACCGCGAGACCATTGGTCTACGCGCAATTGTTCTTTGTGACATTAGCATTTTTTTTGCTGGCCTACAGTTTTACCGTTCATGATTTCTCCGTTGCCTATGTGCAAAGAAATTCAAACTCGCTACTGCCTTTCGCGTATCAGCTTTCGGCTGTGTGGGGAGCACACGAAGGATCGCTGTTGCTGTGGATCATGATCCTGGCGATTTGGACGGCTGCAGTCGCAATTTTCTCGAGACAACTGCCCGACAAGGTAGTGGCACGCGTGCTGGCAGTGATGGGAATGATCGCAGTAGGCTTTATCTCGTTTACACTTTTTACCTCCGATCCTTTTACACGCGCATTTCCGATTGCATCGGAAGGCGTTGATTTGAACCCCCTTCTGCAGGACCCCGGGCTGATATTCCATCCGCCATTGCTTTACACCGGATATGTCGGTTTTGCTGTGGCGTTCGCATTTGCCATCGCCGCCTTGATCGATGGAAAACTGGATGCACAATGGATTCGCTGGTCACGCCCGTGGACGAATATTGCCTGGGCATTCCTGACGCTTGGAATTGCACTCGGCAGTTTCTGGGCTTATTACGAATTGGGCTGGGGCGGCTGGTGGTTTTGGGATCCGGTCGAAAACGCAAGCTTCATGCCATGGCTGGTTGGTGCTGCCTTGATTCACTCGCAAGCCGTGACCGAAAAACGCGGCAGCTTCAAGAGCTGGACATTGCTGCTGGCAATCGCCGCATTTTCGCTCTCCCTGCTGGGTACGTTTTTGGTACGGTCCGGCGTACTGACATCAGTGCATGCATTCGCATCGGATCCCGAACGCGGTTTATACATCCTGACCTTTCTGGTCATCGTGATTGGCGGTTCGCTCGTGCTGTTTGCCCTGCGCGCTCCGGGCAAAGACGATACCGGACAGCCGTTCAATGCTTATTCGCGCGAAACATTACTGCTGCTGAATAATTTATTGTTGACCGCCGCAGCCCTGATGGTACTTATTGGCACCTTGTATCCCTTGTTTGCCGACGCACTGAAGCTGGGAAAAATTTCGGTAGGCTCGCCTTACTTCGGATTCCTGTTTGCGCTGTTGATGCTGCCGCTTGTTTTGCTGTTGCCTTTCGGACCATTGACCCGCTGGCAAAGCGACCAGCCATCCAAAACCCTCAGGCTGCTCGCCCCTTGGGCAATCTTCGCGCTAGTCGCGGGTGGCACAAGTTTCTTTTTCTGGCCTGAAGGTACGGTCAAAACCACCGGCGGAATAATTGCAGCCATCTGGATTCTGCTAGGCACCCTGGCATTCGTAAGATCGCGTTTCAAGAATACTGGAAATCATTTTACCGCCGAGATGATAGGCATGTCGGCCGCACATATCGGCGTCGGTGTATTTTTCTTCGGCGTATTGATGACCGAAAGCCTGAGCATCGAGAAAGACGTTGCAGCAAAACCGGATTCCAGTTTTTCCATGCGTGGCTACGATTTCCGTTTCGATGGCGTCGAAAAAGTGGAAGGTCCGAATTATATTGCCGACCGAGGCACCGTCCTCGTCAGCAAAAACGGGGAACCGGTCGCCACCTTGCATCCCGAAAAACGCATGTACGCGAGCGGCGGCAATAGCATGACGGAAGCGGCCATTAACTCACGACCGCATCGCGATCTTTATGTTGCTTTGGGCGAGCCGCTCGACGACAAAGGGAGCTGGGCATTGCGTCTATATGTAAAGCCTTATATCCGCTTCATCTGGCTCGGCGCCCTGCTGATGGCGATCGGTGGTTTCGTCGTAAGTTTCGACAAACGATTCAAGCGCCGCAACGCCGGTGAGGCCAATCCATGAGTACACGTTTCCTGCCATTGATTGCTTTCATCGGTTTGGCTGTATTGTTGTTGGTCGGCGTAATGATGAACTCGGGCAAAGACAATAGCGCCATCCCTTCTCCCTTGATCGGAAAGCCCGCACCACGGTTTTCCCTGCCGGTACTCAATCAACCAGGACGCATCATCAAGACGGCCGATCTTGAAGGACAAGCCTATTTGCTGAATGTCTGGGGTAGCTGGTGCCCTGCCTGCCAGATTGAGCATCCGGTCATCAGCGAACTGGCCAGAAGCGGAAAGTTGAAAGTGGTCGGTTACAACTACAAGGATGAAACCGACGCTGCGAATAAATGGCTGCAGCAATTCGGCAATCCCTACGATTTGATCCTGTTCGACGATTCCGGACGGGTTGCGCTGGATTGGGGTA
>Ga0209812_10001471_pt1 | contig 16188 bp, 14 predicted proteins | sample JI71714BDNA_FD_187502 | JGI IMG/M metagenome (GOLD analysis project Ga0209812, IMG submission 187502) | Wastewater effluent complex algal communities from Wisconsin, to seasonally profile nutrient transformation and Carbon sequestration -... | ecosystem: Engineered > WWTP > Effluent > Algae...
CTGAAAATTTTGATAAAAAATATCGTGGAGCCGTACCTTTTACTGACATTTTGCTCAAGTCTCTCAATGTGCCTGCCGTGAGGGTACTCAATACTGTGGGTTTACAAAGTTATTATGAGATGATCCAAAAACTCCAATTAGCCTATTTAAACCGCGGTCAAGATCATTATGGATTGAGTATCATATTGGGTGGTGGAGAATCCTCACTTTGGGATATGTGCAGGCTTTACAAAGGTTTTGCACAAAACTATAAAGGGATCACCCATCCATATGGTGAAGTAAAAGTACTAGCAAACAGTCAATCTTCTAATACCAATTCATTTAATTTTAGTGGGTATACTATCGATCATCTGGTCAATACTATGGCAGATGTCACACGCCCACGAGAAGAGAAATCCTGGGATTATTACGGCACAACTAATAAAGTAGCTTGGAAGACCGGCACCAGTTTTGGGCATAAAGATGCCTGGAGTATCGGATTCAATGGGAAGTATTTGGTCGGTATTTGGATAGGAAATGAAGGTGGAGAAGGTCGTTTTGATCTGACAGGTATCAGTAAGGCTGCACCAGTGATGTTCAAAATGTTTAATGCATTACCAGACAATACTTGGTTTGGCACCAAAACTATATATTCCAGAAAAGAAATCATAAGTATTTGCAGAGAATCTGGAAAACTAGCCGGTGCCTTGTGCAAGCACATTAAAAATCTAAATGTAGAACATCTATCCATGCGTTTTAACCCTTGTACATACCATAAAGTAGTTATGACTGATGATGCAGGAATGCAACTTTCTGAAAAATGTGCTACTTTCATGAAAAAACAGGATACCATGTTTGTTTTGCCTTCTCATATGGAATATTATTACGCAGCTGCGGACTTAAACTACAAGGTATCGCCGGCTTACCGACAGGATTGTTATGATGATGATAAGGCTTTAAATATCGTTTATCCCAGTGATGGTATTCGAATTTTTATACCTAAAACAGGAGAAAACAACCAAAACAATATCATACTTAAGGCATATCACAGGGATAAGGCAGCTACATTGTATTGGATTGTCAATGATAAATATATAGGTACGACCAAAAAAGGAAAACATGAAATTTTATTTACAGGAGCCAAAGGCTATTATCAGCTAAGTATTTCAGATCAAAATGGAAATTTCGACCAAATAAGTTTTGAAGTGATTTAGTGAAAAAAATTAGCACATTATGGGTATTATTTCCATATTTGCATTCCTAATCAATTAAAAATATGGCAAATTTTCCTAGCGATATAGAAATCGCACAAAACGCAGACATAAAACATATCAGGCATATAGCTGCTAAGCTCAATATTGCAGAAGATGATCTGGAGTATTATGGTAAATACAAGGCCAAACTGCCTTTATCCTTACAAAGTCCCCATCCTAAAGGGAAGCTCATCCTAGTTACTGCATTATCACCTACTAAGTATGGCGAAGGCAAAACGACCATGACTATAGGGCTTTCAGATGGTCTCAATTATAACGGTTATAAATCTATAGCTGTGCTAAGAGAGCCATCACTTGGTCCCGTATTTGGTGTCAAAGGTGGTGCAGCAGGTGGTGGATACTCACAGGTGATACCGATGGAAGACATCAATCTGCATTTTACGGGAGATTTTTCGGCTATCGAGAAAGCCAATAATCTACTCTCTGCTTTGATAGACAACAATATCCAAAACAAACAATATAGTCTCAATATAGATCCGCGAACGGTAGCTTGGAAACGAGTAATGGATATGAACGACCGATCACTACGTCAGATCATCATTGGTATGGGAGGCAAAGCCAACGGAATCATGCGAGAAGATGGCTTCAATATCACGCCGGCATCTGAAGTGATGGCCATTCTCTGTTTGTCCAATGATATCGCAGATCTCAAAAGGAAACTGGGCAACATTTATATCGGCCAAACATACGACGGTAAACCTGTTTTTGCTCGAGATCTTAAGGCTGTAGGCGCTATGGCTGTATTGCTAAAAGATGCAATCAAACCCAATCTAGTGCAATCTTTGGATGGCAATGCTGCCATCTTGCATGGCGGTCCTTTTGCAAGTATTGCACAGGGAACCAATACGGTTATTGCTACTAGAATGGGTCTAAGCTTGGGCGATTATGTGGTCACAGAAGCTGGCTTTGGTGCAGATTTGGGCGCTGAGAAGTTTTTGCATATCAAGTGTGTGATGGCTGGATTAAAGCCTGATGCAGCTGTAATTGTTGCCAATGTCAGAGCTTTAAAACATCATGGTGGTGTAGATAAAGATAGCCTTACATTACCCAATCCTGAAGCCGTAAGAAAAGGATATTGTAATCTCGAAAAGCATATAGAAAATATTCAGAAATTAGGTTTAAATCCTGTAGTTGCTATCAATGCATTTCCGGCAGATACCCAAGAAGAGTATGAAATCATACAATCTCTTTGTGCGGCACAAGGTGTCAAAGCCGTGGTCAGTACTGCTTTTGCTCATGGTGGCAAAGGATCGTCTGAGTTGGCAAAAGCTGTGGTAGAAAGCATAGAAAGTGGCCAAAACAATTTCAAGCCATTGTATCAACTATCTGACAGCATAGAGCACAAGATTAAGACTATTGCCACAGAAATATATGGAGCAGATGGTATAGAATTTTCATCCAAGGCCAAATCTCAACTCCATCAAATCACCAAACTGGGCTTTAATGAATTTCCGGTGTGTATGGTAAAAACACCAGCCAGTTTTTCTGATGATGAGAAAAAGATTGGTCGTCCCACAGGCTTCAAGATTACAGTTAGAGAGTTTGAATATTCAGCAGGGGCAGGATTTGTGATACCATTATTGGGTGATGTGATGCGTATGCCAGGACTTCCTGCTGTACCGAGTGCAGAGCATATCGATATTGATGAAGATGGCAATATTACGGGATTATCATAATTTGATGCAATGCTTTTTAAAAAGCCGTGGCAACACTAAGATATCAGGGCTTTCACTATTTTACTATTAGAGTGTTAATTTGTAGGATTGATTTTCTCTTGGTCTTCTTCTATTGACCTGAATTTAGATTTACAAAAAGCAGATAGCTCTGCGGCTCTTTTGAGTTTGTCGCTGCTTTCGTCGAGACTTACTTCATCAGGTTGTAGTGATGCCAATATTTTGTTTAATCCGACATAAGCGCTATCGTCCGACAATTTTTTGCTCATTAAGAAGATTAAATTAGTTAAAATAAGCTTAAAGTTCTATTTTTTATCCTTTATTAATAATATTAAATGTAATATTATATTGAAAATATTATTCACTTTAAACGTAAAGCTTATGACAAACACATTTACAAAATCATTTTTTTTCTTGATGCTTTTATTTTTCACCATTTCTTGTGATAAGGATGATGAGTCTTCAGGAACTAATTTTTTGTCCAATGGAGACATCGAAAATGGACAGCAAGATTGGGGAAGTAATACAAGTGATTCTTTTAATGCAAACAAATACAAGTTCGGTGTCTCAAATGATGTTTCATGTTCGGGAAAAAGTTCATTATTTATTAGTAGTGATAGCACAAAAAACAATGGAGCTTTTGCAAACTATGTGCAATCATTTCCTGCTAGCTCATTTAAATCTGGTGATAACCTAACACTTACTGTTAACGTGAAAGGCGAAAATTTGAAAGGAGAAGGTGTATCAATTGCATTTCGTGGTAATAAAAATGGAGTGGTTCAACCTACTTTTTTTAAGACTACACAGGGCTTTAACCCATTGAATGGTACTTTTGATTGTAAAGAAGTAAAGGTGACATTAAATCCATATTTGGGAGACTCAGATATCATTAGCGTATTTTTAATCATGTTACCAAACACTACAGGAAAGGTATATTTTGATGATATTTTCTTGACAAATAAATAATGATTTGTATTTTCTTAAACAAAAAGATAATTACAAAAAAGCCCTGACATCACTCAGATATCAGGGCTTTGATTATTTTACTACATAAGTATTAATTTGTGGGATTGATTTTTTCTAGGTCTTCTTCTATTGACCTGAGTTTAGATTTGCAAAAAGCGGATAGCTCTGCGGCTCTTTTGAGTTTGTCGCTGATTTCGTCGAGACTTACTTCATCAGATTGTAGTGATGCCAATATTTTGTTTAATTCGGCATAAGCGCTATCGTACGACAATTTTTTGCTCATCTAAAAAATATTTTATCTCACAAAGATAACAAATTTTACTGAGCTGGTGCTGCAGCAGGAGCAGTTTTAGCTTCTACCATAAGCTGTATCATGATATTATCGTCAATAAACTTATCACCTAAGTCTTTGAAGATACTTTTTGAACCATAATTGATACCATAATCAGTTCTGTTGATCGCAAATTGATTGGTGGTCACTACTACGCTATTTTCTGTAATAGATATATTGGCAGGTATGGTTACTTCTTTTGTCACATCTTTCAAAGTAAGATTTCCTTTAACCATCGCATTTACTCCTGCTTCAGTAGAAGGAGTGACACTTACGATTTCAAATTTACCTGTAGGGAATTTTTTTGCATTGAAAAAGTGGTCTGCATCTTCTTCTGTCTCTCCTTTTAAGTGACCTTCCAAACCTGCTTTTTCATCACCTGTCAAATCAGTTACCACGATACTGTTGATATCAATCACAAAATTACCTGCAGCTACTGCACCGTCTTTTACGGTGATTTCTCCCGAAGTGATATTGATTGTTCCCGTATGTTTTCCAGTTGGTTTTGATCCTTCCCAATTGATTTTTGCAGCATCAGGAGATACGGTATAGACTACACCAGTTGCTTGTGCAGCTTCTTGTGTTGCATCAGCAGCTGATTCTGCCTTATCTTTACAAGATACTACTGCGAATGCTAACGAAAAAGCTAAAGCTAAATTTAAAATACTCTTCATTGATTAAATTATTTTGATTTGTTTGCAAAATTGCAAGACTTAAACGATAATATTGGAATTTTAGTTTTTTACCAATTATTAATATATCTCAATAATATGTTAATTGTAGTTTACTATCAGGAAGACACTTAGTTTTAAGCTTGATTGAGCAAAATGAATTCTTTAATTTGCTCTATACCATTAAGGATTTTAATATTTTCAGGTAATGACAGTTGTTGACTTACGGTTTGAAAACCTGAAATGAGTACATGGGTATCTTTAGTATTTTTACCCAATTCATTGATATATGGCTGAAGTGGCGATTCGGAGAAACTATCATTAAAAATGGTAAAAATAAAATCCGGATTAAAAATACTTTTACCTTCCAAGACATCTATAAGTGGAACATTAGAGCCAAGATTGATCACTTTGATTCCTTTGGTTACCAACACAAACTGAAGAAAAAGCAAACTTAATTCATGCGTTTCTTGCTCCGGCAAGTAAATCAGCGCTCTTTGATTTGATTTAGGTTGGCTTTGTAGCGTTTTGTCGATTTCTATGATCGTCTTTCGTTTTATAATATTACCTACAAAATTTTCGTGAACGCCCTTTACCGAACCCGCAAGCCACATTACGCTAAGTTTGTCGAGTAAAGGATATACAATGGTATTCATCGCTTCCTCAAATCCTTTGGCAGCTATTTGATGGTCTAGGATTATGTTGAATTTACTTTCATCCAGCTCAAACATAGCCAACATCATGGAGTCAATCTGGTCTTCAAAAAGCTCACCTACTTCTGTAAGTTCTGCTACTTTTTGTTTGATTTCTTCACTGCGCATTTCAGCAATTTTAGAAATCTTATATCCTTTTCGGTTTAGTAGTGTAATATTCAGAATTTTTTGCAGGTCTTCATCCTTGTAGTATCTGATGTTAGTTTCTGTCCTACTTGGTTTAATAATATTGTAACGCTTCTCCCAAATACGAAGGGTGTGGGCCTTTACGCCCGATAAACTCTCCAGATCTTTTATAGAATAAGCTACCATTTATTAAATTTATTAAAAGAAATTAAATTTTAAAAATAAAGCATTTTAACTCATTGGTAATGTATTCTTCTAAATTAACCCATACGTGCCCGCATACTTCCTAGTGGTCCCGCGGGCCAAATCCTTCTCACACAAAGCTCGACAGGCTCTTAAAACGGAGGACTGCCCGCTAGATAGCCAAGGACTTTTGAAGCCTTTCGAAATGATTTGACCCATAAATATATGTGCCTGTTTATTCGATGGCTTTTTTAATGGTACTTAATTAAAATACTATTTTTAAAAATCAAATTTACTTTAGAATATCAATAATCAGAGCAAACAAAAATAAAATTAAAAAGTTCAAAATATTTTTAATTACTATTTTTCATGTCAGAAACGCATTCTTTTGGGGTTTTTAAAAAATAAAATGTGATTTTTAATTAAAAGTATTAATTTTGACTTTCCAAATGACTTATTTGAACATGTATAAACAATTTTTTACTGTTTTTTTGTTTTTTGCTATGGCAATCTCAGCGCACACGCAAAGCTATTGGTTTGGTGCAAAGGGTGGTTTTGCTATGAACAATCAATCCTGGGGAAATGGATTTGGAAATGTAGGGGCCAACAGAGATGCTATGTTTTCGTTTAATGGTGATGCATTTATAGAATCCTATGATGAAGAAAAAAAGGGGGCGCTGTACGCTCAGCTAGGTTTTCATACACGTGGTAGTGCACTAAGGTTCTTTAGCTTCAATAATAGTTTTAATGCATTATCTAAATATAAGTTCCATAACATTGTATTGGAATTGGGTGCAAAAAAACCATTTTTTTCAAGTGATGAATACGCGCCTTACTTAATTTTGGGTATCAGAGGTGAGTACACTGTAGGAAATAATCTAGGTTCGGTAAGTCAGTTTGCTGAGATTGTCAATGCAGATTATGTTCGCAAATTTAATTATGGTGTCACTTTTGGAGGTGGTTTTGAAATGGAAATGTCAGAACTGAGCAACGTATTTGTGGAAGCAACGATACAACCTGATTATTCTTTCCAATATGAGCATTTTGGGATAGATAATATTCGTAACCCTTGGGCACCTAATGAAAGGATAGACCTGCCAGCTACACAGGTCAGAAATTTATCCATTGAATTAAAAGTAGGGGTTAAGTTTTTAAGAAAAATTGAGTATATTGATTAACAAACAACATTATATATTTATGAGACATTTTATATTTTTTGTTATCGTTTTATGGTTTTGTGTGAGTGTACAAGCTCAGATTACCATTACTAACACGACGTTTCCTAAGGCAGGCGATGTGCTCAAATATGCAGAAAACACAAGTCCTTCCTATACTCTTGATTTGAAAACTAATGCGGGTCCACTTCAGTGGGAATTCAATATGCTGACATCAGGTCGTAAAATCCAGGAATCCTATTTGGATCCCAAAACCGGTAAGGATGCAGCATTGTTTGCTGACGCAGATATCATGCTTAAAGAAGAAGATCAAGAAGAATATTACAAATCATCTGCAACAAAGATAGAAGCTTTGGGCTTTGGAGGGATCAATCCCATATTTAATGCTCCTGTAGTCGTCAGATACATAAAAAGACCTGCGCTGAGACAAGCGCCGTTATCTTTTATATCAAGTGTAAACACAGATGGCGAATTCAGAATAGCAATTCCCGCTAGTGTTTTTCCCGACTCCATATTAACTATTTTTCCTCCAGGATTTAAGCCCGACAGCATCAGAGTAGAATTTGTAACCACCACCGCAAGTATCATGGATGCTTATGGAAAACTGCAGATGCAAGGTCAAAATCTCGACGTACTGCGCGAAAAAGCTAGTGAGACTTCCCAAACCAAGATTTCAGTTAAAATCGGCTTTTTAGGATGGCAAAATCTGGAAACACTTATTGGGTTGTTTCCAACCATTTCCTTGCCGCCCTTCATCAAACAGTTTTTGGGTGTAAACAAAACGACCACATACAATTTTTACAATAATACTAAAAAAGAGATCTTGGTATCAGCTACCTATGATTCTCTCAATGTACTTGAGACAGTAGTTTTTGCTGATTTTGGTAATGTCATCAATGCAGTAAAAGATTCGGAAGGCCCAAGTTTTTCCTTATATCCTAATCCCGTTTCGGATATGGTATCCATCAACACCTCCAACTGGGAAGATGGTATGTATCTGATCACCATAACAGATTTGACGGGCAAAATAGTTTATGCAGAGCCAACATACTTATCAGGTCAAAGCCCAAAACAAATAGATATCACCAACTTAAACTCTGGAGTGCATATACTTACTATCAGAGACCAGTTTAATAAAAAATCAGGTAGCACGCGTATGGTGGTATTGGATTAAGCGTATGAGGGACATAAAAAATCATCTTTCTTTTGATCTCAATGGAAAAGTAGCTCTTGTTACAGGCGGTACTCGTGGTATTGGCTTTAGTATAGCTCAGATTTTGGCATCTCGTGGTGCTCATGTAGTTATTACAGGTCGTCAAGACCAAAATGTTGCTGATGCTATTGGTACTTTTGATACTTATGGTTTAAAAGTAGATGGCATGGCCTGTCACTCAGGAGATGAAGTCCAACTTAAGAAGCTTGTAGAATATACTGTTGAAAAATATAAAACAATAGATATCTTAGTCAATAATGCTGCAACCAATCCTGTTTTTGGACCTATGGAAGATATGGATGGTGCTGTTTTTGACAAAATCATGCAAGTCAATGTTAAAGCAGGACTACTCCTTTCCAATTTTTGTTTTCCATTGATGAAAGCCCAGGGTTCTGGTTCCATAATCCATATCGGTTCAGTGGAAGGAATTCGTCCCAGCCCGGGATTGTCTGTCTACAGTATGAGCAAAGCAGCACTGGCGATGTTGTCTAAAAGTCAGGCAACAGAATGGGGAAAGTACGGCATCAGAAGCAATGTGATTTGTCCCGGATTGGTTCAAACAAAATTCAGTTCAGCTCTTTGGAAAAATGAGCCTATACTGAATGAATGGAATGAAAGAATACCTTTGGGAAGAATGGCTCAACCCGATGAAATCGCAGGATTAGTACTGTACTTAGCCTCAGACGCATCGTCATATACCACAGGTGTAGCCTTTAATGTAGATGGTGGATATTTGATTTCATAATGGCAATCGCAAAATAATATGACTTTCCATAAATACAGGCTTTTACTTTCTCTGTTTTTTGGCATTGGTTTTTCCTTTTTAGCTGCAGGTCAGCAAAAACCTGCATTCCTTTCGGATTATAATAAAGTTTGGGTGGATTCTGTTTTTAAAAGTTTGACCTTGGATCAGAAAATAGGCCAACTGCTCATGCCTCGGGGTAACTATTCTGGCCAGCCTCACAACATACTGCAACTTAAGGAATGGGTCAGTCAGTATAAAATAGGCGGGATTGTATTTTTTGCAGGCAATCCGACGATTCAGGCACAAATTACCAATGAATTGCAGGAGCTTTCGGATGTTCCATTGCTCATTGGACAGGACTTTGAGTGGGGCTTAGGGATGAGGTTGGATAGCACAGATAGATTTCCTTATGCCGCTACCATAGGAGCCATGCAATTAAACCCTGAGCTGATCGAGCGCATGGGCAAGGAAATAGGCAAACAATGCAAACGTATTGGGGTACATATCAATTATGCACCCGTAGTAGATGTAAATAATAACCCCAATAATCCGGTGATCAACTTTAGGTCATTTAGTTCAGACAAGGAGGTAGTTGCTACCAATGGGTTGGCTATGATGAAAGGTATGCAAAGCCAAGGAGTGTTGTGTACGGCAAAACATTTTCCGGGACACGGAGATACAGAGGTAGACTCACACCACGATTTGCCTATAATAGCACATGACAAAAAACGGCTCAATGAAGTAGAGTTATATCCATTTAAAAAATTGATCGAACAAGGTTTATCTGGCGTGATGACGGCTCACTTGGAAGTACCGGCATTAGAATCTCAAAAGGGACTGGCTTCTACATTCTCAAAAAACATTGTATTTAAACTTTTGAGAGAAGATCTCAAGTTCGAAGGACTTACTTTTACAGATGCTATGGAAATGAAGGGTGCTGTAAAAAATTTTCCTAAAGGCGAGTCTATGGTGAAGGCATTATTAGCAGGCAATGATATACTTGAGACTTTTATGGATGTACCCACCGCTGTACAAGCCATAAAGGACGCTATAAGTTCTGGAAAATTAAGCATGAATGTCATCAACCATAAAGTCAAAAAAATATTGATGGCCAAATCTTGGGTAGGATTGGACAGGTATCAGCCCATAAAAATCGAATCACTCATCGCTGACCTCAATACCATAGAAGCAGACATCATCAATCACCAAATCACTCAAAATAGTATCACTTGTATTCAGGATAAAACCAATGTTTTGCCCATCAAAGACCTGACTAAAAAAATAGCAGTAGTTTCTTTAGGTTATCAAACTGAATCTGACTTTTACAGAATGGTGCAAAATTATACACAGGCAGATTATTTTGCAGTACCACATGAGATGACCAAGATAAAGGCAGACTCAGTTTTGAGCACGATATCAAAATATGAACATGTGATTGTTGCCGGCCATTTTGTAGATATCAGAGCCAGTAAAAAATATGGATTAAATCCTGAAAATACAGCCGTGCTAAAAGATCTTTCTACATTGCCCAATGCTATTATCTGTATATTGGGAAATCCTTTTATTTTGACTAAAATACCTGAGTTATTGAAGGTAAACACATTAGTTACGGCGTATCAGCAAAGTAGCTACACGGAGATGATACTGCCGCAAATGCTATTTGGTGCTCTTCCAATGTCGGGCACCTTTCCATTTGATATAAGTTCAGATTTGAAGCAAGGCCGTGGACTAAAAAAAGCATCTATACAACGACTTCAATATACCATTCCGGAATTGGCTGGAATCGACAGAATACTGTTGCAAAAAGGTTTGGACTCATTGGTACAAGTAGGATTAGTGCAGCGAGCTTATCCAGGTTGTGTACTGCAGGTAGCTAAAGATGGTAAAGTCATTTATCACAAAGCATACGGTTTTCACACCTACGAAGCAGCGGAAAAAGTGGATATGGTGTCGCAGAACAAAGCATATGCAGGTTTTGTAGATGATGCGATGGACAACGTGGAAGGACTAAAAAGTGATGGCCCAAAATCAAATTCCAACCATTCGATAGTCGGTATTACTCAAAAAAGCGATGTTTTTGACTTAGCTTCCGTAACCAAAATCATGGGAGCCACTTTGGCCATTATGAAGCTGATGAATGAACAAAAGCTGTCTTTGGATGACAACTTGGGTCAATATGTGCCTTCTGTAAAAGGAAGCAATAAAGAAAATCTGATCTTAAGAGATTTACTAACGCACAGGGCAGGGCTGAAGGCATGGATTCCATTTTGGAAAGACGCTGTAGATACGGTGGCTACTTTAAAAAAAGCCTTGGTATTGTATCCTGATTTGGAAAAACAATGTTTGGTACACATAAAAAGACCTAATTTCTTCCAAAGGTTATTTGGAAAAAAATCAACCAAGACCATAGATTATGAAAAGTCATTGATACAAAATCAGTCTTTGTGGAGCCAAGTCTTGAAACCTGATACGAGAGTGTGGAAAACCAATATTTTTTCAGATCAAAGTAAAGTGCCATTTACGATAACTGTGGCTAATAACCTTTTTTTAAACGCCGATTATATAACTACTGTCCAAAAACAAATTCTCGACTCGCCAGTGACTGCTCCAGGAAAGTATGTTTACAGTGATTTGCATTATTACTTTTATACAGAAATGGTGCAACATTTGACAGGGTCAAGTCTTGAAAACTATCTTTACAAAACCTATCGTGAAATGGGATGCAACAGCTTAAAGTACAACCCAACTCAAACTATTTCCAAGATAAACATCGTACCTACTGAGTTCGATAGTACATTCAGAGCGCAGATGATACACGGTTATGTGCATGACGAAGGCGCTGCCATGCTGGGTGGCATTTCTGGGCATGCAGGACTATTTGGTACTTCCAATGACGTTATGAAAATCATGCAGCTGTATTTAGAAAAGGGAAACTATGGCAATAAGCAAATCATAAAACCCGAAATCATTCAAGAGTGTACCCAATACCAATTTCCTTTAGAAAAAAATCGTAGGGGTATTGGTTTTGACAAAAAAGATTTTGACCCGAGTGTACAAAATGCGCCTTCTTTGTTTTCAGATCAGAGTTTTGGGCATTCTGGCTACACGGGTACTTACGCATGGGCTGATCCGGCTAGCGGCATCTCCTATGTTTTCCTGTCCAATAGGGTGTACCCAACCAGAAATAATAATAAGATATCTCTGCTCAATATCCGACCCAATATAGGAGACGTCATCGTGAAAAGTATCATAAAAATCCTACCATAAATAAAGAATATGCCAATCATCAAAGCTGTAAATGGCAAAGAGCCACAAATGGGAGACAATTGCTTTGTAGCCGAAAATGCCACTATTGTAGGTGATGTCATGCTCGGAGACGAGTGTAGTGTATGGTTTAATGCCGTCATACGTGGTGATGTAAATTTCATCAAAATGGGCAATAGAGTCAATATACAAGATGGGGCAGTCATCCACTGCACTTACCAAAAACATCCAACAAATATCGGAGACAATGTTTCCATAGGTCATAATGCTATCGTACATGGCTGTACCATCCATGATAATGTGCTCATCGGTATGGGAGCCATAGTGATGGACAACTGCGTCGTAGAGTCCAACTCCATCATAGCCGCCGGAGCTGTAGTCACCCAAAATACCCACGTAGCATCAGGATGTATTTATGCAGGCGTGCCAGCCAAAAAAGTAAAAGATATCAGTCAAGAGTTGATTTCTGGAGAAATAGACCGCATCGCAGCCAACTATGTAATGTATTCCGGCTGGTTTAAAGAATAATTTTAGAAAAAATAATTTGTAAATTCATAAAAGTTCTTACTTTTGCAGTCGCTTCCAAAAGCAGGGCCTATAACTCGGTTGGTTAGAGCATCACGCTCGTAGCGAGATGGTCGCAGGAGCGGATAAAGAAATTCCTAATAAGGAAAAAATAAATGGGCCTATAGCTCAGTTGGTTAGAGCACCTGACTCATAATCAGGTGGTCCCAGGTTCAAGTCCTGGTGGCCCACCCAATATAAAGAATCCTTAATCTTAACTGATTAGGGATTTTTTTATTTTATGGCTGTTTATCAATGATTTATGTAAAAATGACTAAAATATTTAATTAAGCTGAAATAAGATAAATTAAGAAAATTAGGCAGTCAATGATGATTCAGTTTAAAGCTAGGGTTTAAGGTTATTAATTTGAATATTTCTTCAATTTTATGCCAACTTAGTCTAACTTTTGAAAAACTCACTTATATTTGTATGTCTGAATTCGTAAATTTAAAACAAATCAGTAATAAGCTGAAAATTCAAATTTACTATTAAATATTTCCTAACCAAATTAAAGCTTTATGTCCAAGTCAGAAAAATACATAATTTCTATTTGCGAAGCTGAAAAAATAGGTAGAACATTTATTAAAGAGAGTAAAATATTTACTAATTTTACATATGATGAATTTGAAATTTTAAGAAATAATATTAATATATATGATGCAAGAGACGGTGGCATAATAATTGGAGATTCCCATGATGAGGGAGGAATACAAATGATTCAAGAATGTGGTGATGGAAACTTTTGTCTAAATGGGGAAATTGAAGGAGGCGAATACATATATCCAATCAAACATGATGATTATAAAGTGGATTTTTTACGAAGTATAAATTCAAAATTTCCATATGGTAACGATAGTGAATTGAATGTACCGAAGGACTGTAATGTAATCGATGTTTCCAATGAAGAAATACAAGTAATATTAATTTCAAAATTTAACAATTACATCATCAATAAACAAAACACAAAAGCATTTATAAACCAAATTGTAAACATTATTAACGACAAATAGTAATCTATAAGACAACATTATCAAAATTTTAGTATAAACTATGGCATGGAATTTTAGAAAACGGATTAAGATAATACCAGGGGGTCCATTTAAATTTGAGTAAAGGAGGTATCTCAACTTCGGTTGGAGTAAAAGGAGCAAGTATGACTGTAGGAAAGTCAGGGACTTATTTAAATACAAGTATATCTCCTTTAAACTTATATAGTCGCCAAAAAGTATCAACAGAAAAATCAATCGCTCAGAATGATAATTCTGGATTTCAGTCTGACTTTGATTTGCCGAATAATATTTTTAGCTTAGAAACTTCAGAAATTACTAGTCAAGATATGGTAGGTATAAAGGAAGCCATTGTTTTAGCCAGTCAGCAGAGAAGTGAGTTGAAAAATGATTTGAAAAAAATCAAATTGTCTTTATTACTATCAAAAATCAAATTATATATCTCTTATATTTTGATCTATGGACTTTTAAAAAAGTCAATTACAAATAAGATTAAATTAGACATAAATTTACAAGAAGATGCGATAATACAAACAAAAGAACAAATTGAGCAATGTTATGTCAAACTTGACATCGAATTCGACAAAAATATAAAAGAAAAGTATAATAAACTGGTAGATTCATTTAAACAGCTTTGTAAATGTCATCAAATATGGGATATTTTAGGTGAAATTTATCAGGATCGAGTGGCTGCCCGATCTTCGGCAAGTACAATCGTAAAACAAGAAAAAGTTAAATTTTCTTTAAGATCACTTGAAAATATAAAATCAGAATATCATGCGTTATATATGCAAAACATAAATGGCGGTGATATATATATTTATCCAAGTTTTGTAGTACTTTATTCCAATGAAAAAAAATTTGCTCTTATAAGTTTAGAAGATGTTGAATTAATTCACAGCCCTATTGTTTACTCAGAAACTAAAATTGTTCCTGGAGATACTAAAATAATTGGGTACACGTGGGCTAAAGTTAATAAAAATGGGTCACCTGATAGACGGTTTAAAGGTAATTATCAAATTCCATTAGTAGAATATGGTGGAATTAAACTAAAAACGAAAAGAGGGTTGAATGAAGAATATCAGTTCAGTAATTACCAATATACAGAAGATTTTGGTAAAGCATTCGAAGGTTATCAGAATACTTTAAAATCTTTCAAGAAATGACAAATAAAATAGAAAATAGGATAAGCTAAACAATTCATTTATTACCTTTACACCTATACATCTACTTTTTAAAATTTATAAACATGAGAAACCTTGCATTTTTACTTTTTATGCTTTTGTCTTCATACTCATACAACCAGATAGTTTATGTGGATAAGTTTGATATGGTTTATGAACAACCTTCAACAGGTACTTTAATTCAGTTATTTGACATAAATTCAGATGGCGAAAATGATATTACTTTAGAAATTAGAAAAAATTCGACAAGTACTTCAATAAGTTGCCCAAATGGTGTGGGTTCTAACGTTGGTGGGCCGGGCTGGACCAGATGTACTTACAATGCTTTAGAAAATAAATACGGCAGTAATAAGATAAATGCTTCTTCCACATTTGGTTTAGTTGGAATTGATTGTACTAATGATACATTAAATTTGAACGATACATGGGCTACCACATCAAGAATTTACAATGGTTTTCCTTTGTCTAACGCATATTGTGATAACATTGGATTTGGAAGTCACAAACAAGGGTTCAGATTGTTAAAAACAAATCCATTAACAAGTGCATTGGGTTATATATATGGGTATATCGATTACACACTTACTAATAATGGTGATATAATAGTTCATGGATGGTATTATGAAAGTTCTTACAACGTTCCGATAGTGGCCAATACAATGCTTGACTATCCTTATGATGGGAATTGTATACACATAGATACATTGAAAGTTTATGATACTATTACAACTTTCGTAGCTGTAGCAGATACATTAAAAATTAATTTAAATATACCTAATTCAAGTGGTGCAATTAGTATTAATACTTTAAAGGTTTACCCAAATCCTGCTTCAACACATCTGTATATTGATATGGGTTCTCATACCTTATTAAATAATTATGAATTACAAATATTAAACAATCTTGGGCAACCAATTTACTTTACTCCAATTGACAAAAAGGAATATTATTTAGACTTAAACACATTTGGGGGTAAAGGAATATATTTCTTAAGAATCAGAAATCAAGTAGGTATCACCATTGAAACAAAGAAAATTATCCTTCAGTAGGTATAGTTTTTTTACTATTCTAAATAAATCATAAATTTAATGAAAATGAAAAACTTAGCGAGTAAAGTTT
>Ga0209812_10001473_pt1 | contig 16168 bp, 11 predicted proteins | sample JI71714BDNA_FD_187502 | JGI IMG/M metagenome (GOLD analysis project Ga0209812, IMG submission 187502) | Wastewater effluent complex algal communities from Wisconsin, to seasonally profile nutrient transformation and Carbon sequestration -... | ecosystem: Engineered > WWTP > Effluent > Algae...
GACATTATGCGGAACAGACACGACCGGATTGGCACAATCGTCATATGATGATTTCCACGGTGGTCGTACTTTGACCCGTGTTCTTTCGCTCGTGCCATATGTTACCATGGGTGCAGCTTCCTGATATCTGGTTGGGTATTATGTTCGCCGATCCTGCCATACTCGGTGCTGCCGCGCGATCGGATCGTCTAAGGTCAAGTGAGCGCGGTGTGGAAAGTTATCGGAACATTTTTGATCGTCGAGTAAAGCCTCGAGGCGTTGCTTCTGTTGAAACTTCTTTTCGGCACATTCTGAGGACCGCGATTTATAGGTTGTTACCTTAGCCAAGTATTAGTCATCCGAAGTCCTTGATACTCGGCCTCGCAAAGTCGGCTGTCGCTAACAAAGCCGTCATCCAGACGGCCAATATCGACCCACAAAACCTGCCATTCGTTCAGCTTGCCTTTTCCCACTGCCTATGGCTACTTCTGTAGACCTGCTTATCAGTCGCTAACGCCCGGAATGTTATGGAAATCGGACATCACATTAGTCTCCATGTCTGATTGACTCCTCTGTCCGATGCGTCCACTTTTCGGTCGCCGGTGGTTCTAGGGGGATTTTGGCCCATCGGGTTGTCACCCCCCTCTGAGTTACTCATGCGGAAATGAGGGGCACATGGACGACGCAGCCGATAAATCACAAACGATCGGAATCTGGATGACCACCGCGCTGGTAGTCGGGACCATTATCGGTTCGGGCATCTTCATGCTCCCGGTCAGTCTCACGCCCTTTGGTATTAACGCTCTCATTGGCTGGTTGGTCAGCGGATTCGGCGTGCTTTGCATTGTCTTTGCGATGGCACGGCTTTCGCGGCTTGGCGGCGACGGTATCCAGGCCAATATCGAACGCGCATTCGGTCCAACAGTCGCCTTCCTTGTTGCCTGGGCATTCTGGGTTTCCAACTGGGTCGCTCAGGCGTCGGTCGCGGTTGGTGCGGCATCGGCGTTATCCTTTGCCGGATTCGGCGGACAGGAACTGATAGTTCCCAACGCCATCGGCTTTGTAGTCCTGCTCACTGCCATCAACGCGTTAGGTGTGCGTGCGGCCGGAGGGTTTTCGCTGGTAACCGTAGCAATCAAGATATTGCCGTTGCTGGCGGTGATTTGGCTGTTTCTCCAGCGGGGGGTGAGTGGCCCCAGTTACGAACCGCTTTCGCCGATGCCGATAACCTTCGCCAATGTCGCCGCCGCCACCGCATTGACCTTCTTCGCGTTTACCGGTTTCGAAACTGCCACCACCCCGGTCGGCAAGGTCCGCGACCCGGGGCGGACCATTCCCCGCGCGCTCCTCGGCGGCACTGCCTTCGTTGTCGTCCTCTATCTGATCGCGGGAACCAGCGTTCAGCTGCTTTTGCCAGCAAATGTCGTCGCGGCTTCACCGGCTCCGTTCGCCGATGCCCTCGTGTTTAGTTGGGGACATGGCGTCGCTACTTTCGCTGCGCTGGCGATTGCAGTCGCCGCCATCGGTTGCCTCAACGGCTTGATCCTCGGCACTGGCGAACTCGGCTATGCGATGGCCCTGCGCGGCGATCTACCGGCCGTCATGGCCAAAACCCGCGGCAACAACACTCCGATTGTGGCGCAAGTCGTCGGGTCCGCCCTAACCATTCTGCTCCTGCTCGCAAACAGCAGTCGAGCCACAGCCAATCTGTTTACCTTTATCATCCTTCTGTCGACCGCGGCTGTAGTTGTCGTATATTTCACGAGCGCAATTGCCGCCTGGAAGTTCAGCCCGAAGCTTGCTGCACGCGCAACTATTGCGGCGGGAATCCTCTTCCTCGCCTTCGCAACTTATGGGATTGGCCTGGAAGCTGGCCTTTGGTGCTTGGCGCTCCTCGCCATTGGAATCGCTATTCGCGCCGTGATGCATCGTATCAACTCAAGGGCTGACTTCAATCGGCCAGCGGCAGAGATCCCTGCCTAGTGACAGCTTTGTTGTCGGTTGCTGACGTTGCGCTTTGCGCGCTCGTCGATCCGAAAGCTGCCTGTCAACAACCGGCCCAACCGCAGGCATTAGACGGCATTGAGCAGACTACGACTTCAGTGATATTCGTGAAGAAGTTAGAGCGGTAGTCGATGCATGGGTCAAAGCTATTCGAAGGCAAAATCATCCCAGCAAGCGGCAAGCCATTTATTCCGATTGAGGCCAGGTCCTAATTAGCAGGTCAACGAGTTCGCTGGCGCCGGTTGCCACCGGATCGAACACAAGCAAACCGGTTTCTGCTGACATTTTTCGGAATGCTGCGTCGCGCTCGGTATCGTCGAGCCTGCTGGTGTCGAGCGCGATGCCGACGCAACGAACGTCGGGATTGGTCAACCGTGCCGCTGCCAAATTCGCATCGATGCATGCCTTGATATCGGGCAGCAGATAGGATGGATAATCGTCGATATGCTGACGGCCGGGCTCATGACAGACTATGATGGCATCGGGTTGCGAGCCGTGAAGCAATGACAGGCTTACGCCAGCATAAGCCGGGTGAAATAAGGAACCCTGCCCTTCGATGACATCCCAATGACCCGAGTGATTATTTGGCGAAAGGCTCTCGGCAGCACCTGCGGCAAAGTCTGATACCACTGCATCAATTGCAACCCCTTCGCCTGCAATCAATATCCCCGTCTGGCCGGTTGCGCGAAAGGTGGCTTTAAGTCCGCGCTTTGCCATCTCTGCATGAACAGCAAGAGCGGTGTACTTCTTTCCTGATGCACAGTCTGTCCCCACCGTCAGCAGCCTTCTGCCTGGGCGCTTTACCCCGGTTGCAATGGGTTGCTTGCCCGATGCATGACGGACATCAAAGAGCTTCCGACCGCTAGCCCGCGCCGCTGCGGCAATGTCAGGATGATCCGAAAGCTTGCTATGCATTCCTGCGGCGACGTCCATTCCGGCTTCGAGTGCGGCGATGATTGGCTGAACCCATTCCGGCTGAATTGCTCCGCCAATGGGCGCAATCCCAATCACCATTGTCCTGCCGCCGCTTGCTACGGCCTCAGCCGGGTTCATATCCGGCAAGCCAATATCGACCGTATCTTCGGACAATCGAAATTGCGCGATGCATCGGTCTGGCCGCCATTGCAGAATGCCGTTGGCCGTCTTGGCGTCCAATTTGGAACGGCAATTCCCCAAAAACAGGAGGTAAGCGCCCGAGATCTGTCCGCTCATTTCCGGCTCTCCCTACGAATGATCTGTCCGGTGCGCGCGCCGGTCGCCTTGCCGTCGGAGTAAACCAATCCACCATTCACCCATGTTTTCAAAATCCCACTCGCCAAAGCGGTGTTTTGTTCCACTGTGGCATTGTCCTTGACCGTTGCGGGATCAAACAGAACGAGATCCGCGCGCGCACCGGGCCGAATAACACCGCGGTCGCTAATCCCCATATTACGCGCAGACAGCCCAGTCATTTTGTAGATGGCCTGGTTCAAAGGCATTACTTTTAAGTCGCGCACATAGCGGCCGAGAGCACGAGGGAATGCACCGGCACCGCGTGGATGGCTTCCTTTCAATGCGCCGTCGGAGCAGAAGTTGGCATAGGGCCAACTCATCAGTTCGATCATGTCGCGTTCGTCCATGCTGGTGCTCAATATGCGTGCGCCCTTCGCCTCGTCGGCTGACCGTTGCACCAAATCCATCAATACCGTTACCGGGTCCCGCGCTTGTTGTTTGGCGATGTCGGCGATGGTCTTGCCGGCGAGTTGTGGGTCTGGAGGAAAGGAAACTAAGCGCAAATTGGTAGGAGTTGTCAGGTGCGCAAGAATGAACTCCGCAACCGGACGATTGTCGAAGTTGCGCTCGGGCCACAGCACACTTAGTCCGCTGTGCCAATAATCATAAGGGTAGATATCCAGCGTTACATTCACGCCATCTGCACGCGCGCGATCAAGTTTGCCGATGAACTTTCCCGCCTGACCCCACCAATCGGTCATGGCAAGCTTTGCGTGGCTGACCTGAACCGGCATGCCGGTTTCGCGACCGATGCGAATGAGCTCGTCCACCGAAGACCAGAGGTCTCGATCCTCGCTGCGAATATGGCTGATGTAACGGCCACCGCTTGCCGCTGCTTCGCGCGCTAGTGCCAGCACTTCGTCGTGCGAGGAATAGATGCCCGGATCATATTCAAGGCCGGTCGAAAGACCAAGCGCGCCCGCGCGCATGTCCTCGGCAAGTAATGCACGCATCTTTGCGATCTCGTCAGGCGTCGCCTCGCGTTTGTAATCCTCGCCCATTACTGCGCCGCGAATGCTGTTATGCCCGGAATAGGAAGCGATATTTATCGCAACCGGGCGTGCCGTGTAAGCGGCAAACATCCGGGATAACGGGATCTGCGATCCTCCATCCTGTCCGGTGACTATTGTGGTTATGCCCTGACTTACGGCCTCAAGCGCGCCCGGATCTTCGGCAAGGCCGCCCTCGTGATGGCTGTGCGTATCTATAAAGCCGGGCGCGAGCACCTTTCCGCCTACATCGACAATGTGTTCGCCGGGTTGCCCCGCAAGATCACCAATCGCAATAATTTTTCCGTCACGGACCCGGACATCACCGTTGAACATGTCCGCGCCAGTGCCGTCAGCAATCAATGCATTCTCGATCAACATGCCTTTGCTTGAAGAACCGAGCGCTGCCATTTGCATCAAAAAGCTTGCGGCGACGGCGATACCAAGATGGATTGTTTTCATATATCTCTCTCCCGCAAGCCACAGTCACTGTGTCATTAAGCCATATATCGGGTAATCGGATAAGCGTCTATCGCACTGCATCTTAGGCCGTTAAGAGAGAGGCATGGAATTCGTTATCCGCACCGAAAGCTGGGCCCTACGCGAACCTTTTGTTATCGCGCGCGAAACGATGCTTGCGCTGCCATTGGTACACCTTGCTATCAGCCATGCTGGCTTTACCGGACAAGCTGAAGCGGCCGGTGTGGACTATCGCGGAGAAACGCCTGACAGCATGACGGCGGAAATCCAGTCCTATCTGAACCAGCACGATACGCCGCCCTCGCGCACTGACTTGTTGCGGGACATGCCGGCAGGTGGCGCGCGTAACGCGATCGACTGCGCACTTTGGGATTGGGAAGCCAAGAGCCTGGGCGTTGGTGTCGCCAGCCTTGCAGGGTTCGATGACCTCAAGCCGCTGGACACCGCCTATACACTGAGCATCGGTGCCCCGCACGATATGGCCAAATCAGCGCTCCGGGCTCCGAAGGGCGCGTTGCTGAAGATCAAACTGGGTGGAAAGGACGGGCTGGACCTAGACCGTGTTGCCGCCATCCGGGGGGCGGCGCCCGATAGGCGGCTGGTGGTTGATGTAAATCAGGGATGGACTCGTGAATACCTCCAGCAAGCCATTCTAGTGCTTGCCCCTCTGGGTATAGAATTGATCGAACAACCGTTGCCCGTTGGTGAGGATGGATGGCTCAGCCACTTTTCCAGTCCCATCCCACTCTGCGCCGATGAGAGCTTCGACACTTTGGAAGACCTTACTCATATTGCGTCATTATATAGTTTTATCAATATCAAGCTCGACAAAAGCGGAGGCCTAACCGAAGCTCTTGCCATCGCGAAATTGGCACGAGAAAAAGGGCTAGGCCTTTTTATTGGGTCGATGCTCGGAACATCGCTGGGAATGGCACCAGCTTTTCTGGTAGGACAGCTATGCGATTATGTGGACCTCGATGGCGCGCTCCTGCTGGCAGAAGACCGGTTCAGTCCCATGCTTTATCGCGGGGCTAATATTGGGCTTCCCGGTGCTTCCCTTTGGGGATGAACAATAATACTCTGCGTTCTCGTCAAAAAACGTCACCCTTTCATCTGGCGCTAGCTTTGCCGTGATGGCAACGATGCTGGTCAACCAAGACCGGCCTGAGAGAACATCACTTTTTGGCACTCGGCCTGGACGTCTGGCGACCTATGTTAGCTCAATGGATAAAGGGGCCGTTATCTGCCAAGTTCTGGCGATCCCCGCCCGCCGAGCGCTGTTTGGCGTGAAACGTCAACGATTCATCGATCTTCGAAACACAAGCGGACGGTCGGCTTCCGGGCCAACTGCAGGCGTTTCTGATTGGCTAAACACATGTCTGCTTTTGGGATGTTACTTAGCAGCTGAGAACGACAACAACGTTGTATTGTCCTGACTGGCAGCTTTTTGGGCAAAAGCGCCGAAAGCCGACGTTCAACACGCGCCCCCAGGCAACGGCGATTCCCGCCTAAAAGCGGTCGTTCAAATTGCAGAAGTGCTTCCTTATTAGCCGCCTTTCGCTCATTAACGAGACAGTCGGCCTCTACGCGCGATAGAAGCCGACAATTATTACCAACTCACGGTTAGCCCCACTTTGGTGGTGTGCGATTTGGCATGGTCGCGAAAGGTGCCATCATAGCCTGCCCACAGGTGGACCTTGCTGCCGACCGCTGTGTCGAGCGATCCACCTAGTTCGGTGACTGTCTGGCCGACACCGGGACCGAACGCTTGCATGATGGGGGCGGTTGGCGCGCTGGCGAACACAAGGTCTGCGGTGCCGCTGGCGTCGCCACTGTCGCGGGCTATTCTGCCATAGAGGCGAGGAGTGAGCGTGAGGCCGCCTAGGTCGATGCCTGCCTTAGCCTCAAGCCCTGCATAAAACCGCGTGCGGTCGACGGTTTGTGACAGGCCCAGCAGCGGGGTTGGGCCTCCCATTTCGGTGAAGCCTTTGAGCTTTGCCGACGTATGGCGGATGCCGATGTGCGGGGTCAGGCTAGCGTCTTTGCCCAAGGGCACCGCATAACCTGCCTGAGCGCCGAGCGACCAGCTATTGATGTCGCGCTTGCCTATGGCGGGAGTGGTGGGCGTCAGCAGATTGGTGCGCGCGGTGCCCAAGCCATAGGATGCAGCACCGCTCAGCGAGAACCCGCCGTCGCTCCATCCGGCGAATAAGGCTGCCTGCGTATGCTTCAGCTTCAATGTTTCTGGATAAAGCGGATCGCGGACGGTGTAATCCGAACTGCCATGATCGACCGCAATGCCGATATGCGCGGTGTCGCCCAATGCCTGTTGCAGGCCAAGGACAAAGCCGTCGCTATCGCCTTTGATCCGCGCGACAGGGATACTGGCGTCGGCGTCGATAGAGCTACGGCTGCCGAAGTAACCGCCGAACATGGTCAGGCCGCTTTCGCCGCCGCCAAGCCCGGATTCGTCGCGCTTCGGCATTGCCGCGCGGGTTATGCCGTTTGAGGCTGACCCATTGCCGCCCCCCATATTGAGCAACTGCCCGATCAGCCGGTCGCCGCGATCAAAGGCGGCAACGCCTGTGAGCGCGTGGACGGTGCCGAACTGGTTGCCTGCCGTAGCGCTGACTTGCCACTGCGCGGAGATCAGCTGCTCGACCGTGGTCGTCGTCGTCGGCGTTACCGAATTGATCGTGTTGGTGAAGGTGTTGGTGTTGATGACGTTTGCATTCACCGTCACCGCTGTGCCCGGTAGTGAGCATCCGGTGGGGTTGACGCCAGCGGTCGCCGCCGTCGCGCAAGTGCCCAGATCGCCCGTGGCGACTGTGGCGGGGCCATTGGTGATCACATCAGCCGTCGTCACCTGTGTGCCCGAAGCGACGTTGACGGTGTTGCTTGTGCTGCTGAGCACTGTGGTGGTGTTGGAGATAAGCGTAGGCGCACCGATCACTATGCGACGCAGGCCGCTGGTCTGCTGCAAAGCAGAGCGCGCATCGGCCAGCGCGGTAACGCCCAAGCTACCCGTGATCTGATCGCCTACCGTGCGGGTGAACACGGTGCTGCCGTTGAGCAGGGCATCGACCTGCGTGGAGAAGCTCTGGTTGACGATCGAGGTCTGGGTGACTCCCGGCAGCGTGAGAGTAACGATCAGGCGAGCCGAGGTGGTGAGGGGGGTGAGCGTCGGCGGCGCGGCGGCGATGGAGAGGACGTAGCCGCGCGACTGGCTTTGCGCTGCGTTGAAGGAATTGCCGGTGATGTATTGTCCGTTGTCGGACAGGCCCACTGCATCGGTTAGGACAAAGCCACCCAGATTGATCCCGGCGCTGGCGGCAAACACATTGAGGTCCTGCATCCCGCTGGCCGAGGTCCAGCGCCAGGCGAGGTCGGTGGTCGATCCGATTGCCTTTCCAACTATGATGTCACCGGTGGCATTCGCCGCCAAAGCTTGTGTGACATTCGTTGCAAAGGGGTTGCTATCCGCAGGACTCGACCCCGGCAGCCAACCCAATCCGGTGATCGCCCTGCCACGCCAGTAAACCGCCTGCAATCGTCCATCCGTGCCGCGCGATTGCCCGACGATGATTGTCCCGTCACGGCTGATGCCGTTTGCTTCGGAATATCTGTTGGTCCCGACGGGCGGAGCGGAGGAAAGATCAGGGAGAGTCGTCAGTCCGCTTCCGGCCCGCCAGACAAAGGCACGGGTCTCAGCACCGAATGGATCGTTAAAAGTCGAAGGATTTTCTGCCAAGCCCACAATGGCATTACCAGCCCCATCGATTCCGCGGGCGAACATGGTGAACGATGCATCGACGCGTCCGATTTCCTGAAAGCTGCCCGCCGCACTCCAGCGATAGACGTAACCCAGACCGGAATTGACATTCTCTCCGAAACTGGAACTGAAGGCATAATCAAGTGTGTTAAAGGCGAAAATGGTGCCATCGGAATTGACGTAGCCACTTCCAACAGCTCTACGACTGCCAACAATCGGCTCAGGCGGAAGATAAGAACCCGTGGTTGCCGTCCAGATGAAGGTCGGAGCTCTGAAAGGGAGATTATTCGAGCTATCGCGAGACCCAACAATCACGGACCCATCTGAACTCATTCCCGATGCGTACTCAATTGGGACGCCATTTCGACCCAAAGGACTAAGGGTATCCAGCACCTGGGGTGCGCCATCGCGCCAAGCCAGCAGGCAATTGGAGTTTGCAGCGCCAACCACGAAGTGACCATCGCCGCTGATTGCAAAAGACTCCGAACCCGCATCGGCGACTAGCGAGCAATCGGCTGTGCCACTCAATGCCCCGGGCAAGAACGACACCGTCCCGCTCGGCGGCGGCGGCGCGGCTGCAATGGACAGGACATATCCCCGTACAACGCGCGGAAGTCCGAATTCATCCAGACCGCCGCCTTCGTTGAAGGCGCTGCCGGTGATGAATTCACCCGTGTCCGATATGTCGTTCAAATCGGAGAAGGTGTAGCCGTTCAGACTGATCCCGGCATTCTGCAAAAGGGATTGCACACTTTGCATACCACTGGTCGCTCCCCACAACCAGGCCCCTCCCGTACCTTGTCCGCCAATGATGCTGCCATTACCGCTGGCTGCGGTGGCGGTGGTCAGTGCATTTGCAGTATCGAAGCCGGGCAGAAAGCCAAGTGCCTGAATGCCGCTTGCGCGCCAATAGACGGCCTGGGTCCGGCCATCACCGCCGCGCGAGTTTCCTACAATTGTTGAACCATCGCGGCTGATGTCCAATGCGCTGGTAGCGCGGCCAATGGCTCCATTCAGCGGAGCGGCAACAAGGTCGGGCAATTGCGACAGGCCGCTTGCGGCATCCCAGCGGAATGCACCCACGTTGATGGCATCACCATTCACATCCTGATTGCTTGCTGCAAGATCGACCGTGTTGCCGATGATAACGTTACCTGCACCACTGATGCCGGAAACGCTCATCGACACTGTGTCACCCAAACTACCCAGATATTCATAGCCGCCAGAGACGCTGTATCGATGCGCTCTAACCAGCCGCAGCGCGGGGTTGCGAGAGCCATCGGGCAGATAGGGGATTGGCGTGCTGGAAACAGCAAAGTAGCTGCCATCACTGTTCACAAAGGCTGCCTCAGCGCCCCCAAGCCGTCCGACAAATTCTGTCGCAGACACGACTGGAAATAGGGTGAGACCGGTTGCCTGAGTCCAGTAAACCGCGCGCGGGACATTATAGGTCCGCAAAGTCGCTCCGTCCAAAAGCGAGACTTGCGAATTCATTGAACCCGTGATCGTTCGGCCATCACCGCTCATGTCAGTTGGCGTAAACTGGCGTGCCACTTCGCTACCTGGCACAGCAGAGCGCGTTATCGCTATCATCTGCGGAACGCCATTCACCCAAATCCAGATATTGTTGTCGCTCGGTGTGCCGACATTGCCTGCAGGAATGGGCTGCGCCAGCACAGTTGTTCCGTCGGCAGAAATTGCCCTAGGGAGGATGAGGCTGTCTGGTCCGTTTTCGCCGTTAGGCGTGGGTGTCGCCGGGCCCGACAAAATGGTGACTCCGGTTGCCACGCTTTGCGCATGCACAATCTGCGGTGCGGTGAATATCGCAAGCGCGGTCGCGGTCAGCAAAATGGATTTGGTGCGGTTCATCGTTTCATTCCCTGTTGTTCGGTGTCCAGGCTTGCCACTGGTTCATCGATCCTGTGCGTATCGAGTGGCCGGTAAACGTGGACGTTGATGTTTTCTTTCAGCGCATAAAGCTGCTCGGCAATTGGCTGGTAATTGGCGACCAGCGCCGAACAGTAATTGGCCAATGCGGCTGTCATCGCGTGGCGCAATTCAGACATTTTGGCGGCATCGTCGGCCGTCAAAGCAACCGAAAGGTCCTTCATACCGCTTTGTTCAAACAGCGTCATCCGCATCGCATAGGGCGCGATCTTTTCTTGCAACGCGACAGTTTCGAAAATGGCTTTTTGGACCAGCGGATAATAGAGTTGACGGATCGCACCGATGGTTTGCAACAGCTCAACCTCCAGCGCTCGGCTGCGCAGCAAGACCGAAGCCTTCACTGCCGCCATCCGCACAGCGCCGTAAGCTTTGCTATCGGCCTCATGAAAATCGGCCGGCTCAAACGTGCCAAGTTCCGATTTCATCGAAAGGTCACCAATGCCGCTTTGCAGGAAATATTCCCATGTCTCGACCGCCAACCGGAATTCGATCAGAGCATCCTGCTCCCGCTCACGCAGACCGGTCTTTACCCCAAGCGAGCTATCGACGAGCTTTTCCATCCGTGTAAATTCGGATTTCAGACGCCCTTCAAACAACTGCCGCGCAAGGTAAAGCAGCAGCGCCCCCAGAATCATCCAGAACGGCGCTGCGCTAATCTGCGAGATTAGTTCCAACTACCGCCCCCACCATGCACCGGGCAGTTGTGTTCATAGCCAGGATGAGAACCATCGGATTTGGTTTGACGGTCACATTTTCTATCACATTGTGATGACCCGTCATCGCGATGCGTGCAATGTGAGCTACAATTATAATAGCCATACTCGTTTTCATTTGCTTCTTCTGACATTGTCATTCTCCTTTTCAGTTTTCGTCGCGAATATATTTGTCCCAAGCGGCAGCCATTCGCGTACTGGCTTCCAGGCGCTTCTTGTTGAGGTCTGCGAAAATGCCCCAATCACTTGGTGCTTGTGCCGCCGATGGAGGCGCATTGCCGGGCTTTGTTGGTGGAATTGGAGATGGTGATGCTGCTCCCATGCCGCCTCCAAGAGTATTGATTCCCATGCTTGCGTAAAAGGTCGCCGGATCGAGCGGCGGGCCCGTCATGAATGCGGTTGGGGACGCTTGTGCCTGCGCCAAAGCCGTCGCCGCATCATCGACAAACAGCTTAAGGTAGGATTTAAAATCTGCCGCCCCCGCAACGGCCAGCGCATCAGCATCGGCCTGAAAGCTTTTGCACAGGTTCGACAGATGCACGAGCTGGTAAACGACCGACTGGAACAGCGCCAATGGCGGCGGCATTCCTATCTGATAAAATTGGAACAGTTGCGTCTGCCCCGCTAGCATCTGTTGAGCCAATGGCTGATATTCGCCGTCAAATTTCTGGCCAATTTCCGTGGCTATCGCTTTTGCCTTAGCAGCCCTCTCTGCGGTTTGTGCCTCGGTTGGCGCTTTGAAAGCCGGCAGGGTCTGCAAAGAGTGCCTGAATGTGCCCGGTGGTGAGGCCGTTTCAGCACTATCTGTAACAAATTCGGTGAATGACATTGCCAGCTCCTTTGTTTGAAAACCAACCCAATTTATAACGGCGCACTTCCATGGTCTTCATACGCATGGCCGCAGGTGCAGTACTGGTTTGGCTGCAACGAACTCACATAACCGCTGCAAAAACAGCTGGTGCACGCACCATAACCAGCGCGAATTGCGGTAGAAGGTGATGCCACCAAGCAATGGCATGTCTGGCCATTGTCACTGGTTTCAGCTTGCAATCCATCATTGTGGTCGCGGCTCTGGTGAAGAAATGTCATCGTTCAGCCTTTCGGTTTGACGCGCTGCATCCTGCGCAACGCACCCGTGAATTCTATCTTCTCGCGAACCGGCATTTTGTGATGAAGTCTTGTGCTTCACCTAGGGAATCGGAAAGCAGCGCCAAATCTGGCCACAGATGTAAAAAAATATTTTGCGTTTTTTGCCAAACTGTTGGAAATCCAAGCCATTGGGGGATTCTCTGGTGGCGGCTGATGGTGATCTATCCGAACTTTGGGCTGCATTCTCCCGCGGCGAAGGCGCGGCGCGGGACCAATTGTTGGCGCTCTATTATGATGAATTTCGTCGCATCGCGCGCGGGGTGTTGAACGGCGACAGGGGCCGGATGCACCTGCAACCCACCGATCTGGTGCATGAAGCATCAATCCGCATCATCAAAAGTTCGGGTATCGAAATCCGCGACCAAAACCACTTCCTCAGCCTCGCCGCGCGGGTGATGCGAATGACGCTGATCGACGAGGTGCGCAAACATAAGGCGGCCAAACGTGGCACGGTTATGACATTGTGGGACGATGTGGTGCCAGCCGGCGCGTCCTTCGATATTGAGGATTTCGACGGTACGCTCGACCACCTGGCCAAGTTCGAACCCGAAGGTGCAAAAATCATCGAGCTACGCTTTTACGCGGGGCTTACCTTGCCGGAAATTTCCGATGTGCTCGAATTGTCCGAGCGCACAGTGCAGCGGCGCTGGCGAACGGCGCGGGCGTGGATGCTCAAAGAACTGACGGTCGCGGCCTGAGCGGTGGACATTGAACGCGAAAAAAGGGTCATCAAACTCTTTGAAGAGGCGCTCGATTGGCCTGCTGCGGCCCGGACCCAACGCCTGACCGACCTGCTTTCGGGCGAACCTGAGATATTGCACGCCGTTCTGGCAATGATTGCAGCGGATCATTCCTCCGCGCTGCTGCCCACTATTCCGCCTGAACCGGCGGAGCTTGGTACTGATACCCCCATGCCAGAACGGATCGGCAACTACCGGATCGTTGAGGAAATAGGGCGCGGCGGCATGGGGCTGGTCTATCGCGCGGCGCGGGATGACGGGTTGTTTGATCAACAGGTCGCGATCAAGGTCATCCGGCGGACCATTTTTTCTGCCACCACCCACGAACAGTTCGCCAACGAACGGCGCATCCTTGCGCGGTTGCATCATCCGCACATCGCGCACTTGCTGGATGGCGGGGTGAGTGAGGATGGATCGCCCTATATCATCATGGAACTGATCAAGGGCGTGCCGATTACCGACTATGTGCAGGCACAAGACCTTGATCTGGCGGCGCGGCTGGCACTGTTTCGTGATGCCTGCAATGCGCTGGAATATGCGCACCGCGAATTGGTTGTTCATGCCGACGTCAAGCCTAGCAATGTCGTAGTGGCCGAAGGGTTCGGCGTAAAGCTGCTCGATTTCGGCATTGCGCGGCTGGTGGGAGAGGATGGAGGCAGGGCAAGTTCTGCACATACACCCGGTTATTCCAGCCCAGCGCGGGTGTCTGGCGAACGATCCACGCCTACCGATGATGTATTTGCGCTGGGTGTACTTCTGGACCAGTTGATCGCGGGCGTAGCTGGAGTGGATGAAGATCTGCACGCTGTCGCAGCGATGGCGGCGCAGGAGGATGCAGCACAGCGCTATGGCGCAGTAACCGAGCTGATCGCCGATCTGGATCGCTGGCAACGACACGAACCTGTCGCCGCCAGACCGCCTGACCGCAGACGCGGATTGCTGCTTTTGTGGCGGCGCAACAGGCTGCTGATTGCAGGCGGCATTGCCCTCGCCATTGTCGCACTTGCCATGACGGGTCTTTTCTTCCGCGCCGCCAGTGCCCGTGATGCCGCGGAGCAACGCTTCGCCGAAACGCGAAGCCTGTCCAATTTTCTGGTCAGCGATGTCGTTACCGATCTTGAAACCATGCCCGGCACTGGACCAATGCGCCAACGCATTGCCGATCGGGCGCGGATCGCGCTTGAAAAGTTGAGCCAGGTTCCTGGTGCACCCATAGATTTGCAAATTGAAACCGCCAATGCCTATGCCCGTGTTGGTGAGATCCTTGCGGCAGAAGATTTGCGCGACGTGATGGATCCGGCAACGGGGGACGCGGTATTGGCGCGGGCGGAAAGGGCGTTGCGGGGGCTAATCGCGAAAAGGCCGGACCGGGCGGATTTGCGATTGTCGCTTGCGAAAACACTCTATGCCAGAGCTTTATTTTCCGGCGAAGCAAAAATTGATCAGAAGCGCACCTTTGCCGTTCTGGATGAAATCGAGACATTGCTGAAACCGATTGGGGTGCGTGATTCCAACAATTTTTCCGCACGTTTGTTGCAGGTTAGGGCGCACCTGCTGAGGGCCGATAGTTACAGCACCGAAGCCCAATATGCTGAGGCTATTGCGTCTATCAAGACAGCTATCAACTTGCTCGATGCAATTCAGGCAAACTCGTCCAGACAGCGGGCAGATCTGGCTTTGTCGCGTGAGCAATCGCACACGCTGCTCGGCGATGCGATCTGGTATAGCGGAAACGAACCCGGCAGTTTGCAGCATTATCTGGCAGGCAAAGAGGCCCTTTCCGATCCGGCGGTTGGATCTGACATACGCGTGCTCAAGCGGCAGGCCTATACCACTTTCACCGTCGCCAGTTCGCTGTTCGGGCTCGGCAAAAAAGCCGAAGGGCTGACAATGTCGGAAGCTGGCCTCGCCGAGATTGAACGCTGGCGCCGTTTCGATGACAGCGCCAACGCACGCCGCATGGAAAATATCGTGCGCGAGGAATATTCGTATGAACTGCAGAATAGCGGTCGCATCGCCGAGGCCTACCGCCAGAACGATCTCGCAATTGCCGGATACCGCGAGAACGCCCGAATGCAGCCGAACAACTATCAAGTACTTCGCGCCCTGCCCGTCGCGTTGCGGCCATCGGGTGAAATGTACCGCGATACCGGTAATCCCGAAAAGGCATGCGAACGATTCCGTGAGGCCAATGCCATCTGGACAAGGCTGGAGCGTGAGAACCGGGTGAGCGCATTCGACCTTGGAAATGATGTCGAGCTGATCAAGGCGCGTTTGGCGAAGTGCTGATCGATCAACAACATTTCGAAAGCCAAATAAACGTTGCGGCGGTTTGCCTGCGCTGAATCCGACTTCAGGGAAGGTCAGTGAATGTCCGCTTTTACAACTGTTTGTCTAAAACCGGACGTTCCGGATCGTCCAACGAAGCGGCCGTGTGGGCACTGCATGAATGAACGACCGCTTATCACCATACCGCTTTAAAATCTGCCTGTCGGCAGCGTCCAACAAAGCGGTCACTGAACTCTGCGATCCCTCCCCATGGCCCGCCCGGCAGGATTCGAACCTGCGACACAGAGGGTAGAAGCCGCTTGCTCTGTCCAGCTGAGCTACGGGCGGCTTAGGAGGCGGTTCAGCGGGATGCCAGACGCTGATGGACGTGCTCGAACGGGAGTATCTTGGCCCCTTCGCGCGGCACTTCAAGCTTATCTCTCCACCACCGCGCTATTTCACCGCGCTCATTCCAAAAAGCCCCCGTCAAGGCCCCCACTTTATTGCGATTGTCAGCGAATGTGGGCGCACAAATCCGGACGGCCATAGCGAATTTATGGCAGAAAATAGCGGTTTTTGCAACCGTCAGCGCATAACGATGAACAGGAAAATGGTGCCCAGAAGAGGAATCAATAATATCAAGTAACAATTTGATATTGTTTTTTAATGATAATTTGATTTTCATTCATGGCACAAATGATGGCACAGAATTATTTTTGTTGAATGGTTCGATTTCCGAATCAAACTTTATCTCATACTGTCTTAATACATTTAATTGCGTCTCACGACAACCCAAATGATGAATTTAGACTAAAACCAAGCTCATCTGACGGACTGATTGATTGTACTAATCCG
>Ga0209812_10001474_pt1 | contig 16166 bp, 16 predicted proteins | sample JI71714BDNA_FD_187502 | JGI IMG/M metagenome (GOLD analysis project Ga0209812, IMG submission 187502) | Wastewater effluent complex algal communities from Wisconsin, to seasonally profile nutrient transformation and Carbon sequestration -... | ecosystem: Engineered > WWTP > Effluent > Algae...
CCGAAGCGCCGGAAAGCAGCAACGTCATCATCGTTACCGCGTCCAAGCGCGAACAGACCCTGCAGGAAGTGCCGATCTCGGTCTCGGTGACCAGCGGTGAAACCATCGAGAACGCGCAGATCCGCGACGTGCTCGACCTTCAGACCGTCACGCCGTCGCTGCGCGTCAGCCAGCTGCAGAGCGCATCGGCCACCACTTTCATCATCCGCGGCTTCGGCAACGGCGATAACAACTTCGGGATTGAGCCTTCGGTCGGTGTGTTCATCGACGGCGTGTTCCGCTCGCGTTCGGCCGCCGCGCTGTCCGATCTCAACATGATCAGCCGCATCGAAGTGCTGAACGGGCCGCAATCGACCCTGTTCGGCAAGAACGCTTCGGCCGGTGTGATCTCGGTCGTCACCAAGGAGCCGCAGTACGAATTCGGCGGTATCGTCGAAGCCAGCTATGGCAACTACAACGCGCTGGTGCTGCGCGGCGAAGTGACCGGCCCGATCACCGACAACGTCGCCTTCGCTCTGGACGGCAGCTACAACCGTCGTGACGGCTATGCCCGGATCGTCAACCTCGACGAGGACCTGTCGGACCGCAACCGCTGGTCGGCCCGCGGCCAGCTGCTGATCGAGCCGACGGCGGACTTCAAGATCCGCATGATCGCCGACTACGGCCGCATTGATGAAGTGTGCTGCCAGGTCTCGACCCTGGTGGCTGGTCCCAGCGCGCCCGCAGTGTTTGCTGTCGGCGGTGCGCTCGATACCAACTTCTTCAGCTACAACACCTTCCTCAGCCAGGTTCCGCGCAACACCGTCGACAACTACGGCGGGTCGATCCAGGCTGACTGGAACTTCGGTAACCTGAGCCTTACCTCGATCACCGCCTATCGCGAGCTGAAGAACTTCCTCGATCAGGACGTCGACTTCACCAGCGCCGACGTGGTGAGCGAAGTGCGTGATCAGGAAGTGACCACCTTCACGCAGGAACTGCGGCTTGCTTCGGACTTCGACGGCCCGATCAACTTCCTGCTCGGCGGGTTCTACTTCGACGAATCCATCTCGCAGGACAGCCGCCTGACCACCGGCGCCGATACCCGCGCGTTCTTCAGCCTGCTGGCTGGCAACCCGCAGGTGTTCAACGGCGTTGAACAGGCCCTTGGCCTTCCGCAGAACTCGATCTTCTCGCCCGGCCCGCTGACGGCCGAGCAGTTTGCGATGGACAACAAGTCGTGGTCGGTGTTCGGCACGGTCGATTTCGAGCCGGCTGACGGCCTCATCTTCACCGCCGGCTTCAACTACACCGATGACCGCAAGGACTTCGCGCTGGCGCAGCAGTCGTTCGACGAGTTGGCCAACATCAACCTCGTCGATGCCTTCATCACCGGCGCGACCCGTGCGAACCCGAACATTCCTGACGTGTTCAACCGCGCGCAGTTCCAGGCTCTGCCGGGCGCTGTGCAGCAGCAGCTGCTGGCTGCGGCGACCAACCCTGCAACCAACGCGTTGCTCGGTCTGGTGCCGTTCCAGTTCCAGCCGCCGTTCCTGACCATCCCCAACTCGGTCGAGCCGGGCCGCACGCAGGATGACCAGTTCACTTACCTGCTGCGCGCTGCCTATCAGGTCTCGAACGAGGTCAACATCTACGCGAGCTACGCCACCGGCTTCAAGGCGAGCTCGATCAACCTGTCGCGCGATAGCCGTCCGGCTTTCGGTGACTACATCCCCGGTCCGGGCCGGTCGAGCTTTGCCGCTCCGGCTTCGCCGATCACCAACGCCGGGCTGGGCGTCGCCAACCTCGGCACCGGTTCGCGCTTTGCCGGTCCGGAAGAAGCGGAAGTCTACGAACTGGGCATGAAGGCGCAGTGGGACGGCTTCGGCTTCAACCTCGCTGTGTTCGACCAGACCATTCAGGGCTTCCAGAGCTTCCTGTTCACCGGCACCGGCTTCCAGCTGAACAATGCCGGTCAGCAGTCGGTTCGCGGCTTCGAAATCGATACCACGATCCGTCCGACCGACGGTCTGGTGTTCACCATCGCGGCGACCCACCTTGATCCGAACTTCGACGACTTCGCTGAAAGCCCGGTGGGCAACCTCACCGGCTTCCGTCCGGGCGGCATCCCCGCCTGGTCGCTGGCGACTTCGGCAACCTACACGCACGAATTCGGCAGCAGCGGCAACAAGCTGATGACCCGCATCGACTACGCCCACGAAAGCAATGTCGATATCAACAACGGTCTGCCGACCTTCAACGGTCCGGTCACCGCACGTCGTGACAACCGCATCTTCCAGCGTGAGACCAACCTGGTGAACGCCTCGATGATCTTCCAGCTCGAAAACGGTCTGGAAATCGGTGCATGGGCGCGCAACCTGCTCGACGATCAGTTCATCATCACGGTGTTCGACAGCGTGGCGCAGGCCGGGACGGTTTCGGGCTATCCGAGCCAACCGCGCACTTACGGCGGTCTGGTGCGCTTCCGCTTCTAAGCGGAGCGACATCGGCTTTGCAAAAGGGCCTCGCACCAGTGGTGCGGGGCCTTTTTCTTTGGGGAAAGCGAGGGGGCCGGTGGCTTGCGCCGGGCGACCGGGCAAGGGATGACAGGGCATGATCGCCCTGATGTTCCAGCCCTTCCGGCGCACGTTCGATTTTCGCGGCCGCGCGCGGCGCACCGAATACTGGCTGTTCGTGCTGTTGCAGCTTGCGGTGTTCGTGGCGGCCTTCGTGGCGGGCTCCAATGTTCTGCCCAAGGACGACAGGTTCGAAAGCCTGCTGGGTCTGCCGCTGCTGCATGTAGCGGTGTTCGGCCTGCCCATGCTGGCATTGCAGGTGCGGCGGTTGCACGATTCCGACAAGTCAGGCTGGTGGGTGCTGGTGAGCCTTGTTCCCTATATCGGGCTGGGCTGGATCCTGTGGCTGATGGTGCAGCCCGGCAGCTGGGGGCCGAACCGCTTTGCCGATGATCCGCGCCGGATGTGGGAAGGCGATCTGTTCGATTAGGCGCATTGGGACGGGCGCGGGGGCTTTTGCGTTTGCCTCGGCTGTTTGACCTGTGCATTCTGCAAGCGCGGCAAGGGGATGACCGCCAGGGGGCTGAGTGCAATGGATATCGGGCGCGTGTTTTCGACCAGCTTTGCCATGTTCCGGCAGCGCTTCTGGCTGCTGCTGGGGATGTGGGCGGTGTTTCTGGTGATCCAGATCGCGGCCTTCATCGTGCTGATGATCGGGATCGTGGCGGTGGGATTGACCGCCGGCCTCGACTCCGGCCTTCAAGACCCGGCGGCGCTCACGGGTCTCGGGGCCGGGATGATTGCGATGATCGTGCTGCTCTATGCCGCCTATTTCGTGATCCTGATCGCGCAACAGGCGGCGATGGTGACGATCGCATCGCCGCTGGAGGAGCCCGTGTTCGGGGCAGCCATGGTGCGCGGGTTCAGAAGCGCGCTGCCGTTCTTTGGAATCGGGTTGATCATGGTGCTTGCCGGCTTGGTGCTGTCCTTCGGCATCACCGCCGTGTTCGGGGTATCCGTGACGCAGAGCAATTCGGCTGGTGCGGTGATCGTGGCGATCCTGCCGCTGCTGTTGCTGCCGCTGTTGATTTACCTCGGCTGCCGTTTCAGCGTGCTGATCCCGGTGGTGGCGGTCGATCAGGTGTTCAACCCGTTCACGGCTCTGCGCCGCAGCTGGTCGGTGACGCGCGGCAAGGTGCTCAGGATCCTGTTGGCGCTGATCGGCTTTATCGTGCTGTCGGTGCTGGTGCTGGGCGTGCCCTATGCGGTCCTCTTCGGTGCGGCCTTTGCCGGGAACGACTTCCCGACTGCCAGCATCGGCCTGATGCTCTTCGGCTTCCTGATCTTCGTGCCGCTGCTGATCGCCTACACGATGTTCACCTCTGCCTTCACCGCTGCGCTTCATTGCGAGGTCACTGAGGGCGGAGCGGAACGGCTGGAAGAGGTCTTCGCCTGAAGCTCGCGCCCTAAAGTTCCCTCAGCGCGCGCGCCGGTTTCGCCCGCAGTAGCGGCAGTGAACCGGCGAGCGCGAAGCCGAGCACCAGCGCCACGCCAAGGCCCAGCACGCCGAGCACCTCACCCCAATCGGGCAGCCAGTCGAATTCGAACAGCTGGGTGATCACGACCCAAGCCAGCCCGCCGCCAAGCCCCAGCGCCACCAGCGCCAGCACAGCCGCGAGCAGGCCATATTCGGCGAGTTGCAGCAGCAGGATCTGCCGCCGGCTCGCGCCAAGCACCCGCAGCATCACCGTGTCATAGGTGCGCGCCGCCCGCGCCGCTGCAATCGCGCCCATCAGCACGGCCAGCCCCGCCAGCACTGTCACCGCCGCCGCTGCCAGCGTGGCGAGGCTCACCTGTTCCAGCAGCTTGCGCGCCTCGACCAGAATCCCGCCGACCTCGATCACCGAGGATGAGGGCATCTCCTTCACCAGCGCCCGCAGCAGCTTGCCGCGCGCCGCTGTATCCGCGCCTTCGGGCAGGTCGATCGTCGCCGAAAGGTTGTGCGGCGCATCGCTGATCGCATTGCGGCTGAACACCAGCGCGAAGTTGAAGCCCATGCTCTCCCAGTCGATCTCGCGCAAGTTGGCGATCCTTGCGGTGCGCTCCACGCCGAGGATGCCGATGGTGAGGTAATCGCCCACCTCCAGCCCGACCGCACGGGCGAATTCGGCATCGACCGAAACCAGCGGTTCGCCCTTGTGGAACGGGCTCCACCATTGGCCTTCGACCACGCGGTTGCCTTCGGGCAGCGTGTCGGCATAGGTCAGCCCGCGCTCGCCCCGCAGCGCCCATGCGCCGTCGGGGATCTCCTTCAAGTCGGCGACGCGGACCATTGTGTCTTTCGCCCCGTAAGCCAGCACCGCGCCGCGCATCGTTGGCACCGTGCGGATCCCTGCCTTGGGGAAGTCCTGCTGGATCAGTTCGAAGAAGCGCGGCTCCTTGGCGGGCGGCACGTCGAGCACGAAGTAATCCGGCGCGGCCTTGGGGACGCGTTGGGCAATATTGCCGTCAATCGCGCTCTGCACGGCGGCGAGCAGCACGAAGGCGGCAAGGCCGAAGCCGAGCGCCGTCACCAGCGCTCCGGTCGGCGCGCCGGGACGGTGGATATTGGCGAGCGCGCTGCGCAGCAGAGGATTGCGCGGGCGCGGCAGGCGGCGGGCGAGCGTCTTGATGCCCCAGCCAAGCCCCGCGAGCAGAAGCAATGCGCCGCCCGCGCCTAGCAGGAACCCGCCCGACAGCATCGGCTGATCGGTGGTCAGCAGCGCCAGTGCGCAGATCGCGGCAAGGCCCAGCGCGGTCGCCAGCAGCGCGCGCTTGTCACGCGACAGCGGCACGATGCCTGACCGCATCAGCGCCATCGCCGGGAACGTCCGCGCGCGCAGCAAGGGCGCTGCGGCAAAAGCGAAGGCCACCAGCAACCCGTAACTCGCGGCCAGCAGCAACGCGCCCGGTGCGATAATGAAGCCGCTTTGCACCGGCAGCAGCCCTTGCAGCGCGCCCGCCAGCAGCGGCGTGACCAGCACGCCTGCCGCCAGCCCCGCGATACTCCCCGCCAGCGCCGCCACGCCGATCTGCATCGCATAGATGCGCACGATATCGCCCGAGGTCGCGCCCAGCACCTTCAGCGTTGCGATGCTGGTGCGGCGCTGGTCGAGATAGGACGATACGCCGCCCGCAATCCCGATGCCTGCGATCACCAGCGCGGCAAGGCCTACCAGCGTCAGGAAATCGCTCATCTGCCGCACGAACCGGTCCGCGCCGGGCGACGCACGGTCACGGGTGCGGATGTCGAAACCGGCGGTGGGAAAGGCCTTGGTCAGCGCCTCTTCCACGGCTTCGGGGTCACGCGCCGGGCTGGCAAAGGCGATGCGGTGCTTGCTCTGGTAGAGCGAGCCGGGCTGCAGCAATCCGGCCTTGGCGGGGATATCCTGCGCGACGATGATCGTCGGGCCGAGCTGGAATCCTTCGGACAAGCGATCCGGCTCGTCCTGAATGATGCCCGCCACGCGCAAGTTGGCCGTGCCGACCTTGAAGCTGTCGCCCACGGCGATGCCAAGTCGCTCCAGCGCGGTCTGGGCGATCCATGCGTCGGTGCCGCTGGGCGCGCTCACCTTGCGGCCATCGGTCAGCGTGAGCGTGCCGAACATCGGCCATTTTGCGTCAACGGCCTTCAGTTCGATCGGCGCGGCGGCATCAGGCGTGCTCGCCATCGCCTGCAAGCGATAACCGCTGGAGACCTCGCCATATTCGGCGATGGCGGTGCGCTCATCGGGACGAAGATCGCGCTGCCACACTTCGACCTCAAGGTCGCCGCCGAGCAGCTCCTGGCCCGAGGACGCCAACTCGCGCTCGATCGCATCAGTCAGCGTGCCGATTGCGGCCAGCGCAGCCGTGCCGAGGAAAATGCACACCAAGAGGAGCCGCAGCCCCTTGAAGCGCGCGTTGAGATCGCGCCGGGCGATACGCCACGCCGTGCCGATGGGCAGGCTCATGCGTTGGTGCCTGCCGTGTCCGAGACGATCACCCCGTCAGCCATGGTCAGCACCCGCTCGCAGCGCGCAGCGAGGCTGGCGTCGTGGGTGATGATCAGCAGCGTCGCCCCGGTTTCGGCGCGGCGCGCGAACAGAAGGTTGATGATTTCCTCTCCCGTGGCGGCATCGAGGTTGCCTGTGGGTTCATCGGCGAAGATCAGATCGGGGCGCGGCGCGGTGGCGCGGGCGATGGCGACGCGCTGTTGCTCGCCGCCGGAAAGCTGGGTGGGGTAATGGCCGGTGCGATGGCCGAGGCCGACCGCTTCCAGTTCCGCCAGCGCGCGCGGGCTGGCGTCCGGCATGGCGGCCAGTTCCATCGGGGTCGCGACATTCTCCGCCGCCGTCATGGTGGGGAGCAGGTGGAAGGCTTGCAGCACAATCCCGATCCGGCCCCGGCGTGCGGCGGCGAGCCCGTCTTCTGTCAGGTTGGTGAAATCCGCGCCTGCCACAGTCAGGCTGCCGCCGCTGGCACGCTCAAGGCCGGACAGAACCGCCATCAGTGAGCTCTTGCCCGAACCCGAAGGGCCAAGCAGCGCGACGACCTGCCCCTGTTCGATATCGAGGTCGATACCCCGCAGGATCGTCACCGGCGCAGCCTGGCTGCCGAGGGTGAGGGTGAGATTGCGGGCGCTGATTGCGAGAGAGGGGCTTGTCACGGGGTTCCGATTGCATAGGTGGGGGGTGCGGGCAAGCTACAGCTAAGGATGGAGTGCGGATGCACAAGCGCGGTTGGTCGATTATTGTCGTTGGTGCCTTGGCACTGGCCGCGTGCAGCGATGCGGCGGACGATGCCGCGCCTGCCGCCGAGGTGGCCGAAGACGGCCAGCCCGCGCTCCCCGCAATTCCGGTGATGGGGCCGGAGCGCACAATCATCGCCTTCGGGGACAGCCTGTTTGCCGGCTACGGCCTCGACCCGCGCGATTCCTATCCCGAAAAGCTGGAAAACGCGCTGCGGGCCAAGGGTGTGAACGCCGATGTGATCAACGCGGGCGTTTCGGGCGATACGACAGCGGCGGGGCTGAACCGGCTGGAATTCACGCTGGCCGCGCAAGAGGTGCCGCCCGCGCTGTTCATTCTGGAACTGGGCGGCAATGATCTGCTGCGCGGCCTCTCGCCAGAGGAAACCCGGGCAAACCTCGCCAAGATGCTCACCATTCTGCAGGGTCAGAAGGTGCCGGTTCTGCTGATGGGGATGCGCGCGCCGCCCAATGTCGGGCCGGAATACCAGGCTAAGTTCGATGCCATGTACCGCGATCTCGCCAAGGAATATGGCGCAGCGCTGATCCCGTTCTGGCTTGAGGATATCTACCGCGATCCGGCGCTGTTCCAGTCCGACCGCATCCATCCGACAGCCGAGGGGATCGAGCGGTTGGTGGCCTCGACTCTGGGCGAGGTTGAAGGCGCCTTGCCTGCGACCGAGGGCAGCTAGACCCGAACTATACCCGCGTTGCCTGCCCTTCGCTGACGCGCCAGATCGCGGCTTCGTTGCGGATGGCATCGAAGGGGGCGAGTTCTGTGCCGGTCATCCAGACCTGCGCCTTGCCTTCCCTCAGCCGCCGGAACAGCTCGGTGCGGCGGACCGGATCGAGGTGAGCGGCGACTTCATCCAGCAGCAGCACGCTGGGGCGGCCAGCAGCGGCGAGGATGCCGTGGGCAAGGGTAATCGCGATCAGCATCGCCTTTTGCTCGCCGGTTGAACAGGCCGCGGCAGGCTGACCGGACGAGGCCATTGTGACCTCCAGTTCATCGCGTTGCGGGCCTGTCAGAGCGCGACCCGCAGCCCGGTCCCGCGGGCGGCCCTTGGCGAGTTCGGCGCGCAAGGCGGTCTCGTCCAGCGGCCCGCCGGGGCGGTAGGCGAGGGCAGGGCGGGCGAAGGGTTCAGGGGGCAGGGCCGAAAGCTCGTCCGCAAGCCGCAGCACCAGATCCGCGCGGGTGCGCGCAACTGCCGCGCCATGGTCCGCCGCCTGCGCCTCGATCGCGTCCAGCCAGCGCGGATCGCCGCCCGTTTCCAGCAGCTTGCCCCGCTCGCGCAGCGCCGTTTCCAGCGCATTGACCCGCCGCGCATGATCGGGCGCGATGGCGAGCGCCATGCGGTCCATGAACCGCCGCCGCGCTCCGGCGCTGTCGGTGAAGAGCCCGTCCATTGCGGGGGTCAGCCAGCTCATCGCCAGCCATTCGGCAAGGCTCGCCGCGCTGGCGGGGGCGCTGTTGACCCGCACCAGCCGCCGCCCCGGCTGTCCGGCCTCGGTGTAAGTGCCGATCCGCGCCGATACGGTTCCGGCTTCGGTCAGGCTGGCTCCGATCGCGAAGGGCAGCGGAGCGTCACCCGGCACGGCCCGCCGCGCCAGATCGCCGAGGTTGGCGCGCCGCAAGCCCCGCCCCGGCCCGAGCAGCGACAATGCCTCCAGCAGATTGGTCTTCCCCGCCCCGTTCTCGCCCACCAGCAGGTTGAAATGCGCCGTCTCGCCCAGCGTTGTCGCGGCGTGATTGCGAAAGTTTTCGAGGGTGATCCGGCTGAGGCCCATGGCCCTTGGGCGGGTAGCGGGAGGGCCGGTATTTGGCCAGAGCGCGTGCGCCGAAATCGCCAATCCCAACCCTTGGCGGATTTTCCCAAGCTTTCGGTTTGCTGAATAACCTGTTTGCGGGCTGAAAGGATCGAAACGGCGGAATTCCGCCATTTTTCGAGTTTGGCACGCCCCATGCAAAGTGTTCTGCATCCCCGGGATGGTCCCGGAAAACACCAGAAACACTCAAAGGAGACTTCACATGTTCGCCACCGAAACCACCAACCGCCTGTTCGCCGCTGCTTTCTCGGTCGTCATGTCGGCTGCCTTCTTCGCCTACGCGATCATCCCCGCCAGCCCGACCCTGATCGCCTGATCATCACCCTGACCAACCATTCGACCAAAAGGACCCCATCTCATGTTCGGCTCTGAAACCATCGCCCGCCTCACGTCCGCTGCCTTCGCTGTCGTTCTGACCGTTGCCAGCTTCGCCTATGCCATCGTGCCTGCCAGCCCCGGCATGATCGCCTGACCCGCCAACCGCCTTTAACGAGAGACTGACTGACATGACCAACATCACAGGCCATTCCGGCAGCAAGCCGCCCAGCGCTGGCTTCCGCCTCGACAAGACCAACGCCAAGGTCTTCGGCGTCTGCGCCGGGATTGCCGACTATTTCGGGATCAACCCGATGCTGGTTCGGATCGGCTTTGTCGCCGGCACGTTGCTCGGCTTCGGCAGCTTCTTCCTGATCTACCTCGCGATCGCGCTGATCGCGGACTGACCTCACCGGCGAGCGGGCGACGTTACGTGTCGCCCGCTGCCAGGTAACTACATGGCCGAAATGCCGCCATCCAGCTTGAGTTCGGCGCCGGTCATAAAGCGGCTTTCATCGCTCGCCAGATAGAGCACCGCATTGGCGATATCATTAGGTTCGCCCACGAATTTCAGCGGGATCTGCCGCGCCAGCTTCTCCAGCAGCACACCCTTTTCGAGCGAGGCCGCCTTAGCCGTCCCGTCAAGGATCGGCGTATCGACAAAGGTCGGATGCACCGAATTGCAGCGGATGTTCATGTTCTTCTTGGCGCAGTGGAGCGCGATCGACTTCGACAGCATCCACACCGCCGCCTTCGACGCGTTGTAGGCCGGCATCGTGTCGCTCGCGATCAGACCGGCAATCGACGAGATATTGATGATCGATCCCGGCGCGTGTTCGCGCATCAAGGGCAGGGCCTTCTGGCAGCCGTGGAAGATCGAATTGACGTTGATGTCGAAACACCGCTGCCAATCTTCGAACGCGCAGGTCTCGATATTGCCCGCAACCCCGATCCCGGCATTGTTGACCAGCACATTGAGCCCGCCGAGATGCTCGCGCGCGGCGTCTACCGCAGCTTCCCATTGGACCGGGTCCGTCACGTCATGGGCGATGCCGAAGGCGGTGCCAGCGCCCATTTCGGCGTTGATGATTGCGGCGGTTTCCTCAGCGCCCGCACCGTTGATGTCGGTCGCCAGCACCCGCGCGCCTTCCTGCGCCAGCCGGATGCAATGCGCACGGCCCAGGCCCTGCGCCCCGCCGGTGACGAGGGCCATTTTGCCCGCTACTCTTCCTGCCATAGTTCAATCCTCTCCCAAGTATCCCGGTGTAAGCAGCATCGCTATGCGCACATCGACCGCGTGGCCTGCGCGCCGCCACTCGGCCACGAAGCGCGACAGATCGCGCAGCGCAACGCGGTGGACGGTGATATTCTCGTCCGGCAAGCCGCCGCCTTCGCCGACCCGTTCAAGCCCGGTGGCCTTCAGCAGCGTGAAACATTCCGAGACCATGCCGGGCGAGGAGTAGAACTCCCCCAAAACTTCGAGGTGTGCGGCGCGGTAGCCGGTTTCCTCCTCCAACTCGCGCGCGGCGGCGGCGGTCGCATCCTCGCCTTCGCTTCCCGCATCATCGCCGACGAGGCCTGCGGGGATTTCAAGGCTGAAACGCGAAAGCGGCACGCGGTACTGGCTGACGAGGATAACGTGGCGCGTTCCGTCCGCGTCCTCGTCCAGCGCGATGATCGCAGCGGCGCGGATGCCGCGCGCCCGGCTGACATATTCCCAGCGTCCCCGCATCTTGGCGGTGATGAAGCGGCCCTCCCACATCACCTCTTCGGGCAGATCGGCATCGCGGTCTTTGATCAAGGGAGGCTCCGTCGGATGAGGCTGGGAGGCGCTCTTCGACAGGCTCAGGGGCGATGGGTCAAGGGGCTAAATGCCTAGACCTCGATCAACCGGTCCGGCAGTTCGTTGTCGTCATCGCTGCCGCGGGGAAAATGCTCGGCAAGGACATGGCCGACATCGCTGATGCCCACCGCCAGCCCCTCGGCCACCTGCCCCTTGCGGATCAGGCTGAGCATATCGCCCATCGCCTCGCCCCAGACCTCGGCGGGCACCTTGGCGGCGATGCTTTCATCCGCAACGATTTCGGCGCGGTGTTCGCGCATCGAAAGGTAGATCATCACCCCGGTGCGCCCCGTGGTGCGGCGTTCCGCGCCGACCTTGAACTGGCGCACCGCCTGATCGTGGACACGCATTGTCTTGAGCGGGCCGGGGATCAGGGCGAACTTGAGCGGCTCCCACTGCTGCACCAGCATGACGGCAAGGAATTTTGCGAGGCCAAGGGCAATCACCAGGCTGGCAAGCTCGCCTGTGGTCCATTCATGGTCCCACCCGCCGAAGGCCGCGTCCCATGCATCAAGGAAGGGCTGGGGGAAGGCCGCAAACACGCTCATGGCTGTGAAGGCCGCGCCCGCCGCCCACAGCAGCGCCACATCGGTATAGCCGTCGGAACGCTCGGCCAGAACGGTCACGATCTCGCCCGAAGTCGCGCTTTCGGCGGCAGTGGCCGCTTCGCTGACCAGCTTGCGCCCGGCATCGTCAAGATAGGCCATGCGCTACCATCCTCCCGAGGCGCCGCCGCCTCCGAACGAGCCGCCACCGCCCGAAAAGCCGCCGCCGCCGCCAAATCCGCCGCCGCCACCACCGCGCCCGCCGCCACCGGAGATAATCCCGCGCGCAATCGCGCTGCCCACTTCCCACAGGATGACATCGCGCGCCGTGTCGCCAAGCCCGCGGCTGCCCCAAGGCCCAGCACCTTTGGAACGATATTTCCGCCGCCGCCCGCGTCCGGCCATGATCGGCAGGATGATGAAGAAGAACAGGAAAGCGATCCAGATCAGCACGCCAAACGGAAAGCCCCCGTCGCTTTCGCGTGTCTGGCCCGCTTCGGAAGCGACCCTGGCGGCTTCCTCGGGCGGCAATTGCAACTGGGCGATGATTGCGTCGGTTCCGGCATTGATCCCGCCGGGGAAGTCGCCGTTCCGAAACGCGGGCAGGATCTGGTTCTGGATGATCAGCGAGGACAGCGCATCGGTGAGATAGCCTTCCAGCCCATAGCCGACCTCGATCCGCACCTTGCGATCATTGGGCGCGACGATCAGCACCGCGCCGTCATTGCGGGTTTCATCCCCCAGGCCCCAGGCGCGGCCCAGCTGGTAGCCGTAATCGGCAACCTCGTAGCCTTCCAGATCGGCGATCGTGGCAATGACCAGCTGCCGCTGCGATTGCGTTTCCAGCGCTGCAAGCTTGGCCGTCAGCGCCGCTTCGGCTTCGGGCGTGAGGATATCGGCATTGTCGACCACCCGGCCGGTCAGCTCCGGGAATTGCGGTTGGGCCGCCAGCGGCGCCGCGAGCAGGGTGAGCAGCGCGGCGAGGATAAGGGCGAGGCGGGTCATCTTCCGGTTGCGCCTGAAGTTTCCACGCCGTCCGATTTGGCAAAGACGCGCGCAGCCTCGCTCGCGGCGAGCAGCAGGAGGAGCGACCGCCACATGGCCGGTCAGTTCGGCGTCATGTCGATCTGCGGTGCGGCTTCGGCCCCGGCGGTCACCGCCTTGTACGGCACCATCGGTTCGGCCCCGTGGATGATGTTCGCGCCGATCGAATCCGGGAAGGTGCGGATCGTGGTGTTATACTTGCGCACCGCCTCGTTGTAGTCGCGGATGGCGACAGCGATGCGGTTTTCGCTGCCTTCAAGCTGGCTTTGCAGGGCGATGTAATTCTGGTTCGACTTGATGTCCGGGTAGGCTTCGACGCTGACGAGCAGGCGACCGATCCCGGCGCTGAGCTCGCTTTGCGCAGCGGCAAATTGCTCCATCTTGGCCGGATCACCCAGATCGTCGGCCGTGATGTTCACGCTGGTCGCTTTGGCGCGGGCCTCGGTCACGCCGGTCAGGATGGCGCGCTCGTTCTGGCCTGCGCCCTTGGTCACTTCGGCAAGGTTGTTCACGAGATTGGCGCGGCGCTGGAACTGCGCTTCGACATCGGCCCACTTGGCCTTGGCCGCTTCCTCTGCGGTCGGCACCGAGTTGATCCCGCAAGCCGCAAGGCTGAGAGCGGCGAGGGCGGCGAATGTGCCGCGCAGCTTGGTGGAAAATGACATGGCGTGATCCCTCCTCGGCGCCCGGGCGGACCCGGCTGCGTGTTCTGTGTATTGTGAATATAGCACACCACTTGGACGGTTCAAGCGGTGGACGGGCTGCGCGCGTGGCTTGGCAGACACGCGCGAGAGTGCCAGAACATGGTAAACAGCGGCAACAAAGGGGATCAACATGCTGTCGGAATTCAAGGCTTTCATCGCCAAGGGCAATGTCATCGACCTGGCGGTCGGGGTGATTATCGGCGCGGCGTTCGGGGCGATCGTCAAGTCGCTGACCGACGAGATCATCATGCCGATCATCGGTGCGATCGTCGGCAGCATCGATTTTTCTGACTTCTACATCGTGCTTTCGGGCGAGGTTGCCCCCGGCACTCCGCTCGCCGCCGCGCGTGAAGCCGGGGCCGTTGTGCTGGGGCTGGGGGCGCTGGCGTCGGTGGTGATCAACTTCCTGATCCTCGCCTTCATCATCTTCCTGATGGTGCGTTACGTGAACAAGATCACCGCGAAGATGGCCCCGCCCGAAGAAGCCGCGCCCGCTGGCCCGACCGAAATCGAGCTGCTCGCCGAAATCCGGGATGCGCTGAAGAAGTAAGGCGGTTGTCTCCCCTCCCGCTTGCGGGAGGGGCCGGGGGTGGGAATGCCGTTGGCGCAGGCGTCGCAGCCCCACCCCGCTGCGACTAGACTGCTTCGCAGCCAAGTCTTGCTGCCCCTCCCGCAAGCGGTAGGGGGTTACTCACTTCACATTCAGGATTGCCGCGCTATATCAGCTGTGCCGGTTTCGACCGGATATGGCGATAAATTGCTGCGTGTAATAGATGCAACGGACCCGGGGGCAGTACCCGGCGGCTCCACCAGAAGCGGCGGTCAGCAATGACTGGCCGCAACTCCTGGAGGGGCCGAACCAGGATCGACGTGTGTTGAAAAGCGTAGTTTTTGCCCGGGCTGAGTAACCCGCATAAGGCTCAAAAACCATAAGTGCCAACGATAACGAAGCACTCGCAATGGCTGCGTAATTGAGGGGCTAACGCCCTTCTTTTACTAGGTTAAAAAGCGCGGTTGGACCGAACCGGGCAACAGAATCGGATACCGGGGGCCCGGGGGAGCCTAGCAACAGAATCCCCCACCTTCCCGACATATCCATTTCGCAGCGCGATTCCGCTGGGGTGTTCGCGCACCGGACAGCCTATTCGGACGAGGCAACCTCGCCGCGCAGCAGCGCCACTTCCCGTTCCAGCTTGATGCAATCGAGGATCTTGGCGCCTGCCAGGAACACTGCGCCAGTGGTCGCAAGGAACAGCAGCTGGCCGCCGAAGCCGGGATATTCGTGCAGATAGGCCATGCCGCGCGCGCATGATCCCAGCGCCAAGGCATAGATGATCAGGAACGCCTCAAAGCGGTTCTTGATCACGAACAGCCTTCCGAGCTTGCGCAGCATGGCGTCTCCCGAACCCTCTTGCGACTGCCGTTTGGCTGAGTCGCTTTAACATTGGGGTAACCTTACGCCCGCATCGGCGTCCCGCCAAACGCGTTAACCAAGCTGTTTCAGATCGAGAGCCTCCAGCAAGGCAAGTCGTGCAGCGATTACGCTGTTCCTCAGCCTATCTGACCCAAGATCGGACGGGTCGATCTGTTCGGGCCAGTGCGCGGCGATGGTGCGCTCGATCAGGTCAGCCTTGGCCTCGTCCAGCATAAAGCGCGGGTCGACTGTAGCCGGATCGCACACCACGCGCAGACGCAGGCAGGCGGGGCCGCCGCCATTGGCCATCGACTGGCGCACATCCACGGGGATCACCTGCCGGATCGGGCCGTTTCCGGCGAGCATCGTTTCGACCCAGCCCCACACCGCCGCGCTTTCGCGGCATTCCTCGGGGACGATCAGTGCCATTTCCCCTGAGGGTAACGTCAGCAACTGCGCGTTGAACAGATAGGTGCGGATCGCCTCCTGCAAGGTCACGGCGCTGGACGGCACCTCGACCACTTCAAGCGCTGGGAAGGCGGCGCGGATCGCGTCGTAAGCGCCTTGGCTGTCGGCGAAGGCCTCGGCATGGGTGAACAGCACCCGGCCATTCGCCACAGCGACCACATCATTGTGGAAAGCGCCCGCTGCGATGGCTTCGGGGTTCTGTTCGATGAACACGGTCCGGGCGGGATCGAGACCATGAGCGCGGGCGACGATGCGGCTTGCCTGTTCGTGCTGGCGCGCAGGGAAGCGGCCGCCGGTCTTGCCATAGACAAACACCTCGACGCCGGGCGCATCATGGCTCTCGCAAAGCCGCATGTGATTGGCAGCGCCTTCATCGCCAAAGGTGGGCGGCACCGCGTCGTGAATCGCGAAGTGGCGGGTGTCACCGAAAGCGACCGCCAGCTGGCGCTTGGTTTCCGGCCACTCCTGCGCACGGTGGAGCATGGTGACGAGGTTGGCGGGTGTCAGGTGGCAGCGCCCGTCAGCGGTATCAGCCGCGGGCGAGACGGTTGCGGCATTGGCGGTCCACATCGACGAGGCCGACCATGCTGCGGCACGCAGCTGCGGCAACTCGCTCCCATCAAGCGCGAGCGCGTCCAGCAGGGCTTGGTTGGGCCGTGGCAGAGGCAGCAAAAAGCCCTGCACGCCCAGCCGCGCCAGATTGCCGCGCATCTTGGCCACGCCCTGCAGCGCCGCAGCGCGCG
>Ga0209812_10001477_pt1 | contig 16146 bp, 18 predicted proteins | sample JI71714BDNA_FD_187502 | JGI IMG/M metagenome (GOLD analysis project Ga0209812, IMG submission 187502) | Wastewater effluent complex algal communities from Wisconsin, to seasonally profile nutrient transformation and Carbon sequestration -... | ecosystem: Engineered > WWTP > Effluent > Algae...
CTATGAAATTGGCTTATTGGATGTACGCAGGCCCAGCCCACATTGGCACCCTGCGCGTTGCTAGTTCCTTCAAAAACGTCCATGCAATCATGCACGCACCCATCGGAGACGATTACTTCAACGTCATGCGTTCCATGCTGGAAAGAGAACGGGACTTCACCCCAGTCACCACCAGCGTCGTTGACAGACACGTACTCGCCCGCGGTTCCCAGGAACGAGTGGTGGACAATATCACCCGTAAAGACAGAGAAGAACACCCAGATTTAATTGTTTTGACTCCCACTTGCACTTCCAGCATTCTGCAAGAAGACTTAGAAAACTTCGTGGAGCGAGCTCAATTGGAAGCCAAAGGCGATGTGTTGTTGGCTGATGTTAACCACTATCGGGTAAACGAACTCCAAGCAGCCGATCGCACTTTAGAACAAATCGTCAAATTTTACATCAACAAAGCCCGCAAAAAAGGCGATTTAGTAGAAACCAAAAGCGAAAAACCATCAGTCAACATCATCGGGATGTCTACGCTGGGTTTCCACAACAACCACGACTGCACCGAGTTGAAGCGTTTGATGGCAGATTTGGGCATCGAAGTCAACGAAGTTATTCCCGAAGGCGCTTCAGTTCATAACTTAAAAAGACTGCCACGGGCCTGGTTTAACCTGGTTCCCTATCGCGAATTAGGGATGATGGCCGGAGAGTATTTGCAAACAGAATTCGGTACGCCAATGGTGGATATTACCCCCATGGGTGTGGTAGAAACTGCTCGTTGTATTCGGAAGATTCAGCAAGTTTTGAATGCTCAAGGTGCGGATGTTGATTACGAAAATTTCATTGACCAACAAACGCGGTTTGTGTCTCAGGCTGCTTGGTTTTCGCGATCGATCGACTGTCAAAACTTAACAGGCAAAAAAGCCGTTGTATTTGGCGATAATACCCACGCAGCAGCCATGACGAAGATTTTGGCTCGCGAGATGGGAATCCACGTTGTGTGGGCAGGAACCTACTGCAAACACGATGCTGACTGGTTCCGGGAACAGGTAAGCGAGTATTGCGATGAGGTGATTGTTACCGACGATCACGGGGCGATCGGAGATGCGATCGCCAAAGCCGAACCTTCCGCCATTTTCGGCACCCAAATGGAACGCCACGTCGGTAAGCGCTTGGATATTCCCTGCGGCGTAATTGCTGCGCCGATTCATGTCCAAAATTTCCCGATCGGCTACAAGCCATTTTTGGGTTACGAAGGCACAAATCAGTGCGTCGATTTGGTCTACAATTCCTTTACTTTGGGCATGGAAGACCACCTGCTAGAAATCTTCGGTGGCCACGATACCAAGGAAGTAATTACTAAGGGAATTTCGGCTGATTCGGATATGAATTGGACGAAGGATGGACAGGCTGAGTTGAATAAAATCCCTGGTTTTGTGCGCGGGAAAGTCAAGCGAAATACTGAGAAGTTCGCGCGCGATCGGGGAATTGCTCTCATCAATGCTGAGGTGTTGTACGCGGCGAAGGAAGCTGTCGGCGCCTAGGTTATGAGTGGGGTAAGGGCATCTCTTGTGACATTAGTGTTAACAACCGCGTCAAATGTATTACAATTCTACTGTTTGACGATTAGGCTTTCGATCCCCCCTAGCCCCCCTTAAGAAGGGGGGAACCGGAAATGCTCAAAGTCCCCCTTCTTAAGGGGGATTTAGGGGGATCGAGACTCCGCTATAAACGAGAGATAAAAAGATTTTCAGGCTTAAGTTGACACCAATGCTCTTGTGGATGCCCTTGCTTATTTATAAAATTTTAAATAAGCGAATAATATGGACACAAGAGTAAAAATTCTCGAAGATTCCACAAGTATTACAGGTTTCTACGATAAAGAAGCGGATGTTCTGTATATCTCGCTGGGAGAACCGCGCGAGGGCGTAGCTGTGGATATTAGCGATGGTGCGATCGCCCGCTATCATGAGGATAGTGAAACAATTGTCGGCATTACTTTAATTGGATTGCGGCAGCGGGTATTGAAGGAATTGAATCACAAACTGCACGTAGCACCTCATCCAAATGGGTGGGCGGTGAATGAGGCAAGTGTTGAGTCAGTTGAGAGACTATTTCCTACTCAGGAAGCTGCGCTTAAATATGCAGTAGGAGCCGCAAAGGCGCAATGGCTTGAGGTGGTGATTTATGGTGAAAATGGGGAAATTCAGAAAGTGATTAATCCGGGAATAGATGCACTTTTGCAGCGGAGGAGTCAACGACGAAATTCGGTTGCAGATCAACTTGAATGTTTAAAGAATGTTGAGGTTTCCTGAAAGAAATGCGCGATCGCTATTCTAGTGGTAGCTAAAAGGTTCAGCGAAGAATGACAGTTATGAAGTCTGCAACCCTTGCTTCTTTTTGACTACTCTACCGGATAGGATCTCCGTCTTTTATCGTAGCTAGAACCGGACAATCAATAGTATTAACCCCTTTCCCGTTAAAGTTATTCTTATTCATAACAGTTGGAGAGGTAACGTGCCTTTTTGTACCCTGGTCTAAAAGGTATATGCGGTTCTTCAAAGGATGTCCGTTTTCTCCACAACGGACAAGTCTGTTATCATTTGTTATGGATGGTCCGGGTTCAACAGCATCGGTGTCTAAATAATCTCGCTGGTTGGGTACAAACAATCTTCCATATATACTCGGACCTGCGATATGGCGGCGCTGACCACGGTCAACCCAGAAAATCATACTATTACCCGGATTTCTAATTATAAGACCGTTTAAATCTGGGCGATTGCGTTGGAATGACTGAGCGTTAACACCTTTATAAAAAGTGCTTTCAGTTGTAGCAAAGAGGAGAACAGACGAGAGGAAAACGAAGGGAAATAACTTGTTCATATTGACAAAGTGAAGTAATAACTGTTGGCTATATCAATTCCGTATTGTGGCTGACGCTCCAAATACACCCATCGATAATTTGGTAAGTAATTTAACCAACTTGATACTACTTATCATGTCAACCGATCGCAGCTTTGGCAAGTCGGAAAAAAGCGGATAAAGTCGGAAAAAAACGGGTTATATTAAAATAGTGTTGTATTCAGATATGCTGATGGATGCCCAACAGGTCTTAAACTCTATTGATGAGCTAGTGTTTGCCAAGACTGGCAAACACCTCGACACCCTGCAAGTAGCAATCCTCAAGGGAGTCTTGAATAATCGGAAATACGCACAAATTGCGGAAGAATATCACTGTAGTCAGGGTCATGTAAGGGATGCTAGCTATGAGCTATGGCAGATGCTCTCAACTGCGCTGGGCGCAGACATTAACAAATCAAACTTTCGCGCTACGGTAGAAAGATGGGGAGTAGCAAACTTCTCAAGTATGGGAAGTCCTGTACAAATTGGGCATATTAATTTTTGTACCAATCCCGCACAAGAATCTGAATCACTTTCGTCAGAACGCTCGGCATCAAATAATAAAAGTGATAATGATGTCAAAGAATATCCAAATTATCAAAAACTTTTAGAAGAAGCCGAACGCAAAGCTAAGTTAGAAGCAGTCCCTAAATTGGCAAAACTGGGTTTGAATGCTGAACAAATTGCGGAATCTTTAGAACTGCCGTTAGCAGAAGTGCATCGGGTAATTCAGATTTAGATAAACTTCCCGATTCTTTCTTCGCGCATATCGGGAATAATTGTATCCCAATTAATTACTTCTTCAGTTTTTATTGATGCTGCTTTGACGACTAAGACTCCACCAATATAATGAACCTCGCACTCTTCATCCATATTTACTGGTTGGCTGTTGCCAGTTTCCTTTGGCGGCGAAGCTACTTCCTGCTTTCTCTGCTGCCATAATAAGAAATCAGCAAACTTGAGGATTTCTTGCAGTTCGATTTCAGAGAAATTTTTCAGTTTGTCAACAATTTGTTCTTGGATAGGTGTCACGGCTATTTTTTCCTTGCTTAACACGATCGCCCTTATTCAGTTTAACACGAGGGAAGAGCGATCGCCCTTTTCCAACAAGCGTGCGATCGCCCATCTGAAAAATTGCTATGATATCAAACGCTCCAATCTGGCTATCATTATTGCTACAATAAAATTAGTCGATCGCTATTTCAAGATTGTCGATAGCGACGCACCCTACAATATCTATGGTAATTGTTTAGTCAGATTCATCTGACGATATTGCTTGATACTCCAAAAGCTTTTCCCCTCGGATAATCCACAATTTACCCGCAACTTCTGCGGCATCCAATCCGCGAATTAATATTTCTACTGCCGCTTGCAAATCTTGCGGTTTCGCTTGAGAAGGCAGACGCAGTAACACAATCCCAGAATAATCAGAAGGATTGTAGCGGAGGCGATTGCCAAACCCCCTATCCAAAGTCACCAAACATCTATCTTCCCTTCGACAGATATCAATTAATAATTCATCCGGTGTTGAACTCAAATTTTGTTCCCGTACAGTCGCAACATCATGGCCAGCCAAACGTAACATGGAAACAACGCGGATGCTGCCCAAATTTTCATCAAGTTTTAACTTCACTTTAAAACTACCTTTTTTTCACCCACAGGAATTTCGACATAACAATCTCTTGCCAACTCAGCCCCATAAGCAATACAAGCCAAAACGTCTTCTCGTTCAATTCCCGGATATTCCTCAAGCAATTCTTCCAAAGTCATGCCGCTAGCAAGAAAGTCAAGAATCAGAGAAACCCAAATGCGATGACCGCGAATACAGGGTTTGCCAAAGCAGATATTAGAGTCGATTGAAATGCGAGACAGTAAGTTATTTTGAGTCATGTTTTTTCAATTATAGATGAATTATTTCTTCATTTGAGCAACATTTATTTATTGGATACGCATCACGGCTATTTTTTCCTTGCTTAACACGATCGCCCTTATTCAGTTTAACACGAGGGAAGAGCGATCGCCCTTTTCCAACAAGCGTGCGATCGCCCATCTGAAAAATTGCTATAATATCAAATGAGCCAACCTTGCTCTCAGTGAAAAAATATGTCAACCCCTACACAAACTCCCCAAACAAGCACCCTTGAGATAACTATCGATCGGGAACAAAAAGAACTGTTAGAAAAAGCAGCTACCCTGTGGGGTCTTAGTCTGAGCGAATATCTGCTCGAAGTTGCTCTAAATCTAGCCCAAGAAATGCCACTTAAACCAGAACAGATCGTTCTTTCCGAACCAAATTGGGAAATTGTTACCTCAGCGATAGAAAATCCACCAGAACTTAACTCTAAGCTGAAAGCAGCGATTGAAAGGTATCGGCAAGAATACGAGTGCAAATAAATATCAGAACAACTTTATTAAAACTACTCAAATTCTCTACAATTAACCGTTGTGCTAACCCAAGATTAATTTGACGTTGACGAGGAATGCGAGTGAGTACGGAGTAAAGTTAAGCTAACGAAGCTATCCCGTAGGGAATCACCCTCACTCCTCCTTTTGACTATCTTCTTGCTCAACTTGCTCAAAATTAACTTGCTCGTAAACATCAGATAGAGGAACTTCTACCTGGAAGGAATTAAACACTAATGCCGTATCTTCCTCGTCATACTCGCGATACAACCATCTTTTATTCTCGGTTTTAGAATATTGCTCAACCTTAATTTGTGTTTGATCGATCAGAATATATTCTCGAAAAGTAGAAAGAGTTTTGTAAAATGCAAACTTGTCACTTCGATCGTAGTTTTTAGTAGACTTTGATAAAACTTCCACAATCACTTGAGGGTTGGTAATCATATCCGTGCGATTGTTGTGGTACTCTGGTTCTCCCAAAATTACCATTACGTCAGGATAAGTGTAAAGTCTGACTTTTGGTACCCACAGACGCACGTCACCGATGAAGATCCGGTAATTTCGTTTTTTGAGAGCAAGACTCAAAGCAATGTACAAATTGCCAGCGATTTGATTGTGATTGGTAGATCCGCCTGTCATAGGAATAATTTCTCCGTCGAGATATTCGCTTTTGTACTCTGCTGTTTCTTCCAGTGCTAAATATTGCTCTTCTGTGCAGTAACGTTGCTCGCTTGTTTGCAAAGTGGCTGTCATCTTGATATTCTCCCACAAGGATGTTGAACAAATATTTCTTTTGAGTGCTATCGCTCACTTAAATGATAACCCGCATTCCCAACCAAGCGAAATACCTTATTCCTCCCCGCTTTCTTCCGCCTCATTTTCCGCATCAAAATTCACCTTCTCATAAACATCAGCCAGCGCAACTTCAACTTGAAAGAAATTAAAAACTAACGCCGCATCTTCCTCATCATACTGACGGTAAGACCACCGCTTGTTTGCCAACTTACAATACTGTTCTATATAAACCTGGGATTGGTCAATCAGAATATACTCTTGAAAGGTCGGAATCGTTTGATATAACTTAAATTTATCACTGCGATCGTAAGCTTTCGTAGATTTAGATAAAACTTCCACAATCGCTTGAGGATTCATCACCGTATCCTGGCGATTATTGTAATACTCAGGTTTGCCCGGAATTACCATCACATCGGGATAAGTATAAAATCGCTTTTTCGGCAGCCACAGACGCACGTCACCGATGAAAACATCATAGTCAAGTCCCTTAAGAGCAAGACGTAATGCTATACTCATATTCAAAGAAATGCGATTATGATTCGTAGTTCCACCTGTTATGGGAATAATTACTCCGTCGAGATATTCACTTTTGTACTCTGCTGCTTCTTCCAGGGCGAGATATTCTTCTGGAGTGAAGTAGTCTTGTGCTGTTGGCTGTTCTGTTACTTGTAGAATAGCTGTCACGGTTTTTTCCCCAATTCAATAGATTAGGACTTATTCACGGGTGGTCAGAAACCGGGTTTTTACCAAAAAATTGGGTCTAAAGCCCCGTCCTTCTAGGACGGCTTTAATTTCCACTTATTGCAAATAATTGTTAAATATACGTAAATTGCGATCGCCCTTTTCACACCAAAGGCGATCGCACGCTGATCAACTCGCAATCAAAATTAGTCGATCGGATCGAAAACTAAAGTCAATCTCGCAGCCGGAAGCAGTTGTTTGAGAACTCGCAAGTGACCCTCTGCATCAGACCAACTGCGAAAGCGACCGACAACGACCCTAGTTTAATCCAAATAAAGTAATATGACAACCGCAACGGTCTATTTTGCTACTGATATAGTCTATGCAGGAAAAAATTTGACCGACAAGGTGCTAGCATCTGCCTTGCAAAGGTTGTGTTATGCGAGCAGTTAAACAGTGATCCGGTGGAGATTAGCAGTTGTCATGGCCGATCGGAATATCAGTAACAAAGAACTGGCCCTCCTCACGGGCATGAATCCCAGGTCTATTTCTCGGCTCAAAACTCGCCGTTACCTGACCCGAATAGACGCAGCAACGTTAAACGTTCTCTGCAAATCACTAAATTGCAAGCCCGGAGACTTAATGGATTACGAAGAGGACAATCCCGATCGAGCCTGAAATATAATTTGTACGATCGCCTTCTCAAACCAAAGGCGATCAGCACTTATCCTTCTGGATGCACGGGCGATCGGAAACCGGGTTTGTGCGAGAATACCTCGTTAGAGTGGCAAAAAACGCAAAAAACCCGGTTTCTTTTTAGACCGACTCCTTGAAGAAGTTGGGGCTCTGCGTGTATTGACTGGAAACCAACATCAGAATCAATTAATCCCTGAAACCAAAAAAACCCTCCCCAACAAGGAATAGGGAGAGTTACCATAAAATAGAGTTAGAAATTGAAGCTTTTACAGAATTAACAATAGGGAGTCACATCCTCGCCACACTCATCAGCCAAATAACACAAAGCTCGAAACCGCATCCCCACTACTTGTTCGTAAAGCGGGTTTAACTTGCACATTGGCGGAATGTAAAATAAAGTGCGATCGCCAATTTTAATTTCCCGCTCAAAGGGACACTGGGAGGGAATAAACTTACACAAAAATCGAGCCAATTTTTGACTTTTAATTTCGGTGCTATCCAGCCACTGTTTCAGCGGATGCAATAAGTCAAAGCGCGGTTTTTTTCCGTAAGGTTGAGGATTTGTAGCGACACTAGCTGGGTTTTTTTCTTTACCAACCCATACCCAAATTGGCAGAGTGCGGTAGGGTACTGTATGCTCAAATACATTCATTTTGATCTGTTCCTCTTTTACAACGAGGTGCCAAGAACTCTCTGTAGAGTTAGGAGATTATCTACAATCAGTATCTACAGCATCCCGTTTTGCTTTACCGGATTGAACTTCTTGAATTAATGACTTTTGGCGAAAAAATTAGTTCCTTGAATTTTTGATCTAGTTCCAGGCTGTGCGATCGCACCAAGGCAGTGATGCTCAAACCAGCAGGAAAAAATTTTGCTCGGCTTGCTTACCATTGCATTGTATTGTCTAATACAATACTTTTTTTACACAGAGTGTGCGATCGAAAAAGTGTCCTTACTTCCAGACCAAGGATTCATCTATGGGGTAGAAATCCTGCTTTTGATGTTTTACTTTTTACATTAGGTTTACTCACTTTTTGTAGTTCTCTTTTAATTCTGACGTATTTTTGTGAATTATTCCATAGGTGAAAATGCGGAATTTTAGATAAAAGTGATAAGAGTTACAAATGAGGGTGGCTACAAAATTCTGAGAAACCCAGCCTCAACTATTCCGTGAGCGATCGCTCAAAAAATCCTACAATTATACATAGCCGTCAATCATCACCCTCACCAACCATGAGCAACCCAAATACCAAAACTATCACCAGGGAATTGCAAAGTCATGTCGCCATTCTCGGTGGCTGCGTCGCCCTCTTCTCGATGATAGAGATTGTCGATGTATTTGTTTTCCGAGGCGCACTCAATTCCTACGGAGTGCGCCCCCGCAACCTTGACGGACTTCAAGGCATCCTGTTAATGCCTTTTCTACACGGCAGTTTTGCCCACTTAGCAGCCAATACCCTTCCTTTTGTGACATTGGGTTGGTTGATTATGCTACGAGAAGTTAGCGATTTTTTTGTCGTGAGTGGCGTCACTATGCTAGTTAGCGGATTGGGAGTTTGGTTAACCGGCGCGCCCAATTCCGTTCATATTGGCGCCAGCGGATTAATCTTTGGTTACTTCGGCTTTTTGCTGCTGCGGGGCTACTTTGAGCGTAGCTTTACTTCAATTTTACTATCTTTAATTGTTGGTTTCTTCTACGGCAGTTTAATTTGGGGAGTATTACCATCTCAGCCAGGAGTTTCATGGCAAGCCCATTTTTTTGGGTTTGTCGGGGGTGTATTAACCGCCCAACTTTTGGGGCGACAAAAATCTAAAATTAAAAATTAAAATCCTTTGGTATTCATGACTTTAACTCTCTCTTTTTAATGTAACGCGATCGGGCAAGCGCACAGTAAAAATAGAACCGCAACCTAACTGACTTTCGACTTGAATATCCCCACCCATCATCAGGCAAAAGTGACGGCTAATGGTTAATCCTAAACCCGTGCCGCCATACTGGCGCGTGGTGGAGGCATCTCCCTGTATAAAAGCTTGAAATAAATGCTGTAATTGTTCCGGGGGAATACCAATACCTGTATCAGCTACGCGGAAAACTATCCATTCGCAAGAGTCTTTTTGTTGGTGCACTTTTAAGCTTTGGTTTTTCACTCTTTCAACGCTGATTTTAATATGGCCACCTTGAGTGAATTTCGCTGCATTGCTCAGCAAGTTGAGTAATATTTGCCTAGTTTTAGTAATATCAGCATACATCACTCCCAGCTCTTGAACACAATCAACTTCAAACTTATTAGAATTTTTCTGCACCAAAGATTCGACAGTCGAAACTACCTCATTAATTAAATTAGCAGGGCTGAAAGTTTCTAAATAAAGTTCCATTCGCCCTGCTTCTATCTTAGAAATATCCAGAATGTCACTAATTAAAGATAGCAAGTGTTTCCCAGCAGTTTGAATTTTCAGCAAGTCAGGGATAAAATCTTCGCAACCCAAGTCTTCAGCATCTTCTTTGAGTATATCGCTGTAGCCGATAATCGCGTTGAGGGGAGTTCGCAATTCGTGACTCATGTTGGCTAAAAATGCGCTTTTTGCTTGGTTGGCGGCTTGAGCAGTTTGAGCGACTTTTTGGAATTCTTCTGCTAATTTGCGCTGGGTAATATCTTCGGCAATGCCGACGATGCGGTAAATTTCTCCTGTTTCGTTCCGTACCGGAAAAGCCCGATCGCGTACCCAACAGACTGAGCCGGAGGAGCGCACTACTCGATACTCCTCATCATAATCACCCCGCACCTGTTTCTCAAAAGCAGCATAGATGCGATCGCGATCGTCTGGATGAATCGCATCCCAAAAAGATGTTGGTTCAGAATACAAAATCTCACTGCTCCGATTCCATATTTTCTCACAAGCTGGACTCACATAAACTATCTGCTTGTGATTTGGTTCTCTAATCCAAAATACCTCGTGAATATTTTCTGCCAACTGACGAAACCGCTCCTCGCTAGCCCGCAACTGCGCCATAGCATTGTGAAAATCAGTCACATCTTGAACCAGCGATGCTACTCCGATTATACAACCATCAGTATCCACCAAAGTAGTATTGTACCACTCGCACAGAATAACTTTACCATCTTTTCTGACGTTCTCGTTGATGCTACTAACTCCTCCTTGATTAGTTAACAAAGTGATAGATAATTGCCTGACGTACTCCTTAGCACTTTCAGGAACGATCAGATCGACTCCGTGACGTCCCATAGCTTCCAAACGGTTGTAGCCAAAAATTCTTTCGGCTGATAAATTCCATTCCGCTACTTCAAAATTGAGATTCCATTCAATACCCCCTAAAGGAGTTTGATGCAGGTGGAGAGCGAGTTTTTGCTGGGAGTTTTTGAGAGAGCTAATTAATTGAGTTTTGTCCGCGATCGCCGATTCCACCCGATCTTCTAGAGTAGTAAAAGACTCTTCCAACTGACCCGCCATCCGATGAAAAGAACGCGCCAGAACACCCACCTCATCCTCGCGCTTGACAGATGCCATCAACTGCCGTTCTAGTGCTGTTGAGTCCCATTCTCCCCGCGACAAATCCTCCGCAGCCTTACTCAGACGCTGAATTGGGACCACAATCCACCTCGAAGTTAAGCCACCAATCGCGATCGCCACCACCAAAGCACCAAAACACAGCAACACAGTGTAACGAGTGTTGCTGTGAATCCTTTCCATAAAATCGGCTTCAGGAACCGCCACCACAATCAGCCAGTCGAGTCCTCTCCCATCAACCAGGGGCGTTACTTGTAGAAATTGCCGTTCCCCGTCGATCGCAAAATCTAGCTGGTAAGTGTCATTAATCTTCCTCAAATCCCCGAAGCGCTTGGTCAAATAGCGAGCAGTCGATCGAATCAAAGGATTATTGCTGCTCGTTGCCCTAATCCGTTTTGCCACACCATTACTAACAATAAATGGCGATTCCTGAGTGGAATTTGCCACCAATTCCCCAGACCTTTCTACAATAAAAGTCTCTCCCGATTTACCTATTTTTAGATGATTCAAGAATTTATTGATATGGGAAAGTATCAAGTCTGAACCCACTACTCCAATCAGTTTGCCCCCTTCGCCATAAACCGGTGCAGCCGCCGTAATCGCTAGTTTTGGCGAGTCAAAATAAGTATAAATTTTGCTCCAAGTCGGTTTGCCAGTTTCCAATGGTGCTGTGTACCAGGGGCGGATGCGAGGGTCGTAGTTGGGACTACTTTTTAACAGCTTGCTTGGTGTCCCTAACTCCGAGGCTGCGTAGCTCTGAAAATGATAGCCCGTAGATTTGTTAGAAATCTGAAATTGTAAATTACCATCAGTGAGGCGTTCAACTCCAATAAAATCTTTTTTTTCTGAGCCGAATTCAATATAGCTAATTTTATCGAAGGCTTGGATTTGTTTGGTAAAGTATTTCTGCAAACTAGCGGAATCATCTACTTTTAAAATACCGAGACGGATGGCATCAATATTTAGCTGATTGATTTGGTGTGGCGTGGCAATATAACTATTAATATGTTGCTGGATACGCGATGTAACTTCTGCGCGCAGTTGGGCAGCCACATCGTTGACTGCTATGCGCCCGTTCCGCAGCGATAGCCACCCAGTTAGACCTACAGCAGCAAAAGTCTGGAGGGCAAAAGGCACCACTAGGACGATCCTAATTGGTACTTTGCCCAACATTGTTACAATCTGGTTGGTCAGATATCTGATTGGCATGATGAAGCTAAAGTTTTAATAACCCACAATGTTTAGGTAAACTGCAACCTCAGTAGGGTAAATTTTGAAATTGAAAGAGTTTTTTCGGGCAATTTGCTGTTAAAAACTCATATTTTTGCACCACGGATTAAATTTGCCACTTATGTCACCATTATCTTAACCCGATCGCCCGCTTTCGCAACAGGGGCGATTTCTGACTACCATTCCAGAAGCCGCGCCTTCTCGATAGCTTTCCCCCGCGGACTAGGAGCTTGGCTTTCTGGCTGACGCTGGTTAATTCGACACTTTATGAATTTTAAACTGGATATAATCAGAATACTAGGATGCAACGCCACACAAGGAGCGATCGTGAATATAATTATGGCTACTCTTGGCACTGTTGTGGGACTGAGCTCGATCTTAATCGGTATGACTCTGCCGGTTCTAGCCCAACCAAGACCCCAAATAGTGCCACAAAATTCAGAAACGACTTTATCAGGAGATTCGCTGAGGACGGTGGAAGATAGAACCCTTGACTCTGACTATCAATACTGGCTTGGTGAACCACAAACCGTGGGTGATTCGGGTATCAGAGCTAGTCGCTGGAGCAACACTTTTCGGATCAAAAGCGATCGCCAATTGGACTCGATTGCAACTCCTTCCGATGCCGAGCGTCAAGCCAATCCTTTACCTCCAGCGCCTAGTGACACTGGTACTGGAGGGGGAGTTCAAATTCAGCTAGGATTGTAGGAATTTGCAATAATTTGATTTTTTGTGATAGCGATCGCCTTTTTTGAGCATTTATATCACAATTTATAGACACTTCTCATCACACCAAACTCGCCCTTATCCACCGACAATCAGGACAATTAGATGTCTGAAAAAGCCCGATTAGCTACATATCTTTACAAAAAGCGTATAAAACTGGCGGTGAAGGTGATGGGAAAGGCTCAACTGATCGATTATTTGCAGGGGGAGTTGGCGATCTCGCATTCGGCGATCGCCCTAGCTCTGCGACACGGCGAACAAGATGCAGGTCAACTGCCTTTGGTTCTGTGGCAGTACGGGCTGGTTACACTTGAACAACTCAACCTGATTTTTGATTGGCTGCAAGCCCAGCAGATTTAGCGATCGAATGTAGTGGTCTCATCTTTAGTGGTCTCATCAAACAAAACCCCCATAACCTTTTGGATTACAGGGGATTGTTTTATTTAATTTGGTGGCGGGAAGTGGATTTGAACCACTGACCTTCGGGTTATGAGCCCGACGAGCTACCAGGCTGCTCTATCCCGCGTCGCTTTGTCTCTTCTCTAATATAAACATACCTTTAGGAAAATAGCAACCCCTAAATCAAAAAAACTTTTGAGAGGGTGGGTGGGGTTGCTGAAATCGGCTTGCCATCAGCACTTTTAGCTAGAAAGTCTGATGCTGGCTGGGGCATATGCTGCACCATGCTCAAGTACAAAGCCGAAATGGTAGGCAAAGTTTACCGAAAAATGGTGTCTAAAGCCTCGTCCTTCGCTTGACGGCTTTTTCTTGATCTTGTAGTTCAAAGCATGGAAACTTCCCCGACTACCTCCAAGCGCTTGAATTCACTCAGAGTCATGTAAGTTTCCGAAAGAGTTTCGGCGATCGTCGCGGTGATCCACCCCAACTGCTTGAGCAAGTGAATCGCCACAGCATATTTAGCCCGTTTGGCCCCATCTGTTACCTTAATTGCCAAACCCATACCTTCGCCAACCCGGCCAATGCACTGCACGCCCTCGGCACCGGACTTGCTCACCAACTCCCCTTGGGTCAAGCGCATCAGTTCCGTGTCAAATTTGCCCTCACCCGCGACCATGATCGGGTGGTGAGTCATAGCGCGAACAATCCGCTCCATATCCACATTGTCGCCACTGGCCAACTTAGCGTAGAGAGAAGCCATTTGCCCCAACTGCAATAAATAAGTAGGAGCCCCACAGTCGTCGCGAGCGCTGATAAACTCTTCGGCTGGCATTGCCAGTAAGTCAGCCACCTTGCCCAAAATAAGCTGCTGGACGGGATGTTTGCGCCGCAAATAAGTTTCCAGCGGCCAGTGCAGTTGCTGACAGACTGCCAGCATCCCGGCGTGTTTGCCAGAACAGTTGTATTGCAGGGAACTCTTTTTACCTTCAGGAATCGGGCATTGCAGTTTAGAAGGGTCAATGTCGCAGCGCCACAGGACGTTAAACACCTGTCGCGATTGCTCGATCGTACCTTGATGAGAACTGCACATAATCGCTAAGTCTCGATCCGTGAGTTCGTAGCGTTCTAAGGTACCGGTCGCTGTCACAGCCAAAGCTTGAAAAGGTTTGAGTGAAGAACGGACAAAGGTTGCCGTTTCCGAGTTACCAGCAACGGACAGAACGCGGCCGCGATTGTCGCAGACAGCAGCCTGGACCCGGTGCTTAGATTCCACAATACCTTCGCGCAGCAGTCTGACTTCCAGTTCTGGAGCTTGGGTTCGTTTTCCCCTTGTCATATCAATTTTAGATTTTAGAGTTTAGATTTTAGATTGGGCTTGAGGAATTTATGAATTGTGAGTGTAATTTATCAGTTGCGATTTGTCAGTTACAAATTGGATCTTGCAGCCAAAACCGATCGCTCACAACTCATAATCCCCCAGCACCCATTGCCGATTACAAACAACTCCAAATTACTCCCCCGGCAACCAGGAATACCGTCAAACCATAAAATGTCTGCCGCAGACGCTTCAGAATAGGTTCTAGCTGGTAGTTGACAATTAACTGGTCTTGAAGCAAGACTTCAGGAGTTTTCACCCAGGATTGACCGTCATACCAGCCGGATTCTTCGTAGACGACTGTGGGGTTAGAAAGGCGCGATCGCACATAAAACCAACCCAAGTACAGTCGCAGCAAGGCTAATCCTAGAATAAAACTGGCACCAGCGGCACCACTAAGGGCAAACTGAACTGGATACTTGACCGGAACAAAACTAGCAGCAGCTATCGGCCCGGATACCAACCAACTCCAACCCCACACCCAAGCCAGTTTTGTCAAATACTGCCGCCAACTCAGGGTGGCCCAACTAAAAAACCAGGACTCTTTGAGTTCTTGGTATTCATTGAGTGGTCGCTGTTCCTGCGGAACAGGACAAATAGAAACATAAGTGTCTTTCACATTAGCTATCCGATACTTTTTTGCTAACGTTTGCTAACAAATACATAAGTTGAGAACTGATCTCAACTAAGGCGTATCAACCAATGCCCGTAGAAATCTCTACAAGCACTTGTACTATCAGCGTTCAGCTTGGTTTTCGCGTGACCGCATTTAGCCAATTTGATTATTTGCTTTGATACTGTAGAGGCAACTTATTTAGATAGAGGTTGCTTACTACCAAGGTTTTTCACCTAAATCCGAGCGGCTAAATTCATTCTACATGACATAAAGACATCGGGCTAATGTAAGTGATTGTTGGCAAATGTCAGAAAAAGTCTTACTGTTAATCAACCTCTAGGCGCGACAGAAAAGTCAATACGTTCGGCGTGTCCCCAGAACGCTTCTAAATTGTAGAATTCACGCTCTTGAGGTTTCAAGATGTGGACGATCGCGTCGCCGTAGTCCATCACTACCCAACTGGCATCTGATTGCCCTTCTATGCGCAGTGGCAAGCGTTCCCATTCTGCTTCTACTTGGTCGGCGATCGCTTGGGAGATAGCTCGTACCTGCACGTTGGAAAAGCCGGTGACGATCGCAAAGTAATCTGCTAAGTAGCACACTTCTGATACCCGAAGCAAGACAATATCATCCCCTTTGCGGTCTTCGGCAGCACGGGCAATGGTCAAAGCTAGGGGGCGGGTCGGGTCTGGGGATGCACCTGGAGTGGCTGTAGACTGAGCCAAGGTATATTCGAGTTGGGTTCTATCTGACATTCAGTGTTTAAGTTCCTAAGTAAGGGCTAATTGACGATCTGCCATCGGTTTTTGGC
>Ga0209812_10001479_pt1 | contig 16124 bp, 18 predicted proteins | sample JI71714BDNA_FD_187502 | JGI IMG/M metagenome (GOLD analysis project Ga0209812, IMG submission 187502) | Wastewater effluent complex algal communities from Wisconsin, to seasonally profile nutrient transformation and Carbon sequestration -... | ecosystem: Engineered > WWTP > Effluent > Algae...
CAAAAGGGTAAACCCCTAAACCCGGTTGATTACATCACTTTTTAACGCTATGGGATTCAAATCATTCCTCATATTGCCTTTGGCCAAATGGAGGGCTAAACAGGTTAAAAAGACCGCCCGACATGCCCTTCGGAACCAAGAAAAAATATTCAGGAACCTGATTCAAAAAGGTGCTGAAACAAGTTTCGGGAAAACGCATGAACTGGAAAAGGTAAACGACTACGAAACATTCAAAAAAGCCCTTCCCGTTCGGGATTATGAAGGCATGAAGCCTTGGTTTGACCGGATGATTGCGGGCGAGCCGGACGTATTTTGGCCCGGTAAACCGGTTTATCTGGCTAAAACATCGGGTACAACTTCCGGCGTAAAATACATTCCCATCACTAAAGATTCTGCACCGTATCATATGCAATCTGCGCGTGATGCCGTTTTTTGCCATATAGCCAAAACCGGTGATGCATCCATGATGGACGGCCGTATGATTTTTCTTTCGGGAAGCCCCGAGTTGGAAGCCAAAAACGGAATACTGACCGGCAGGCTCAGCGGCATTTCAAACCACATGGTTCCCGCATGGCTTAAGAAAAATCAGGTACCCTCCTGGGAAACGAACTGCATTGAAGACTGGGAAGAAAAAGTTGAAGCCATCGTGAATGAAACCCTGAACCTGGATATGCGCCTCATTAGCGGCATACCGGCTTGGGTACAGATGTATTACGAGCGGTTGCTTCAAAAAAGTGGGAAAAAAAACATCAGTGAGCTTTTTCCAAACTTGTCGGTTTTTGTATACGGAGGCGTGAACTATGAACCGTACAGGGCCAAACTAGAGTCGCTGATGGGAAAGCGGATACCTTCGGTTGAGACCTATCCGGCGTCCGAAGGCTTTTTTGCCTACTCCGATCCGGATGCGGAGGAAGGCCTTTTGCTGCTGACCGATAATGGTATTTTTTACGAGTTCATCCCGGCCGATGAATATTTCAACGAAAACCCTACCCGGCTTCGTTTGGCGGATGTGGAAACCGGGATAAATTACGCCCTCGTGCTGAGCACAAATGCCGGACTTTGGGCCTATTCAATAGGCGATTTGGTGAAGTTTGTGAGTAAAGATCCGTACCGGATTCTGGTTACCGGCCGCATCAAACATTACATTTCGGCTTTTGGCGAACACGTGATTGGCGAAGAAGTGGATTTTGCCATGCATAAAGCCTGTGAAGCAACGGCTGCCGAAATTGTGGAATTTCATGTGGCTCCACAAGTAAATCCGCCGGCTGGTGAATTGCCTTATCATGAATGGTTTGTAGAGTTTGCCCAAGTTCCGGCTGACATGGACCGTTTCAGACAAGAGTTGGATAAACACATGCGCGGAAAGAATATTTATTACGAAGATCTAATTGCGGGTAATATTCTTCAGCCGGCAAAAATTACGATTCTTCCGCAGGGCAGTTTCGTTCAATACATGAAAAGTAAAGGAAAATTGGGCGGCCAAAACAAACTTCCCCGCCTATCTAACGACCGGATACTGGCACAAGAATTATTCAGTTAACCCAAAATAAGCGCCGTAGCACTCAGGGCAAGGGCTAAAACCATGTACATAAATTGTGGTTTACCAATCTGGCTTTCTTTAAAAGCGGGCACCTTATGGAAGCGACCTTCAGCCATACCGGAGGCCACCAATCCCCCAAGAATGGGAATCCAAATCATTTGTGATGAATAAAACCGTGAGGCCGCGTGTTTGCCGTCGAAAAGGAGAAACCCGATAAGGGTAAATAATAACAGGGGTAAAATTTGAAGAAGAAAAATAAATGTTCTGCGCTTGTTTCCATTCTTATTTATTTCAGAAGAAGGAGCCAGGTTTAAAAACTTCCATAAGTTATATACACCGAAAAACAACAATAGGCCCGCACAAACAATTCCGGCAAGCGGTAAAAACTCAGCTTTGATGCTTAAATATTCCCAGAGTATTTTCATGCTTCCCCGGTCAATAAATGAAGTAATAAACGAGCCGCCGAATATGGATAAACTCAAATAATGTACCCACAGAAAAAAGAGCTTCCGTAGGTTGTTTTTTAAGCGGTAACGGGTATAGAGGATACCGCTTACAATTCCGATAAGCAACTGGTAAAATGGGATAAACCCAAACAAAGCAATGATCTTGTTTGGTGTCCAGGATCCGGGATTCTCTATTTCAACCTTATCATAATGGAGAATAATCTCTAAACCAATCAGTTTCCCCATCAGATAAACGAGGGCATCCTGCAGTAAACCCACAAAAAGAAAAGCACATATCAATACCGCAAACGAATTGAGAAACCAAATAAACTTGGATGATGCAGAATTAGAACTGTACTGGCTTTGGGCAGTGGTTGACAAGCTAAAAAGGATTGGTTTACAAATCTACTATTTTTTTTGAGTGCAAAAGGGGCGACTAAAAAATAGGGCCGGTGCTGATATCAATTTCCTCTCCGCTAAGCGGATGGGTAAACTGAAGCCGGAATGCCTGCAGGCAGATGCTTGCAGGAGCCAGGGCATCTTTGCTTCCATAAAGCGTATCGCCCAAAATGGGATGCCCGTTTGCACCGGCCTGCGCCCGTATTTGATGGTAACGGCCTGTTTTCAGTTCAATTTCAATGAGGCTGTTTTCTTCTCTGATTTCCATGGTTTTGTAATTCAATACGCAGATTTTCGATCCGCGCAGTTCCGTATTAAAAACCATAGCCCTTTTTTGCATCGGATCTTTTACCATCCAATTTTGCCATTCGCCTTCGGCCGGGTTGATATGGCCCGAAACCAGTGCCCGGTAGTGTTTCTTTATTTTGCGGGCTTCCTGCATTTCATTCAGGGCTTTTAATGCGGTGGCCGTAAAAGCCAGCAGCACCAAGCCTCCCACCGGGCGGTCAATGCGGTTTACGGGCTGAATAAGTTTGGGCGGTTTGTTGATGCGGTTCAAATATTTCTTTGTCTCACTCAGCAAATCCGGATGCCCCATTTTATCCGGTTCGCACTGCAAACCCTGCGGTTTGTCTACCACGGCAAGGTATTTATCAATATAAAGAATTTGCTCCGCACCAATCATGGCCCAAATATACTGTTCCCTGTTTAATCGTTTCTCCATGCCCCGCAATTGAGTTTGTTTCTCCTAATTCGTACACGTTGGTTTACCGATATATTTGGGCTCGATTAAAAAAATTAGGTAGGTTTAAAACCCCATTTTTAGTATGCTTTTATCTGATTTACAGAAAGTTGTTGATTTTTTGAAGATAAATTGTCGGCAAGCTAATGTTAAGCCAATGTTATCTACTTAATTATTTTTACCTTACCGCCATGTTTGAAAGGGTGCATGGCAAGCGTAATTAAGTTATATTTCGTCTGAAATCCACCAACAGCAAAGCATTGAACGGTTAAAAAAGAAGTACAAAAGCAGTGATACCTGAACTCGGCGTTTTAAATGAATATCAAACTATTCAGCTTGCTGATTTAAGCAGCGTCACGCTGCTTAACCGGGTAGATACCAAATATGTTTTTCACCTTTCAGATTTAGAATCGGTGCTGCTTGAGCTCAAAGATGAGTACTCGGTGCTGGAAATTGAAGGCAAAAAAATTCATGCCTACGAAACCCTTTATTTTGATACGCCCGACTTTAAATTGTACAACTTCCACCACAATGGCAAACTGAACCGGATGAAAGTCCGTTACCGCTGTTATACGGACACAGGCCTCACATTTTTTGAAGTAAAGTACAAAGTAAAAGGAACCCGTACTGACAAGATCAGACTGAATAAGGCCAGTATTTCCAAATCCCTGGGGGAAGAAGAAATGGCCATGGTGCGTCATCACCAGATTAATCCGGATGAACTGGAAGAAAAACTCTGGGTGCTTTTCCACCGGATTACCATTGCCAAAAATGATTTTAGCGAACGTGCAACGCTTGACATAGGGTTAAAATTCCGAAACGGCGAGCTGGAAATTTCATACGAAGACATTGTAATTGCCGAAATAAAACAGAACAAAACATCCTATAACAGTCCGCTTATCAAAGCATTGAAATCCAGGCATTTTGAAAAGTCCGGATTCAGTAAATATGCCATGGGCGTTGCCGCAACCGAGGCCATAAAATCAAACCGGTTTAAACCTAACTTTATAAAAATAGACAAGATCAGACATGGAAACAGTTGATGAACTTCTTGGCGAAGCTGCCATTCAGACCGAAATGTGGAACTTCGGGCTGCGCTTCGGCATAAACTTGTTGGTAATTTATATCCTCATCCGCCTGATTTATTATCCGCGCCACAAAAACAAAGATTTTTTGTTCACTTTCATTTTGTTCAATGTGGTGAACTTTTTGATTTGTATCCTCTTGAGCTCGGCTAAATTAAAAATGGGGTTTGCCTTCGGATTGTTTGCCATATTTTCTATTCTCCGCTACCGAACGGTCACCATCCCCGTGAGGGAAATGGGTTATTTCTTTCTTTCGGTGGCTATCGGCATTATAAATGCCTTGGCCGTACTCCGCGGAAACCCCTTCAAGGATATTACATTTTTCCCGGTTGAACTGCTGCTTGCCAATGGTATAATTTTGGGTTTGGTACTGATGCTTGACCGAAAATCAAAATTGCAACACCAAAACTATAAGGAGATTAATTATGAACGGATTGATTTGATAAAACCCGAAATGCGGCCACAAATGTTGGAAGATTTGCAAAACCGGACGGGACTGCCCATCAACCGGATCGAAATAATAAAAATTGATTTTTTAAGAGACGTGGCCGTGATTCATGCTTTTTACCTTTCTACGGAGAATGAAAGCACGACCATCGGTACCGGCGGTGATGACGATTAAAGTTTGCTCACCAGGCCGTTTTCCAGCTTATACTTTTCTTTTGATTCAGGACACTCGGCAATACCTTCTGCGTTGAACTCAAGGTTGTGTCCGTATGCGCTCATCCAGCCCCGGTGTTTGGCCGGATTTCCGTAAACCAGTTCATAGGGTTTTACTTCGCGCGTAACCACCGAACCGGCACCCACAAATGCATATTCGCCAATGGGATTACCGCAAACGATGGTGGCATTGGCTCCGATACTGGCGCCCTTTTTAACCAATGTGCTACGGTATTCATCTTTACGGGCCACTGCGCTGCGCGGATTCATCACGTTCGTAAACACCATGCTTGGCCCTAAGAACACATCATCTTCGCAAATTACACCGGTATAAACCGATACATTATTCTGTATTTTTACATTATTGCCCAGCGTAACGCCCGGAGAAATAACTACGTTTTGTCCAATATTGCATTTTTCACCAATCACACAGTTGGGCATGATATGCGAGAAATGCCAAATTTTAGTCCCTTTTCCTATCGTACAGCCATCATCCACATACGATGATTCATGCACAAAATACTCTTTTTCCATAGGCTGTTTATGTCGTCGTTTCCAGATTAACGGTTCACAAATTCAAGCACTTTAGCCGTTATGTATTCCAATTGATCGCTGCTCAGCTCGGTATGCATAGGAAGCGAAATAACACGACGGCTTAAATCTTCGGCAATGGGCAAATCGCCTTCTTTATACCCTTTCAGGTTATAGGCTTTTTGCAGGTGTTGCGGAACCGGATAATATACCTTGTTCGGCACGCCGTTTTCGGTTAAAAAATCACCCAGTCCGTCGCGGTCAACTCCGGTAAGGGTTATGGTATACTGATGAAAAACATGGTTACCGTATGCGGCGCGGAAAGGCGTTTTAATTTTCGGGTTTCCGGCAAAGGCTTTGTCGTAATAATCAGCAGCGGCATTACGCGCGGCGGCATAATCGTTCAGGTGGGGCAATTTACAACGCAAAATAGCGGCCTGAATGGTATCGAGCCTGGAATTTACGCCCACCAAATCGTGGTAATACAAACGGGTTTGGCCGTGGTTGGCAATTTGCCGTAAAACAGTTGCCAAGGCTTCATCCTGTGTGAAAATAGCTCCGCCGTCGCCATAACAGCCTAAGTTTTTAGAGGGGAAAAAGGACGTGGTTCCGATAGTGCCCATGGTACCGGCCTTTTTTACCGTTCCATCCGAAAAACGGTACTCAGCGCCCAATGCCTGTGCAACGTCTTCAATTACATACAGATTATGTTTTTGGGCCAGTTTAAGCAGTGGCTCCATGTCGGCACACTGTCCATACAGGTGAACGGGAACCAGGGCTTTGGTTTTGGGACCGATGGCTTTTTCAACCCCGGCCAAATCCATCCCGAAGGTATCCGGATCGGTATCCACAAAAACAGGCGTCAGTTTCAATAGGGCAATTACTTCACAGGTGGCCGCATACGTGAACGAGGTGGTAATCACCTCATCGCCCGGCTGTAAATCAAGTGCCATCATGGCAATTTGCAGGGCATCCGTACCGTTGGCGCAGGGAATAACGTGTTTGGCACCAAGGTAGTTAGACAGTTCATTGGCAAACTCCTTTACATCCGGCCCGCCAATAAAAGCTGTTGTATCCAACACATTGGCAATGGCGGCATCTACCTGCGGTTTTATCTTTTTGTACTGACCTTTCAGGTCAACCATTTCAATTTTTTCCATGACAGCTATTAATGCCACGAAAGTAAACTCTTATTGAAGGATATGCAAATTGACTTAGGCAGAATTATTGCATTCAACCCATTTTTGATTGCTTAAATTACAACCAATTAAAAACTACAGGTTGGTTCGTAAATAACTTCTAATTCTGAGTTTCCCGCAAACTCGGTAGCGAAAAATTCAACCGAATTTGAAAAATATACATCTACTTTTTCATTTCCCTCAAGTGTAAACGGTGGATTTGAGCAGCCCCCAATCGTAATATTTTTACCAAAATGAGCTAATTTTGGATACCCTAAATCACAAATTGACTTATCGATACTCACCGCATAGCAAGTTGTATAGGGGTTAAGTCCATTTTCAAGGCCAGCATGTACCTTTTCTATTTGACATGGCGTCAAAGAATTGTGGTTACTGTAATCCATCATGTTATTTGAACATCCTGGCCCAATATTGTTAAATCCACATGCTGGATGTATACTTGATCCATAAACATGAATCATTTCTGAAGCAGATGGGGTGTCAGAACAATCATCTCCGCAACTGGAACCAATTGCAGTTGAGCAAAGATCTCCACCTCCTTCTCTAACCGTGTGGTCAAGACCTAATAAATGACCCAGTTCATGACAAACATGATTTCCGTCTGTAAAAAATGCCCAATCTGGTGGTGGAACTAAGCCTCCACCATTAACCCAGTCTCTGTACCATTTCCAAACTAAACCAGTTTCTGTAAACTTGTATGAACTATTCTGATCTGTGGTTGTAGCATAACCACCTAATGCACAGCATGTAACAATAATATTCAGGACATTTAACTTGTCAGAGCCATACATCTGATATATTGAATTTCCATTCCCATAATTATATAAGGAAGGGTTATTATGAAAATATACTGCGTCCAAAATATAATTAAAATTTTTATCCAAAACTGGTGTTGTATTCCCTTGTGGAATATTCATTTGTACATTATAACCTTGTGAATAATTCATATATTTAATCAAATCTCTTGAAAAATTATATCCACTATAGTTATTACCCATTCCATCTGAAGTTTCCGTAAAGTTTGAGTAGTTGTCTTTATTAATAAAATGTATGTTAATTCGGACGGTTTTTAAAGTGGAAATAGATTTAACTGGCGGCGCAATATTTGTTGCGTTCCCAGTATTTTGAGTGTCATTAGATAAACAAAAAATTTGGGAATGCACATTAGTTATTGTTAAAAATAAAAAAAATAAAAAAATAAGTTTCATTTTTTAATGAATTTTAAAATTTGTGCTTGATGATTTTCTACAATAATCTCTATGAAATAGATACCAGAGGCAAGACTTCCTACATTTATAACTGGATCCACTCCACTGATATACAGAGCCTTTCTGCCAAAAGAGTCATAAATATTTATTTGCGAAAAATATGTGCCATCAGGCACTTTAATTTGAAGAGTCTCACTAGTTGGATTGGGAAATATTGTAACTGGTAAAATAGATTTATGCTCTGTTTGAGAAAATGTTGAAAACATAAAAGTATTGCACATATCCTCAGAACTTTGATTAAATGCTACAGTTCCTCTTGTGTTGTCATAATAGCAATTTAATGAACCAACTGCACCATTCATTCCATCTATAACGCACAATTATTGACGGACGGCTCTGGCAAAAAATTGAAAAGCGATCCTATGTTTTTTACAACTCTTGAACCAATTGTCCAATACGGAGCCTCAAGAAAGTCTTGGTAATTAAATATCCGTCCAGAGTATGTATTCGTTCCAGTATCAGAAACTACAATATAATTTGAAATTAAATTACTGTTACAATTAAACGAATTGCCATTAGGGAACACTTCATAATTTTCACCTGGAACTAAGTTAAAATCATACATCATTTCAAATAAAGTTGTTGTTGGATTGTACCAAAATATTGTATCCTGACTTTTATAAAAAAAGTAATTTTCACCAAAAACCTCTGAAAACAAATAATTATTTTGATTTTGATCAGCATAATATGTTTTCACTTTTGTTGAAAAAACTTTGCAGTTTTTGCCACTTATAGTTGTATCTCTTTCATAAGAAACAATTAAATGTTTTACACTTCCCATTGAAATCAAATCATACATCCAGGTTGCACCCTGGGGAGCCCATTCTACATTGTCTATAATTTGGCAATAACTAACATTAATAAATGTTAACAGAGAAAATGCAATAGAAAATAGTGTTTTCATCGCTGTTATTTTTTTTGTTGCTCTTGAAGATGTCTGATTTCTTCTTTTAATTCTTTTATGGATTCTACCAGATAAGGAATCAATTCCTGATACGAAACTGCTAATATACCGTTTTCATCTTGAACAACAAGGTTGGGGAAAATTTCTGATACCTCTTGTGCAATAAATCCAACCCGACTCTCTGAGTAAGTGTATTTTGAATCATCCGCATTTTGACTTTCTATTGTTTTTTCTTTTATCTCATAATTACCGGTGTCTTTAGGCGTATTCCTATTTACATTATCATCAAATACTGGTTTTACGTTGTATGTAACGGCTCTTAATTTTAATATCTTATCAAGTGAATTGTCTATGTTTTTGACATTTACTTTTAGCGAACTGTCAGAAACTACAAGGACCTGCGTTGATCGAATTGCTCCGTTGACATCTAATTTATAAAGAGAAGACCCTTGGGTTCCAATTCCCACATTTCGGTCGTCTCTTAAGAAGAGATAATAGTTTCCTGCATTTGTTGCCGGCCAAGGCCTCCAAAAATTCAATCCCCCATTATAGTATTCTATAGCATATCTACCATTATTTGGAGTTGACATGTTATTTCCAAAAGACAACGCTTTATTTCCGCTGTATCCAATTTGGATCAATGCATCGCTTCTAATTTTTAAAGCTCCTTGAGAAAAACTAAGGGTTGCTAAAAGTAAAAAGTAACTAAATAAAATGAATTGTTTTTTCATAGTAATAATTGTTTAGACAAAACTCTTTTAATTGAATGTTTTTTGCAATGCTCTCTCCACATTTATTATGTGATTTACACATAGTTTGTATATTTACAAAAAAAAGCATGATACACAATAGAGTTAAAACGATTAGGGAGTCGAAAAAAATTTCGCAAGATTTCTTGGCAAGTGAATTAGGCTTAAATCAATCTCAATACAGCAGAAGAGAAAATGGTGAAATCAAGTTTGACACTGATGAAGTATTAAAACTCTCGTCACTTTTGGAAGCCTCTGTTGCTGAGTTATTTGGCCAAGAGTCTGCAATTTTTAATAATCACAATCAAAAAGGGGGGAATTTTGGTCAATATATTTCGGTTTCCGAAAAATTAATCGAACAATATGAAAAACGCCTGTTGGATAAAGACAGGATTATTGAACTTCTAAGTCATAAAATTGAGGAATTAACTTCAAAATAAACAACACCCGTCCCTATTATCCTTGTTTTCTATGACTAATTAGTGATAATATTTGTTTCTTTGATTCGTTAATTGGCTATGCAAAAAATTGTACGTTTTATTTTACCCGTTTTGCTGATTTGCTTTCTGCTTTTAAACGGCAGCCAAGTAAATGCCCAGCGCAATGTAAAAGACTCGGTGGTGTTTATCGGCATGATGATGCCCGGTGTGTCTTTTCAGTTTCCGATGGGCGAACTGAGCCGGCGTACCGGTTTCTTCTTTTCGGTGGGCGGGCCCCTGCGCTTTAAAACCAAGAAAAACTGGCTCTTTGGCGCCGAAGGGTATTTTACCCATGGTGGAAAAGTGAAAGAACCCGGTCTTATTCAAAACTTAACTGCCACAAACGGCAATGTAATAGCCCAGGACGGGGCTTTTGCCACCATGAATATTTATTTCCGTAGCTGGCATGTAGCGGCCGGGTTTGGTAAACTTTTCCCTTGGTTTGGGCCTAACAAAAACAGCGGCATGTATTTCATGTTCTCGCCGGGCTTCATCCAACACCGCATCCGTTTTGAAGTCAGACAAAACAATGTGCCATCCTTGGCCGGTGATTATAAAGAAGGTTACGACCGTTACTCGGGTGGTTTTGCCATGAAACAGGAAATAGGGTATAAACAGGTGAGTAATAACCGGCGTATCAACTTTTATGTGGCACTTGAGTTTTTACAGTCGGCCACCAAAAGTTACCGTGGATATAATTACGACACCGAAACCAGCGATACCAAAACCCGTTTCGACGGCTTCTTTGGCATGAAGGTAGGATGGATGGTTCCCTTCTTTTCCAAAAAAGGAACCAATGAGTATTATTACCGCTAAGCAAATTCAGCGTTTTTGAAGAGTATATACAGTTTTGGCATTTTTTTATACGTAACGGCCCTTCGCCTGGCCTCACCCTTCAATGCTAAAGCAGCAGCTTGGATAAATGGCCGGAAAGAATCAAAGAAACGCTTAGGCTCCATGCTTCCCCACAAAGGAAAAACGGCATGGGTTCACTGCGCCTCACTGGGCGAATTTGAACAGGGCCGGCCACTGATTGAATCGCTCAAAAAATCATACCCTGAACTTCGCATCGTACTCACCTTTTTTTCGCCTTCGGGATACGAAATCCGAAAAAATTATCCGCAGGCCGATCTGATTTTATACTTACCTGCCGATTTGCCCGGGGCGGCCTCCCGGTTTTTTGATGCCATCCGGCCAAGTTTTGGAATCATCATCAAATACGAGTTCTGGCAAGGCTATTTGCACGAAGCTAAAAAAAGGGATATTCCCTTATACCTGGTTTCGGGAATCTTCCGTAAAGACATGCTGTTTTTTAAATGGTATGGCGGCTTTTTCCGAAAGGGATTAAACGCTTTTGCACATTTTTTTGTGCAAAATTCAGCATCGGCAGATTTATTGGCCAAGATCAACCTGAACAATGTTTCGGTTTCCGGCGATACACGCCTGGACCGTGTGCTGGAAGCTTCCGCATCAGCAAGTTCGATTCCGCTTGTTGAACAGTTTAAAGGAGATGCCTTACTTTGGGTCTGCGGAAGTTCATGGCCGGCCGATGATGCCCTGATTTTACCTCTAATCAAAAAGTATAAAGGACGGTTTAAATACTTGTTAGTGCCGCACGATATTCATCCGGAATACATGGATAGGCTCATTCAGTCGCATCCTGAATTAAGTATGCAACGTTTTTCGCAAGCGGATGAAAAAACACTCGCCCATGCGGATGTGCTCATTTTAGACACCATGGGTATGCTGCTTTCTGCCTATCGGTATGCCGATTGGGCCTATGTGGGCGGCGGGTTCGGGAAAGCGGTGCACAATACCATGGAACCTGCCGTATATGGCATTCCAGTTTTGTTTGGGCCACAAATCCGCAAGTTTAACGAAATTCAAGGGCTTATTTCGGCGGGCGGCGGGTTCTGTATTTCAAAGGCCGAAATGTTGGATACACAAATTAAGGAATGGCTGCACAATGAAAAAAGCCGGAGAAAAGCCGGAGAAGCAGCCCGCAACTATGTGCTTGAAAATGCAGGCGCAACGGCACAAATTATGCAGTTGTTAGACTCAAAAATGAAACAGGCTTAACGAAAATCTATTGTTAATTTTCCTGAAAATTAGGAACTTGCTTCTTATATTTGACGTTCAAAAAAAAGAACCTGACAAAATTCTGATATACCTATGCGTTTAAAAAAACATCTTTCGCTCGTGGCCGTTTTTGGCTTGGCTGCCCTGGTGTTGGGAGCCTGTAACTTCAAAAAATTTAATGGAAAAAATTTATCGGCTACAGAGGATATGGCCCTGGCCGAAAACCTTTTTTCTGATTCATACAAACAGGTAGCCGGCGCCGGACAGGCAACTGCCGACAGTCTGAAAGCCTACAACGACCTGCTTGCCGGTTGTGGTACCCTTTCAATTACACCTTTTGACACCGTTACCTGGCCCAAAACTGTAACACTTGATTTTGGAAACGCAAATTGTGTGGGCAATGACGGCCGCACCCGACGCGGAAAAATTATCGGTGTGTTTACAAACTGGTTCCGTAGTCCGGGCACGGTGGTTACCATTAATTTTGATGATTATTTTGTAAACGACCATGAATTATTGGGCACAAAAACCATCACCAATAACGGATATAACAATGCCAACCATTTAACCTACACGGTTTCATTTCCAAATTGCCAGATAGTTAAGCCAAATGCGGCCGGAACGGTGCTTTGGAGCACTACCCGGGTTCATGAGTGGATGGAAGGGGAAAATACGTTTACCCCATACGATGATGTTTGGAATATAACAGGTGCAGCAAACGGAACAAGCGCCGAAGACATTGATTTTTCATTGAACATTGTTCAAGAGTTAAATGTAAAATATGGCTGCCGCTGGATCCGTTCCGGTATTTTGGATTTGAATATTGAAGGCATCAGTACCATTTCGGTAAATTATGGTTCGGGCAACTGCGACGCCAATGCCCTAGCCACATACGAAGGAGAGGATTATCCATTTGTGATGCAATAATGGACTAAGTCTGTTCTTTTGTTCGATTGTTTTCTTGTTCGATTGTTATTATGTTTAATTATGACCGGTTCACGCAAGTTTATGCTTTAAACCACAATAGGACACATAAGAACACATTATTCTTAGATTTGCATATTGTTTTCGCATGGAATAATCACAGGCTACACGTCTTGATACCTGATACCAAATACTTAATACCAATCACTTGATACCAAAACAACCATGGCCGAGCCACAAAAAAATAACCCCTTGCATGGTGTAACCCTGAAAGAAATTTTGGAATACTTGCACGATGCCCACGGCGGATGGAAACCGCTTGGTTTTATTATTCCCATCAACTGTTTTTTGGTAGATCCAAGTTTGAAATCAAGCCTTACCTTTTTGCGTAAAACCCCCTGGGCACGCAAAAAAGTAGAAGATTTATATTTGGAAACCCTGGCTGAAAAAGGTTCCGGAAAATAGCTTTACCGGACAGAATTTGTTCAATTTAGTGGGTTCATTAGCTTTGTGGAATGGTATTCAGCAGCAGCCTGTTTTTATTGTATTTTCTGCCTGTGTTTTTGCTGGTGTATCACTTGGTTCCCAGAGTGCTGAAAAATACGGTAATTTTATTGGCCAGTATTGTTTTCTATGCCTGTGGAGCTCCCAAGTTTTTGTTTGTGGTAATGGGCGTAACCCTGCTTGATTTTTATCTGGTAAAGTTTTTGCATGAAGCCCAATCGGAACGGAACCGTAAAATATTTCTCATTTCATCGGTTTCGCTCAATTTAGGATTACTGGCCTATTTTAAATATGCCAATTTTTTTATCGAAAATGTAAATGAGGTATTAACAGGATTGGGCTTTCATGCACTTGATTGGACCAAAGTAGCCCTTCCCGTAGGAATTTCATTCTTTGTATTTCAATCCCTCACATACGGCGTGGATGTATACAGGCGCGTGCACAAACCGCTTAAAAGCGTGTTGGATTACATGCTGTTCATATTGTCTTTTCCTCAGCTTATTGCGGGCCCGATTGTGCGGTTTGGAACGGTGGCTGCCCAAATTGCTTACCGGCATGAACGCATTGATGACAAACTGGCCGGATTTTACCGGTTTTGTATCGGTCTGGCAAAAAAGGTGTTGATTGCCAATGTTATGGCCGAGCAGGCACATTGGGTATTTGATGGAGATTTGCATACCCTGAATGCATCTTATGCATGGATAGGTTTGTTGGCCTATACCTTTCAGATCTATTTCGATTTCTCCGGCTATTCGGATATGGCCATCGGCTTGGGTAGAATTATGGGATTTCATTTCCCCGAAAATTTTAATTCACCTTATACATCGGGAAGTATAACCGAATTTTGGAGGCGTTGGCATATCACACTTGGTGTGTTTTTCCGCGATTATGTTTATATACCCTTGGGCGGAAATAAAGTGGCATCCGAAACCCGCTTGTATTTTAATTTAGGGTTGGTGTTTTTGCTCTCCGGTCTTTGGCACGGAGCCTCTTGGAACTTTGTTTTATGGGGCGCTTATCACGGCCTGATTCTAATTCTCGACCGACTGTTTCTGCTCAAAATTTTAAATAATGCATGGAAGCCCATTTCAATGTTATTTACTTTTTTGCTGGTCATGTTCGGATGGGTCATTTTTAAAATTGAAAACTTGGACGAAATCGGGTTATTTTTTAAAAAATTGGTCGATTTTAATACCGTTATGCCATTGAAAACCATAACCGCATTCTGGCCCGTTCTGTTCATTGCCATTTTCTTTTCCTTTTTCATGGCCATTAAACGGTTCAAACCGCTCGAGGATTTCTTCTTTTTTAAAGACCAATACTCATCCGTACAGCATGTTGCGCTGTTGCTGATTTCTTCCGTCCTGTTTGTGGTTTCGCTCAGTTCGATTACCTCATCGGGATTTAATCCGTTTATTTATTTTAGGTTTTAAAGTTGAAAAAAGAGAAAACGCATATTATTTTTAAAAACCTGCTTTTTGGAGCATTGGTTACGGCTTTGTTATTGCCCCTTTTTCAGCATTGTACCGGTTTAATTCGTGTTAAAAAACTGCATGGTTTTTATGAAACAGTTGAAGCACCCAAATTCTCTTCTGAAGCTTGGTTTTCGGGCAGTTTCCAATCCCGTGCCGACGAATACCTGAATCAACATTTTGGATTCAGGCCTTCATTTATCCGCTTATACAATCAACTGTATTATACGTTTTTTACTTACGCTAGGGCTAATGGTGTATTGAGCGGTAAATCGGGATATTTATATGAAAAAATATACATTGAAGCCCACCTGGGCCGCGATTTTATTGGGCAAGACCAAATTCAGTTGAGGGTTGATTCATTAGCCATGATCCGGGATACGCTTGCCGCCTTGGGTAAAGATATGGTTATCATTCTGGCTCCGGGAAAAGCCAGCTTTTATCCGGAATTCATTCCCGAGCAATTTGAACCCGAGCACAAAACAATTACCAATTACGAGGCCTTTTCTAAAGCCTTTAAAGAGAAAAATATACCGCTTCTGGATTTCAAAAGCTGGTTTTTACAGATGAAACCACAAGCCCAATATCCCTTATTTCCTAAAAATGGAATTCACTGGAGCAAATATGGAGAGGCGCTTGTTGCGGATTCGCTGCTTACCTTTATTGGTGAGTTGCGCCAAACTAAAATGCCCAAGTTGATCATTGATTCCATCTCCCTTTCAACCCGTATGCGGGATACCGATGATGATATAGAAAAAGGGATGAACCTGATTTTTGATTTACCGGATTTGGAGATGGCTTATCCACATTACCGCATTGTAAGCGATTCTACCATAAAACAGCCCAAGGTTTTGGTAATTGCCGACAGTTATTACTGGGGATTGTTCGGCATGGGTTTATCGCGAGAGGCATTTGATGACGGCGATTTCTGGTATTACAATGAAGCCATCCACCCAACGGCTCCGGGCAAGCCCCAATTTACAACTGAAATTGATTACATCAAGGAGTTAGGTAATTATGAAGTAATTCTCTTATTATCCACAGATGCTAATTTGTATAAATTTCCCTTTGGATTCTCTTCGATGGCTTATCCGGGCTACTTTTTGCCACAAAACCCGGTGGGAAACAAATAGTGGGCAAGTA
>Ga0209812_10001481_pt1 | contig 16095 bp, 11 predicted proteins | sample JI71714BDNA_FD_187502 | JGI IMG/M metagenome (GOLD analysis project Ga0209812, IMG submission 187502) | Wastewater effluent complex algal communities from Wisconsin, to seasonally profile nutrient transformation and Carbon sequestration -... | ecosystem: Engineered > WWTP > Effluent > Algae...
TCAGCATAAACTCCTCCGGACCATAACCTCCCGTTACATCCTGTGAAATACGTCCACCCAATGAAGTAGCTGAGTTTTGATAAAAACATTTTTCTTTGACCGGATCCGTGACCCAGAGATCAATATCGCTGTTATCGGCATTCCAGCTGATCACAATGCGTACATCCACCGGCATGGCAAATACCAGGCGAGGATCGATGCCAGACAAGTCCACACGACCCGGATGTGCACTGATGATGGCATTCATTTCACTGAGGGTAATGGATTTTACATCTGTGAAACGGCCATGCCAGGTGCCTAATACCAGTTTATACATCAGCTGAACGGCTTCATTATATGCCCCGGTTTCGTTCAGGGCGAGGGCCAGGTCACGGTAAGACTGCGGTTCTTCTTCCCGCATCTTCAGTATATCCCGATAGCTTTCCACCGCCAGTTCTTTTTCCCCTGCTTCCATCAGCTGATTGGCCATCATGCGCATCAGTGAAGCCTCTTCGAGCTTCATTTCAGCCACATTACTCAGTACCTGTATGGCCAGTTGCTTTTCTTTCTGTTGGAAGAAAAACCGGGCCACATCAATATAAAACGAAGGCTGATCCACATATGCCTTTTTTAGGTTAAGGTATTTACTGAGAAAATCACGGGCACTTGTTTTCTCCAGTTCCTTTAAATAAGGCACATCAGGTTTCCATTCCTTCACATCAATAGTGGATTGGCTTTTTTCCTTAAATTCCTCATTCTTATCCATCACCCCGTCTGCATTCTCCTCTGCCATCTTCATAGATTCTGTATTGCCGATAGCTGAGGCTTGCAACTGTTCCTGTGCCGGAGGGGGAAGGGACACTTTTTCATCAGCTAGAATTACCGGAGCAGTAAAATATTCTGTTGACACCCGTGCTGAATCTGTTACCACCAACCTATTTGCCATTGACCCTTCCCTGTCAACCATTGAAAACACCTGGTCAGTTCCAGTATCAGCTGACTGATTCTTCTTTACGTCCGGCTTATAGTCCCTGCTCCACCAGTTCTTTAATTCCTGCATGGCATTCAGAGCTGATTGCAGCGCATAGCCTTTGTTAGTGTTTTCCTGTTCCTTTTTCTCTTTAAGCAATGCATAATATTCTTTATGTAATTCCACCGGTGGCAGGATCTCCTGTTCTACATAATCCTCCACCCGGTCCAGCACGATCAATGAAGTGTTTTGCGTGACCACCGAAAATTCCTTACCCAGGCTGGTGATCGCATCTTTGTTCTTGTCAAACTGCAGCTCCAGTTCACTGATCCGCATCGTGGCCCAGATTCGTTTTACCTGGTCGTAATCCGTAGTTTCATTTTGCCGCAGGGTGAATGTTTTTGTTTGCGTAATGGTAGTACCATACCCCAGCGATACCTTTACTTCTGCCTCCGGTACATTCAGTATACCGGCAAATGAAAGTCCGCGGGTCACTACAGCGGGTACGGGTAATGTCAGTTCATCAATGGCCGCCGGGTCATAGTCCACGCTTATCACCTGCAACTGATCCTCGAGTAATGTACGAAGCGCTTCATCCGGTGTTGTACTGCTGAGGTCGATCCATTTGCCTTTCGACTGTTGGGCAACATATTTCAAATGGGCAAAGTCAGCGGAGGGAGAGGTATTGATTGTGGTTATGGGCATATCTGAAAAATCAATCTCCTTTTCGCCGAAACTGGCGAGTCCGTCGGTAAACAACAGGGCCTGGTCAAAATTATACCGGAGCATAGCAAGGGCACCAAAACGGGTACCCCCATCATAGACCAGTTTGTCAATCGCCTCCATTAAAGCCTCACAGTTTCCATCCCGTACATCATATACCTGGGGTTGTTCTGCTGTAACATGAAAAGGTACCAGGCTGACCTTTGGATTTCCCAATGCACGGAGATAGGATTTCAGCAATTCCTTCTCTTTGGACTTATCTCTTTTTGCAGCTGACGCGGATACATCCCAGAAAATACCCAGCTGCTGATCAAGGGTCCGTTCCTTTCCTTTTCCTTCCATAAACTGATTGAGGTAGAAATAAGTCCGCCCTTTGTATTGCTCCGCGAGATAAATAGTCTCATTGCTATCCGTTCTCGGTACAGTAAATCGGATCGTCTGACTGGCGGTATAATTTTTCTGACTGTATTCAGCCACCCAGGCTTCCTTCCATTTTTTAAAACTGAAATTGGATAAAGGATTGTTTTCGATTTCCGGACGTACAGTGCTCTTATACACTATGGTTTTAAGCGAAAAGTCAGCAATTGGTTCTTTGGTATACAAAGGCAACTGGTAAAGCTGACTGAGCGCCTCCTGTGGCAGCAGCTGCTCCACTGCAATCAGGATATGACGACTCCCTTTGGCCGGTAAAGGATAAATGCGGGTGCGGAAATTATTCCCCACTGTTTTTTCCACCAGTCCCGGATCGATCTGCCGGCGGATTGTATTCTCAAATGCCTGACGGGCTTTAGCTTTTTCTGCAACTACACCTTCACGGAGTTTGCCTTCAATATCAAGGGCATACCGCACAATATGTTGCCCATCAGCCAGGGGAAATTCAAATTCCCCTTCCAGGATCCGGTCATTGGGATTATAAAATACGATATCAAAAGTGGTGGTAGCAATATTGGCAGCCACTTCAACATTAATATGCAGACTGCTGATCTTCATTGCTGTTGCGGCTGAATCATTCAGGATACGCATAGCAGGAATCGCCGAGGGCAAGGGCTCGTTTTGCTGGGCTTTCTTTACCTGGGCACAGGAAAAAAATAAAAAGACCCCCAGCAGGAGAACAGCATGTTTTGACATAAAAACCGGTTTGGTTCAGGAGTGAGATGAACGAAACCGGGAGATTACATACTTTTTGTTGGTGTTATTGTTGGCCACCCTTCGGTACGCCGGTGTAAAATTATCTCCTGCCCTCAAGTACTGTTTGCAGCTACTCAGGGTGACAACGGGCTGCTCTTGTCATGCTGAGCCGATGCTCTTGTCATGCTGAGCGTGCCGAAGCATGATAAACGTGGATTTCTCAGAAGGGGCTGTTTCCTAACACCTAACAGCTAACAACAAACACCTTCTCTCAGGTGGGGCTGTTGACTCCCGACTCCTGCTTAAAGACTACTTCTCGCAAAGCGCCTTCAAACTCTCCAGCCCCTGTACAAACTGCTTATTCAGCTGACCGCTGATCATCGGACCCATCAGGCGGCCGATGGGGAAGGGCAGTTCGCCGCTGTTTTGCCAGGTAACCTTGGTTTCGTTTCCGTCGCCCCAGGATTCAAAGAGCCAGTTATCGCTGGCCTTGCTGTTCATGGGTTTGATAAACTGCAGATCGAAATTTATATGCTTTGCATCCATACTCAGCAGCGTAAGACTCCCAATACCGACTTTCTTCCCCTCCCAGGCATATTTATGTCCGGATTGTCCTGCTGTGCCGGTTATGGTACTTTTAGCGCTAGGATCGGATTGCTGCCAGGGGTTCCATTGACTGTAATAATTGAGGTCGCTTATGCGTTGCATCACGTAATCGGCTGGTCGTTTGATAATAATATTCTTCTCTACATTGTAGGATTTGGGAAGCAGGGAGGCAGCGATCAGTAACACAGCAAATAAGCCGAGAACGATATAAAGTAAAAGCATGGCAAACGGTTTAGACTGTTAATTTAAGAAATTCCTGAGGGCTGCCCGTGATTATTCCATCAGCGGCGGGTGCGGTAAAAACGGAGGGGACGAAGATAAATGGCTCCTTCCCGGGTATAGAATCGGGTGGCCAGCTGTGTATAGTTGCCTGCAGCATCCGTTCCCGACTGATTATCTTTGTGCTTTACCCACACTATTATCATTGAATACCCCGGAACTTCATACAGCGTCTGCCACTGACATTGCCAAACGGAAAATGCGCATTGCCGTATCGGCCTTTTATTTCTGCATGGGTTTCAGTTTCGCCTCATGGGCAAGCCGGATTCCGGATATCAAAACGAAACTTCACATGAATGAAGCAGCGTTGGGTACAGTGCTGCTTTGCCTCCCGGTCGGACAATTACTGATGATGCCCTTCTCGGGGCGACTGGTCACGAAATACGGCAGTAAAAAAATCCTCTCCTTTGCTATTGTTTTATATACGCTTGAACTGACCAATATCGGTTGGGCTACCGAAATGTGGCAGCTCGGCCTGGCCCTTTTCATATTCGGCATCGTTGGGAATATGTCCAATATCTCCGTCAATACGCAGGGAGTGCTGGCCCAGAATATTTATGGTCGTCCTATTATGACCACGTTCCATGGTATCTGGAGTTTGTCCGGCCTTACCGGCGCACTCGTGGGTTGGCTGATGGTCAATCTGAAAGTTCCCCCGAGACCACACTTCTTCATTGTAGCCGGTTTAGTACTGATCACCGTCTTCATTGCCTGGAAATACCTGATTACCGGAACCTCATCTCCAGCCGGAAATAGTAAACTATTCTCTAAACCTGAAGGTGTACTGATAAAACTCGGTATCATCGCCTTTTGCAGTATGGCCGCCGAAGGAGCGATGTTTGACTGGAGCGGCGTTTATTTCCGGGAAGTGGTGAAAGCACCGGTGTCCATGGTCATCCTGGGCTACACCAGTTTTATGATCATGATGACCGCCGGGCGTTTTATGGGCGATCAGCTGATTGCCAAAATCGGAAGAAAGAAAACACTCCAGATAAGTGGTATTCTTGTGTTCACCGGTTTAACAATCTCGGTACTTTTTCCCTGGGTAGTGACTGCAGCCATCGGCTTTATGATTGTGGGATTAGGTGCCTCATCGGTGATTCCTACTATTTACAGTACGGCCGCGAGTGCTTCTAAAAAATCACCCGGTATGGCCTTAGCCGGTGTTTCCAGTATTGGTTTTCTTGGCTTTCTTTTTGGTCCGCCGCTGATCGGCTATATCGCACAACTGTTCAGCCTGCGCACTTCCTTTGGTGTAGTGGCCATTTTCGGATTATTGATTACGTTGATGGTGACCAAACTGAAAGTAATGGATGAAACAAAACTGATAAAAACTGCATAAAAATGAAACTTGATCTCGCCGCCTTCCGCCCCATCAATGTTCAAAGAGCCACCGAAGGATTTAAATGCTATGACAACCAACCGCTCACCTACTGGACCACCGCGCTCGCCGGTGAAGTAGGTGAACTCTGCAATATGATCAAGAAAATGCAGCGCGTGGAAAGAGGCGGCGTGGATGGCGGCAGCAGCTATACTGCTAAAGATATCACCAAAGAAATGCTCAAAGAAGAGATTGGCGGCATCGCGATTTACCTTGACCTGCTGGCGTCCTTATTGAATATATCGCTGGAAGAAGCCATCGTTGATACGTTTAACAGTAAGTCGGAGAAGTATGGCTTCAAAGAGAAGCTAGAGGCTAGAAGCTAGAGGCTAGAAGGGAAACAGCCCCTCCTGAGAAGGTTTATGTAAAGTATCGTCTCTTACTGGTATTTCGAGCGCCCTTCCTGCGTTTCACTACGGAGGGGCGCCCGAAATAGCAGCCACAATACCTAACATCAGATGAGTCTTACTAAGAAGGGGCTGTTTCCCTTCTCGCCTCTAGCCTCTCGCTTCTAGCTTTGTAATTCCTCCAGCTTCTTCCCCCCGCTATTCAAAAATGGTTTCAGCAAATCAATCGGCACGGGGAATATCGTGGTGGAATTATTCTCCGTGGCAATTTCCCTTAATGTCTGCAGGTACCGCAGGGTTAATGCACTGGGCTGTTCGCCGAGTATCTTGGCGGCATCGGCCAGTCGTTGGGAGGCCTGGAATTCTCCTTCGGCAGCAATAACCTTACTCCGGCGTTCGCGTTCCGCTTCGGCCTGTTTGGCCATGGCCCGTTGCATTTCCTGTGGCAAATCAATCTGCTTGACTTCCACATTCGATACTTTCACGCCCCAGGGTTCTGTATTGGTGTCAATGATCTGCTGCAACTTATGATTGATCTTATCCCGTTGTGACAACAGGTCATCCAGTTCCGATTGTCCCAATACGCTACGCAAGGTTGTTTGAGAAATCTGCGATGTAGCCGCCAGAAAATTCTCGACCTGCACCACGGCTTTCTGTGGTTCCATGACCCTGAAATACACCACTGCATTTACTTTAATAGATACATTATCCTGGGTGATCACATCCTGAGGAGGTACATCCAGTACCACGGTCCGTAAACTGACTTTTACCATTCGGTCAACAAACGGTATCAACAGGATCAGTCCGGGGCCTTTTACTCCATCACCACTGATCAGCCGACCCAACCTGAAAATAACGCCCCGTTCATATTCCCGGAGAATACGGATGGCACTGGAGAATAAAATGATTACAAATAAAATAATACCGGCAATCATACCTTGGAATTGGTCCATAAAAATTTATTTAAGTGTGAGTAATAGATTCAACATATAATTTCAGTTTCCTGACTTCCGTAATACGTACCTTTTCACCAACGGCTACTGTTCCGGATATCGATTCACTGTTCCATAATTCCCCGTTTACTAAAACGATTCCGGTGGGAGAAAGCATTTCTGTTACTTCGCCTTTACGGCCAATCAAGGCAGATGGACCAGTCACATTTTCCCGTTTCTGTGCTTTTATTCCTTTTGCTATTATAAATAAGAAGAACAGGGCGATGACGGCCGTAGCCCCATATATAATGGTGCTGGATATACTTACCAGTTCGAGCAGGGAATCAGATTTTATCAGCATCATGGATCCGATCAATAAGGAAATAACACCGCCGATGGCGAGTATGCCATAGCTGACTACTTTAATCTCTAAAAGAAAAAGGATCAGGGCGAACAGGATTAATGCCAGTCCGGCCATATTGATCGGCAGGGTATGCATGGCATAGTAGGCCAGGATCAGACTGATACCCCCGATCACCCCGGGCAGGATAGCACCTGGAATAAAGAGTTCGAACAGGATACCAAAAAAACCAAGCAGCAGTAAGATATACGCAATAGTAGGATCACTGATCGTATGCAAAAACTGTTGAATGAAATTCATCTTCAACGGCTCAATCACTGCCGTTTTAGTTTGCAGTGTTGCTTGTGTGCCGTTAAACAGCAAAATAGTTTTACCATCCACCTTGTTCAGCAGGTCCTGCACATTCACCGCAATCAGATCAATGGCGGAATCTTCAAGCGCTTCTGTTTCTGTATAGGAAAAACTTCTTCGGACCGCATTCTCCGCCCACAGTATATTCCGGTTTCTTTTCTCCGCGATGGAACGGATAAAAGCGGCGGCATCATTGGTCACTTTCTCCGACATAATACTGTCCATTTGTCCCTGCAGCGTAACCGGATGGGCGGCCCCGATATTAGTTCCCGGTGTCATGGCTGCAATATGAGCCGCCAACGTGATAAACACACCAGCCGAACCAGCCTGTGAACCAGCCGGGGAAATGTAAACGATCACCGGCACTGGAGACTCGAGTATATAGCTGACGATATTGCGGGTTGATTTCAATAATCCGCCAGGCGTATTCAGTTCGATCAGCAGGCAAGCTGCTTTTTGTTGGGTTGCTTTTTCAATGCCTTCTTTAATAAAATCAACGGTAACGGGGTTAATAGCACCCTCCACTTTCATGGAAATCACTGTTTGTGCAACCAGTGAGCCAGAAAGAAAAAACAGGAAGAAACCATATAGTAGAAACTGTTTCATAACACCAGCCGGATCTGCAGCGGTCCGGTGGTTGAGTTGGTAGTAAAGTAATTTACTACAATTTGTCGAAATGCTGGAGAAAAGCTAGAAGCTAGAAGCTAGAAACTAGAAGGGAAACAGCCCCTCCTGTGAAATGTTGCTTAGCTTTCGTGTTAATAATGCTTTAGGATTCCTTCTCGCTTCTAGCTTCTTGCTTCTCGCCTAACCTGTCTGCGCTAAGAAAACCAATCTCCAACTCCGTACGACCATCTACTACGAGCTCCGCCAACACCTCCCCTACTACGGAAACAAACTTAAACCCGTGCCCGCTGAAGCCCCAGGCAGTAATCACCTGTTTATCAGTGCCAGGGAGATGATCAATGATAAAATGTTCATCGGGTGAATTGCTGTACATACAGGTGGCCGTGTCGGTGATGGTAGTACCGGCTGATGGAATATACTCCTTTGCAAACGATACGAGATGATCAAGATCTGCCGGGTGTATCGACCGGTCAATGGTGCCAGCCGTGGTGACTTGTCCCGGATGATGGAGGGCCAGTTTGATACCAGCCGGTCCGCCCACTTCTCCGGATTTCATGGCGGGAAAACCATAATAGGATCCTGGACTGCCTGGTTTCACGATCATCCAGCATGGAAAACGATCCATAGTAAATTGTTCCAATGAATCAGGCGATATCCAAGAAAGCACCTGCCTGGTGATTTTTAATTTATCCTGTATACCCGGCACTAGTTCCGCAGACCAGGGCCCGACAGTGATCACCAGTTTTTTACCAGTATAGGTTCCTTTATCTGTTTGCACTGTAACTGCTCCTTCCTCCCGTTTCCACTCCTGCACTTTCTCCCCGGTCCTGATCACGGCACCAAGTTGCTGAGCCGCTTTTGCATAGTGCTTAATCGCTTTCCCCACATCCAGGAAACCGGCTTCGGGTTCAAGGACAATCTCAAAACCGTCCGGGATGCTGAACGGCGGATAGCGATCATTACATTCAGCCTTTGATAAAATCTGTAAAGGAATCGCATATTGATTTGCTGATGCTTTTACCTGTTCAATCAATGGATCTCCTGCCGGTGCGGCGTAAAGTAAACCGGTCGGGTAATAAATTTTTTCACCGGACATGCTTTCCAGTACCGCCCAGTTTTCATAAGCGCGCTGCAACAGTGGAATATAATCCGGATGTTCGAAATAGGCTTTGCGGATAATACGGGTATGACCGCTATGCGCCCCATGCGTATGCAGCACCTCGAACTGTTCAATCCCCAATACGCTTTGTCCGCGGGCCGCCAGGTGATAACAGGCTGAGGAGCCCATGGAGCCAACGCCGAGGACGATGCAGTCGTAAACGGGATGATTTAGTATTGCCATGTGGTCTGGTGTGAGTGGTAAGTTGTAAGTAATAAGTTATAAGTACCTGCTAAGAAATACTTACTGGATATTTGAAGTTTCAGTAATTTAAGGATTTCCCTGCTTTCTGTTTTTTAATTTTTACTTTTGAATTTTAACTTAGCCAACACTATGATAAAAAAACTTACCCCTTGTTTTCTCTTGCTCCTTTTCACGGCCTGCAGTTCAGAAAACAAAAAAGCCCCGGCTTTTGCCGATATGCAATGGATCGACCTCACTTATACTTACGACAGTACCACCCTGTACTGGCCGAATAATGTGAAGAGCTTCCAGCATTCCACGGAAGCGGAAGGGAAAACAGCCCTTGGATATTATTACTCTTCCTACTCCATTTGTACTCCCGAACATGGCGGCACCCACCTGGATGCGCCGATCCACTTTGCGGAAAACAAAATGACGGTGGATGAACTGCCGCTCAGCAGTCTTACGGGTGAAGCTGTGGTAATTGATGTGTCTGAAAAAGCGCTGGCCAACCGCGACTATCTCGTAAGTATAGCGGATATTGAGAACTGGGAAAAAACAAATGGCCCTCTTCCTGAAAATACCATCGTGTTATTTAAAACCGGATACGGCCAATTTTACCCCAACCGTGAAAAATATTTCGGTAGTCCCAAGACAGGTCCCGAAGCCATCCCCGAATTACATTTCCCGGGCATTGATCCGGTAACCACGGAATGGCTGGTAACGAAACGGAAAATAAAAGCACTGGGGTTGGATACCCCGAGTATCGATTATGGACAATCAAAAGATTTTAAAACCCACCAGGTACTGATGGGCGCCAACAAACCTGCATTCGAAAACGTCGCCAACCTCGATCAGCTGCCGGCAAAAGGGATTTATGTCGTAGCATTGCCCATGAAAATCGGAAATGGAAGCGGTGGGCCTTTACGGATAATAGCAGGCCCTTCGATACGCCAGTGAACATTTTGAGCCAGCCCTGAAATTTTTGTTTGTGGCTACTCAGGATGACACGGGCATCCCGTTCTTAGATGGAAAGAAGAAGTTGCAATTGTACAGGGCTGCCTGTCAAAAGCTCGAAAGAAAACTTGTCATCCCGACGAAGGAGGGAACTTCTTTCAGGGGCTTGGGTGAAAAAAAAGAAACCGTGAATTTCCTAATTTACCGAAACTCCCTTTATTCAGAACGAATTCCATACTTATAACTTACAACCTACTACTTACAACTCAACCCTCACTCCATGTTCAGAAAATTCCTCATACTCCTCCTCTTTTTGCCGTTCACCGGTTTCGCTCAATCCTTTTCTACTTTAGTGAATAAAGAAACCGAATCAGCTCAAGCCCAATATACCGCCTGGTACCAGCACCTGCACAAAAACCCTGAACTGAGTACCCAGGAAATGAATACAGCCGCTTTTCTTAAAAAAGAACTGGGTCAGTCAGGCTTTACCATTATTGATTCACTCGGCTTTCACAGTTTTGCCGCCATATTAAAAAACGGAAACGGGCCTGTTGTTTTATACCGTACCGATATGGATGGGTTACCAGTAAAAGAACAGACCGGATTACCCTTTGCCAGCGAAGCCAGTTATATAAAAGAAGGTCAACCCGTTTCGGCCATGCATGCCTGCGGCCATGATATCCATATGAGCAGCTGGCTGGGCACCGCCACCTTAATGAGTCGTATCCGCAAACAATGGAGCGGTACGTTGATCTTCCTGGCGCAGTCGGCTGAGGAAACCGGACAAGGCGCCCGTAAAATGATCGCCTCTCCTGCTTTTGCCCGCTTACCCAAACCGGATGTACAACTGGCTTTTCATGATAATGCTGATCTGCCTGCCGGACAAATCGGTTTCTGTGATGGCTACTCCATGGCCGCCGTGGATATGATGAATATCACGATCTATGGCAAAGGCGGACATGGCGCTGCCCCGCAACAGGCCATTGACCCTGTATTACTATCCGCACAATATATTACCGCCATCCAATCCATTGTGAGCCGCAATCTCTCGGCCAATGATCCGGCCGTAATTACGGTTGGTGCGATACACGGCGGTACGGTGGGCAATATCATTCCGGATCAGGTGCAATTAAAACTCACGATCCGTTCTTTCAGCGCTGCTGCCCGACAAACGATTCTCGATCGCTTAAAAACCATCGGGGATAATATGGCGGCAGGAGCAGGATTGTCCAAAGACAAATGGCCACAGTATGAATTACTGGATATGTCGATCAAATCCGTTTATAATGATCCGCAGCTGGGTGCCAGTCTAAGAACGGTATTGAGTAAGGAAAGAGGGGATAGCAGTTATACAACCGTAAAACCCATCATGATCGGGGAAGACTTTGGAGAATATGGTCAGCTCCCTTCAAAAATTCCATCCTACCTGATGTGGGTGGGTACCGTATCGCCGGAAAGAAAAGCAATGGCCGCGAAAGGAGAAGCAGAGCTCTACTCCCTGCACAGCTCACGTTTTGCCCCGGACTATACGGCTACCATTCCTGCAGCAGTAAAGACCATGAGTGCTTGTATCCTGCACCTGTTGAGTCCGGTAAAAAAATAATCACAGCAGGTGACGGTACTTGCTGAACACCCCCCAGGCCAGGGCCAGGGCAATCGCCCAGGCCGCCAGGATGATTAGTATGGAGAGCATATTGTTGCGCCGGTCCTGCATACCTAATCAATCACCCTTTTCAGACGCAGGTTACTGACCGCAGAGACCACCAGCGGGAATTTCTCCACTACGACATTGCTGGTATCAAGACCAAAGCCTTTTTCCTCGGACAGACTCACTTCCTTCAGCCAGAAATAGATTTTCATCACGATCCGTTCAAAGAAAGGCAGTTCATTATCCTGGCTCAGGTATTTCTCCATCACCACAAACGAGAAGTCTCCGCTCATGCCCAGGTTATCCAGTCCTTCATAACGGCTCTTTACATTCACTTCCCGGTTGGCCACCAGGTCTTCGATCACTTTACGGAAGAGCAGGTTGATCCGTGGTTGTACGCGGAAACCCAACCGGAAATCCACCCGGATGATATCATTGGGAATAATATGCGTGACTTTATACTCGGTGGTATACGGATCATCAATGGTATCCACATGTACCAGCCAGTAGATATCCGCCCGCTTAGGTTTACGGCTGAGGATAGAATAAATCACTTTATGTTCAATCTCTTTCGGATTATCGGCACTGCTCAGGTACACCAGGTGCGTGGCATATTTCGCTACTGATTTATCATTACTGAGTTCCTGGATGCGGGGTATATAATGTTCCAGCCGTACAAACTCCACATAGCGGTTCTTGATCTTCCGTGCCCGGTACCAGGTGTACATCACCAGGAAGAGCAGGCCACCCACGATCAGGGTAACATAACCACCGTGCTGAAACTTATCCAGGTTGGCATAAAAGAAAACCAGCTCTATCGTGAGATAGACCCCGAGATAACAATAGACCAGGATGGGTTTCACCCGGTGTAATACCAGGAAGTTGGCAAACAAAATAGAAGTCGCCAGCATGGTGGCCGTAATCGCCAATCCGTATGCCGCTTCCATATTCGAAGCCTTTTTAAAATAAAGCACCATGCCGATACATCCGGCAAAGAGCAGGGTGTTCACGGCCGGTACATATAATTGTCCGCGGGTTTCTGTGGGATACACAATTTTAACCTTGGGCCACAGATTCAGCCGCATGGCTTCACTCACCAGGGTAAAGGAACCGGAGATCAGGGCCTGACTGGCAATGATGGTGGCTGCCGTGGCGATACTGATACCGAAATACATAAACCAACCCGGCATCACACCATAAAAAGGATTGAATCCCTTTTCAATCATCTCTGCCGAAATCATATCCCCGTTATGCATATGCAGTAACCAGGCACCCTGCCCGAGATAGTTCAGGATCAGACAGGTCTTCACCAGCATCCACGAATACCGGATATTCCATTTACCACAGTGACCCAGGTCGGAGTATAAAGCCTCCGCTCCCGTGGTACAGAGAAAGACCCCACCGAGAATATAAAAACCATTGTGATAAGTGGATAATAATTCCACTGCATAATAAGGGTTGAAGGCTTTTAAAATGGCCAGTTGTCCGGGTATCTGGAAGATCCCCAAAGCAGCCAGCATGGTAAACCAGACCAGCATGATGGGACCAAAGAAGCGGCCGATAAAGGCGGTACCAAATTGCTGCAGGAAGAATAATACCGAGAGGATCGCGATCACGATATAGACCACGGTCCACTGGCTGATATGCGCCAGGGCCGGTACTTGTTTCAATCCTTCAATAGCGGAAGTCACGGAGATCGGCGGGGTGATCATACCATCGGCCAGCAGGGCGGCACCGCCTGCCATGGCCGGTATCACCAGCCACTTCTTACGGCGACGTACCAGCGCAAATAAAGAGAAGATCCCTCCTTCCCCCTTATTATCGGCCCGCAGGGTCAGGATCACATACTTGATCGTGGTCTGCAGGGTCAGGGTCCAGATGATACAGGAGAGGGAACCAATGATCAGTTCCTCCGTGATCATTTTGCCATTGGTGATGGCATTCAATACGTAGAGCGGGGAGGTACCAATATCTCCGAAGATGATACCGAGTGCGATGAGCAAACCGGCGGGGGTTGCTTTCTTTAGTGAAACGGACATAGTGTTGAATAAATAATCAACAAAAGTAGAGTGGTGCTACTCGCAAAGGAAATTTCCGTGGCTTTTGGCGCCGAATCTTTATAAAATCTTTATGTTGGAGAGAACCTCTGGCCCCGAAGGGAAAGGCCCCCTAAATCCCCAAAAGGGGGACTTCGAAGCCTCCAATTATATAACCAACCATTTTTTTAGTGTTGCGTAAAAAGGTTCCCGCAAAGATTATAAGACTCTCCGAATTAGGAAAAGTCTTTAAAGCTTAGCGGGAAACAATTACGCAAATCGAAACTTTAAATGACTTTACTTTCTATCGGAGGCTGAAGTCCCCCTTCGGGGGATTAGGGGGCCCTTCTTGCGTATAAGTCTCCCGCAAAGATTATAAGACTCTCCGAATTAGGAAAAGTCTTTAAAGCTTAGCTGGAAATAAATACGCAATTCAAAAAAGTAAATGACTTTTCTATATGGCGGAGGCTAAAGTCCCCCTTTGGGGGATTAGGGGGCCTTCACTACCTTCACGCTATGCCGCGTACTGCTCCGCATAAACTGGATCTGAAAAAACAATACCTCTACAGCGTATTGAGTGTCCTCACCGTATCCCTCATCTGTTATGGCCTTACTCCCTATCTCGGTTACCGCGTAGTGGCGCTGATTTTACTAGTGACCGTTTCCATCATTGCCATCTCCTTTGAGATCTTTCCCGTGCTGCTGGCGGCCGCTTTATCGGCCTTTATCTGGGATTTCTTTTTTATACCGCCGCATTTTACCATCCATGTGGAGTCCACCGAAGATGCCATCCTGCTGATCATGTATTTTATTATCGCCATGGTGAATGCCGTGCTGACGTATAAAATACGGCAGGTGGAAAAACTCGCCCGCCTTCGTGAAGAAAAGGCAAAAGCCGTTAAACTATACAACACCTTTCTCAATTCCCTTTCCCATGAACTGAAGACACCCATCGCCGCCATCATTGGAGCTACGGATAATCTGCAGTCCGGTGGCAATCTGACAGAAGAGAACAAAACACAACTGGTGGAGGAAATTGCCAAAGCTTCTTTCCGGCTCAACCAGCAGGTGGAAAACCTGCTCAATATGTCACGCATTGAATCCGGCTTTCTGAAACCGAAGAAAGACTGGTGTGATGTGGAAGAAACCATTCATGAAGTGGTGCGAAGACTGGAAGAAAACAAACCCCTGCAGAAGATCACGATCAATATTCACCCGGGATTGCCTTTATGCAAACTGGATAAAGTGATGCTGGAAACGGTATTATATAATTTGCTGATGAATGCGGTGCGGTATACCGGTGCCGCACATAAAATTGATATTATTGCCAATAGTTATACCGATACCCTGGAACTGACCGTGGAAGATAACGGACCGGGATTCCCGCCGGAGGAAGTGAATTATATTTTTCAGAAGTTTTACCGGCTGAAAGATACCTCGGTCAGTGGTACCGGACTCGGACTTTCGATTGTAAAAGGATTCACCGAAGCCATGGGTGGTACGGTGGAACTCGAAACACCGGTGGGTGGTGGTGCCCGTTTTATTTTACGGTTTCCGGTGGAACGATCAACCATTAAAATGAATTAAATGAACAAGCCCGGCATACTGGTGATTGATGATGAAGCGCAGATGCGTAAGCTGCTGGAGATCACCCTGCAGACCAACGGATATGCGGTGACGACCGCGGGCACTGCCAAAGATGGACTCATCATGGCGGCCAATCATCCACCCGAACTGGTGTTACTGGATCTTGGGTTACCCGATAAAAGCGGACATGAAGTATTGAAGGCCTTACGCCAATGGTATACCAATCCGGTGATCATTCTTTCGGTGCAGCATGATGAGGAAAGTATTGTGATGGCTTTGGATAATGGGGCCAATGATTATCTCGGTAAACCTTTTCGTACCGGGGAACTCCTGGCGCGTATGCGTTCGGCTTTACGTACGGCTATAACGGAAGACGGGGATACCACGATTGGTAGTCCTGATCTGGAGATTGATCTCACAGCCCGTACCGTTAAAAAAAATAAGGAACTGCTGAAACTCACCCTGACCGAATACAGTCTGCTCGCCTTATTGGCCCGTAATGAAGGGAAAGTGCTGACCCATCAGTATCTGCTCCGTGCTATCTGGGGACCGGGCTTTATCAGCCAGTCGCAGTACCTGCGGGTCTTTATCGCCCAGCTTCGCAAGAAGATTGAAACCGATCCCAACCGTCCGGAGTATATTCTGACGGAATCAGGGGTGGGGTATCGGTTTGTGGTGAAATGATAATTACCGGACTTTTATTTAATCCGGACTTCACAATACACCCCTTATATGTTTGTTTTTCGAAAATATTCTAAGGTCTTACCTTACAGAAAGAGGAGGATGCACCCCTTGGCACCTGGATGCCGTCCCGGAGTTTCTTCCTTCTGTAAGGTTGAGT
>Ga0209812_10001483_pt1 | contig 16086 bp, 16 predicted proteins | sample JI71714BDNA_FD_187502 | JGI IMG/M metagenome (GOLD analysis project Ga0209812, IMG submission 187502) | Wastewater effluent complex algal communities from Wisconsin, to seasonally profile nutrient transformation and Carbon sequestration -... | ecosystem: Engineered > WWTP > Effluent > Algae...
GTAAATGGCAGCAATCTCCTCCATGTTATTGCTGCTATTCTAAGTCATTAAGCTACGCTTAGCGGCAACCTGAGTGCTTATAAATATTGATAGGCTTTATCCCCCCAGCCAGTGAGTTCATTATTTTTAAACACTAAGGGCGTGCATGCGTCTTTTGTCGTTTTATGCTGATCTTTATGCTGATGGGTGCGATAAAATAACACTAAAATTTGCTCGCCCTCTTTTTGAAACATTTCAGAAAAATCAGGCGTCCCTAATTGCGCGCGCACTGTTTCTGCTGGCATACCCAATTGTAACTGATTAATTTGCTGTACATTAAAGGCTTGCGTTTTCGCCAAGCTGCTGTCGGTTTGCGGACCATTTTTATCACCAATGGCCACCACACAGCCACTCAGTGTGGCAGTCACCACAGCGACTGCAATTGCTTTACCTAATAATGCTTTGTTTAACCACATAATTGCTCCCTTATTTTCTACATGTTAATTTTTTACAGACTACTTCTTTACGTATTACATCTTTACAAATACATAGCGCTTAGAAAAAAAGCCAAATACCTCAGCATTGATCTTGCATTGCAAATGTAATTTAGCAAATTAAGTGCCAAGATTAATTTCTATTAATTTCATTAACTTAAATAAATGATACTTTTTATAAAGCCGAATGAATGGTAAATTACACCTCTTTTTAGTGGACTTGGCGATTCACCATGGCATCGGGGATTCAATTGTTACAACAGCTCGCAACAACATTGCGAAAAGAGGGCAAGCAACCCAGTTTGGCCCTGTTTAAAGCACGCTTAGCTGGCCAACTCAGCCCTCCAGAATTGTTTAGCGCTTATCAGCATTGGCGACAACACCCTGAACCCTTTTTAACCGATGCAGTAACTGACTCGGACGTAACTGGCGCCCAAGCCATCAACACAGAACAAGATATCAGCAGTCACTTGCAGCGGATTGAACAGAAACTCGATCGGGTTTTAGCCTTATTGGAACAGGCTAATGTATCTCGCTGAATTACGTTTTAAAATTATTGCTGATACACAGTTTGCGCATGCTGAACAGGCGATCCGACAGTATATTGAAGCCTTGATATTCAATGGCCAAGTATTAGGCCGCGAGTTTCCCACGGCATGGCAACAAGAGGAATTTGTCAGCCGGATTGTCGTACCTACCGAAGATGCGTTACAGCCTAAATGGCATAGTGATAAAGGCCGTAGTGCTGAACAACGGCTAGGCACAGCTGGGCTGAGCTACCCACGATATCAGGTGCTTGGCCAAGATATATTGTCGCAAACCAGTTGCAGTAGCCTCCCCAAAGAATGTGTGTTATTTACCACCTTTGCCGATACCTGCTCACCTATTCGTTGTGCTGAAACGTTACAACCGGTGCCCTTATTTTGGCTCACTCCCATGCAAAACGATCACGAGGCATTGATCCGCTGGCAATTACAATTCCAAGCACTCGACGAAATTCAATTGCAAGAACAACGTGTGTTGCACAAAGTAGCGGAGAACAGTTTACAAGGTTGGCACAGCACACTAAACCGGATGGGACGCCAATTAAGCAAACATTTAAGCAAAATCAACAACCTGCCAATTTATTATGCCTTATACAGTGGTAGCGCTCATGATTGTAACAGCGAACCAAATAAAACCTGCCCAAATTGTGGCGAGCCTTGGCGTATCAGCCCGCCACAAGCAGAACTGTTCGATTTTCGCTGCACATCATGTTTAATCATGAGCAACATTGCATGGGAATGTCAGTCAAAAAGTGGGGAATAAGCCAACGGCGATAAGCTATTTAAAAAACTTTCAAGATCCGGAGCCACCAACTCACTCACCTCTTTCCCCACCGGCTCTAAGTATACTGCACCGGTACTGTTGAGTATTGATAAGACGATATTTTCATCATCTGTTACGGCGAAGAAGACGGTCTCACGCTGTTTAAGACGCCGCTTCATTAAAAAATGTCCGATAATATTTTCTTGCAAGCGAGCAATGTCTGCAGCATTCCACGGCATAAGTAACGCTAAGTTGCCGCGATCGTGTGAAGCAGCCAAGTTTGCGCCATAAAAACTGCTGTAAAACGTTTTTATATCTGCATGCAGGTTAACGTCTAAGGCCTGTTCAACATTCGTAAAATCAGCACTAGGCTGCTGTGCCACGGGGTGCCAACGCACCCGATCTTCCGCTATCCATTGCTGCTGACACGGTGAGGGGCTCGCAGGATCAGCCCAGGTTGTTAATTCCACTTGCTTGGCTGCATGCCAAGCAAGGCTGCGATCGATAAAATTTGCATAGGCTTGTTGCGTTGACACCTCTACTCCCCAAATCACTTGTGATAATATAATGGCCATTGTAGCTAAAAAGACACCGAAATGACAAAAAGCCATGCCGACGTTTTAGCCGAGTTGAGTCTTGGTAAAATAACCGATTATATCGATCACTATACCCCTTCATTATTACAAGCCGTGCCACGTAGCTTGGGTCGGCAATCATTGGGGTTATCTACTGCCAATTTGCCGTTTGTTGGGCAAGATATTTGGCATGGCTATGAGCTATCGTGGCTCAATGCCAAAGGTAAGCCAATGGTTGCATTAGCCACCTTTGTGGTACCTTTTGATTCGCCTAATTTGATTGAATCTAAGTCATTTAAGCTTTACTTAAACAGTTTTAATCAAAGCCGCTTTGCCGATTTAGGTTTGGTGTATCAGGCGTTACAACATGATTTATCTGCCTGTGCAGGTAAACCCGTACAAGTAAGCTTACATAACGTAAGTGAAATCATGGCATTCCAACCTACATGGATACCCGGTATCTGCCTAGACGAGCTAGATATTAATATAGAACAATACCAATATGATCCTAGTTTACTGGCACTTGCCCCAGAGCGTGGCCATGTAGATGAAAAACTGCACTCACATTTACTTAAATCGAATTGCTTAATCACTTCGCAACCAGATTGGGCCAGTGTCTTTATTCATTATCGAGGCACCGCGATATCGCATGAGGCATTACTCAAGTATTTGATCAGTTTCCGCAGCCACAACGAGTTTCATGAGCAATGTATTGAGCGAATTTTTAATGATATCTGGCAAATGGCTAAACCAGACTTTTTAGCTGTTTATGCACGCTATACACGTCGTGGTGGCTTAGATATTAATCCTTTGCGTAGTAGTGAGCCATATACCGCACCCAATATTCGTTTAAGTCGCCAATAATCTGCAGCGCGCACTGAAAACATACCGAACGAAAAACATATTTATGCGAGCAACTCTGCGCAAGATTATTAATAACATTATTCTTGCGTCGAGTTTTACTTGCTTAAAGCTCAACTTTTCCGCGCTATACCTACTTTTGAGCACTACTTTTAAAAACAGTCCATGCTTAAGGCAAAAAAAGCAGTAGCCTTACTTGTAATAGTACAACTTCACTTTCAATTTCGCTTTCAATTTAGTGTAATTTTTGGTCTAATGCTTCTGCCTGATGTCCCAACAGCAGGCAGTTGATTAATATGGAACCGAACTATGCACTATCTTACCCCTGATGAAGAAATGAGCTGGTTGCCTTACTACTTAACGAAGTAATCCCATTCGTACGTAAGTCACAGACAACAATAAAAAACACCCTACCAAAGCGAGCCTAGCTCGCTTTTTTCTTGGCACACAAGGCCATCTCAATGTCTATTTTCTGGCCCCATACAAAGCGATATCCGTGAGGCTCGCATCTTAAGGTTGTTTGAGTATATACTTAATAAACAACCTTTTTCTGCTAGTGTTAAAGTAAGGTGGCCCGATTGCAATCAGATCTCAAACAACAATTAAGCGAAGCAGTCAGCGCGCGCCAGTCTTTAGAACGCACCTATACGCAGCAATTTAAACTGTTAGCGCAGTTTGTGTTACGTTTATCACTATTATGCAAAGGCATTGATTTAGAACTCGACAATCGATTAGCCAAGTTACGTACTGAATTAGCAAAAAATGCAGATTTAGAAAAACTAATGCCGTTTTTAGAAGAAACCAGTAATAGCTTGCAACAGTTGGAAAAAAAACAACAGCAAGATATACGGCAAGTTCAGCAGGATCTCACTGAAGCGGGTCGGTTACTGCAACAACAACGAGGCTTGCCTGATCAACTCCGACGTGAGCTAAGGCAACTCCTCAATACCGTAGAACAACCCACTGCAACCTTACAAGCATTTTTACCACAACTAAGCGGCCTGACCCAACTTTACCAATTGGCGTTAAAAACCCGACAACAGCACGACAGTACCCCGTCTGATGAAGAACGTTACGCCCATATTTGTCGCCAAATCACACTTGAATTGACCAATTTATTAAGTGAGCTTTCTTTTACCGGTAAATACACGGTGGAAGTAGATCAAATAAAATCTAGCTTGCTTGGAAATCTCAGTATTGAAGCCTTGTTAGATACCTGTCTACGTTCTATCACTATTATTGTTAATGGTATAAACGAAGAGCGATTATCCTCTGAAAGCTTTTTATTAAAACTCAATGATGCTCTGGCGACGGTACAACGCGCTGTTGAAAGTACACTTCAGGATTCGAGCCAATTACAACAAAAGCTCGCTGAACTTAATCAAAAAATTGAACAGCAAATTGATAATTTAGGCCAACAAACGGCGCAAGCCCAATCCCTGGAGCAATTAAAACGCCTCGTGATCCATCGGATGAGCGATCTCACCTCATCCTTATCAGAAAAAGAACAACTCGAAAAACAAGAGCGCGCAAGAATTTTCCAAGCGTTAAGCACAATGGAGCAACGCGTAAAAGAACTTGAACAAGACGCTATTCAGTTTAAACAACGCCTTACCGAACAAAACTTTAGAAGCTTGCGTGATTCACTCACAGGTATTCCTAATCGTGCCGCCTATGATGAGCGCTTACAACTGGAGCTCAAGCGCTTTAAACGCTTTGGAAAACCGCTGTGTATTATCTTAGGCGATATCGATTACTTCAAAAACATCAATGATAGCTACGGACACAGTGCCGGTGATAAAACCCTACAAGTTATTGCTAAAGCCCTACAAAATGCCATTCGGCAAACCGACTTTATTGCACGCTATGGCGGTGAAGAGTTTGTGATTTTAATGCCGGAAACCAGTGCGCAACAATTGCTTGAGCCGTTAAACCTGTTACGAGAAAAGATTAAAAAGATCCCCTTCAAATTTAGAAATAAAAGCGTACCCATAACGATTTCTTTTGGTGCCACTGAAATGCTAAGCGGCGAAACACCAAGACAAGCCTTTGATCGTGCTGATGAAGCCTTATATCAGGCGAAAAAGGACGGCAGGGATCGAATTGCCATAAAATAACGTCGTGGCACGTTGCCACGTTAATGAGGAGCTACGCGATGCAAGTGCATCTTAACCCAATTGGGGCAATGGATTTATTATCACAACTGGAAGTAGAACGCCTACAACAGAACACCGAACAATCAGCGTTTCAGTTATTTAGAAACTGTGCCTTAGCCGTCCTAAATGTGGGTAGCCATACCGATAGCTCGGCAGAAATTTACGATCAGTATCAGAATTTTTCGATCAATTTACTTGCGCGCGAGCGCGGCATTAAAATTGAACTAAACAATCCGCCGTTAAGCGCCTTTGTTGATGGCCAGATTATTAAAGGCATACATGAACATTTGTTTGCCGTTCTACGCGATATTCTCTTTTACCACACCCGGCATAGTGTAGACACTAATCCCTTAGATTTAACCAATAGTGCCCATTTAACCCACAGTGTTTTTGATATATTACGTAATGCCCGAGTGATTGATGCAACCAGTGAGCCTAATATGATCGTATGCTGGGGAGGACATTCCATTCGGCAAGTTGAGTACGATTATACCAAAGAAGTGGGTTATCAGCTGGGTTTACGCGGCTTGAATATTTGCACTGGCTGCGGCCCAGGTGCCATGAAAGGCCCTATGAAAGGGGCTACCATCGGTCATAGTAAACAACGTATTCGTAATGGTCGTTATTTAGGCCTAACTGAGCCAAGCATTATTGCGGCTGAGCCACCGAATCCTATTGTAAACGAGCTGGTCATTTTACCTGATATTGAGAAGCGCTTAGAGGCGTTTGTTCGGGTTGCGCACGGGATTATCATTTTCCCTGGTGGTGCAGGAACGGCTGAAGAGTTATTGTATTTGTTGGGTATTATGTTGGATGAACGTAATGCTAATCAGCAATTGCCCATCATACTCACTGGGCCAGCAAGCAGTGCAGCGTATTTCAATGAAATTGCTGAATTTGTTGAGAAAACCTTAGGAAAAGAGGCGCTCGACTTATTAGATATCATTATCGATGATCCGGCAGAAGTAGCGAAACGTCTCAAATTGGGGTGCCAAGCTGTACGTCAATACCGTAAATCGGTTGGCGATGCGTATCATTTTAACTGGACGCTCGATATCCAACCTGATTTCCAACAACCTTTTATCCCGAATCATCAGAATATGGCCGCACTTGACTTGCACCTAGAACAAGACAAAGCCAAACTGGCCGCTAATTTACGTCGTGCTTTTTCAGGTATCGTTGCGGGGAACGTCAAAGATGAGGGTATTCGTGCTATTCGAGAGCATGGTCCCTTTGTATTACGTGGAGAAACGTCTTTGATGCAGCTTATGGACAAACTACTCAGTGCCTTTGTGGATCAAGGTCGAATGAAGCTCCCCGGCACCCAATACCAACCTTGTTATCGGATTGAACAATAACAGATGGCAAAAGTGATACTGATCGATGCCTTAAACTTGATACGGCGCTTGTATGCCGTACAGGAACGACCTTACCTGCCTTTGGCAGGTGACGTCGCGGAGGGCACACGTCAGCAAATCATCAGTAATACCCGCAACATGGTCTTACAAGCCGTTGCTAAACTACGCCACGATCTTATGCCAAGTCACGCATTAATGGTATTTGATGGCGGTAATAGCCATTGGCGCCAACAGCTTTGTGCTCGATATAAAGCCAACCGCAAGCCCATGCCACGCCTGTTAGCGGATGCTTTACCTGAACTCATGCAAGATGCAGAACAAGCAGGTATTCGCTGTTTTCAACAAGCTGAGTATGAAGCTGATGACGTGATTGCAACCATTGCCAGTAAATTACGGCAGCATCAGCAGCACGTTATTATCATTTCAACTGATAAAGGGTTTTTGCCCCTGCTCACACATGGTGTGGACGTTTATGATCCTTTCACTAAACAGTTTATTCGGCGCGAACACGTCAAAGAAAAATTTGGCGTGCAGCCTGAGCAACTTGTCAGTTGGTGGAGTTTAGTCGGTGACAGCACCAATAATATCCCAGGGGTGCCAGGTGTTGGCCCCAAAGGTGCCGAAGAGTTTATGGCCCTAGGTCGCAGTTTAAATGATGCGTTACAACACCCTGATTGTCCTAAAAAGCTTAAACAAAAAATTAGCGAACAAAAGCACGAAATTTTAACTTATACCCAGATCTTAGCCTTACAAACCAATTTAGAATTAGGGCTGAACTTGCAAGATATACGTTTGATGGAGCAACTTTAAGCCACTATGAAACTTACTCCCTTGCTATGGTTTATTGCTGGTATTGCAGGCTATTGTTTAGCGACCGCTGCGGTATTGTTTTTTTATCCGGATAATCCGGCCCAAATGAATTGGCAAGATCGTGAAGCGTTTAATGCTAAAATTATCCATCGTTTGCAAGCGACTGATGTGACAACACAGAGTATAAATCAAGAGACGTTAATCGCGCGCTTAGGCAGTCCAGACATTACTGAAGCGTATCAACATAATAACCAGGTTTATCAATTACTCTATTACCGTACGCATCGCAAAGCTGCTGATGGTATTACTACCGCCGATGAATGTACCGCGTTACTGTTTATTGATCGCCAACTCTCCGCCATTGGTGATAGCGCGATAGCACGTTATCAGGAGTGGCAACCCCATGCCGGAATTGTCGAATAAGTGGCTTAAATGCTACGAGCAGCTTGCTGAACTAAGCCGCAAATTGCAAGACGCAACACGCTCGGAGCATTGGCAATCTATTCTGAACCTGTGCCGCGAGATCAATACGCAATTACAACAGTTAACCGATGAGCATTTTGGCGCCACGGTAGCACAGTTGGCGATCAATGTGCCTGATTATCCAATAACAACGCGCCGAGCGATCAAAAGCTGGGTGTTGCTTGCGTTACTCTGCCGTTTAAAACATTGGCCTGATCCTCGTCGAGATACCTTGGGGATCTGCGTGCTACTGGCCAGTTGTGCGGTGACATCAAGTAAAATGCCCGCGGCCTTAAGCATAGCACAACAATTGAAGCATCTGAAAATGGGTGGCGTGCTCACTACGATTCTGGCTGGGTGTTATCATTTATTGCAAAAACGCCAAGCATGGCAGGTACATCATGACAGTCCCCTACTCACCTTGGCACTGGATTTAGCTGCGCAATTACAGCCCACTACGGCAGAAGCCATTGCATTAGAAGATGTCTTGGCAGTGCGGATCAGCGAAACACAGAGTGAATTTGAACTTGAACAACTCGGTCAACTTGCTCAGCTGGCGCCAGCACTGTATTTATGCGGTCGTGTGGCACAAGATCCACAGGCGCGCTTCTGGCTGTTATGCCAATACGATGGTGAAGGGTATCAGGCCTTGCCTTTTTGGCCAGAACAACACCGCATTGGAGAACAATTAAGCTATCGAGCAATGGCTGATCTTACGGTGCAGGCGCCAGCAACACTGCTGCCAAACACGTGGTTAGATAAAATTCAGCTACCCCCTATTACCCATTATGCTACGCCAACCCCCAGCAGCTTATTACAGCACTCAATACTGCCTAAGCTAAGCCATCATAATATCGACGCACAACTGGCCTTACTTGAACAACAACCCATTATCGTGCAATTTTTGCTGGATAACGCGTCTGAAAGTAACCGAAAACAAACCACCATCCATCGTTTACGCCATGCTCTGGCCATTTTCGGCCAAACGCAGTTACCCGTGGCAGTCGCTAGAGCTGAGATTGCCCACTATTTACAGCTACAAGGCAGTAACCAACACGCTTGGTTACACCAATTACAACAATGTTTGCATTACGCGTTATTGCTGTTTGGTAAACACTTACCCGATGGGCTAGGTGATCAGCAAGCTGGCTTGATTGCAGCGTGTTGTAGTGCACCACTTTGGCATCATCCAAGCGTACAAGCAGTCCCCTTAAGTAAAACCCATCAGCATCAATTGCTCGTGGGACAACTGTGTCAACAGTACTTACTTGAACCGGTGAGAAGCCAACGTTTTACTGCTGCCTTACTGCAACACTATCAACAGCATACCTGGGCTGAGGCGGCGTTAAGGCAATACCAAACGTCGGCACCCGATACAACCGTGTCAAGCACAACCCAATTAGCATTTGTCTTACGCGTTAGCTGGCAACTCACCTTTAGTGTATTTTGTTACCCTAGCGCCCAACAGAGCACGCACGAACTGCTACAACGCGCAGCATCCATACTGTCGTTACCAGAAGCTAATCTCAGCTATTGGCAGCAAGCCATGCTTGAGTGTTCAGCCCTCTACTATCCACTCCCATAATCGCCCTTCACATTCACCGTATTTATAGTGCTTATCAGGGTTTTAACTGGTTATAACCGGCGTGCAACTGGCGAAAAACATGAGTTAAGGCTATAATTGGCGCGCTTTCAGGCGTGAGCCTGACTATAAATTTCAGAAATACATTACCGCTAAGGATCCCCATGAGCAAGCAAACGATTACCGTCATTAAAGGTGATGGCATTGGCCCAAGTATTGTTGAGGCGGCTATTCAAGTGCTGGAGAAAGCCGGCTGCGATTTTAATTACGAATATGTTGATGCTGGTTTAGTGGCATTAGAAAAAACTGGCGAGCTGTTACCACAAGCAACGCTCGATGCTATCGCACGGAATAAAATCACTTTAAAAGGTCCACTCACCACTCCCGTTGGCGAAGGCTTCACGTCTATTAACGTTACTTTACGTAAAAAATTCAATTTATACGCCAATGTACGCCCCGTTATTTCGTTTAAAGGCACCAAGGCGCGTTACGAAAACATTGATATTATTACAGTACGTGAAAATACCGAAGGCATGTATTCAGGCCACGGCCAAATCGTGTCAGAAGATGGTCAAACGGCACAAGCCTCAAGTATTGTGACAAAAGAAGGGGCGCGTCGTATCGCTGAGTTTGCTTTCGAAACAGCCCGTCGTGAAAAACGTAAAAAAGTCACCATTGTTCACAAAGCCAATATTCTAAAATCTACCTCAGGTTTATTCTTAAAAACCGCACGTGAGGTGGCCCAACACTATCCAGATATTGAAGCGCAAGAAATGATTGTGGATAACACCTGTATGCAGTTGGTGATGAACCCACAGCAATTTGATGTTATCGTTACAACAAACTTGTTCGGCGATATTTTATCTGACTTATGTGCAGGTTTGGTGGGCGGTTTAGGTATGGCACCTGGCGCCAATATTGGCACTGACTGTGCTATTTTTGAAGCAGTACATGGCAGTGCACCTGATATTGCCGGTAAAAACCTTGCTAACCCCAGTTCGGTCATTTTAGCGTCTATTCAGATGCTGGAATATTTAGAAATGAAAGACAAAGCCGAGAAAATCTTAGCGGCGGTTAGCGACGTTATCGCAACTGGCGATCGTACTACTCGCGATTTAGGCGGCAGCTTTGGCACTACTGACTTCACTCAAGCCGTATTAGAACGCTTATAAGCCTAAAATTACGGTCTTAAAACTGCTAGAATAGCCACTATCACAGTGGCTATTTTTTTGAGAACAACAATGACCCAACCTAAAAATCCGCTTCATGGCTTTACGTTAGAACAAATTGTTACCGCCTTAGTCAATCACTATGGCTGGGGTAAGCTTGCAGAACATATTGATATAAACTGCTTTAAAAAAGATCCATCGATAAAAAGCAGTTTAACGTTTTTACGCAAAACACCTTGGGCGCGTGAAAAAACCGAAGCACTCTTTGTTGCTACAAAGCTATATCAACAATAACGGTTTTGCTCTAAGCAGCCAGAGTAAGGCTTAGCCATTATAAATGGTGCCACCATCCTGCAAATATGACTGTAGCACTGCCGCTGCCGCCGGTTGTTGAACGTTACGAACCACGTCCACGCCGGCATCACGTAAATACTGATAGCTTTGCTCAAACACCGGACCTTCGTCAAAACCAATTGCCCGAGCATCCTCAGCCGTTGCGGCGCAGACTAAGCGCTTAACGCCGCTCCACAAAGTCCCCCCCAAACACATGGCACAGGGCTCACAGGAGGTAAAAAGCTCTCGCGCCACGCCGTCAGCCCCTAAACTAAAGGACTGCACCGCTTGTTCAGCCAGCATAATAGCAACCATTTCGCCATGCGCACTGGAATTGCTGAGTGGCATAACCCGATTCACGCCAACACTGACCAACCTACCGGTTTCAACTTCAAAAATGGCGCTACCAAAAGGCCCGCCAGTACCTCGGGCCACATTTTGTTGCGATAACGTAATCGCCAGTGCCATTTTTTCATCGTCGTTATCATAACGACGTTGCCAATCGACAACCTCGTTAATCCACTCGGGTAAGTGTATGGTCGTGCTATGCACCATCACTCGCCACCCTCAACCAAGGGTTTACTGTAAGCCAGCTCCATATCCCAAGGTAATTGGATCCAGGTGTCTTGTTCAATATCGGTAACATAATGATCAACTAACGGCTTTCCTTGCGGCTTAGCGTAAACCGTGACAAAACGTGCTGTCGGGAAACGCTCACGCAAGGCTTTCGCTGTCTCACCCGTATCAACCAAATCATCAACAATCAATAATTGTGCAGCGTCGTTCAATTGTGCATCTTTAAGCACACTTAAACTGCCTTGTTGATCATGTTGATAACTGGCAATACAAATACTATCAAGTACCCGAATATTTAATTCTCGGGCAAGAATGGCTGCTGGTACCAAACCACCTCGGCTAACCGCCACAATGGCATTAAAATTCTGTCCTACTAGCTGGCGTGCCAATTCTTTGGTGGCGCGGTGAAACGCCTCCCAAGACACATAGAACATTTTATTACTCGCTAATGACATAATCGCTAATCCTAAACGTGTTTATAAACAGCCTAAGGCCACTTCGACCATTTCATTAAAGCTGGTTTGCCGAAGCTCTGCACTTAACGCTTCACCCGTGCGAATATGATCGCTCACCGTAAAGATCGCCAAGGCATTGATACCGTACTCGGCAGCGACGCCATATAAACCTGCGGCTTCCATTTCAACTGCCAAAACGCCGTACTTTTCAAGCGTATCAAACAACGTTTCGCTTGGGTTATAAAAAAGATCAGAGGTAAATACATTACCGACTTTCACATTAATCTGTTTAGCACGAGCCGCCGCCACCGCTTTTTCCAGCAAACTAAAACTGGCTATGGCCGCAAAATCCATACCCGCTAACCGATTGCGGTTAACGCTAGAATCCGTGCTTGCGCCCATACCAATGACCACATCACGTACTTTCACATCCAACGGTAACGCGCCACAAGAGCCAATACGAATAATATTTTTAACCCCATAAAACTTTACCAGCTCAGTCGCATAGATCGACATAGAGGGCACGCCCATGCCCGAGCCCAATACGCTTACGGGTTTACCTTTATAGGTGCCGGTGTAACCAAACATGTTACGTACCGTATTTACGCAAACCGCATTCTCTAGAAACGTTTCTGCAATATGCTTGGCCCGTAATGGATCGCCAGGCATTAACACGGTTTCAGCAAAGGCGCCTTCTGGCGCATTAATATGTGGAGTAGCCATAAATTCTCTTATTGTAAAGATGCTAAAAATGATTCGCCGTATGCCATTGCATCCAGCCCGTAAAACTCGGCTAAGGTTTGTCCCATATCGGCGAAACTCATCCGTTCCCCCAAATCAACCCCCTTTAGCCCTGCTTTGTAAAGCACCACTGGAACATATTCACGAGTATGCTCGGTACCCGGCCACGTTGGATCACAGCCGTGATCAGCGGTAAGCAGTAATAACGTATCTTCACCACATGCGGCCATCAGCTCGGGTAAACGCGTATCGAAATACTCTAAGGCTTCGCCGTAACCAATAGGATCGCGACGATGACCAAAGTTTTGATCAAAATCGACTAAGTTAGTAAAAATTAAGCTTTGTGGTGCTTGCTGGGCCATTTGCGCCAGCGTTTTATCGATTAAAGCCGGCAAGCCCGTCGCTTTAATGCTATCGCTAATACCTTGATGCGCGTAAATATCCGCAATTTTACCAATACTCACGACTTTCCCCCCCGCAGCGGTTAGCTTATCAAGCACGGTGGGCGCTGGTGGCAATACCGAATAATCGCGACGATTGCCCGTCCGCGCGTAATTGTGCGCTGCGGTCCCTAAAAAGGGCCGAGCAATCACTCGGCCAATATTATACTTATCCAGTAACTCGCGCGCGGTTTCGCAAAACTGCAGCAATTTCTCTAAACCAAAATGTTCTTCATGTGCAGCAACTTGAAACACACTGTCTGCAGAGGTGTAGCAAATTGGCTTACCGGTTTGAATATGTTCATCACCTAATCTGACAAGGATATCGGTACCCGATGCATGGCAGTTACCTAAAATACCTGGCACACCCGTACGTTGACACAACTCGTCGATTAATGCAGGAGGAAAACTTTGAGTTTTCTCATGAAAATAGCCCCAATCAAACAACACCGGAACGCCAGCAATTTCCCAGTGGCCGCTGGGGGTATCTTTACCACTGCTAAGCTCACGCGCGTAACCGTAGGCTCCCACACATTCTGGGGTGTCAAGCACAGCTGGCGCAATACCGTTACTGGCAGCGGTCGCGGCTTTTACTAACCCGAGTCGGGCTAAATTGGGTAAATGCAAAGCGCGTTGTTTTTGCGCATTAAACGTTCGAGCTATGCTGGCAAAGGTATTTGCACCCACATCCCCAAACTTGTCGGCATCAGGCGCACTGCCAATACCAAAACTGTCGAGCACTAAAATGACGGCTTTTGTCATCTGTTAACTCCTCGGCTGAATAGTCTCGCTATTCTGCCAGATTGTGGCAGCCACATAAAATAAAAAGGGCACGAAGCTTAATATGCCTAGCAAATTTAAGCAATCCCCATATAGGACAAAGCTTATCAACTTGATTGTTGGCTATTAATAAAAATGAAGGGGCCCCTTACGGTGCCCCTTCATATCCTGTTACCCACTCAGGTTAATAACAGCTTAAACTCGCGAGGCCTTTACGGCTTAGTTGAGTATGCGTTATTTTGGTAAACTGCTGTAACCCATATTAAATAACGTAAAGCTGTAAATATCGGCGGCCTGATCAATGACCATTGATACTGGCATACCCGCACCATGGCCCGCATTAACATCTATCCGAATTAATTGCGGGGTTGTTTTACTGGCTTTTTCTTGCAGTTCAGCCGCAAACTTAAACGAGTGTGCAGGGACCACGCGATCATCATGATCCGCGGTGGTAATCATGGTGGCAGGATAGGTTACGCCCGTTTTTACGTTATGTACCGGTGAGTAACCTTGAAGGTAGGTAAACATTTCCTTCGATTGTTCAGCCGTACCATAATCGTAAGCCCAGCCAGCGCCCGCGGTAAAAGTATGATAACGCAACATGTCTAACACGCCCACTTGCGGAATCGCTACGCCAAATAACTCTGGACGTTGTGTCATCACGGCACCGACTAATAAACCACCGTTCGAGCCACCACGAACAGCTGTTTTCGCTGGCGACGTATACTTCTCGGTATGTAGGTATTCTGCCGCAGCAATAAAATCATCAAACACATTTTGCTTTTGTAACTGCGTACCAGCCGTATGCCACGCTTTGCCGTATTCGCCCCCACCGCGAATATTAGCTACAGCATAAATCCCCCCCATTTCCATCCATACGGCGTTAGCCACGCTGAATGACGGCGTTAAACTAATATTAAAGCCCCCATAGCCATATAAAATAGTTGGATTAGTGCCATCACGTTTAAGATCTTTGCGATAGCTAATGATCATAGGGACTTTTGTGCCGTCCTTCGACGTATAAAAAACTTGCTCTGACACAAAGTTACTCGGATCAAAGTTCACTTTTGGCTGGTTATATAAACTCACTGTACCCGCTTTAGGCTCAAAGCCATAGATGGATCCAGGCGTGATATAATTGGCAAAACTAAAATACAAGGTATCCGCATCTTTTTTGCCACCGAAGCCCCCTACGCTACCCACGCCAGGTAATTCAATATCACGCACCAACTTGCCGTCGTAGTCATATTGTTTAACCTTGGCAATGGCATCAACAATGTAATTGGCAAACAAGAATCCGGCACCGCTGCTCACACGAAGCACATGCTCAGTTTCTGGGATCAGCTCTTGCCAGTTTTCTGGTTGGGGCGCCGCAGCAGACACTTTCACGACTTTACGATTCGGTGCATTACGGTTGGTGGCTAAAATTAAGGTATCACCAACACTGTCTACTAAATCTACGTCAGAATCGGTATCGGCAACAATAGCCACAAACTCACTGTCGGCTTGGGTAAGATCTTTAATAAATAATTTATTGCCTGAGGTTGATACCGCAGCAGACACTAATAAATAGCGATCGTCTTCCGTAACAGAAGCCCCTACATAACGATGTTTTTGAGCATCGACAGCACCAAAAATCACTGGATCAGCGGATTGCGGCGTGCCTAATTTATGGTAATACAACTTGTGCTGATCGGTCATCGCCGATAATTCACTGCCATCAGGTTTGTCGTAACTGGAATAAAAGAAACCGTCATTACCCTGCCAAGCAATACCACTGAATTTAATGTCGGTAAGCACATCGCCAATTTGCTGTTTGGTATTGACATCAATGACAATGACTTTACGCCAATCACTACCGCCTTCAGAAATAGCGTACGCCGCTAAACTGCCATCACGTGAGAACTGAATATCGGCCAGCGACGTGGTGCCGTCACTACTGAAGGTGTTGGGATCCAAAAACACTTCCACCGCACCGCCGTCTTTTTGTCGATATAAGACAAACTG
>Ga0209812_10001484_pt1 | contig 16082 bp, 17 predicted proteins | sample JI71714BDNA_FD_187502 | JGI IMG/M metagenome (GOLD analysis project Ga0209812, IMG submission 187502) | Wastewater effluent complex algal communities from Wisconsin, to seasonally profile nutrient transformation and Carbon sequestration -... | ecosystem: Engineered > WWTP > Effluent > Algae...
TGGCGCGGTCGGTGATGGCGATGGCCTCGCCCGCACGCTCGATTGCGGCGACCGTCACGCTCCAGTCGGGCGCGGCAACATCGCCCGCCGCCGGTGCGTCGCGCATCCGGTCAAGCAGCAGCACGCCGCCCAGCAGAACCGCCGCCGCCAGCACGAAAGCGAGCGCCACAAGCCCGCTGCCGGTGGCAAAGAACAGCACAGCCGCACTGACCGCCAGCGCACCGCCAAGCGCAAACAGCAGTGTGGCAGGCGGAGCATCGCCCGGTGTTTCGGTGCGCGCCTGTGTCAGCGGATTGGAATCGGAGCCGGTGCGGCGGGACAAGCGGGAAGGCTCCTGTGGCTTGAGGGCGATGCCGCACAGCGGCGGCGATTTGCGCTTCCTACTGCGTGCCGAGCCGCTGGTCGAGCCGTGCTTCCATCGCCTTCAACCGTCTGGCGCGCTTGCGGGACACTACGGCGCGCCACACCCAGCCCGACACCAGATAGCCGATCGCAGGAGTCACCACCGCGAGCACGCCGAAGCCGAAAGCGGTGGTGCCGGCCATCTCGAAGAAATCGACGACCATCGCCCATGCGCCCGTCTGCGCTTTCGCATTGGCAAGCGCCGGGCCAGCCATGTCGAGCCCGAGCGTGAAATTGCCGACCTTGTTCGCGACCACCAGCCAGAATGGCAGCGTGAAAGGGTTGGTGACGAAAGTGACCAGCGCGGCCAACGGCACATTGGCGCGGGAAGGCAGCGCCAGAAATGCGGCGAGGAAAATCTGCCCGATTGGAATGATAAAGGCCGCAAACAGCCCCAACGCGACCCCGCGCGGCACCGACCGGCGGGTAAAACGCCACAGTTCGGGCGACAGGAACCGGTGCGCGATGGGGGCGAGATACTTGTTCGCCGCCATTTCCTCACGCGTGGGGGTGTTCTTGCGGATGATGTCCATCGCCCAGGTCTTGGACCGCTTGGCGACTGTCGGCTTGCGCGGTGCAGGCGTGCTCATGCGCGCGCCTCCGAAAGGCGCGGTCCGGCGAAAGCTTCGCTGAGGATCGACGGGGCCACCATATTGTTTGCCCATATGGGTAACACGGCGAGACTGACCAGTAGGTGAATCGCGACCCTCGTCGAAAAATTTTCGGTCAGCCGCGATCCCGCATCAGGCGCGCTTTGTCGCGCTTCCAGTCGCGGTCCTTGATTGTGGCGCGCTTGTCGTGAGTCTGCTTGCCCTTGGCGAGCGCCAGTTCGACCTTGGCCCGGCCCGTCCGGTTGAAATAGACCATCAGCGGCACCAGCGTCATGCCCTTGCGTTCGACCGCGCCCACGAACTTTTCGATCTCGCGTTCGTGCAGCAGCAATTTGCGCGGGCGGCGCGGTTCATGGTTCAAGCGGTTACCGTGGCTGTATTCCGGGATGTTGGCATTGATCAGCCACACCTGCCCATCCTTCACCTCGGCATAGCTTTCGGCAATGCTCGCTTCGCCCGCGCGCAAGGCTTTCACCTCCGTGCCTTGCAGGGCGAGCCCTGCCTCGAACGTGTCCTCGATATAGTAATCGAACCGCGCACGGCGGTTTTCGGCGACGATCTTGAGCTTGTCGAAGGTTACGGGTTTGGGGCGTGCCATGGGACGCGCGATGTAGGGACGCTGCGCATAAAAAGCGAGGGGGGAAAGCAAAGGGCGCCTTTGCGCTTTGCCCCGCCACGCGGTAGCCCTGTGCAGGGGCGCACGGGGCAACAGGGAAAGGGCGGGGGCCATGGACATAGCCGAACCATTCATCATCGCAGGCGAAAGCATTGCGCCCGGCACGGTGCGCGATGTCGCATTTCCGATCACTACCATGGCGACGGGCACGGCATCATCGCTGGCGGTGCGGGTGCTGCATGGCTCGCGGCCCGGCCCGGCGGTGTTTGTCAGCGCAGCGATCCACGGTGACGAGATCGTCGGCACGGCGGTGGTCCAGCGTCTGGCGCAGAGTATCGATCCGCAAGCTCTGGCAGGCACGGTCCTGCTGGTGCCGGTCGCCAATATTTTCGGCTTCATCACCCATTCGCGCTACTTGCCCGACCGGCGCGACCTCAACCGGTCCTTCCCCGGCAGCGCCAATGGTTCGCTGGCAGGTCAGCTCGCCAATATCTTCTACCGCGAGATCGTTGGGCGCTGCACGCTCGGCATCGATATCCACACCGCCGCGATCCACCGCTACAACCTGCCGCAGATCCGCATCGCCGCGGGCGACAAGCGGCTGGTGGAACTGGCGATGGCCTTTGGCGCGCCGGTGATCATCGAAAGCCCCTTGCGCGACGGTTCCTTGCGCGATCTCGCCGCCAAGAAGGGCGTCGATATGCTGCTGATGGAAGCGGGCGAGGCACTGCGGTTTGACCGGCTTTCGATCGAGACAGGGGTGGCAGGCGTCAGCCGGGTGCTCGCCCATCTCGGCATGATAGAAGCGGATGACGGCCTCACCGAAGTCGGCATCCCGGCGCGCGCCAACAAGTCGGTATGGGTGCGCAGCCCCCGCGGCGGGGTCACACACAGGGTGCGCAAAAGCGGTGATCCGGTGCGCAAGGGCGATCTGCTCGCCTGTGTCGCGGGCCTTTTCGGAGAGGACGCGCAGGAACTGGTCAGCCCGATCGACGGGATCATCATCGGCCACGCCACTTTGCCCGTGGTGCATCAGGGCGACGCGCTGTTCCATATCGCCGCGATTGCCCATCCCGAACGCATCGGCGCGCGGATCGACACCATCACCGATGCGATCATGGCCAGCGAGCCCGAAGGCTTTGCCGAACGCCTGCTTGACGAGGACGAGGTGGTGTAGGCGGGGTGGTTCAGCCGGGAAGAACGCCCGCCAGCACCAGCGCTTCATCTACTGCACGGCGGGCATCGTCCGAACATTCCACCATCGGCAGCCGCACTTCCGGCTCGATCCAGTCGTGGACGCGGGACAGCGCATATTTCACTGGCGCCGGCGAAGCGTCGGAGAACATCGCGTAATGCAGCGGGAACAGGCGGTCATTAAGCTGCCGCGCCTTCTTCAGCTCGTTCGCCGCGATGGCTTCGTGGAAGTCGGCGCACAGTTTCGGCGCGACGTTCGCCGTCACCGAAATGCACCCGCGCCCACCCGCTGCCGCGTGGGGGAGCCACAGCTCGTCATTGCCGGAAAGCTGGCAGAATTCGCGCCCGATCCCCATGCGGTGATCGGCAACCCGCGACAGATCGCCCGAAGCGTCCTTGATGGCGATGATGCGGTCGGGATACTTCCTCACCAGCTCCACCACGGTTTCGTCCAGCAGATCCGTCACTGTGCGCGCTGGCACGTTATACAGCACGATCGGCAGGTCGCAGTTTTCGGCGAGATAGCTGAAATGCGCCACCAGCCCGCGCTGGCTCGGGCGGTTGTAATAGGGCGCGACGCACAGGCCGGCTGCCGCGCCTGCCTTCCTCGCGAAATTCATGTGCAGCTGCGCATTGCGGGTGTCGTTCGAGCCGCAACCCGCGATCACCGGCACGCGTCCCGCCGCCTGCTCGATGCACACCTCGATCACGCGGTGATGCTCGGCATTGGACAGGGTCGATGCCTCTCCCGTGGTCCCGCAGGGCACCAGCGCCGCGCTGCCGTTTTCGATCTGCCAGTCGACCAGCCGCCGGAAAGCCGCCTCGTCAAACGTCCCACCCCGGAAAGGAGTCACCAGAGCGGGTATCGAACCGCTGAACATTGCCTTTGTCCTGCCTTCATCGCTAGATAACGTTGCGAAGCGGGTAACCCCCGCCCCCCTTCTGTTCACCGCCTGATAAGGAGCCGATTGGCACTATGTCCAGCATGGTCCGCACTTCTTTGTTCTCGTCACGGATTTATGCTGCTCTGGGGCTGACGCTCGCGGGATTTTCGGCCCTGCCCGCCGCCGCGCAGGATTTCTACGGGAGCGACAATCTCGTCGCCCGCCAACCTGCCGCGATTGACGCGGCGGTGGCGCGTTGGGAAGTGCTGCAAGCCAGCCGCACTCTTGCCTTTGCCGATTATGCGGGCTTCGTGCTCGCCTATCCAAGCTTCCCGCGGACCGACATTCTGCGCCTACGGGCCGAAGCCGCGCTTGAGAATGAAGCGCCGCCTCAGGCCGAATTGCTGCGCTATTTCGACGCAAACCCGCCGCTCACCAATCCGGCCCGTGCGCGCTATGCACTGGCGCTCGCCGCAGTGCAGCGTCCGGAGGCACTTGAGGAAGCACGCCGGGCATGGCGCGGCGGCGCCATGAGCGATCCGGTCGAGCTATATATCGCCGGGCTTTACGGCGCGCAGTTCACCGCCGGCGATCATGCGGTGCGCATGGATGCGCTGCTGTGGCAGGGCAAGGCCGATGCGGCGTCACGACAGGTGATGAACCTGTCAGGCACAGACAGTGCGCTTGCCCTTGCCCGCCTGTCGCTTGTGCGCGGCGCGCGGCCAGAGGCAGCTGGCCTTGCCGTGCCTGCCGGGGCCGAGGCGGATCCGGGCTATGTGTTCAATCTGGTCAAGCACCTGCGCGCCAGCGGTCAGACCTTCGCCGCAGCGCAAGCCTTCACCAGCCGCCCCGCCTTCACCCGCCCCGCGCTCGACCCTGAGGCGTTTGTCGGCGAGTTGCTGAACCTAGCCAAAGCCAGCGGGGCGCGCGATGCGGCCTTGATTGCTGCGCGCACAGACGATCTCTTCGCCCCAGGCAGCGATCTTTCGGCGATGAGCTTCACCTTGCGCGACCGCTACACCGATTTGATGTGGCTGGGCGGCACGCGGGCGCTGTGGGATGCGGGCGACGGCATGACCGCCGCTCCGCTGTTCCAGCGTTATGGCGACGCGGCCAAGACGCCGCTGACCAAGGCCAAGGGCTATTTCTGGGCGGGGCGCGCCGCGCAACAGGCAGGCAACACAACCGATGCGACCCGCTATTTCGAAATGGCCGCGCGCTGGCCGGATTACTACTACGGCCAGCTGGCGCTTGCCTCGCTCGGCCGTCCGATGCCGGGCTTTGCCGGCTTGCCGCAGCCAGCGATGGACGCCAGCGTGCGCGCCGAGTTCGAGGCGCGTCCGCTGGTCAAGGCAATCCGCGCACTCGCCGTCAACCGCCGTGACTGGCGCACCGAACGCCGCTTCTTCGAAGCCCTGGGTGACGAGGCCGATACGCCGACCGAGATGCTGATGGCCGCAATGCTCGCCAAGGAAGTCGGGCTGGACGAGATGGCCGTGGTGCTTGGCATGAAGGCGGGCGAGAACGGGCTTTCCGGGCTGGAGCGGATCGGCTTTCCCACAGTTGCCACCCCGCCTGCGGTCAATGACTGGGTGATGGTCCACGCCATCGCGCGGCAGGAAAGCGAATTTGATCGCACGCGTGAAAGCCATGCAGGCGCGCGCGGGATCATGCAGTTGATGCCCGGCACCGCGCGCGAACAGGCGGGCAAGCTCGGGATGCAATATCTCTCCGCCGATCTGACCGGCGCTCCGCAATACAACATCACCTTGGGCGATGCCTATTTTGCGCGCATGATGAGCTATTACGGCGGTGCCTATCCGCTGGCGGTGGGCGCGTACAATGCCGGGCCGGGCCGCGTGAACCAGTGGCTGCGCCTCAACGGCGACCCGCGCACCGGCGCGATCGACTGGGTGACATGGGTCGAGAAAATCCCCGCCAATTTCGAGACGCGCTATTACATCATGCGCGTGATCGGCAATGCGGTGACCTATTCGCATATGTACCCTGCCCAGGCTGGCCTGCCGCGCCCGGTCGACGCGTTCCTGCGCTGATCCTTCGCCGATGAAACCGCAGGGGGCTCCGATCACGCCGGCCGGCATGGCTGCGCTCAAGGCGCGTTACGACCAGCTGCTGGAAACCGATCGTCCGGCAATTGTCGAGATCGTCAGCTGGGCGGCGGGCAATGGCGACCGTTCGGAAAACGGCGACTACATCTATGGCCGCAAGAAAATGCGCGAGATCGACCGGGAGCTGGCGCATCTGATCAAACGGATGAAGACGCTGCGAGTGGTCGATCCCGGCGAGCAGCTTGATCACAGCCGCGTGTTTTTCGGCGCACGGGTCACCATCGCCGACGAGGATGACATTCAGCAGACCATCCAGCTGGTCGGCGATGACGAACAGGATGCCAGCGCGGGCCGGATCGGCTGGAATTCGCCGCTCGCCCGGGCGCTGCGCGGGGCGGTGGTCGGCGATCTGCGGGTGGTCACTCTGCCTTCCGGCACGCGCGAATGGGAAGTGATGGGGATCACCTATGATTAGGCTCGCTGCGGCCATCGTGCTTGCGGTCGCAGCGCCTCTGGCGGCACGCGAAAGCTTGGGCGTGTTTGACGGATGGGCTGCCTTCCACGACGATTCCCCGCGCCGCTGCTATGCCATCGCCAAGGCGCAAGGGTCGCCCACTGCGCCAGCCTATGCCACCATCTCCACCTGGCCTGACAAGAAAGTGCGCGGCGCGGTGCATTTCGTGCTCAGCCGCGAGGCGAAGGGGAGCGTGCGGCTTGCCATCGGCGACAAGCGGTTCATCCTCGTCGCCAAGGGCCGCAACGCCTGGGGCCCGGATGGGCGGACCGACGCGGCGATTGTCGCTGCCCTGCGAGCAGGCACCAGGATGAGCGTTTCGGGCGGCGGATTTACCGACCGCTACACTCTAGCCGGCGCCGCCACTGCTATCGACGCGGCCATTGTGAGGTGTGCGAGGCTCCGCTGATTGACGCCCGGCCGCATCGCACGAAGGGCCGGGAGCCGGTCATTCAGCGGCATCGGCAACGACCATAGATGACTTCGGTCGCGGGCAACCGCCATTGGGGATCAACCGTCACCGTGTAGGACATCTGGTTCTGCCCCAAGCGCTTCAATGTGACGACCGCGGTATCCCTCAGGCTTTCGTTGAAGAACTCGTAGCGAAACGTATCCGCTTCCGGTTGATCCTTGAAGGTCAGCGTAATCCAGGATGTGCGGGTCTTGCCCGGATCTCCGGCTGCCCGCGTTATCCCGAAGGCCCCGTCCTCCCTCACCTTGAACCAGATCTCGTGACCCAGCATGTCGAGCACCGAGTCCAGACCGGTCGCTGGACAGGCCGCACGCGTGAACTGCGGCCCGCTGGCGCTGAAGGTGGTCGACGTAATCATCTCGGTATCGAAACTGCCGCCCTTCATCCGGCCCCAAGGCCCCTGAAGCCACGTGCGAAACTCTTCCTGGGTGGTGCGGGGTGAGGCAGCGGCGCCTCCCAACGCAGCCGCTACCTGCGCGGCCGTGATTCCCGGTCCGGGAGCCACCAACCCCTGCGCCCGGCACGCCGCAAGATCTGCAACCGCCTGACCCGGATTGGCGCGATAAACGGGCTCGCGGCCCTGAAGGAAGCTGACCATCGCCGCCACAGCATCACCCTGCGGGACGTTCCGGCCAAGCTCGCTCGCCACGCCGGATTCAACAAGCTTTTCCGCGCGCGACGCCAGCGCAGACGCGCTTGCCGGATCGCTGCTCTCAAGAAGCTGGGAGGCCAGTCCCGCTACACCGGCGCAAACATAGTTTTGCTGTGCCGACGCAGCCGGTTCGGATGCCGCAGCCGATACGGCAGCCGACGCGGCCAGAAGCGGTAGCGACGCGGTTAGAACCCATGGTCTCATGCCTACCCCATCCCCCGAAAACCCAGACGACCACCGGGCCAAAGGTTGCGCAAATCGCATCGCTAGTCAAACCGCGCGAGTCGCACTATATGCGCCCAACCCATGGCCGATACTGCACTCATGACCATTCCGGGCCTTGTCGACCCGGTTCCCGCTTCGCGCGACATCACGCCGCGTGCCGATGGCCGTATTGACCTGATCGGCCTGCCGCGCCCGCGCATCCGCGAACTGTTCGAGGAAGCCGGGCTCGATGCCAAGGCCGCCAAGCTGCGCGCCAAGCAGGTGTTCCACTGGCTCTACCACCGCGGTGTCACCGATTTCGAGGCGATGACGGACATCGCCAAGCCGATGCGCCCGTGGCTGGCCGAACGCTTTGTGATCGGCCGCCCCGATGTGGTCGAGGCCCAGCACTCGGTCGACGGCACCCGCAAGTGGCTGCTGCGCACAGCCGACGGTCACGATTTCGAGATGGTGTTCATCCCTGACGAGACTCGCGGCACGCTCTGCGTTTCCTCGCAAGTCGGCTGCACCCTCACCTGCTCCTTCTGCCACACCGGCACGATGAAGCTGGTGCGCAACCTCACCCCCGGCGAGATCGTCGGGCAGGTGATGCTCGCCCGCGATGCGCTCGGCGAATGGCCCAAGGGCAGCATGGTCAGCGATGCCGACGCGATCGACGAGGATGACGAGGCCGGCCACTACACCGCCGATGGGCGCCTGCTGACCAACATCGTGATGATGGGCATGGGCGAACCGCTGTACAATTTCGATCACGTGCGCGATGCCTTGAAGCTGGTGATGGACGGCGACGGCCTTGCCCTGTCCAAGCGCCGCATCACGCTTTCCACCAGCGGCGTCATCCCGATGATGGAACGCTGCGGCGAGGAAATCGGCGTGAACCTCGCGGTGAGCTTGCATGGCGTGCGCAAGGAAGTGCGCGACGAGCTGGTGCCGCTCAACAAGAAATACGGCATCGAAGACCTGCTGCAAGCCTGCGCCGACTATCCGGGTGCGAGCAATGCGCGGCGCATCACCTTCGAATACGTGATGATCAAGGACAAGAACGACAGTGACGATGACGCGCGCGAGCTTGTCCGGCTGCTGCGTCAGTACAATCTGCCCGCAAAGGTCAACCTGATCCCGTTCAACCCGTGGCCGGGTGCGGGGTATGACACCTCTGCGCCCGATCGCATCCGCAGCTTCTCGCAGATCGTGTTCGAGGGCGGCTTCTCCGCTCCGGTCCGCACCCCCCGCGGGCGCGATATCGATGCGGCTTGCGGGCAGTTGAAGACGGCGGCGGAAAAGAAATCCCGCGCCCAGCGCGACCGCGAGGCGGCGGCAGCAGCAGCGGACGCTTGAGTACCGATCCCGACACGATCGCTTTTTATCAGGCGCGCGCACCGCATTGGGTGTTCCACTCGGGCGAACATTGCAGCCATCAGCTTGAGAGCTTCCTCGACCGCCTGCCAGCGGGCGCGGCAATCCTTGAACTCGGCTGCGGCGGCGGGCGCGATGCGGCACGAATGCGCGAGCGCGGCTTTGCCGTCGATGCGACCGACGCAACCCCGGCGCTCGTCACCCGCGCCAATCAGGCGTTCGGCTTGAATGCTCGGGTGATGGCCTTCCACGAACTGGACGCAGAAGCAGCCTATGCGGGCGTCTGGGCGCATGCGAGCCTGCTCCATTGCCCCCGCGCCGGGCTGCCCGATGTTCTCACCCGAATCTACCGCGCACTCGCCCACGGAGGCTGGCACTTTGCCAGCTTCAAGCTCGGTGCCGCCGAGGGGCGCGATCTGCTGGGCCGGTTGCACAATTTCCCGCCCCCCGAATGGCTGATCGCAGCCTATCGGAAGGCGGGCTTCACTGTCGAAGCGCAGGAGATTTACGCAGGCAAGGCCAGCGACGGTACCCAGCGCGACTGGATCGACCTTACGGTGAGAAAGCCATGAAGCACGTGATCGAAGCCGTCTGCACCGGCACCGCCCGCCCTTTCAACGGCGCGGAACTGAGCGCCATTACCAAGCGGCCCCGCGAAGGTGCGGTGCAGGTCTTGCCCGAAGGCCTCGCGCCCGATGAACAGGCCGACCGCTCTGTCCATGGCGGGCCGGAGATGGCGCTGCACCTGTATCCGCTGGATCACCATGCATGGTGGCACGGGAAAATCGGCGATCATCCGGCGCTGGACGAACCGGGCGGGTTCGGATCGAACCTCGCTGTTGCCGGATTGCTGGAGGACGACGTTCACATCGGCGACCGCTTCCGCCTCGGGACCGCGCTGATCGAAGTCAGCCAGCCACGCCAGCCGTGCTGGAAGATCGAACACCGCTTCGGCCACAAAGGCATGGTCGCCGCGATCATCCAGAGCGCCCGCTGCGGCTGGTATTTCCGCGTTATCGAAACCGGCGAAGTCACGGCGGGCGATTCGATCGAACGGGTCGCCACCGGCCCCGCTGACTGGAGCGTTGCGCGTGTGTTCCGGGCGTTGGTGGCAGGCAAGGCCACGCCCGCGGAACTGGCCGCCTTGGCAGAGCTTGCCCCGCTAAGCCCGAAATTGCGGGCCAAGGCGGCAGCCAAGCGCGGTTGAGCCACGGTTCATCGCAACAGCTGCCAAGCTGAACAAATCTGGCCATTTCCTGACACCGTCGTTCATCCCGCGTTCGAGTAAGCTGAACGAAAAGGAGGTCGCTCCATCGGGGAGCAGCCACAAGGAATTGGATCATGAAACACCTTGCCCTCCTCGCCGCCGCCGGTTCGATGGCCGTCTTTGCCGCCCCCGCGCAGGCCGCCGAACTGCCCGCCGCCCCCGCACCGATCTTCACCAATTTCAACGATAGCCCCGCGCCGTTTGTCTCGGTTGCCGCCTGGGGCGACGATGATGATGACTGGCGCGACCGCCGCGACCGTCGCCGCTGGCGCGACCGTGACCGCGACGATGATCGCGGCTACCGCGGCCGCTACTGGCGCGGCAATGACGGCCGCCTGCGCTGCCGCCGCGATGATGGCACCACCGGTCTGCTGGTCGGCGCGGGCGTCGGCGCTCTGCTCGGCCGCACCATCGACACCCGCGGTGACCGCACGCTCGGCACCCTGCTCGGTGCGGTCGGCGGAGGCCTGCTGGGCCGCGAGATCGACCGGGGCGATGTGCGCTGCCGCTAAGGCCTGACCTTGCCTGACAGACAGGACGCCGCCAGCTTTATCGCCAGCGGCGTTCTTGGCTGTCCGGCTTTACAGGCAGGCGGCGCGTTGCTCCCCGATTGAAGCGCACCGCCTTGCCTGTTAGCGCGGGGCCATGACCGAGATTGCCCCCCTGCCCCGCCCGGCTGTGCTTGTAACCGGCGGGGCAACCCGCATCGGCGCCGCTATTGTCCGCCGCTTTGCCGACGCGGGATGGCATGTGGTGATCCACTACCGCGCGTCAGCCACCGCCGCAGAGGCACTTGCCGCCACACTCCCGTCCGCCGAAACGATTGCCTTCGATCTGGCCGATGACGACGCCGCCGTTGCCTCCGTCGCGCAGCTTGCAGCGCGGCTGACCGACTGGCGCTGTCTGGTAAACTCCGCCTCGGTTTTTGATTATGACGGTGTAACCGATCTCGATCCGGCGACGAACCGGGAAGCGATGCAGATCAACGCGCTCGCCCCGGCCCGCCTGGCCCAAGCTTTCATCGCCCATGCCGCAAGTCCGGCGGTGCGCAGCGTGATCCATGTCACAGACATGAAAATTGAAAATACGAACCCTGATTTCTTCAGTTACACCATGTCCAAACACGCGCTGGCCGCGACGATCGGGATGCTGGCAAAGGGCCATGCGGGCAGCCCGGTCCGGGCCTACGGCCTTGCGCCGGGCGCGGTGCTGGCCAGCCACGACCAGCGCGAGGAGGAGACCGAGATTTCGCACCGCCTCAACCTGCTGGGCCGCAAGACCGGCGCTGACGAGATTGCCGATGCGGCGCTGTTCCTTGCCAGCGGCACGCTCGCCAGCGGGCAGAGCCTGTTCATCGACAGCGGCCAGCATCTGCTGGATCAGCCGCGCGACGTCATCTGGCTCGCGCGCGAGCAGTCTCAGGGGGCAAAGGCATGAAAAAGCACGCATTTTCAACCCGGCTTTGGCATTGGGTCAATGCGGCGGCGATCATCGTGCTGTTCATGACCGGGCTGAACATCTCCAACGCGCACCGCTATCTTTACTGGGGCGACTACGGCTTCGATGCCAAGGACGCCTGGCTCAATGTGATCAGATTCCCCACCTGGGCAACGATCCCGCAGCATTACAATCTGGCGCTGGCCCGTGACTGGCACACCACCGCGGCATGGCCGTTCGGAGTGGGGCTGCTGTTCATCTGGGTCGCCATGCTGGTCAATGGCCACTTCCGCCGCGACCTGACCACCACCCCGCGCGACTGGACTCCGGGTGCGGTGATTGCGTCCGTCAAGGCGCATTCGGGCGACGGCGCTGCGCATGGCTATAATCCGGTCCAGCGCATTCTTTACGGCATGGTGTTCGGCGTGCTGCTGCCGTTGATGCTGTTCACCGGCCTTGCGATCAGTCCGGGCTTTCAAGCCGCCGCGCCCTGGTTGCTGGAGGTGCTCGGCGGCCGGCAAAGCGCTCGCTCGCTGCACTTCATCGCTGCATGGGGGATTTTCGGCTTCTTCGTCATCCATATCGTTCTGGCGCTGGCCAGCTGGCGGCTGATCCTCGAGATGGTCACCGGCGGAAAGCAGCCGGATGCTGCCGCCCCGTCCGAGCCTGCCCCCATGCCCCCAGAAGATGGAGCACCTGCCCATGGTTGATCTGCCGCGCCGCTCGCTGCTTGCCGGAATCGCCGCCATGGGCGCGGCTGCCTGTTCCAAGATCAACGAAAGCGAAACCGCCACCAGCCTGTTCAAGGCCGCCGAAGACGGTCACCGCATTACCCACCGGGCGCTGGCGGGCAAGCAGGGCCTTGCCCCGGAATACACCCGCGCCGAACGCTCCCCCACCTTCCGCGGCAACGGCTCGGTCACGGTCGCCGATCCAGCCTATCAGGAACAGTTGGCCAAGGGCTTCCCCGACTGGACGCTGCAAGTGCGCGGGCTGGTGGAGACACCGCTTGCCCTCACCCTTGCCGACATTCGCGCCCTGCCGCAGCGCACCCAGATCACCCGCCATGACTGCGTCGAAGGCTGGAGCGCGATCGGCGAATGGCAGGGGCCGCAGCTGGCCGCGCTGCTGGATGCGGCCAAGGTCCGCCCCGAGGCGAACTTCATCCTCTTCCGCTGCGCCGACGTGCTCTATGGCCGCGATTATTACGAGAGCATCGACATGGTCGACGCCTATCACCCGCAGACGATCATCGCCCACAGCCTCAATGGCGAACCCCTGCCTGAGAAAAACGGCGCGCCCCTGCGGATGCGGATCGAACGGCAGCTGGGCTACAAGCAGGCCAAATATGTCACCGCGATCGAAGCGGTCGCCAGCTTCGACAAAATCGGACAGGGCAAGGGCGGCTTCTGGGAAGATGTCGCCGGCTACCAGTGGTACGCGGGCGTCTAGTCAGCCGGAAACAGCCGCAGCATCGTCTGCCAGTCGGCCGCGATGATCTCTTCCAGCACCGCAAGGTCGATATCGGCGAGCTTGTTGACATAGAGGCAGCTCTTGCCGGTCGAATATTTGCCCAGCCGCGTCAGCTTATCGTCGCGCCCCGCTCCGGTTACAGGATCGCAGTAACCGCCCATGAAATAGAGCGAATGCTTGGCCTTGCGCGGGCTGAAACCGGTGCGCATCCAGTGCACGGCGCGACCGCTTTCGTAAGTGGTGCGATATTCGCCATAGCCGATGATGGTCGGCCCCCACATCTTCGGCGTCTCGCCCGTCACCCGCCGGAACAGCGCATCAAGCACTGCTGCATCGTCGCGCTTCGCCTGCGGTTCAACCGCCGCGAGAAACGCTTCGGCAGAAACGGAGGTGATCGTGGTCTTGGCCTCCGTCATGGTGCTCCCTTACAAGTCACTGAAACCGCAAACGCGATATCATGAAAGCCGCGATGTGCGGTAACCTTGCAGGATTGAACCACGAAAGGAGCATGATGAGCAAGCCTCTCCTCGACCGGTTTCTGGGCCGCGCTGTCCGTCAGGGCCACCTTGGCGTCGTCTTCGCCGATGGCAGCGCCAGCACCTATGGCGCGCCTGCCCCCGGCTTTCCCGACATCGTGCTGCGCTTCACCGATGCCCGCGTCCCGCGCGACATTGTGCTGGACCCGCGATTGGGTGCGGCGGAAGCCTTTATCGACGGCCGCCTGCTGATCGAGGAAGGCGACGTGATGGGCCTGGTGGGCCTGCTGCGTGCCAACAATGCGTGGGACAAGGGTGGCGATCTGCGTGCGCCCAATACCCTGAAACGGCTCGTGAACCGCGTCACCTTTGCCGCCGAACAGATCAACAACCGCGTCGGGTCGAAGAAGAATGTCGCCCACCATTATGACATCGGCAACGCGCTGTATGCGCTGATGCTCGATGCCGAGCACTGGCAATATTCCTGCGCCTACTGGCCGCACGAAGACATGACGCTGGCCGAGGCTCAGGGCGCAAAGCTGGCGCATATTGCCCGCAAACTCGCGCTGTCACCGGGACAGGAGGTGCTGGATATCGGCTGCGGCTGGGGCGGGATGGCGATCCATCTTGCGCAGGAACACAAGGTCCATGTCACCGGGATCACCCTGTCGGAGGAGCAGGCCGCCCTCGCCCGTGAACGGGTGCGCGCCGCCGGGGTCGCGGACAAGGTGGCGATCGCGCTGGAGGACTACCGCGATACGGCAGCCTCAGGCCGAAAGTTCGACCGGATCGTGTCGGTCGGCATGTTCGAACACGTCGGCCGGGCGCAGTTCGAAACCTTCTTCGAATGCTGCGCGCGGATGCTGGCGGATGACGGTGTGATGCTGCTCCACACCATCGGCCGCTTTGGCGGGCCGGGCGTCACCGATGCCTTCACCCGCAAATATGTTTTCCCCGGCGGCTATATCCCGGCTCTGTCCGAAACGCTGGCCGCATCCGAGAAATTCCGCCTGATTGCCTCCGATATCGAGACACTGCGGCTGCACTACGCCCGCACGATCCGCGCATGGTATGACAACTGCATCGTCAACCGCGAGGCGATCATCGCCCTTTATGATGATCGCTTTTTCCGGATGTGGACGTTCTATCTCGCAGGCGCCGCAACGGTGTTCGAACATGGCGGCATGTGCAATTACCAGATCCAGTACATCCGCAACCGCCGCGCGCTTCCCGTCACGCGGGACTATCTGATCGGCAGTTCGGGCGGCTCGCCTGAAGATCCCGGACGATTACGCGGGCGATAGACCGGGCCGAAGCCCATCAGCGCCGCGCCAGCCAACGGGAGGGCGATCACCCACCAGCGCACTCCTGACACCCCTTCCGGGCTGGCGATGGTCAGCCCCGCCGTCGCGCCCAGCCCTGCACAAATCGCCAGCACGCCGAGCACCGCTCTCAGACGCGGCACAGTCCGCCCGCCGCGGATCGGGCCGAAGCTGCGTTCATGCCGCGCAAACACCGCGATCATCGGCAGCAGCGCGAGGATATAGATCGCGATCCACAACGGACGCGTCGCCCACCATGCGCCGGTGCCGGGGACGGAGTCGAGGCCAAGCCCGCCCAGCAGCAGCCAGTCAGCCGTCATCACCAGCACGAAGGCGGTGAGGTGCCACAGGAATACGGTCATGATCATGCCGTTCATCAGCACTGTCGCCGTCCAGACGCCAAGGTGATCGAGCAGCCGCCGCCCCGCAGGCTCAAGCGCCAGCACCAGCCCCACCTGCACCGCGCCAAGCGCGAACAGCGCCAAAGTCGGCGGGAGCGAATTGGAGAAGCCGCCGGGCGCGGACACCATCGAAACGGGGTAGAAGCCATAGACCGTGATCGAGACAAGGATTGCCAGCGACAGCGCGAACCACCCCCACGCAAACAGGGTGTTCGCAAACCGCCCCGCCCGCCAGGCAAAGCCCAGCTGGTGGATGCCAAGGAACACCCACAGGAAATTGGTGAGATTGACCCAGGGGACACCGTGCGTGAAGGTCAGCCAGTCGGTCAGCATCGCCGCGGGAATGAACACCGCAAAGCTCGCCCACCCCCAGCGTTGCCACGCCCGGTAGGCAATGGGCGTGAAGGCCGTCACCAGCAGATAGACGGCAAGGAACCACACCGGGATCAACGCCGCCTCGGTCGCCATGCGGATCTGTTCGCGCGGCAGGCCGACCTGCGTCATCACCACCGCGAGCGCCGCCCATAGCAGCAGCACCGGGAAAGTCGGCGTGATGAGGCGCTGCACCCGGCTCGCCAGCCAGTCGCGATAGACGCCTGCCTGATCACGCGGCGCTTTGGCGGTGGTCGCCGCCCAACTCACCGAATTGGAATAGCCGCCGACAAGGAAGAACACCGGCATGACCTGAAAGCCCCAGGTCAACCAGTGGGT
>Ga0209812_10001485_pt1 | contig 16074 bp, 9 predicted proteins | sample JI71714BDNA_FD_187502 | JGI IMG/M metagenome (GOLD analysis project Ga0209812, IMG submission 187502) | Wastewater effluent complex algal communities from Wisconsin, to seasonally profile nutrient transformation and Carbon sequestration -... | ecosystem: Engineered > WWTP > Effluent > Algae...
ATTCCATACTCCTGTTTGACTTCTTCTAGTTTTTGTTTGAGAATTGATTCAGAGACCTTACAGATAGCTGATAGTACAGGCAAACTGCTGGCAAGTGCAGCTATTACACCAAACACCAAGGAAGCTGCTTCTGCTTGATTGTCTTCGGAGGAATCTATTAAAGAAGGAATTGCCAAGCCAATGCCAGCGCTGACAGATATTGTCAGAAACTTGCGTCTTTTAACTGAAAAACCATTGTTATTTGCCATAAATGAAATAGCTCCTGTTACAAAAATTCAATAAAAAAGATACAAAGAGTTCGTAGATATTGCTACTCAATTAAATCATGTTCCTGGCCATTTACTTCTAGTTTGTATTCAAAACTTGTCCATTTTAATGGATTGACATTAACAGTGACAATAATTATTAAGCTATTTTGGGAAGAGTAATCTGTGCCAACCCCTTTTAGTTTGTAAGTACCCAGAGGAATCTTCTCTTTTTTGATACAGGAGTTATTGACCAGCAATTCAAGTTCAAAAAAGCCTTCTCGAAAAAGAACTAGAATGTCAGGATTAAACAAAAGAGGCGATAAATTCACCTCAATTAAATTTGAACCAACCTGAGCATATTTTCTGTCTTTCAGTAATCCCATCAAACCTCCAATCTCAACTTGGAAATTATCTCTTCTCTGCACAACTTATATCCTAGGAGAATCCTCTTAAAAAAATACTCTCTTTTGGTTTAGTTTTCCTTTATCCAAATAGTTAGTTGGTAACTAATACTCGGTTGGGGTAAAAACCTATACTTTTGGCTAGGTGTCGCGCTAAACTACTTGCTGCCAAACGCTTCTCTCATTGTGGTATTTTTCCAGCAATGAGCGCTCGCTTAGTTCTTACAGAAAATGTTTCACCCTAACAAATCAAATCTACTGCGGAGAATTGCCGATACCATCGCACAACTTGCGATCGTCTTCACTGAGATTGTTATGAGGATGGTTTAGATAATCTTTTACCCAATCGCAACCTCGCTTTCTGAGATCGTCTAATGATTCTTCAATCTGCCACAACTTAGGATTGCCATAAGATCCCGCAGTAGCCAACAGCTTGCCATCAGGGCTAAAACTGGCGATCGAGATTTTGCTGGTTTTCCAGGTTGCCAAAGGTTCGGCTTTCAAAGTTGCCAAAGAGTCGCCCTGCAAGTTCCACAAGCTGACAGTACCGTATTTTCCGCTAGTAACTACTTGCTTGCTATTGTGGTTAAATTGGATGAATTCGATCGCGCCTTGTTGCGCAGACCATTGCGTTACCTGCTTGAGAATTACGCCATTTTGCCTGTTCGACTTCTGATCCTGCAAGTCCCACAGGCGGACAGTGCTGTCTTGTGTGGCGATCGCCAATAGTTTACCATCTGGGCTGCAACTGAAGCTCTCGATCCCGCTTAGATAACCGGATGCCGTTTCTGCCACATACTTGCCCTTTAAGTCGTGCAAATAGGCTTTGTCACCTTCTATCTTAATATCTAGCTGACCGTAAAGTTTGCAACTTTCCCCTGTGGGGGGTTGCTTTTCTTTGCTGGGTTTCAAAAGTTGACCCTGCAAGTTCCACCAGCGTACAGTGCCTTTATTTTCTTGAGCAACCACTCGCTGACTGTCAGCACTAAAACTGATACTTTTGAGATGACCTTGATGCCCTTTCAATTCTGTCAGCGATCGATCCTCCAAGTCCCACAAACTAACAGTATCGTTTTGTCCGGCGATCGCTAATAGCTGATTTTTTGGATGAAAAGAAACGGTACTGACCGGCCATTGCTTTGTTGTCAACTTTAGCAATAATTCGCCTTGCAAGTTCCACAAGAGGACATTCCCGCCGTCACCTCCGGCAGTAATCAGTCGCTGTCCGTCCGGGCTAAAACTGACTTTTAAGGTATTAAAGAGTGTTAGTTCTTTTAAAAGCTTACCCTCTAAGTCACGCCAGCGAACATTATCATTACCTCCTGCGATCGCGAGGATTTTTCCATCTGGGCTAAAACTGACACTCCTGAGCGTGTCTCTGTGCTTGGGAAATTCTTTCAACAACTTACCCTGCACGTTCCACAAGCGCGCGATACCGTCAACTCCGGCGCTAGCGAGTTGCTCTCCATCCGGGCTAAAACTGACGTTCCAGATCCAATTATTTTCAGGTTCTGGCAATTTTTTCGACTTACCATCCTGCAAGTTCCACAGGAGAGTACCTTTCAATCCTGCGATCGCCAATAGCTGACGTTTAGGACTAAAATTAATACTCCTAATCCAACCTATGCCTGGATTCCATTCTTGTAATAATTTACCCTGCAAATCCCAAAGACGGACAATACCTTCTTGTCCCGCAGTAGCGAATTGTTGACCGTCGGGACTAAAACTGATACTCCAGATTTGACTTCGATCTTCCTGGCATTTTTTCAACAACTTACCCTGCAAGTTCCACAAGCATATCGTGCCGTCACTTCCAGCAGAAACTAAAATATCGCCCTTCGGACTAAAACTGGCTACGATGTTAGCAACTTGGTCTGAATGTCCTATGAGACGGTTGCGTTCTTTCGCTGTATAAACTGCATTTTGTAATGTTAATTTTACTTGAGTTTGGAGTTCTGACTCTGAATTTAATTGAAAAAATGGGTCCTGTAAAGACTTTACTGCTCGCAAACTATCGATCAAGGCATTGATATCTTCGTTCGCTCTCAAGTTGACTTGTGAGGATTGTCTATCAACATCGATTTTAGCCTTTTGTGCCTTTCGATTGGCGTTCCGTGCATTTAGATTACCTTTCTGTGCTTTTTGATAAGAGATTGCAGCCCCAACACTCAACACGCTGAATATTGCAATAAGGGCGATCGCACCACTCCACCACACACGACGATTGCGGTGTTTGCGATCGACGCTGTGGTGCACAAACTCAGCTTCTAGCTTGTTAAACCAAATTTCATCAGAATTGACTTGCTCTTCCAATAAATCCAGCCGAGGATTTGTATGCCAAAGAAACTCTTCTCTTTTTTTTTGTGAATTCTTTTTCCCGCCCTGTTTTTGCTGCCAGATTCTGACCAACTTACCAATAACTTTGCTACGCAATTCTTCGGAAAACTCTAAAGTGCGATCGCACCAATCAAACAGAATTTCAATGTTTGCTTGAAAACCGATCGGCTGAGCTTCCTCTTTATCCTTCCATTCTTCGGCAGCATCTGTTAGCTTCCGCAGCAAGATTAACTTTCCCTCTTTTTCATGTTTCCACTCCTGAAGCTTCGGCCATTGTCGCACTAGAATATCGTGAGCAGGTTCAGTATATGTATTGCCGTTGATATCTGTTCCTCTCACCAGCAGTCTCGCTTCACAAAATTGCTTAATTACCTCTTGAACTCGCGCATTTTCTTCGGGATCTGGATACTCTAATTCAGTATCTAGCACTTGTCTGCGAGCCAACTCACTCCCGCCGATCGCCACCATCCGCAGCATAACATTGCGAATTGTTTGAGAGTAGGCATTATTGTTATCTACTAATTTAGTATATTCATCATTTGCTTTTTTGGTAAGACTTTTTGCTACTCCTCCCAACTCATGATAATCTGCTTTAGTCATTACTCTATTATTTGTTTTCCCTTGTGCCACACCTTTGATATATTTAAGATAAAGCTCGCTGAGGGTGAAAGAAAGTAAAGGTAGACCTCCCGGCATTTGCATCACTTCATCAATTAACTTATCTACTAAACTCTGTTCAAAATCTATTACCTTAGCTGTTGCAGGTTCGACAATAATTTCCCGCAATTCCTCCCGTGTCATCCTCGTTTTTGACAGCCGATCGAATTTTGCAGCTTCCCAATATTTTTCTAAAGCCGTCTTACTGAATCGATATTCAAAATCCTCTCGCAGCGTAACCACAACTCGCAAGCTATCTGGAAAATTTTGAAGCATTCTCGCTAATCCATCCAAAAACATTTCTCGTTCTTGTTCATCGAGATTGCCCGTCACTAATTCTTCAAACTGGTCAATTATTAGTAGTAGTTTGGAGCCAGGATTGTTTTTTACCCATGCCGTCAAGTTTTTAGATAAATTTTCTACGAATTGTTCGTACCACAAGGTATTGTGGTTCTCTTTGCTTGTGCCTTTTGAAGTCGCAGAATCAATCTGACATACCATCTCTAGAGTAGGAAAATTTTCTTGTCTTAGGGCATCGTTTAAAGCGTAGAATGGAGATTTTTTAGTCCGAATCGGAGGCAAAATCCGCCAATTTTGACTTTTCTTAACTTGCGGAACCAATCCAGCTTTCACTAAACTAGATTTTCCCAAACCCGAAGCGCCCAAAACGACAGTTAACTTATGTGTTTCGACAAACTTAACTAGCTTTTCTGTCAAAGCTTTTCTGCCGAAAAACTTGTCGCTATCTGCTTCGTCAAATGAATCTAAGCCTTTGTAGGGATTAGTGTTTTCAGTGAGAATCGGGGCTGTTGGCAATCGCTCGCGATCGAAATTCGGCAGGGGAAAAATATACTGTCCTTTGTCGTGACGCCCGAAGTCAAAAATCGCAGGAGTTTGTTTGGCATTTTTTTTGGATAATTCGCCTTCTACATAAAGACAGAGTTCTGTGGCAGTGATCGCACCATCTTTGATAATATCGGCTTCTCCGTTTAGCCCCTTAAATAAAAGTTCTGCAAAGGGAGAATGACCTGCTATTTCGCGATCGAACTTTCTAAAATTATGGGCAGAATCGGCTGCTTGTTCATCGTGGGCGGCTGAGGTAATTGCTTGCAGGGCAACACCGGAGGTGTAGCGATCGTACCTTTCTCGGTATAGTTTTTCAGATTTTACTGCCTCTCGCTTGCCTGTGGCGAAGCGAAAAGTCCCTGCTTTGCAGCAGTCTAGGATAATCAACAGATGGCGGCAAGGCAGTTTAATCAGGGAATCGTGGAGTCGCTGCATTCGCAGCCAAGTTTGGGGATCGCCCTGCTGCCCATCTTGGGGTATTAAGTAACCTGCTGGCCCCTCGGAGGTGTCCAAATCGTCCGGGGCCTCGCCGTGTCCAGCAAAATAGAATAAGAGGCGATCGTCTTCTTCAACTTTCACTTTTTTTCCATCAGGAAAAGGCAGTGTTTTTTGTTCAAAACCAGTCAACAAGTCATCGAAATGAGAGAGAGTTGCATCTGAATTCAATAACAGCAGAACTTCGTATTTATATTTTTTTGTCAATAGATCAGCCAGTTGTTTCGCATCATTAACGGCATTTTTGAGGGGTGGAATGCCATTAATATATTTGTCGATGCCGACAATTACCGCTAGAGAACGTTTCAACTCAGGCATAAATGAACTTCCTCGACTAAAATTCCTAGCTTTGTTTGATAGCCATCAGAACTCCTGCTACCAGGAAAGATACAAATCCCAGAAGCAATAAGTTAATAACAGCAATTCCTGGGACAGCCATCAAAACATTAGGAAAATATTTAAACCAATATGTTACTATCTGAGCTTGGAAAAAGTGCCAGTGCTAGTGCATTTAACCCAGCTTTATCTGTAAAATAGGTAAGATGATTGCAAGCCGCATCTGGCAGCAATATTCTGGGTTGAGGAGTGCGATCGCAACTAACACTTTTGATACTAGCCATAGTAACGGCAATATCGTTAGGTTCACTAAAAAATGTCCAATCTACAACTCGGTCTACACTCTTGCCAAACACCTTTTGCACGAGTCGCTGTATTGCACTAGATTGCTTGTCTGGATCGACTTCTATTACTTTAGAAACCAGAGAGCGATCGCCTGCAATAATTGTATACAGCACCCCCGGATCGGGATTATTAGCAAGTTCTTTAAGCAACGGAGAATCTGGCTGCATTTGGTCTAGTGCGTAGTCATTTTCTTCGAGATATTCCAGCAATTGAGCTACTATTTTAGTAGGCAAAACAATTTCGGAAAGTTGATTTAAGGCAATGCCCAGAAGCATGAAAACTAAGTCTTGTACCGCTGGCCAAGGAGAACCACCATTCGGCGTACCTAACATAATTAAATGCTGCACGACTTGATTTCCGCCTTCTCGTTCGATAAACCACCGCGACACCAAACCCCCCATAGAATGAGCCACAATCTGCAACTCTTTGCCGTGATTTGCTCCCAAACCTACTTCTTGCAGCCGCTTGCCTAAAAGCCGCCCATTCTCCTCAATTGTCGTGTGGATATTCTCGTAGTCAAAGGTCAAAACTAAGTCATAGATTTCTTTAATGGGACGCTGCTGACCATCCACTTCTACCAAAGCTTTATTAACGCTAGGAACCAGACTTTCTGTGTCACCAATAATCCCGTGAATGTACAGGATAATTCGCTGGGCTGCTGCTACTCTTGATTTAACTTTTTCCTGATTTCTTTCGTAAATTACCTTGTCATTTTTGCCAAAGTCAGCTACAGCTAAAATTGGATATTCAAAAGGTCGTCCCAGTTTTTTATGGGCTACTTTTTCCATGAAAATCCGAATTGAACCTTTCAAGCTGCGACTGCTAACTATTGGTTGTGGCAAACGTTCTAGTATAATCTCCGTCTGGTCATTTCCATTTTTTTTACCCATTCCTAATGGCAAGAAAAATTCACCGTCATAGGCAAAAGGCAAAAGATGTTCGTTATCCGCTAATTCTGTATTAACTAACAACTTGAGCGGTGATTCTGATGTGACAACTGTATAATCTTCTACCTCACTTAACTCGAAAGCACTTAAACCAGGGTCAGTACCTCGGCTAGTTGTAAAATAGAAAGATTCAGTAATGCAGGGCTGTTGCCGCAAAATGGAAGGTAAAATTAAATTGCCTAAATCTCTACTAGCTTGCGGTACAGTTGTGAGATTTACTTTTGCTTTCAAAGTCGGATGAGGTTGCACTTCAACAGCACCATTTTGCAAGAAAGTGCTGCGATTAGGTGTAATTGATTTAGCATCCATGGGTCGCACAATTGTAATCGCGACTTCCTTCGTCATCCAATTATCGTAAGTACCTGTAGCCTTGACTGCTTCGCGGGTATGGACTCCCTGCATTAAACGATCGAGTGTTCCTTGACTGGGCGCGATCGCACGATTTGCGGGCGGAGGATTTAATCCATCTTGTTCTAGAGAACTTGCATCAAATTCGGCGCTACTGACAATTAATTTTAAGATATCTTTGTACTCAGTAGTACCTCGGTCAAAAAATCTGTCCGGTACTTGAAAATTCATGGGATTGCTGAAGATTTCTGTGCAAATTTCACTTCCTTTTGGTTGCAGGAGAATGCTGCTTGTGGAATCAAAGAACGGTACTTCGATCGCAAAACTTTCTGAAAGGTCGAGGACATTAAAATAAAGCTTTTTATTGCTGTGATTCGTCACTTTAATTTGTAGAGTTGGCGCTTGCCATTCGCCATTTTCATAAGTGTACTCTACACGCATTTCTGATGATGGGATCTCTCCATATTCTGCCTCTGATGAAGCTTCTTGTTGCCCTGAGAGGAAGATAATTTCCATTTCCACATCATCGCTGTTAATGCTACTGTTAGCGGGACTGGAAAGATTCAGAATATTACGCCAGCGGGCTATATGTTCTAAACGAACGATCGCTTCAAAAGCATTTAGATCGGTGTAACTTGCATTTACTTCAATCTCTTCGGGGATTGGGGCGACTAAAGGGCGATCGTCTTCAGGCTGGAGAATCCAATATTGACCGTTTTTAGCTAATAGATGATAATCGGCTAATTTTGCTGACTCTACTTGACGTAGGTAAAGTGAAGGCTGGTTGTCTGCTGTCGCTGTTAGTAGTCTTTGCTGCGCTAATTCTACACCTGCGATTTCACTTCGATCGCCTTTTAGAAAAATTTTTAAATGTGGCAAAGGTAAGTTGGTGACTACTGCCCAATAGCTTTCTGTTTTTGATAGTTTATCATTGCCAGCAATAATTTGTACCTTGCTGCATTGCTGCTGTACTTGAGTTATTTTTGCTTCACCTAATGCTGCTGAAAGTTGCCGCAATTGTTCGGGAGTGCTGCCTGCGGGAAAGAAGGCTAATAATGTATCTCCGGCATCCGATGGTTTAGGAATAGCCTGGAGAGCCCCTCCATCAATTACCCAACTATTCTGATTTTGGTCGTGAGTTAAAGTGAAGTAATAAGGACGTTCTTTAATTACACCGCCCAAAAAAGGTTTGTTTAACTCTTTTGGGTTAGTTGCTTCAACTTGTGGCGACTGTTCTTTGACTTTACCGCACACGAGGGCGTTAATATTTCTTGCTAAATCTCGATAGGTTATATTGCCATTTGTCCGCTGTAATGCTTGCAGCAGGAAGTAAGAAAAAGCTCCTCTGTACAGGCCCTCTTCTACTTGATACTCTTTGGCCCGTTCGTAGTCTCTACAGGCAGAAAACATGATGTGTTTTCCTTTTGGTAATACTAGGCCTGTTGTCTTTTTTTCCCGATTTACAGGAGAAGTTAACAGTTCTTTTAATGCTGTTTCGTCCTTAGCAAAAAGAAAACTGCTTAATGGGCGATCGCGCGTGTCTACAGGCGATCGTCGCACTCCTATTTCTGGTGATAAATCTCTAGTTCCCGCACCGGAGTGACAGCAGTCTAAAATAACCAGAACCTGGGGATTTTTTTCGGCGACTTGGGAGATGAGGTAAGCTAATTCTTTGTCTGCTAAATCGCGACTGCCATCCGTGCGACTGTCGTAACAAACTAATGTTTCATTGAGATGGTCTGGTTCTAATTCCCAAAATTCTGCTGGTGCTTTTTCTTGAGCGCCATGACCGGAATAGTAAAATAATACAATATCATTGTTATCTGCGTTGCACAAATGTTGCTGGAAGCCGTTGATAATTGCCTGACGAGTGGCATCTTCATTTAATAGTATCCATGGTAGATTTGGGGGTTGTCTGAGTTGCCAATCGCTATAATTGACAAGTCGCTCTCGCAGATATGTTTCTACAGCTTTAATGTCATTAACGCAACCTTTTAAGGAAGGAATGTGGGTATCGGAATTGGGATGGTAGTTGTCAATGCCGACCAAGAGTGCGTAGATGTTTTTAGCCATGATTTTATTTTTTGGTGATGGTGTTGGTATTTGCAGGCGATTGAGGTGGACTCTATTCTTAAATCTCAACTATTCAAAAACCCTCTACAGGCGATTTGTTGAGTTTTTCTTCAGTGACAGGCCCAAATGCACCATCCTCGTCAATTTGTTCGTTGGGATTGTGTCGATTCCACAGTCGCTGAAAGGCTAGTACAGCAGTACCTATAATGTCCTGCTTGTCGCTTCCTTGATACTCAAAGTGCCAGGGGTCATTACCATATGCAGGCCAATACCAGCCGTAATTTTCTAGAAACGAACTCCAGCCTTCTGGGTCTTGGATATCCATGGCTAGACCACTTTCATGCTGGCTATAGCCTGGTTGTGCAACGCGATCGTAACCGCAATCGGAGCCACGAGTAAATAGGAATTGCTGTTGTGCAATGGTTCGGTAAGCTGAGTTTATTGTCAGTTTTTGACCCCGATCGCTAATAGCACGAGCGAGAGCTTTTTGTGCAGGTAACTGAAGAAATGGATGAACGCCTTCACCCATGTCTACGTTGAGTTCGGCAAAACTTATGAGGCAATTTGGCTCTATTTTGTTCATCTCTTCGATGAGCTGTTTGTCAAGCAAACGGACTACAGCCGTGGAACATCCTGGAGCGTCCTGAAGTGTGAAAGTACCGCGAGTGCCTACTTCTTCTAATGCTCGTCGCTGAGCAGGGTCATTATCTATTTGATTGATCAGACTGCACGGTTCAATAACTAGCTTTTGTTTCCAAATTTCGCAAATTGTTTCCGCCGTTGCGGAGGAAATGGTTTTGATAATTAGGCTAGCAACGATCGCAGCAATGGGGAGTGCTAGCCCTAACTGAGTAGCGAGAACAGGTGTTAACAGTCCAGCAGCTTTTGCTAAACTTTCTTTGAAAGCTGTTTGGAGTTGAGCTTGAATTTCTAGATCGTCAAACAGTTCGCTACACATCAGATTGTAGGATTTGATATTCAGACTCCTGAAGAGACGATCGCCAAAGTTGACATCGGTGCGATCGGGAATTCCACCTCTGGGAGTCGCACTTAAAGCCTCATCAAGACTTTCTAAAGAAGCCGATGGCGCTGTGGGATCTGTCGCTATTTTTTGAGCTATAATTCCAAGCTGCGCCTTGAGACTATCTTCATCAAGGTCTAACAGCTTTTGGGTTAAATCATCCACTTGCAGCATGAAATTTGACCCCTGTTTGTTAATTCAGGTTCAATCATAAGAGAACGATCGCCCAAAAGTTTCTGGCTTTTTGTTGAGTCTTCCATTAACCTAACGGCTAGCTTGCTGCTGATGGTGAGCCAGGAAAGAATCTGTACTTTTGGCTAGGTATTGCACTAAACCAGGCCCTAGGATACCTGTAGGGGCTGGTGTAAACAACCATCTATGTCACAAACCAAAAATTTGATCGACACGCCCCAGCCAATGAATAATCGGAATTGCTATTTTGGGAATACGATCGCCAAATCTGGCAAAATCTTAATGGTTTTACAATTTAGTTCCACCCTTCGCCGTTTTGATTTCACTCTCCCAGCATGAAAACTCTCCAGTGGCCAGCTTGGTTCCCCTATCCGATTTCGTGGTTAAGGGCATTTGCTCTGGCTCAGAGTTTTAGCTTTGTAGTCAACAGGGGCATTCCTCTGGTTAACGATGATAGGGGCTTCCTGAGTTTACTGCTAACCGCTTGGCTGATTCAGTTGCCTTTGTTCTTTGTTGCTCACTTTTTTGCCACGACAATCTTAAATCCTCTCATCACTTTGGTTTCCGCCAGCTTTCTCCGGGGGCGCAAGTTCCAGCGCCGACCTACGGGGATGCGCCAGCACCTGCGGGAAGGCTTGAATGCTCTAGTAGTCATTTTTCTGGCCTTTAATCTGTCCCTGCTGGTGCAAATAGCGATTTTTTATTGGCCCGCACGCTCGATCGATCCAGGACAATTATTCACAGGAATATCTACTCTCACCAATGTGGCGATCGCCGGTGAATTCGATTTTTGGCTCATTAAACTAGCCGCCGCTTTATCAAGTTTAACACTATTAGCCGCACCCCTCTATCAACACGATTTCCGAGTCCGCCAAATGCGGGCTGCTCAAAAATTGACCGAAATTGCCGAACTGGAAATGACTTTGCTGCAAGCTAAAAAACTCCAGCGTCAAAGAATCAATTTATTGAGACAGTCAGAAATTCAAATCCTCGGATTTTTACTGATAATCGCTATGGTGATTGGTGGCGCTGTTTTTTTGGCTGTGAATTTGCGGGGAAATCAGCCGTTTTTATCCCCCGCAACTGAGGCGATCAAAATCCCGCCTTTGGCTATGAAATCTGGCGATCCTTACCTTCGGGCACTGATGCGAACTATTTCTGCTAGCGAATCCAATGTTTCTCGACCTTATCACGTTGTTTACGGTGGTAAATACCTGTTAGATTTGAGCCACCATCCTGATTGGTGCGTCAAGATTGTGAATGGTCCCAATCGCGGCAAATGTACTACGGCTGCGGGCAGGTATCAATTTTTGAGTTCGACTTGGAAAGATAAAGCTCAGCGCTATCACCCCCGGCCTACTAATTTTATTGTTTGGCAAGATTACAGTTTTGAGCCGGAATATCAAGATGCGGTGGTTTATGCTTGGTTGAGCGATCGCCAATTTTGGAAAGCTGATATTTCACAGATGTTGAAGGAAGACAAATTAACTGACGTTTTGCGGATGTTGTCGGGAACTTGGACGAGTTTGGGATATGGCATTGAAACCAATTCTATGAGTTCTAGTTTGCCTAAAGTTTATAGAAAAATGCTTGATGAAGAGTTGAAAAATGCTGGTTCTTAGTTAAGAGTTATTGGTTATTGGTTATTGGTTGTTTATGATTCATTTCCGATAGTTAATAACTAATAGTTCAATTTGGGTAAAAATGCTGTCAAACATTTGTACAATTCTAATCCTGGTCCTGCTTGCAGCGGATAAAGTTGGTCAAAATTAATTGGGCTTCCCGGCTCCAATTTCCACTCTGTTTTCTGGGTTGTTTGGGGAACAATTTCAGTGGCTACTGTGATATTAATGACGTTGTTGTGCAGCGCTAGGCCCCGAAAACAGTAGCTTTTACCTGTGCGTTTGTCGGAATCGCTGCCGGTGATGTATCTATCTTGTTTGCGAAATTGGATTTCTCTAAAAGGTCGATCGATCGCAAAGGAGTCTCGATAGCGGTAGTCTCCGTCAGGTAAGCTGTTGATATTTGGTCTTATTTGAGCGATCGCTGTCGGTGGTTCGAGAGTTAGATTCAGGAAGTCGGCTCGTGGTACTTGATAGTTAAACATAGGTGCAAAAATTAAAAATAGTAACAATATAGCTGAGTTTTTTTTAAAGTGTAGATAAAGTGATTGAATCACCAACTGTCAAAAATTGTCAAAACCATGAAAAATCCTCAATCTCAGTCTTTAATTCTGTGGCGACAAGTAGGCGGCGTGGCGGCTTTGCAGGGAGCAATTACTCTAACTTGGATGCTTTATCGATTGTATTTACCTCAACTTTTAGCGGGATTTGGTTTTGCGGGATTTGATAGGGGAATCACTATTTTAGAGGATATTTTGGCAATTGCGATCGAACCTTTTGCTGGCTGGCTTTCTGATAAGCAGCGTCACTGGATGGGAACTCGTTTTCCGCTGATTGTGGTGGCTACTATCCTGTCGTCGGTTATATTTATGGCGATTCCGGCTATTTTTATTTTCGGCAATCCAGTCTCGCCTCTGCGCTGGATTTTCCCTGTGGTAATTGTGGCTTGGGCGATCGCCATGGCGATGTTTCGATCGCCCGCCGTGTCGCTGTTGGGCGAATATGCAACTCAAACGCAGTTGCCCCACGCCATGAGTTTATTGGTGCTTGTGGGGGGATTGGTTGGGGCTGCAAGGCTTGTGGCGGGGGATTTTATTCTGAGTTGGGGTCCAGCTTTTGCCTTCGCTCTTGGTTCGTTTGTATTGTTGGGTGCGGTGGCTTTTTTGCGATCGGTTAATCCTGATGCTGCGGTGTCGGAATTGCCACCGGATACTGCTATTTCTGGGGCAGTTTCTATCAAAGCCTTGGGGTTAGTTGCGCTGACGGGAATGGCTGTTGCTTGGGGAACTCGCGCGATGGGAGAACGGATTTTGCCCCATGTTTTTAAAACTCAAATTGTGGGTGTTGATGCTAAGTTGTTAATGGCTGGATTTACCTTGGGTTTAGCTGTTTCTTGTTTGCTGGCTGGAGCGATTGCGGTGCGTTTGGGAAACCAAACCACGCTGTTAGCTGGATTGGTAGCAACGGCGGTTTTGTTGTTGGTAATGGTTTTGAGTCAGGGTTTTGTAATGGTGGCGGTGACTGTTTTGGCTGTGATTTTTAGTAATAGTTTCATTACTACTGGTGCGATTCCTTTTGCTTTGTCTCTGGTACCTCCGCATCGGGGAGGATTGGGAGTAGGATTTTATTTTGGTGGTTTTTCCCTGGGGATGAGTTTGTATTCTATGGTGTTTGTCGCACCTTTGGCAGTTGCTGCTATGACAACGGCGATGGTGGGGGCGATCGCCTTTTTGGTTGCTGCGGTTTGTGTCCTCGCGGGCGATCGACTTAAATTGACACCCTATGTAACAAATTAATAAGAGTTATTATACTGTTTTCGTCGATCCCCAGCTATCGTGAATTATTATTTCATCATTTCATTTATTTGGCAGATCTGAGCAACAATGGAAGTATGGCTCAAGCGCTGAAAAATTTTGCGGGCGCGGCATTCGGGAATAAATGAGGATACAGCTATGTTTTGCCTGACGCGAGAAACTAGAAGTTCTGGGCTAGTGGAAACCGGAAATCGGGAACTGCGAGGATCTACAACCTCTAATTCCCAGAGAACCCGCATTATCCAAGCACGGGTTTACAAGGATGAAGTTTTGGTGTCAGCGGCGCTGGCGGGATTGCCCACACTTTTGGCATCTCTGGAAAGCTTTTGTGAACAGTAAAATTTGGCTGGTTGAAACCTGGAAATAACGGTTTTTTGGTCAAGTGAAATAACCCAAAACTTCGCTATTTCTTGGTTGTGATATCGCAGGATTTGCTCTTCTTGCCCCCAGATGCACCAGACCACAAAAAAAAGCTCCCTATCTTGCTTATTCATAGCCCACGGATTTATCCGTGGGAATGATATCAATTACCGTTATATCGGAATGATTAAACCACAGAGAACACAGAGGACACAGAGAAAGAGAAGAGAGAAATAGTAAGTAATATCAAATCCTCTCTTCATTGGAATTATTAAACTCTCTCTTCTCTTGCTTCGCGTACTTCGCGCCTTCGCGGTTAAATCATTCCGATACAACCGGAATTGATATAAGGGCGAACCATGACCGCAGACAATTTATTAGCTCGCGCTAGAGATTTACAGCGGTCAGGCTAGAGCATCGTACTAATATATTTGCAAAACACAGATCCACCCTAGCGGAACTTATATCTAAAATCCCACTCAGTTAATTATTTCCAGACACCCGAAAAGATATTTTTAACGGCGATCGCAATTCTATTTAAGTCTTCTTTCAGCAGTGGCGGCCAAGAAACTCCCCTGCGAACTCCTGCTTCAAATTGCTGCAAACTTTCTACCGACAGTAAATGCAGTGCCGAGATTAATTGGCGATCGAGCATGGGAGATTCCTGCAAACCCTCAAACAATATTTTTAAAGCTAATAAAATCGATGTCACCTGTCCAGGGACGGGAGAGAGTCCTTGTTGGAGGCGCATCAAAAAAGCGTCGGGATTTTTCTTGGTTTCCAGGGCACTTCCCTGGTCTATCAGGAAACTGCGGGCGGTTTTGTAATCCATTTGATGTGCGATCGAACTCCTGAAATTAATGAGCTTACAAATAGACATCTCCCATAATTTCTGCGCCACAAGCAATCGGGCTTGTTCTTGACTATCTTGTGAGAAGATGCCTCATGGAATCGCTGACTAAATACCAAAATAATTATAACATTTGCCACTCCTTTGTCAACTCTTGGCTGCTGCTATTTCTGGGCGACACCGCTAAAATTGCTATAGTCTATCAAATAGCTCCCGCCCCTCAATATCGGGTCTAGATTCAAGGAGCCTCAAAAATATAAAACAATGAAAAAATACCATAGCCCTAGCATCAAATCAAAAATTTATCGTCACTTCTGGGTATTTTGTTTATCTCTGGTTGTCCTGTTGGTTTCATCCCTCGACAAAATCAATGCTACACCAAGATTTCCCACACCAGTTTCCCCGGAAAACAGTGCTAATTTCGGAGCTAACATTCAAAGGACAATGGGATTGCTCGCGAGCAGCACTCCAGGCGATCGCAAACCAGTACGCATCCTATTTTATGGACAATCTATCACCAAACAAGATTGGTGGCAAGATGTAGCCAACGATATCAGAAAGCGATTTCCCTATGCAGATTTGACCATTGAAAACCGCGCCATCGGAGGATTTGCCGCCGGTCTATTAATCCGTCCCAGCGAACACGACTTATATCCTTTTTATCCAGATTTAGTAATTTTTCACGTTTACGGAGGAGATGAAGATTACGAAGCAATCATTGCTAATATCCGCAGCCGCACCACTAGCGAAATACTCATACATTCCGATCACATCGACTGGATGCCAACAGGAGAAAAAGACGATCCAGAGCAGCTAAAAAGATACCAATGGCACAACACTCATTCTACCCAATGGTTGCCTCAACTTGCCGAAAAATATGGCTGCGAAATGGCCGAAATTCGCACACCTTGGAGACGCTATTTGCAAGACAATAGCTTGCAGCCAAAACAGCTATTGAGTGACGAAATTCACCTCAACGATTGGGGAAACTTTCTCCTAGCAGCCCTGATTAAGCCTCACCTGCAATACAATCCCAATTTCCCTAAAAAACCAGAGCCCGATTTAGTAAAAACCTATAGAATTGGTAAGGAAGTCCAGTGGGAAGATGGCAAATTGCGCTTAGAATTTGAAGGAAATAGAATAGATGCGATCGCCGATAAAAACTTCAAGGACAAAGCCAGC
>Ga0209812_10001494_pt1 | contig 15999 bp, 15 predicted proteins | sample JI71714BDNA_FD_187502 | JGI IMG/M metagenome (GOLD analysis project Ga0209812, IMG submission 187502) | Wastewater effluent complex algal communities from Wisconsin, to seasonally profile nutrient transformation and Carbon sequestration -... | ecosystem: Engineered > WWTP > Effluent > Algae...
TTCCGCAATCCTGGGCCAAGATGCGCCGCATGGCTATCGCCGATCAGCAAAACCTCGTTGCGCCCTGTCCCCGTCTCCAAACAAGCTTCCGCGTCAAACTGCTGGCTGCGGTGATGGATAAAGCATGCGCCTGACCGGAATACCTCATCGAGCGGATAATCCATCGCCGCCGCAATCGCGCGCCCGCGTTCGGAAAAGCGCTGCGGCAAACCTGCCGTCAGCACCATGACGCAGGCCGCCGCGAGAAGCCCTGCTGTTGCCGCGCCGCTTGCCATCAGCAGCGGACGGAGCGGAACGCTGCGCCGCCGGAACGGCTCTTCGACATAGCGCCAACTCAGCACGGCCAGCGCGAAACTGACGCCTGTTGCAACCAGCCCGAGCGCAAGATCCATCGCGCCAGCAGGCAAGCCCAGCAGCAGCAGGACGATCACAGGCCAATGCCACAGGTAAAGCGAGTAGGAGATTCTGCCCACAAACCGCACCGGCGGCAGTACCAGCAGGCCACTCACCAGCGATGCCCCATTCGCCCCGGCTGCGATAATCGCTGCCGCGCCGAAACTGGGAAAGGCCGCGCGCCAGCCGGGAAACGGGGTTTCGGCGTTGAACGACGTCACGGCATAGAGGATCAGCGCAAGGCCAAGCAGCGCCAGCCCTTCCCTGACCCAGCGGGCCTTGAGCATTGGTAGCGGAGTAATCGCGACCAACATCCCTGCGAGAAATTCCCACAACCGCACTGGCAACAGGTAGAAGCTGATGGCCGGATGAAGCTTAAGCGACAGGATGGCAGATCCGGCTGACAGCGCCACCAGCCCGAACCACAGGCCACTGCGCCCCAGCTTCATCAGGCCAAGCACCAACAGCGGCAGCAGCAGATAGAACTGACCTTCCACCCCAAGTGTCCACATGTGCAGCAGCACCTCGTGCTCGCTTTGTGCGTAAGCACCGCGATTTATCCAGAAATGGATGTTGCTCACGAACAGCGCGGATGATCCGAGGCTCCAGGCATATTCGGTCAGCTCGGCGGGCAGCAGCAGGATGGTAGCGAGCAGGCTCACCACCACCAGCACCACCAGCATCACCGGAACGATCCGGCGCAACCTGCGCGCTAGGTAGTCGCCCAGCCGGAACGTGCCCGCCTCAGCCTCGTGCACCACGATGCCGCCGATCAGAAAGCCGGATATGACGAAGAACACATCCACCCCGACGAACCCGCCGCTCGCGGGTGCAAAGCCGAGGTGGAACAGCAGCACCGCGATCACCGCCAGCGCGCGCAGGCCTTCGATGTCGGGTCGATAGGCGGGCGCCGCATCCGGGGCATCGACCGTGTTCATCCGGCGCTCCCGGACCGACCGAAGGTTGGGATGACAGCTGCCGTCAACGCTCGCCGCCGCCTTACAGGCTGCGGATGATGCCGGAGAAATCCGTTCCGGCGTTGTCCTTGGCAAAGGCTTCATAAATCGCGCGGGCATGATCGCCGAGCTCGACCTTGGCGCCTGCACTCTCGGCGGCTTCCATCGCCAGCTTGAGGTCTTTCAGCATCAGCCCAGCGGCAAACCCGCCTTGATAGCCATTATCGGCGGGGGTTGTCGGTCCAACGCCGGGGACAGGGCAATAGGACGTCATCGACCAGTTCTGGCCGCTCGAAACACTGGAAATGTCGTAAAAGGTCTGCGGATCCAGACCCAGCTTTTGCGCCATGGCAAAGGCCTCGCAGGTGCCGATCATGTGGATCGCCAGCAGCATGTTGTTGCAGATCTTGGCCGCCTGCCCGTTACCCGCCGCGCCCGCATGGATCACCGCCTTGCCCATCGCGGAAAGGATCGGCTGGGCGCGTGCGAAGGCTTCGTCGCTGCCGCCGACCATGAAGGTCAGCGTTCCGCCATTGGCCGCAGCGATCCCGCCCGAAACCGGCGCATCGACCATCTGGTAGCCATGCGCCTCGGTGACTTCGATCACTTCGCGCGCGGTTGCGACGTCGATGGTCGAGCAATCGAGCAGGATCGCGCCTTCAGGGGCGTGTCCGATCACATCGTCCCAATAGACCGCTTTGACGATGGCGCCGTTGGGCAGCATCGAGACCACCGCTTCGGCGCCCTGACAGGCTTCCTTGGCGGTCGGGAAAGTGCGGCATCCCGCCTCGCGCGCCGCGGCGAGCGCGGGTTCGCTGAGGTCGAAGGCCCGGACTTCGTGGCCCGCTTTGACCAGATTGGCAGCCATCCCGCCGCCCATGTTGCCGAGGCCGATAAAGGCGATTTTCATGTCACTCTCCCATACCCGCGCCAGCCCGCAAGACCGTGATGCCTGCCACCATCCCGGAAGCGAATACCCAAAAATAGGGTTCGAGCCGCAGCACTGCCCTTAAGCCCGATCCGAAACCGCCACCAACTCCCATATCCGAGAGAATCGCGATCTCCTTCTCGCTATCCTTGGTTCGCCACCGCGCCATCAAGAGCAAACAGGCACACGCAACCAGACCGACAACGGTGCCGATCACCGCCCCTTCCACTGCCCCTCGCGCTTCTCGATGAACGCGGCCATGCCTTCGGCCTTGTCCTCGCTCGCGGTGAGGATCTGGAAAATCCGGCGCTCGACAATCAGTCCCTGATCGAGCGTCATCTCGAAGGCCGAGTTCACCATTTCCTTGTTGGCGATCACTGCCATCGGCGGCATTCCGGCGATGGTCGCGGCAGTCTTGAGGCAATCGGCAATCAGCTCATCATGTGGCACCACGCGCGCCACCAGATTGCTGCGCTCGGCCTCTTCGGCGTTCATCATGCGGCCGGTGAGGCACATTTCCATCGACTTCGATTTGCCGATTGCGCGGGTCAACCGCTGCGATCCGCCCATGCCGGGTGCGACACCCAGCTTGATTTCAGGCTGGCCGAAGCGCGCCTTGTCCGAGGCGATGATGAAGTCCGCCATCATTGCAAGCTCGCACCCTCCGCCCAATGCAAACCCGTTGACCGCCGCGATCCACGGCTTGCGGGTTTTCTTGACGATCTCGGCCGTCCACGGGCTGAAGAAATCGTCGAGGAAGAAATCGACGGCCGGCTTCTCGCTCATTTCCTTGATGTCCGCGCCGGCCGCAAAGGCCTTGTCACCGCTGCCGGTCAGGATCGCGCACAATTGCGAGCCATCGGCCTGATAGGCGGCAAAGGCATGGATCAGTTCTTCCAGCACCTTGGAATTGAGCGCGTTCAGCGCCTGCGGGCGATTGATCGTCAGCAGCGTGACGCCCTTTGTGCCGCGGGCATCGGTTTCAACCAGAATCGTTTCGTAGGTCATGTCATCCCTCGTCGCCCCGGCGAAGGCAGGGGCCTATCTGACGTTGCAGCTTCGCGAACGGAGCCTAGCTGGATTCCCGCCCTTGCGGGAATGACGGATTAGTTAGTCAGCGGCGCCCACTCCTCGCCTTCGGGCAGGGGCGCGAAGATTGCGTCGAGCAGATCTGCGGTCACCTCTTCAGGCGTTGCAGGGTTCCACTTGGGGTCGTTGGTCTTGTCGACGATGACCGCGCGCACACCCTCGGCAAAGTCGGGTCGGGTCAGCACGCGCGACGCGATGCGGTATTCCATGCGCATATTGTCGGCGAAGTCGGAAAGGGCCGCGCTCTCGGCCAGCTGGCGCAGCGCGACCTTGCAGGTCTGCGGGCTCTTGGTGCCGAGCGTATCGCGCTCCTTCATCGCCCAGTCGTCCCCAGCATCGGCGGCGGCTTCAAGGCTGGCGAGGATGTCCTCGTAGCTGTCCGAGTGGAAATGCTTGGCGATCTTGTCGGCATTGGCCTCGATCCGCGCCTTGGGCGGAGTACCGACGGGCTCGCTGAGGATGCCTGCAATCCGGTCAGGGTGGTCATGGATGCGGGCCTTGAGGTCTGCCAGCATATCATGCGGGACGTAATGCGTGGCAAGGCCGGTCCACAGGCATTCGGCTCCATCCAGCCGCGCGCCGGTCAACGCAAGGAACTGCCCGAGCCTGCGTCCCAGCCGTGACAGATACCAGCCGCCGCCCACATCCGGGAACAGGCCGATTCCGGTTTCAGGCATGGCGAAGCGGGTGTTCTCGGTCGCCACGCGGTACTTGGCGGGCTGGCTGATACCCACGCCGCCGCCCATCGTGATGCCATCCATGAAGGCCACGATCGGCTTTCCATAAGTGAACATCTGGTGGTTGAGCTGGTACTCGTCATGGAAGAACTTGCGGCCCGACACCCCGCCATCATTCAGCGCAGAGTTCCGCAGAAAGGCGATATCACCGCCCGCGCAAAAGCCGCGGCCCTCGTCGTGATCGAGGATCACGGCCTTGATGCTGGCATCGCTAGCCCATTCGGTCAGCGCGGCGCTCATGGCATGGCACATGTCGAGCGTCAGCGCGTGGAGCGCCTTGGGGCGGTTGAGGCTGATATGGCCGATCGGGCCATTGGTGCGGATGAGAACGTCGTCGGTCATTGCCCCGGGTCTTTCGGTTCGATCAGGTCCCAGCGGTTGCCAAAGGGATCGCTGAAGACGGCCACTGTGCCGTAGGTTTCGTGGCGCGGCTGCTCGTGAAACGTCACCCCTGCATCGACAAGCCGTGCATGGGTGCCTGTGAAATCATCGGTGTGCGCGAAAAAGGCCACGCGGCCGCCGGTCTGGTTGCCGATGGCGGCGGCCTGAGCGTCACTGGCTGCCTTGGCCAACAACAGCCGGCCGCCATCTTTCCCGCCGACCACGACCCAGCGCTTGCCACCGCCCATGTCGGTATCCTCGACCAGGTCGAAGCCGAGCGCACCCGCGAAGAACGCGATGCCAGCGTCGTAATCGGGCACCACCAGCGTTGTCAGGGCAAGCCGGACATTGGTCACTGGCGCAGCAGATCCCGGCCCACGACCATGCGCATGATCTGGTTGGTCCCTTCAAGGATCGAATGAACCCGCAAATCCCGCCAGAAGCGTTCGATCGGGTAGTCCTGAAGGTAGCCATAGCCGCCGAACAATTGCAACGCCCGGTCGACCACGGACGAACCGTTATCGGTCGCCAGCCGCTTGGCCATGGCGGAAAAGCGGGTCTTGTCGGGCGCGTTATCGGTGACTTTAGCCGCCGCCAGATACAGCAGCGCGCGCGCCGCCTCCAGATCGGTGGCCATGTCGGCGAGCATGAACTGGGTGTTCTGGAATTCGGCGACCGGCTGGCCGAACTGGGTGCGTTCCTTGGTGTATTTGATCGCTTCGTCGAGGCACCTTTGCGCCCCGCCCAGCGAACAGGCGCCGATATTCAGCCTCCCGCCGTCCAGTCCCATCATCGCGATGCGGAAGCCTTCGCCCTCACCCCCGACGAGGTTCTCCACCGGCACACGCACGTCTTCAAGGATCAGCTGCGCGGTCGGCTGCGAATGCCAGCCGAGCTTTCTCTCGTTCGCGCCGAAGCTGACGCCGGGCATGTCCTTTTCGATCACGAGGCAGGAAATGCCCTTGGGCCCATCCTCGCCCGTGCGGACCATCACCGCGTAAATCTCGTTCGCGCCCGCGCCCGAGATGAACTGCTTGGTGCCGTTGAGGACGTAGTGGTCGCCGTCCCGCCGCGCCGTGGTGCGCAGCGCGGATGCGTCCGATCCGCTGGAAGGTTCGGTCAGGCAGTAACTGGCGATTTTGTCCATCGTGATAAGGTCAGCCAGATACTTCGCCTTCACCGCTTCCCCGCCGAAGCGGTCGATCATCCATGCGGCCATATTGTGGATCGAGATGAAGGCGCTGGTCGAAGGGCAGCCATAGGCCATCGCCTCCATGATCAGCGCCGCTTCAAGCCGCCCCAGCCCGATCCCGCCCGATTGTTCCGAGACATAGATCGCGCCAAAGCCCAGTTCGGCGCTTTCCTTGATGATGTCGCGGGGAAAGATGTGTTTTTCGTCCCACTCGGCCGCATGGGGCGTAATCCGGTCGGCGGTAAAGCGCTGCGCAACCTCGCGGATGGCGAGCTGGTCTTCGGTGAGTTGGAATTGTCCGTGCATGGCGGTTGCTCTAGCCGCCTTGTTCGCTGCCGAAAAGAGCGGGCCGGGATCAAGGCTTAGGGAAATTTGCTAGGCCTGCGCATTTGTGCCAAATCCGAAGGCTCAAAAGGGGCGTATGTATCAGAATGATAACTGCAACCCCGACCTTGATCTTCATCTATAACGCCAATGGCGGCGTGCTGTCGGCGCTCGGCGACATGGTGCACAAGATCGTCTCGCCCGCCACCTACCCCTGCTCCTTGTGCGCGCTCACCTATGGCGCAGTGTCGATGCGGGGCGAGTGGCGGCGTTTTCTGGACGGGACGGGATTGCCGAGCCTGTTCCTCTACCGCGACGAGTTTCGCAGCCATCTCGACGCGCGCGATCTGGCCTTGCCGGCGATCCTGCTGGGCGGCGAAGCGCCTGTTCCGCAAGTGCTGGTAAGCGCGGACGAGCTGGACGCGCTGCCGGACTTGCCCACACTGATCGCTCTGGTCGAAGCGCGGCTGACGGCGCGCGCTGGCTAACGCATCCCGCTCAGCGCAGGCTGCAAAGGTCGGCTTTGCCGGCCTCGGCCGCGGCGGCGAAGCGGGATGTATCAGGCGCGAGGCGGCGGATCAGGATCACGCCCTTGGCGGTCGGGCTGACAATGGCCCCGTCTTCGGCTGCGCTACCGGGCGGGAGCAGCCGGACGCTCACCTGCTGACCCGTGCCGCGCAGCGTGGCGAAGTTATCGGTCTGCGCATCGAAGAAGGCGAGCGACTGGTAATCCGGCCATGCCCCCATCCTCAGTTCGAGCACACGCGCAGGATCGCTCAGATCATACCGGCACAGCGCGTAATAAAGATCAGGCGAGGAGCGCACGATGCTCTGCGCCTGCGGGGTGACGCGCGCGGGCGTAGTGAAGCGGTGGAGCGCAACGCCGCGCTCCTCCAGTGCATCCATCGCGCGGGCCATGATAACGGCCGGTGCAAAATGCAACGTCAGCGCGTGGGTGCCCGCTGCGCTACCCGCCAGCACGAGCAGGGGGCCAAGCCAGCGCCTCATGCTGCGCCCTCACAGGAAAGCCGCGCGAGCCGGGGCGGATCGAGCGCCGTTTCGGGATCGGCGAGCAGCGCCGCGTCAGGCATGTAAAGCCGCAAGGTCAGATCGAAGGTTCCGGCGCTGCGGCTCGAAATCCAGTGCGCCGCGCCTTCAGGCTTTTGGGGGGCGATCACCGCTTCCCACGCGCCGTCCCCTGCGCGTTCCGCGTCGATACTGAGCGCGCTGTCGGTATTGGCGGGCAGCATGCTTTGTGAATCATAGAGCGTCACCGACCACCAGCCGGCCGGCATGGTTCCGCCCGACAGGCGATAGGTGCAGGCGTCGCGCAAGGGCGCGCCCGCATCGTCCGTGGTGCGGGTGAAATAGACTGCCTCGGTCTTGGCCAGCGCCAGCAAGCCATGTCGCGCGACGCGCGCCCGAGTGTATGGGTCAGCGGTCTTCGATCCGATCGCGAAATCGCTGCGCCAGCCGCCGACATCGACATCGCCGAAAGCGATGCTGCGCCCGGGAGGCCACAGCCCTGACAGCCACAACGCGCTGCCAAGCCCGATCAACGCCCCCGCAACGACCCCGCCAAGATAGCGCAACGACCGGCGCATCACCCGCGCTCCACCACCATTGCCTCGGCCTCGATCTCGACGCGCCATTCGGGCCGCGCCAGCCACGCCACCCCGGCCATGGTCGATGCCGGACGAGCCTCTCCGAAAAAGCGGGCATGAACCGCGCCGACCGCATCCTGATCGGCAGGGTCTGTCAGCAGCATACGGGTGCGCACTACATCAGCCGCGCTGCCACCGAGTTCCTCGATCGCTGCGACGATGATCGTGCAGACCCGCTCGGCCTGGGCTGCGGCATCACCTGAGGTCGTGGAGCCATCAGGCTCGACCGGGCCGGTGCCAGCAACGAGGATGCGATTGCCCTCCCGCACGGCACGGGCGAAGCCGAAGATCGGCTCGTAGGGAGAACCCGATGTCACCCGGCGGCGCTCCGCTGCATCGCCGCTCATCCGCAGGTAATCTCGACGATTTTCATTTTCGCGTCATAGCGGACATTCACCCGGTCCTCGCGGTAATCCATCGTCCAGGCCGAATTCGGCGGACCCCAGCGCAAGCTGCGCGCACCGCTATTCTTCACGATCGCCTCTCCTGCTGGCTGTGTCGCGTCGCGTCCGACATATGACTGCGCCGCCGCGGCGTTGCACACCATCGGCACAGGCGGGGGCGGCACGGGCTCTGCCCCGTCCGACCCGGAATCGTTGATACTCACGATGCAGCCCGACAGGCCGACCAGCGCCATTCCGGCCATCGCAGCGCGCTGCATTCTTCCGGGCATCCGCATAAGTTCTCCCTTCCGCTGGCCGGTAGAGCCCGGCCTGTTTCGCGCAAGCTATCAGGCCTGTGCTGCCATGAGAAGCGGGTCTGAAGGGCTCCGGTTCAGGCCGCGCGGGAGGCTGTCTCTTTGGCTGCCGCTGCGACGGCTTGATCAGCCAGATCGTCAGCCTTCAACGGCCGCCCGACCAGATAGCCTTGGGCATAATCGCAACCGAGCTGCTTCAGGAAAGCGAGGCATTCAGGCTCCTCGACCCCCTCGGCCACGACCTTCAGGCCCAATTCGTGCGCCAGTTGCACCGTGGATCGCACCAGCATCGCGTCGCTGCGGTCAACATGGGCATGGGCCACGAACATCCGGTCGATTTTCAGCTCCGACAGGGGGAGCAGCTTCAGGTAATTGAGCGCAGACTGGCCGGTGCCGTAATCGTCCATCGAGATGCGGATGCCCGTCGCTCGGAACCGTTGGAGCGTGGCAATCGCCTTGTCGACATCCTCGAACTGCGCGGTTTCCGTGACTTCCAGCGTGATCCGGTGCGTCGGCACGCCCGCCCGTTCGATCAGCGCCAGCGCCCGGTTGGCGAAGTTTTCCGATGTCAGCAGCGTGGCCGACACATTCACGGCCGCCCCGATGGTCAGCCCGCGATCACACCAACCGCGCATATCGGCAAAGGATTGCGACATCACCGCAAGCGTCAGATCGTCGATCCGGCCCGCCTCTTCGAACAGCGGGATGAAGCAATCGGGCGGCAGCAACCCGCGCTCGGGGTGGTTCCAGCGCACCAGCGCCTCGACCGAATCGATCGCTTGCGTCTTCAGGTTGAGCTTGGGCTGATACAGCACAACAATGCTGCCGTTGCGCAGGGCCTCTTCAAGCTCGCCGAGCAGCGAAAACTGCAGGGATGCGGCTTCGCCCGCATCGGCCGCATGCAGCCGCCACGCCTTCCCCGCCTTCTTGGCGAGGCTGGCCGCATGGGCCGCGTGAGTGGCGCAATCACGGCCGCTGTAATCGGCCACGCCGAATGTCAGCGACACGCCGAACCTGCGGCCATCAAGTTCGAACGGGCTGCGCATGATCGCCCGGATCCCGGCCAACTGTGCCTCAAGCTCTTCCATCGACAGGGACGAGACCCACGCCAGCGTGCGGTCTTCCGTGCGATAGACCGCGCAGCCGCCGGTTGCGACCTTGACCCGCTCGGCGATCCGGCCAAGCAGGGTGCCGACGCTCCCGCTGTCGCTGCCGCTCTCGACCGCGAGTTTCAGCGTATCGAAATCGTCGATCTGGGTTGCGATCACAAAGCGGTCGGCCGCGTCCAGCGGGCGGGCATCAAGGCCATGCTGATTGGGCAGGCCGCTGGCCGAATCAATCTGACGGCCCTGTGCGGCCAGGCGCTGGGTCAGCGTGATGTATCGCATCGCACCTGCTGCGCTCAGCAATGTGAGTGCCGGAACAATCTCGAACCAGTAACCGCCCCCCATCCGGGCGACATTCCAGGCCACAATCAACACCAGGATCGCGCCGCCCGTCTGCCACAGGGTCAGCCGCCGGTTCCGGGCCAGCAGCACGGCGAACGCGACCGCCGCGGCCAGCGCCAGCGGCAGTTTCCAGGACGCATAGACCGGCACGCCGCCGGCCAGCGTCTCGGCTCCCAGCGCGTGGATGACGACACCCGGGATCACACCATAGCGCGGCACGGCATATTGATCGCCCAGCTCGACTGCCGATGCGCCGATGATGACGTCCTTGCCCTTGAGGCTTGCAGGCGGAACCAGGCCGTTTTCGACTGCAATGAAGCTGTGACGCGGAATCGTGGCCGGATCGATCGCGAAATCGATCGGGTAGTTCTCGTCAGCAGCGCCTGCGCGGCCCGCAACCAGAGCCGAAATCGAAGGGCGAGCGGTCGCGCCTGTAACCGTCCCGAGCAACAGCCGTCTGAAAAGCCCGTCGGGATCGGCCGTGACCGATACCGAGGCCAGAAGAGCTTGCTCACGCAAGGCCGGGATCGGCAGCGAATCCAGCTGGCGCCCGTCATCGGAGCTTGCGTTTTGCGAGAAGGTCGCCAGCGCGACTGGCACGCTCGCGGCGGCAATGGTTTCGGCAAAGGCGCGGTCGCCTGCGGCATCGCCATTGCTCGAGAAATCAACGTCGAAGCTGATCGAACGCACGCCGGCGCGATCGAGTTGCTTCACAAGCCGCGCATAATGATCACGCGACCAGGGCCAGCGCCGGATGGCTGCCATGCTGGCGGCGTCCATCTCGACCACATGGATTTGTCCGCTTGCCGGGCGGCTGAGCAGCCCGAACGCGAGCGCCTCGATCCGGTTTTCAGCCGGCCGGAACGCGCCTGCCATGGCCGCAAGGGCGATCACCATCGCCAGCGCGGCTGCCAGCAAAGCCGCGGTCAGCCCCGTGTCGGGCCTGGGAGACAGAGAGCGATCCGACGTCATCGTTGCGGCGAGGCAGCGGCCTGAACCTGATACGGGCGAACGCCGGCGGTCAGCCCGGCGCGAAGGTCTGCTTCCCCGCCGAGCCCAATGCGCCCCGGATTCACCCCGCTGTTGCGATTGCCGTTGCCGTTGCCGTTTCCATTGCCGTTGCCGTTGCCGTTGCCGTTGCCGTCGTCCGAGTCATCGCCGTCGTCGCCGGAGCCATTGTCGTCGCCGTCGTCACTATCGTCGCCTGAGCCGCCGTCGTCGTCATCGCCCGACCCATTGCCGTTACCGTTGCCGTTGCCGTTCCCGTCGTCCGAGTCATCGCCGTCGTCGCCGGAGCCATTGTCGTCACCGTCGTCATTATCGTCGCCTGAGCCGCCGTCGTCGTCATCGCCCGACCCATTGCCGTTACCGTTTCCGTTGCCGTTGCCCGGATCGCCGTCATCGTCCCCGTCCCCGTCATCGTCCCCGCCGCCGTTGCCGTTCCCGTTTCCGTTTCCGTTTCCGTTGCCGTTGCCGTTGCCGTTGCCGTTGCCGTTGTCCTTGCCGTCGTCGTTATCGTCGCCGTCGTCTTGGTCGTCGCCGCCCGAGCCGTTGCCATTGCCATTGCCGCCGCCGTTCCCCTTGCCGGGACCGTCATCGTCGTCATCGCCCGAGCCGCTTCCGTTACCGTTACCGTTACCGTTACCGTTGCCGTTGCCTGGGCCGTCGTCATCGTCGCCGGAACCGTTCCCGCCGCCATTGCCGTTGTTCCCGCTGCCGGGCTCGTCTCGCTCACCGCCATTACCGGGGTTGGCATTTCCGCCGCCATTGCCTTCACCGCGACCACCCGAGTTACCGAGCGGCGGATCGCCTGCACGGCCCGTGTTATCCGCCACAACCGCCGCAGCCATGACCGCGACCTCGCCCGAGACAAAGCCGCCCGAATATTCGCCCAGATCGCCGGGGGTGCTGACCACGGCCTGCTCGATCCGCGCCTGTCCGCGCTCCGAAGATGTCGCGGGTTCAGCTGCCGCCGGAGCGGGGCTTGCTGCCGCCGGAGCACCTGCTGGGCGCGCTGGCGAATCGAGCACGCGCTGACCTTCGCCCTCGATCACCATGCGCATGGGATCGGCGGCGGCAATCATCGCCGCCGCACCGGGCAGGATCATTTCGCGCACGCCGCCGTCGCGGGTCGCCGCTTCGACGGCGCCTTCGGTGACTTGCAGGCTCGCGCCTTCATTGGTCACGGTAATGACAAAGGTCGTGCCCTTCACCACCGCTGCCAGATAGGGCGTATCGACCCCGAAATGCGGGTTGGGCTGCTTGCCGATGTTGAACAGCGCGCTGCCATAATCCTGCAGAATCTGGACGATCCCCCGCGCCCGCGCTGCCACGGGGATCCGCAGTTGCGCGTTCTGGCGCATGGTCACGAACTCGCGCCCGCGCACAAGCACCGCCGACGAACGGGCCTCGGTGCGGATGGTCGACCCCATTGCGAGCTGCGTTCCGGCGGTCGCGCGGCGCTGCCCGTTGGTGTCGATCACGGTGACGCTGCCCTTGGCCTCGCTGATGGTCCAGCCACTGTTCTGGGCAAGCGCGGGCGCGCCGCTGAACAGCAGCAAAAGCAGGGGCAGAATAAGGCGTGACAGCAAACGCATGGCTTTCTCCAAGCCTGCCTTTTACCACGCCCGACCCGCACATCCTGTTTAAGCACAGGGTTAACAAAGCCTTGTGATCGGCACTCATTAACCTTTCGACTGTAGGTTTGTGACTGCAAATCCGATCGAGGGGCCAGTTTGATTACGTACCGGGTTAATGTTCTTGGCGGCGTGTTGATGCTGCTGGCGGCAGGCCCGCTGGCGGCGCAGGACGCGCTCGACCGGACAAATCCGGCCGGTCAGGTTAGCCGCGAGGAGTTTACGAACCCGGCCCAGACCCCGATCCGAATCGAATTCCAGCCGGTGCTCGATGCGCGGCTGGAAGGCGGCGAGACCGAGGTGCTGGATGTCGGTGCGATTCTGATCGACGGGCTGGTCGCGATGGAGCGGGCAGACTTTGCCGCCGCGATCGAACCCTTTGCCGGTCGCCCGCTGGACCGCGCGGAACTTGTGCAACTGACCGACGCCATCGCCGCCCGCGCACGGAACGAAGGCTATCTCCTCGTTACCGCATGGATTCCCGAACAGACCCTTGTCGCTGGCGCTTTGCGGGTGCGGGTCGACGAGGGCGTGATCGACGCTGTGCGGATCGAAGGCCGCGATGATCCGGTCATCCGCCGCCAGCTGCAACGCCTCGTCAATGGCCGGCCCGTAACGCTCGCCACCTTGCAGCGCGAAGTTCTGCTGGCGGACGACCTGCCGGGCGTATGGATCAAAGGCACCCGGTTTGAACGCGATGGCGAACGACGCGTGCTGGTGGTCGATGCCGGGCGCAGCGATGCGGGCGGCAGCGTGCTGGTCGCCACCGATGGCACAAAGCCACTGGGGCCGGTGCGCGCGCGGATCGATTTTGACGCCAACGGGCTGATCTCCCCGCGCGACCGGGTCGACCTCAGCATCTCGACGACCCCGTTCGATCCCGATGAACTCGCATTCTTCAGCGCGCGCTACAGCGTGATCGTCAGCGATAGCGGTACCAGCATCGGCACCTATGGCTCCTATTCTCGCACCGAACCGGGAGCCTATCTTGCATCCCGCGAACTGCTGGGCTCGGCATGGCAGGGCGGCATACGGATGCGCCACCCGCTGCTGCGCGCGCAGGCCCGCAGCCTGTGGCTGGAGGGGAGCGCCGAGGTGCAGGACTTGCGGCAGGACAGATCCGGAAGCCTCGCCCGGCATGACCGGATCGCGCTTGCCCGGCTCGGCTTCTACGGCTTCGGCCCGCTCGCAGGCGGCTCACTGCAAGGCCGCGCAACGGTGAGCCAGGGCATCCCGGTTCTCGATGCCACCGGCACCGGCGATCCGCTCGCCTCGCGCTTTGATGCAGAGCCCGATTTCACCACACTGACATGGTGGCTCAGATGGCGGCGCGGGATTGTGCCGCGTGTCAGCCTGTCGCTGGAAAGCACCGGCCAGCTCTCCACCAGCCCGCTACTGATCGGCGAAAGCTTTACTGTGGGAGGCAACGGCTTCCTGCGCGGTTATGACTTTGCACAAGCCGTCGGTGACGAAGGCGCGGCGGGGCTGGCCGAACTGCGTTACGACTGGCCCAAGGCGCTGGGAGCGGTGCGGCACGTCCAGCTTTACGCCTTTGCTGACGGCGGGACGGTATCCAATCTCGCCCAGGGTCTGGGCGGCGGCACGCTGGCGTCGAGCGGGGCAGGCCTGCGCACCGACATCACCCGCGATCTCGACCTGGATTTCGAAGTCGCTGTGCCGCTGACCGAAGACCGCTACGACACAGGCGACAATTCGCCGCGCCTCAACCTCAGGGTCAGCCGGTCATTCTGAGAGCAGGGCCTAGCCCTTGTGCTTTTCCAACTCGTCGCCGGTCACGCTCACCACATGGAGCAGATTGGTCGCACCCGGCGTTCCGAACGGCACGCCTGCCAGCACGATCAGCCGCGTGCCCGCTTCGCTGAAGCCGTGCCGCAGGGCCATGCGCTTGCCCTTGCCGATCATCTCTTCAAAGCTGCCGATGTCCTTCGTCGCCACCGCGTGCGCGCCCCACAGCAGCGCCATGCGGCGTGCGGTGCGCATCGAAGGGGTGAGCACCAGCACCGGGGTCGCCGGGCGTTCACGCGCCACCCGCCGCGCGGTCGAGCCGCTGGTGGTGAACACGGTAATTGCGCTGATCGGAACGGTATCGGCGATGGTCATGCAGGCATGGGCCAGCGCATCGGATGTGGTCGCGTCGGGCGGCGTGTCGAGGAAACGCACCCGCTCCTTGTAGCCCTCGTCGCGCTCCACTTGCACCGCGATGCGGTCCATCATCGCGACCGATTCCTCGGGCCATGCGCCCGCCGCGCTTTCAGCCGACAGCATCACCGCATCGGCCCCGTCATAGACCGCATTGGCCACGTCGGAGACTTCGGCACGGGTCGGGGTTGGTGCCTCGATCATGGATTCAAGCATCTGCGTCGCCACGATCACCGGCTTGCCCGCCCGGCGTGCGGCATTGACGATGCGCTTTTGCAGCGGCGGGACTTCGTAAGGCTCAAGCTCCACGCCCAGATCGCCGCGCGCGACCATGATGCCGTCAGCCAGTTCGATGATCGCATCGAGCCGCTGGACAGCCTGCGGCTTTTCGATCTTGGCGCAGATCGCGGTGCCGTGGGTGCCGATCAGCTTGCGGGCCTCGGCGATATCCTCGGGCCGCTGCACGAAGCTGAGGCCGATCCAGTCCGCACCGTGTTCTGTGGCGAAGGCAAGGTCGCGGCGATCTTTCTCGGTCAGCGCCGGGATCGGCACTTCGGCGTCGGGGACGTTCACGCCCTTGCGGTCGGAAATCACCCCGCCGACTTCGGCGCTGCACAGGATGCGGCTGCCGTCAGCTTCCAGCACCTTCAACCGGATCTTGCCGTCATTGATCAGCAGCCGCTGCCCGCGTTCCATGATGCCGAACAATTCGGGATGCGGCAGGCAGACGCGGTTTTCATCGCCCGGCGTTTCATCACGGTCGAGCACAAAGTGGCCCGAATGGCGGATCACTGCCTGACCGTCCCGGAAGGTGCCGACGCGCAGTTTCGGCCCCTGAAGATCGGCGAGGATCGCGATCGGCCGGGCATATTGCTTTTCCAGCGCGCGGATAGCGTGGACGGCGGCTTCGTGATCGGCGTGGGCGCCGTGGCTCATATTGAGGCGGAAGGCGTCTGCGCCGGCGCGCACCAGCCGTTCAAGCATCTCCGGCGAGCGGCTGGCCGGGCCGATGGTGGCGAGAATTTTGACCTTGCGGCCGCGCGGGTCGATCCGTGACTGATCGCGTCGTGACATTTTTGGGTATCCCTCGTTAGTGCGCGCTATGGCACACCCGTTTTTCAACTCAAGGAAAAGCCGCGATGAATAGCAATGCCGATCCGCTCGATCAGCTCGACGATGCACAGGCCGCCGCCGCCTTCCGCCGGCTGGTGCGCCACCTCAGGCATCGCCACGATGCGCAGAACATCGAGCTGATGGGGCTCGCGGGCTTCTGCCGCAATTGCCTTGCCGACTGGATCAGGGATGCAGGCTACCCCGGTGACAAGGAGGCCGCGCGCGACCTGATCCACGGGATGCCCGCTGCCGAATGGAAAGTCACCCGCCAGACCCCCGCC
>Ga0209812_10001495_pt1 | contig 15999 bp, 7 predicted proteins | sample JI71714BDNA_FD_187502 | JGI IMG/M metagenome (GOLD analysis project Ga0209812, IMG submission 187502) | Wastewater effluent complex algal communities from Wisconsin, to seasonally profile nutrient transformation and Carbon sequestration -... | ecosystem: Engineered > WWTP > Effluent > Algae...
TTTCACTGCTACCAAAAAAATAGTTGCAGTTATAGTTAGAAATGAGGCCAACTATAGGTCTTCGTATGTATGTCATCAGTATACCTATAGCTTGACCTATACACTGCAAACGAATTGTTAGCAAGACGCAAGTTTCTGTTAGTTAAATTGTAAGTTTTTTATTTTTGCTTACAGAATTGCTAACATGGTCGGAGTCAGGCCGTTCTTGGGGGGAGTCTGGTTTTCATTCTCAATTCTTACTAACATGTTAGTAAGATAACCAAGATATTTTTCTATTCCTGAGACCACTTTCAGTTTTACTAACATGAGCTTCTAAAACATCAATTCTTTCGCATAAATTATATCTTTAGAGCTAAAAACAATCTCGTCCATTGTATTATTTTAACCAATAAATTATTATACAACATCAGCATTATATATAACTCACCTCATAATGTTGCTGCACATTGTATATTAGCATAGTGTTCTCATCACGGTACAGTGTGTTGAGCTGCATGGTGTTCGAGGTGCATATCTTCTATAACACAGGTGTTTCTGATGTCTAAACAATCACTCCCCCGCTCTCGCCCGACGGCAACATTACATCGCAAGGTCAGCCTGCTTGTGGGATCAACAGATGATGTCACAGGTTCGAAGTGAGTTCACAGGCACAATACTTACATCTTTTGATGACTCGCGTCACCTCAATTGTTCGACTACATTATTTGCCATCAATGTTAGAAAAAGGATCAAGGTAACTGAATCCCGCGCATCATACGGGTTCGATTGTCTTCAGGACAAAATGAGTTATGAAAATAATTTGATGAGGGCAGTGTTTAGGCAAAGCGCTGATGATTCAGGCCCATTTATGGAAATTCTTGAGTTCGCAGCAGCAGCGGAGAATGTATTACCCATTTCACTGACTTGTAGGAAGTGGAATTTTATTCTAAACAAAAATCCTGTAACTTGTGAACGCATATGGCGTAGGATTGCCCAGAAGGCATACGATGCGCAAGAATTTGAGGAGCTTGAATGCATCTATCCTGAGTTTTATTTTTCTGCCTGGAAAGATCTCATCCGCATTAAAGATGTATCTCCTTGGAAGGTGTATAAAGGAAAAATGGGGAAAATGATTCAACGGCTTTTTTGGGTGTTTCTGATCGAGCGCATCGAACCTTACCAAGAGTTGTATTGGAGAGGCCTTTATGAGAGAAGTTACTATCTTGAATGTACATATACAGTGAGTCCGCACTCAGAAATGCTTCTGCGATTTGGTCACGAACTCTTCCCCACCCGGGAACGAGGTATCTTTCGATTTGATGTGTGCATTGAAGAATCTTTGATTCGTCTCGAAGAAGGTAGATTCATTGAGGTGGCTTACAGGGATCATACTTACACCGTAATTCACTTTCAGGAAGAGTGCCAGAAAATCCATCTATGGTTCAATGTGTTGGGTCTTACTGAAAATGATTATAAAATTGCTAGACCCATACGAAAAAGACATGACAATTTAACTGGGGATGGAACTATCAGAGTTGAAGTTGTGTTGGACAATTGGGAGTATGCACCCCATATCTGATATGTTAGAGGGTGACAAATATCAAGATTTCAGGGGGGGGAGGGAGGGGGACATACATATGATAATCTGTAACATATAATTGTTGTCTTTGAGTTGTCAGAGAACATGGCTTGTTTCATAGCTTTAATTTAGTAAATAACCTGTCATCTGCACCCTTTTATCCATGTCTGACTCAAGAAAAATCGAATTCAATTAAAAGGTACCATTGTGTTAAGATGTTCCAACCCGTACTACAAAAATTGAGACATCAACACAGCTGTGACACATGATGTGTCTGGGCAGCCTCACACATCATACTGCGGTTCAGTCTTCTCATCATCCCCAGCACTGACACATAATCGAAGTAACACAGGATGAATGTAGTACAGACGGACAAATCAGTCATAAGAGATCTGTTGTATGATTGGCACAAGAAGAAAAGTATCAAGTGCCCCACTTGCAAGACATGTGTATTTCAATACGACGGAACAGCGTATTTGTCCTCTGTACGAGTTAAATATGAAATTGTGTTAATTCATCACTCACCATGTCCATCTTCTATTGGAAATTGTGGAAAGGGTCTCTTCTTTTGCTTATCCTGTGGCGGTCAGAGTTCACATACATTTGGGAGACTACTAGATAGAGGATGCAAATGTGTTGGAGTCAACAAGATCAAAGACGAAAAGAGCGTTAATCAACAGATCCGGACGAACACCAGTGCTGCGAGCAATAATGATGACGTTGGATATTTAGGGGATAGCAATGTGGTCAGCAATGGTAACAGAAAACACGCCACAGAGGCTAGTGCAAGCTACTCTCAAAACAACCAAGCAGAGGATAACGTCGCGAGCCATGATTACGCTGGGTGTGATTTCAACAATTCTTGTGAATCAGCTCTGGATCTACGTGAAGACTTAGCCATTATTGGTGATAAAAATATCACAACAGAGGATAGTGTGGCAATGGATCTTATCTATACTAGCCCCCTCTCTATTCTGGCAAATCGAAAGGAATGGTCTAGTGTTAGTGCCAGATTTTTTATTCGGGACTACAAGAATCGGGGGGATGGATTAAGAGGTTTGGTCTTCAATTCTGTTGTGGACTCAAAAAACTCCAGTGATTTTTCATCCCTTACAGTTCATGATGTGTTTTTTCATCTCCTCATTGCATCAATTCACTATGGAATTTCCACAACAAAATCAATTGACATCACAACTATGATGCACCACAATAGTTCAGAACACCATCAAATCATTCAATCTGAGAGGAACATGCTGTCAGACGCTTATTGCAACTCAATTCTTCAAGTCCTCACAGCCAGAGGAATCATAAACAACCACGATCAAGTACAAACAATATTACAAGAAATCAACCATTGCGTTCACACAGAATTGCAACCAAATCGTTTCAAAAGTTGTTCCAAAAATTTGTCAGCCCCGGTGAAACATAAGACCGTTCGAGCTGTTTATATTGACGGACAGAATTCCATTGTCAAGAATCTCCCCATTCCAACAGTTGGTATTTGTAACAAGGCTGCTTACATCCCAGCAAGAGAAATTATCAATCATCTGTTGGCTATTGGGATTGATGTAATGTTTTTCCGTGCTGGGCATGAAGAAGACTGGGTTGACAAATCAGGCAAATATGCTACAAAGTTTCTACGTGATCTTCATTTAAATGTATCAATCACAAAAGATATCTCAATGGATACGCGGGTAATCCTTGTGAGAGTGTGGTCAGATGGATTTGAGGCTCATCAGATCAAAGCAAAGAATGAATTCAACAGTCTGCAAATATTTACATTGACAATCCTTGCCCCAAAATATCAAAATACCAACCGCCACACAGTTCCCTTTGCAATGTGCTTCAAAAGGAAAAACCACCATGATATCCTCCTTCAGCTGCTGGAGGAGTTAAAAGATCTTCAGTCTCCCACTCTGAGATATTGGGGAGGAGAGGAGAATCAAGTATACCCTACAATGGTGTTTCTGGAAATGATAAGCAACGATCTTCCAGAGAGATGCTCCAATACTTGTACCACTTTGAATGGAACTTTTACTCACAGATGGAGACATTCATGTCTGTTCGATGACAATACTGTTCCCTCCTGCCAATCCTGTCACCTTAAAAACATTGAATTCATTCTTTCTCCTTCAGCAGTTAATATAAAGAGAGAAGTGTATTGTGATCGATGCCTTGATTGGTGGAGTCAGGGAGTGACAAAACCCAAGATATACCCAATTCAACCGGAATCTTTTCTCAACGAAATAAAAAATTTCCCTGCGGTTGAGCTATCTTTTGAAATGATCTATAACTCTATTATTTCTCTCCAAGATTGGTGTTCTTCCTGTACATCATCAAATGCAGAGAAAGGAAAGGTGATAAAAAAATACCTCCAAGCAATTGGGTTTTCATCTCAATTAATTCAACCATTATCCGAAGATCTTATTGGAGGCAAGGATGCATCTGAATCTCTTGGTTTCCCTTCCATTCTTCGGAAGTTTAGAACAGTCTCTGTGGAGTTGAATAGCTTCCAGACCATGCCTATGCATATGTGCTTCCTTGGCATTGAAAAATCTCTGATTGCTCTAACATCTATGTTAGCCAACAGAACAGATCGACAGCAAAATGCAGCATGGTACAAACTCATCAATGCAATGCAAGGGAGTCAAGAAACCATCAATTCAGTATATCTTGTTTGGTGTCTGGCAATGAAATTCACTGACATGGAGAAGAAGAATCTTGGTACTGCCAATTGGCAATCAGATCACTACCTAGCATTTACTAGGGTCTCCTTGTTTCATTTTTCTCCTTTAGATAATGGTGACATTACAAACCACCTCGACAAACAATTGATCCTTTCATTTAGGAGCATGAGAGTGACTTGGTTCTGTTTTATCTCCCACATTTTTGCAGAAGAAGAAGTTCCTACAGAGACAATCAATGTTTTGGTGCGATTATTTCTATCATCTTGCCGAAGATTCTGGATGCTCGGAGAAAGGAAAAATGCAAATCAATTCACAGATGGGGGTACTTCCTCCAAGAAAAGTACGTCAGGGAAAAAGAGAAAACTAGATGATGGGAAATCGACAGCAAAGTTGGATGATCAAAAGGCTAAGAAACCATCCACACCATTCTATGTGAGTAAGGCAAATTTCCTTAGTCTCTTAAATATTGGTGACATGATTGAACAATCCGGCAACATGAGGATTTGCTGGGAGGGTGAAAATGAGAGCTACATTCAGAATGTCAAGAGGGAGATCTCTACCATGAAGCATAGTGAAAAATATCTCAAAACCATTCTCACTAAAATCTTGAGGACAGATGTCTTGGCTTCCTTCAATAATGACAATCCCTTCTCCAAGGCAAAGAAGTACTCAAGGACCAGTCATGTAAGGATTTACAACAAAGGGATGAAGCATTCCACGGTGGAGGATGTCTTCTCACAGGAGGACATTGTTTCAGGGGTGATTAATATGAAAGGGCATCTCTTGGTCTGTTTTGAAGAATCACGTTTCAAAGGAATAGGTGTCCACCCCCTCATTTTGGATGACATCAAGGGATTTTGGAAATGTAACCTCTGGTATTCAGAAACTCTCCCACAATCACATCATTCAAGTGTGTACAAGAGCAGAGAGGATCTATTGAAAGACTGTACTGACTTTTTCATCCTGCTGAGAGAGAGAGATACAAATAACATTTCAATGAGAACCATGATCTGCCGCAGCTGGAGGGTCAGAGATGATATTGGAAGATTGAGATTACCATTACCACTCAAAAATGTACTGCTAATGACATAGTAATTAGGTTTTATTTTGCCTGTTTTTTGTACTTATCCGTAAGTTGCTTCCAAATTTTCACATACTCGCTCTTCTCTTTGTTGTACACATTGAGTGATAACATACTTTCATAGGTGGTGTCTGTTACGTGAATCTTCATGGCTTTCTTCTCACCCCTATTTCTTTTCCTCTTACTAGTCGTCAAACACACTGCTGTCCCTGGTAAAAAATTGTATCCTGACTTGTCTTGGAGCATTTCACGCACTCTTTTCATCCCCGGAGCAAAAACAAAACCATGTGTGATCTTGGTAAAAGAGATCCCGTTGCCACAACACCAATCAATATTCTCTTGGTTGAAGTATATTGCTTTCATGTCAGGATGAGAGCCATCAATGATGTGATACTCAACCTGGCTTTTCTCTGCCGACATAAAAGGTGAAATACCAATCACATGACTATAAGTAACTGAACGAAAATCAAGTTCAAGAGAAACCAGCATCGGAAGTTGCAGTTCAGTGACAAAAGACTGCAACTCAGTATAACTCGAAATTGATGGGAGAACCATCATATCATAGCCACATTGATGTTTCATCAATGTCTGAATGTCCTCGAGGCAACAATCATATTTTTGAGCTCTTAAACTCAACATCTTTTGTTTAAGTCCAGTATTGAAGTGATTGATGTATGTGAGAAGATTCACTGTATTTCCAAACGCACAGTTCCATTTCTCTCTTGTCACTCTAATTGGGAAGAGGATGGAAGAATTCACCACAGGAGGAGAGTTATCATTATCAGGAGCACAACCACGCTTTCGTGGTCGAATTCGAACTGTTGCTCTGCTTGATGGTGCAAATCTAGCCGTATTTGTTCTGGGACGTTTTCCACGTCTGATGTTCTCATTATCTGGAGTTGGCCGTCTCTTCCTTGTACGTTTCCCAGTTTTGGGGTTCTGATTTTCTAATCTTGCAGATATCATTTGTCCAGGTTCTTGAGAAAGTAAATTTGCTATTGGATCATTTGCTATAGGATCGGATTGGTTCACCTCATCATTTACAGATCCATTGTCACCACCAGCATTGAACTCATCACTGCCAGGATTAAACTCATCATTAACATTCTCTTTTTCACTGCCAGATACTTCACCAACAGAATCTAGCAGAGTTTCTTCCCAAGTATTCATTACATGTTTACCCTTCATAAGTGTAGCAAAATCTGTATTCTGAAAGCATGGATTTGTCATTCTCTCCACAGTCTTCATGTAGGGAATAGTATCAAACACAAATGCAGTAGAGATGGCCATTTGGGTGTCAGCAAATCCAAATGAACAACTGTTGTCATTATTATCAGCAGTCAACTGAAGATATGAGAGATAGGGCTGAAGAAGAGCTAACTGAAAAGATTTTGGTTTCTCATATTCTTTTTCCAAATACGTGAAATGAGTCTTTAGTTTTTTCATCATTTTCGCAGGAAGTTCCTTTTCAACATTATGCTCAAGTGCCCCAAAGAACTCTAAATCCTCCTCTAAATATGCTTGAACCTCTTCACAAGCCACCCATTGAACACGTTTGTTTTTTTTTGGAAAATCTGCAACAAGATGATAAAATTCTTCCCCCTTCAAGAATGCGGAGATATTTTGCAGTTTCTTGTAATCAGAAGCAGTGACTTCTGAAGTCATGACATAAACACTGGAGTCCCTGATGATTTTGCTTCGGCCATCCTTGGTGAATATATTTTCACACCCATTGGAACATTCGAATGCAAATTGATGTGCAACTCTTGGTATCCTCCTATATTTGTGAGCATCATCACTTCCTTCTAGGGCCACCTGTAGATATACAGGGAGAAGGCCCAATTGATGGAAATATTTGAAGTCATTTTGGTCATCCTCAAGAATGTCATTCAAGTGTTTGATGTCTCCCTCCCCCAAGAGAAAGTGAATATCATGGGGCATACGACATGGAAATTCAGGATTCTTCCAGTCTACTCTTGTCACAGACTTTGCTTTACTAGCAAGAAGTCCCTCCAAATGATCCAGCTCTGACTTCCAATCATCCTCAAATTCTTCCACATCTTCAAGACGTAAAAATTTCTCATTATGATTGACTGGAAACAGGGCATTCACGTCTCCCCCATTCATTACTTGCTCGATTTTTTCTTGAAGTACTTGATGATCATGTTGTAAGTTGGGAGTGTCCCCCTTTGGGGCGACATGCTGGACGTTCAGGCTTGTTACTTGTTCGGAATTTTCTTGAGGAGCTCCATCATCCTGTTGTAAGAGCAGAGTGGGTTCATTTTGGGAGACATCACCATCTTTTGACAGACTACCATGTTGGGAGGAGTTATCATCTGTTCCAAACATACAGGTTACAATGCTCTTCCATGTTCTTGTTGCCTCGCTAAATCTTTCTTCGGCATCATTTTTTATGGCTGACAGAAGAAGAGAGTCATCTCCAATGACATTATCCATTTTGGAGGAATCAGGAATACACTCCATAACAGAGTTATCCAACTCCATACCCTGCAGATGTTTTGGATACAACCTGAAGTCACCTTGATCACAGAAGTCTTCAGGTTCTTCATTTAACATCCCTGTGGAAGACAGTCTGAGTCTCCTTGCTAGCCTATGTGTGAGAGAAACGTAGGGGATGGCAGCCATGATATCATGGAGTGTGTTGTATTGACCCGAGGAATAACTGTGCACATCCTTTCCACAGCACCGACACCAAAATCTATATTTACCAGACATAACATGCTTGTATATGACCATGGCTGACGCACAAACAGTTTCAATGGAGCAATTACTGCAAGCCCACATCCGATGATACCTGTAACGATCATGCTTCCCACCGAACTTGTAAATGTTATCCAATATGGAGGCAATGTAGAGGCCATATCCCTCCTGCCCTTCTGGGGTAACAAACTTATGGAGCAAGTTATCCATGGAGAAGATTTTGGACCGGATCTTTTCCAGATATAAATTCAACCAGGCAACTTTAGCTGGAGGGGGGCGGTTAGCGAAATACTCAGCCAAGAGCTTTTTCACTGGTCTGCTGTAGGGTGTTTTTATTGATTCTGTCTCAACTTTCCCTAGGCTCAAGCATGAAACAAATAACACACCAAGATTATGAAAGAAATCTTCAAGAGGCTCTTCTGTCGGGAAGTGAGTAGAGCTTGTTTGACAAATAAGATTCTTATGCTTGTCAAATTCAGAAGCAAAGATGAAGCCATTCATTACGTCATAAGCTTGGATGAAGTTGGCATACCCAGATGATAGCACTTGAACAAGGTGAGATTTTTCAGTAATGCTTGGGCCGTGGACTGCAATCATGGCGTATTCATATTTTTTCTTGTCAATTTCAGCTTTTTCCAAATCAAAAAGGTCTGTAATGAAATTCAATAGGACCGGGTGTATTTTGATGTTTGGGAAAAAAATGATGGTGATACTCATTTGGGAGAAACATGAGAGCTCTAGATCAACTGTCTCATCTCTATCAATGAAAGAGCTCAAAGGACCATAGACAACAGGAACCTCAGTCATGTTTACCTCCATGTCAGATTCAACATTCTTACATGAGTAAACCATCAGACATAAACACTTGGCTAAGTAAGATTGGGGAGACAGCTTCACCGCAAACCGATCGCATTCCTTCATGACAGAGTCAATGAGTTCTTCCTCTTTATACAACTCCATTCCAGTCATGAGCATAACCTGGAAAGATAGGGACGACTTCATTGATCTTTCCTGTTGATACAATCGGAAATTATCCCGGAAAGTTATCACCTCCTGCTGCTGCATTCTTTTTGATTTTTCGGCCATCTTCGAATTCTTCTGCTTAGCAAAGAATGAGTTGCAACTGATGTAGTGTTTGCACTCATAGGATAAACCAACAAGCAACTTCCTGGGACAATTTGAATCCTCAACTAGACCATCCCCCGACTTTTGTGGGCATGATGAGGTTGTTGATTGAAGATGTTGATCGTTGGAGGTTGTAGGCTTCACAGATCTCCTTTTCTTGTCACCCTCAGTAGTGTACATTGGCCTGACTGATGAAATATCAACCTCAGATTTTTTGTTGTTGATGACCCATCTTACCCTCAATGACTTGGTATCTACTAATTCCTCAGACAGCCTGACCATTGAATCAATTTTTGCAGGATGATCAGTGTTCCCTACCTTGACAAATACATCCATGTCCTTCATCACAATCCATCCATCTGATGCAAAAACAAACTGATCGATCTCATCCTCCATTATGTCTTCTTCAATATCAACCTCATTAAGTTTCACAGAATAGACAAATGATTCCTTTTCAAAAATAACCCTGTGTATGACCCCAGTACAACAAATGTTATCCATTTCCTTTATGATGAATGTTCCAACTTTATACTTCGGAGTTTTAGGATCACTGGAACCATCCCCTCGGTCACTCTCTGGCTCCGACTCCGGTTTGTCTCCTTGCACATTTGGATTCTCCTGGGACGAATTCAGTGGAATCTCAGAGATTGTTGATTCAGCTAATGGGGGGGGAACTGATGCTGGAGGAGCCGAGTCAGCGGAATCGCCAGATTTTTCAGATGCTACAACACCTGCTGATGGAGGAGTTGATGTTGAAGGAGGGTGACGAGCAGATGGGGTAGCAGTGGATGTCTCTGTGGTAGCAAATGCAATCTCGCCATTCTTGGGAGACTGTCCAGGGAGTTCCGGAGGAGATTTCCTGGAAATTTCTGAGTGTCCTGGAAGATTCTGAGGTGAATTACCTGATATCTTAGATGCTTGAACACTTGATCCTACTGATGTTGGAGGAGGGGGGATAGCAGGTGTGGTAGCACTGGAGGTTTCTGCAGAAGCAGGTGCCATATCAGCATTCTTAAGAGATTGTGCAGGAAGTCTCTGAGTTGAATTACCAGGTGCATCCACATTTGCACATACTGATGTTGGAGTAGGTGCCGAATGAGAAGATGGGGTAGCAGATCCTGGTTGTGTAGTATCAGCTGCAATCTCCGCATTTTGGGGAGATGATCTAGGAAGACTCTGAGTTGAATTGCCTGATATCTCAGATGCTTCAACAGTCGCTTCTACTGATGTTGCAGGAGGTGGGGTAGCAGATGGGGACGCAGTGGAGGTTTGTGGTGGGCTGGCAAATTGAGTAGCAGATGAAGTTACTACCATTCCTGGATGTTCCGTGCCAGTGTTTGCTTTCAAGATGCCTCGACTGCTTTTATATTCATTCCTTTGGATTATGGCGTAAGGTGTGGATGTCTGTGAAATAGTAGATCCTGCAAAAATTTTGTTTCAAAATGTGAGTAAGAAAATAATGTGGTGAGATATCAATTGAGAATTGGTGGTCTTACCCTTTTTCTTCTTCTTCTGACCCTGTTTGGAGGTGAACTGTTTGTCTTCTGTCAATGGGCTTGGGTACAATTCATGCAAAAATAACTTTACACCCATACCACACCAAGATTTTGAATGAGCCTGTTCTACATGCTGTCGTAATTCATCAGCTTTGAATGACCTGTTACGACATGTATACCCAGAAAGAATTGGTTCCAATGAATTCATTTTTTGCCAACTTTCGTTATACTTTGCAAAGGGGCAATAACTTTCTGAAACATTCCTAGAATCAAAGGCAAAAAACAAGGCATAACAGGTTGGTAGACTTGTGAAGAACTTCTTGTCGTCCTCGTCCAAGTTCACTTTCTTTGGTTTTTTCTGTATATAACTAGCATAACTTCCATCAGATGACTCATCATCAGAAAGAGAGGTCCTATTGTCATAGACAATCTTCTTCTCAGTAATCATCTTTTTCACAGTGGTGAAAGCCTTCAAGGCTGCAGTGGCCCTGACTTGTGCCCAATTTTCATAATATGCCAAATTACTTGACAGCCGACCAGTATTGATTCCAGGATACATTTCTTGAATCGCTTGTAGGTATAAATCATTCTTAGTGGCAACACGATGAATGCCCATATCCTTTGCTACTGATTCGGATTGTGACACTAAACCCTTTGAAGGAACAAGAGTGGTTTTTGTTGAATTAGCTACTTCAGGCATTCCCTTTGCATTGGATCCTTTCCCAGCAATATTCCTAGCTACTGGTGTGGTTTGTGACACTGAACCCTCTGAAGCATTAACTGCAGTTGTTGAAGAATTGAGCACAGGAACCTCTACAGTGGACGGCAGTACTGCCGGAATTGCCAATTTACTATGAGGATGATGGTGGATGCATCTCTTCTTTCCACCTGAATCGTACTTAGATAAACTTGGGTCGCCATTGGGGCATTCCAAACGATATTGATATGACTCCCATTCGGTTTGGCACATGTGATGCGAAACCAGTTGACAACCTTCAATGCCACACTTATCTTTTGGCTCAAGCATTGGCAATAGACAACCCATGGAACTAATGGACCAAGAACACATTGGATGGGCACTGCGAACGCCCTCGGGAGGAATGTTTTGCGACTCTGGAGTTGCAGTAGCAACTGTCTTTTCTGAAAGTTCACGATTCGTCACACCATCCTTTCCCCTATTCGTGAGCCCTTTTGAATCATCTCTTTGTGATGTTTCTGGTGGTCTGTCATCAGATGGAGTGGCAGATGATTTGGGAGTGGAAGTTGCTGGTATTGCTATGGGAGCTTTTTTGGGGTATGAACATAGTGATTTATCTTCCTGGTAGCACACATTATATTCCTCTGATCCACAGCATATGTAATGCAACATGTAGGCCTTATCCTTGGCATCTTCCAGGACAATCTTTTCCTCCACTTCCTCAACATCCTCATCATCGAGTTGGTACCATTGCGATGTTGCAAAATTACAAAGGTATCCAAAATAATGAGCTTGGGGTGCTTCCTCATCCTCTGTTCCATCTTCGTTTCCTTGGAAACCCCCACCTTGACCTTCATGCATGGTTATGAATCTGAGCTTGTACTTCATGTCCTTGTTGGGAGGGAGTTCTTTTGAATTAGTCAATTCGTTCATGTCAAGAATCTGAAAGGCCAGGAGATACGTTCAGGATTGTCAGACACCGATTTTTATCACAGTTATCAATGCGAACAGCATCATGATTTTGAACATACCACAGGAAAGTGGAATATATCATTTAGTTTGGTTGATATGAAATCGCCATCGTCAGTCTGGCTGTTCAGTATTCGATAGATCCCGATCACCAATATAGGAGGAAGACTACTGGAATCAACGGATTCCCATGTTTTGGCATTAACCTCATGTATTTCATCTGGCTTCCATCCTTCAAAGTCCTCGGCACTAACCTCTGCCTCACTGAAATATTTCTCTCTCAATGCTGTAACAAGATTCCCTCTATGGACGAGCAATCACATTATGACTTGGATAAGTTCATGCACTGCAAAGAACAAAATGTTTATACAGATACTGACTTACTTCTTGAGCTCAGGCTCGCCTATTGAAAGAAGGGTTTGTGAAAGGGTTTCTTTTTTTTCACGAGCTTTTCCTGTTTTGTTTGGTTCAAGAACCTCACGATAATGCGTTGTCATGTGAAGCTTATATAAATGATCGACTCCAACATACTCAAAATAAGTGTGGAAGAGATTGCTCCAAAATTCATTGACACATTGGTTTACATCATGAGAAAGTCCAAGAGTATCGACAAATTTTGTCATATTGTTTGACAAAGTTGAACTCTTTGCCTTCTTTGATGGTTGCATGTTCTGCAGTAGTCTTTTCAGAAACACAAAGCTGTTATATAAAGTTTCACTGTCGGCCTCAAAATCCACAGAAAATATTGGATGTAAGTTTTTTGGGACGTTCTTAGGTTGCTTCTTTTGGATCAATTTCTTTCTAAGTGGAACAACCCAAAATATGATCTGCATGAGGGTATTGAGGTAACAGGTGTGTCCAAGAGTTTTTATGCCCACTGGTTTTAAAACGGTTGACAATGCATGAGCAGGCTTAGCCAATATTTCATTTGGAGGCATGAGTGGAATTGTTGTCGATGCTGAAGTTGCCACGGGCGGGATGGTAGAAGACGCAGTCCCTGATCCAGAAATAGAACTGCCATTATCAACCTTGACATACCATAATTCCAAGATGCGATATCTGGGGGCAATTTTAGAAAGAGGATCATCCAAACTGATAATTTGAACCCTTTCTTCATGTGTATCTTTGGCTCCATCAAACATGAGGTGAATCCCAGGTGAATTTCTGAAATCCAAGCTAATTCCTCTAAAATGTCCTCCATCAGTTAAAATGATACTAGCAAGGGAGTACTGTGTTTCTGAGGAGACCAGAACTGATTTGGGGATGTCATTCAGGGTATGGAAACTATAATGTTGAAAATATGTACCAAAAACCATCACCCAAGGACATGAATTAAAATTAGCCACGCAGTGACGCTTCCTCGTCCCATCATATGGACAACGGTTCACATGCCCCTTGACCCTCATAGGTTCATCTTCAGCCGTGGAATCTAAGTCATTGGGAGTATAAGTTGGATTTCCCTCGCACGGTAGTTCACAGTTTCCATATTTTCGATCAAAAATATCTTGAATAGTTCCTTTTTCATGAGGATCTGTCATGAATTCAAAGCGTATTGGTTTAAAATTACGATGACGAGTTGATAACCTCACATAGCGGTCGTGAAAGGGACAATCCTCTCCCGCCTTGGAGCAGCTATCCCAAGTCATATAAATTGGGCCGTTTGAGGACAAAAAAACAGGGAATTGCCGATAATTAAATGGATCTCCCACACAATTCCAACTGTCTCTGTTTCCATCCATGTTAGTTTTCTTTGGTCGTATTGTTTTTATTTGAAACTCGTGTCGTGCTTGATCATAGTTTTGATTCCTGATATGAATCAGGGTTTGAAGAAGTAGAGGATCCTTCTCCACAACGGAATGAGGGACAAATCCTCTGAACCAAAGGAAGTAGACCATCTGAAGAGCGGTATCAATGGGGCAGGTGTTAGTAACATCATATGTGATATCTGATTCGGGAGGCTTGTATTTGTAGGACCAGGGGATCGCTGACTCTTTAAGTAGCTCAATGGTCATGAAAGCCTGAAACACATGTATTCAAACATGTAAACTCAATTCATGTACCTGAATGTAAAAAAAATAGAAAGTGATAATACTTACTGGAGGAGCATTTGAAATTCCTGCATTACTGGCGGTGGTGGGGTTGCTTGGTGTAGGTTTTTCATTCTCAGTGGATTTCATTTTCTCAGGGGTAGAGTCTGGAGAGCTGGGTAATGGTGATTGAGTGGGGGATTCGATGATTTTCTTTTTCTTCCTCCGTCTTAGCTCCTCTTGAGTTTTCTGGGCCTCAAGCCTTTCTGCTTCTTCTCTCTCAAGCTTCCGCTTGTTCTCACTCATCTTCTTCAACTCTTTCTCTTTTCTTTCTTTCTCCAGTTTCATCATTGCATTTCTAACAGCCAAAACTGGCTCATTCACAATTGGCCAATAAGCTTCCCAAAACACCTTATCAAATGTGAGTGGGACGGTGGGGAAGAGGTCATAACTTGGAATAGTGACCTTCCAGTCTTCCACTTCGTGAATCGAAAAATTCTTGTTTCTAAGGTTGGTGGTGATATCTGGACGATAAAAAAAATTAAATTGGATCATATTTATCCATTGGGAATTATGATGAGTATCAAAGCAAACATACCTTGATATATAGCATCACATACGCTTGAGATAGGCTCCAGGAACATGTTCTTAAGGTTCGTGTGAGACCACGTATTGAAAACAAGTGCAAATCTCTTTCTGAAAGCACAACGTTTGTTCCTATGAACACATTTGAAATCATCTAAGCTGAATCCGGTATATCCAAAGTTGTGATCATTACTTCTAGTCGAAATAACCTCTGGATCCTTTCTGTCCTGTCTGTCATTGAATCTCTTTCCGGTATCAATATGAGAATGCATTCGGAGGAGAATAACTGTCATTGACATATCTTCAAGGGACAGCTTTCCAGTAGAAAAGAATTTTTTCTTCCAAACGACATATAGCCAAGACAATGAGTTCACTTGACGAAGAAGGTAGCTAACTTTGCTAAAAAGAATATCAACTTGATTCAGTGCTGGTCCAGAAGTGTTGTTCTTAACCATTTGATTTATCTGGATAGGATCAAACTGTCGCAAAGGATCAAAAATAGTGTCCAAGGGAAAGGGCTTCTTCCCAAACAGCCGGTTATCAATGTTGCCACTCATTGTAAACTGCTTATAACGAATCATAAGCAGGGAAGAGGGTGAGAAAAGAGGTCAGTATAATGGTGATAGCACATACATGACAGTAAATTATCTTACTCCCTCTTTAGCTTGTTTTCCGCGATGATATTGGGTACGAGTGCCAAGCAAAACTACTATTGAAAGAAAATTATTGTACTCGCTCTTTGGTTTTGTTTTGCGGACAGCGATCTTGGGCACAGCACCCTGCACAAATAGTCGAGGATGCCTCGCAATAAACCTGAATCTCGTTTTGTCCAAGGAGTCAACAGCCGCGAAGGATGTTGGTACCACAGTGGACAAGACCACGATCCCAGTTTGACGCTCAGCAATCAAATCAAATGGCAAGACGTCACTCTTCCCCTCCTCTGTCTGTTCCCCGCAAACGATAGTCGAAGATGCCTCGCAATAAACCTGAATCTCGTTTTGTCCAAAGAGTCAACAGCCGCGAAGGATGTTGGTACCACAGTTGACAAGACCA